>Ga0307505_10001492_pt1 | contig 18734 bp, 17 predicted proteins | sample 23_S_MG_FD_202183 | JGI IMG/M metagenome (GOLD analysis project Ga0307505, IMG submission 202183) | Soil microbial communities from Populus trichocarpa stands in riparian zone in the Pacific Northwest, United States - 23_S | ecosystem: Environmental > Terrestrial > Soil > Riparian zone > Trees...
CAAGAAGTTCTGCAGCGAGACCAACCTGCTGCCGGTGCGCCAGGCCGTGCTGGTGATCTTCAAGATGTGCCGCGCGCTCGACTACGCCTTCCAGAACGGCGTGATCCACCGCGACATCAAGCCCGCCAACATCCTGCTGTCCGAGCGCGACGAGATCAAGATCAGCGACTTCGGCACCGCCAAGATCTCGCACGCCACCCACACCCAGATCGACGGCTTCCTCGGCTCGCCGGCGTACATGTCGCCCGAGCAGATCAACGAGGAGGGCCCGAGCGTGCAGACCGACATCTACTCGCTCGGCGTGGTGATGTACGAGCTGCTCACCGGGCGGCTGCCTTTCCGCGCCGAGAACGCGGTGGCGATGATCAACAAGATCCTGAACGAGGACCCGGTGCCGATCCAGCAGCTGCGCCCCGACCTGCCCGAGAAGCTGGTCGAGATCGTGGGCAAGGCGATGGACAAGGATCCGAAGGTCCGCTATTCGAGCTGGTTCGAGATGGCGAGCGAGCTCGCCAACACCTTCCCGCAGCTCGAGCGCTACTCGCACGAGATCAGCTCGACCGAGAAGTTCAACAAGCTGCGCGCCCTGCCCTTCTTCCGCGAGTTCCGCGATGCCGAGCTCTGGGAGGTGCTGCGCGGCGCCGTGTGGGAGAGCCACGGGCGCGACCAGAACCTGCTGCTCGAGGGCGAGATCGGCCAGGCCTTCTTCATCATCGTGGGCGGGCAGGTGAAGGTGGTGAAGGACCAGAAGCTCCTGAACGTCCTCAAGGAGGGCGACTGCTTCGGCGAGATGGCCTACCTCTCGGGGGATCGCGCGCGCCGCTCGGCCTCGATCATCTCGGTGTCCGAGGTGCAGCTGCTCAAGATCGCCTCCAGCCAGCTCGAGTCGCTCTCCGAGGGCTGCCAGCTGCGCTTCAACCGCGAGTTCCTGCGGACGCTGATCGAGCGGCTCACGTGGACTTCGTCCGTGCTGGCGCAATTCCGGCGTTGACCTAGGGCTGAATCGCAGAGACGCAGAGGAGCGCCGAGGCCGCGGAAAAAAGCCGTGTATGCATTCGCGGCTGCGTTCAATGAAGCCCCGAATACCCACATTGTTTTTTCTGCGCTCCTCTGCGTCTCTGCGATTCAGCCTTGGTTTTCTGGTCGCCTGCGGCTGCGCGTCGCCGCCACCCGCCCCGGCCGAATACGAAATCGTCGGCTACTACGCCGGCTGGACCGCGCCGAAGTTTCCGCCCACGCCCGCGAACATCGACGCAGCCGCGCTCACCGTCCTCAACTACGCATTCCTCGACATCTGCTGGGACGGGCGACACGGCCATCCGGCGAGCGGCGGCCTGGCGCCGTGCATCGACGCGGGAGGACGCCCTTCCACGCCGCCCGACGGCTCGCTCGTACTCGGCAACGCCGCGCTCGATCCGGCCAATCTCGCCGCCCTGCGCGAGCTGGCCAAGGCGAACCCGGGGCTGAGGCTCGTGGGAAGCGTGGGCGGCTGGACCTGGTCGAACCGCTTCTCGGACATGGCCGCCTCGCCCGCCGCGCGGCGCGCGTTCGTCGAATCCACGGTCGCGTTCGTGCGCCACCACGCCTTCGACGGCATCGACCTCGACTGGGAGTATCCGGGCGACATCGGCGTGCCGTGCCCGGCGGGCCACACGTGCCAGAGACCCGAGGACAAGCGCAACTTCGTGGCGCTCGCGCGCGAGCTGCGCGCAGCGCTGGACGCCGCCGGTGCCCCCGACCGCAAGCGCTACCTCTTCACGATCGCCGCGGGCGCCGACGACAAGTTCGTGTACGACCCCGCCGACAGCGCACGCTGGCTCTCCGAGCTCGCGGCAAGCCTCGACTGGATCAACGTGATGACGTACGACTACCACGGGTCGTGGTCGAACGTGAGCGGGATGAATGCGCCGTTCGACAAGGTCGACGCCACGCTCTCGCGCTACCTGGAGATCGGGGTCCCGGCCCGCAAGCTCACGCTCGGGCTGCCGTTCTACGGCAAGGGCTGGGCCGGCTGCCCTCCCGGCCCCGCGGGCGACGGGCTGCGCCAATCGTGCGCGGGCATGGCCCGGGGCGAGGAAGATTCCACGTTCACCTTCGCGTACCTCGCGCGCGAAGGCTACCTGTCGCCCGACGCGCTCGGCGAGCACACCGTCGCGGGACGGGGCTTCGCGCGCCATTGGGACCGCGCGGCGCGCGTCCCATACCTCTACAACCCCGCGGACGGTGTGTTCATCACGTATGACGACGAGGCCTCCATCCGCGCGAAGCTGGCGTACCTGCGCCGCAAGGGACTGCGCGGCGCCATGTTCTGGGAGTTGCATGCCGACCGTGACCGGACGCTCGGCGGCGTGGTCGCGCGCGGGCTGCAACGCTAGCGAGAGGCGCCTACTCCACCAGGCATACGGCCTGCGCGGCGATGCCCTCGCCGCGGCCGGTGAAGCCGAGCTTCTCGGTGGTCGTGGCCTTCACGTTCACGTGGGTAGCCGGGATGCCGAGGTCAGCGGCGATGTTGTCGACCATCTTCGGGATGTGGGGCGCCATGCGCGGGGCCTCGGCGACGATGGTGGCGTCGACGTTCACGACGCGCCGGCCCCGGTCGGCGAGGAGCTTCGCCACGTGGCGCAGCAGCTCGCGGCTGTCGATTCCCTTGAAACGCGCATCCGTATCGGGAAAATGCCTGCCGATGTCGCCCTGGCCTGCGGCTCCGAGCAGCGCGTCGCAGATCGCGTGCAGGAGCACGTCGGCATCGCTGTGGCCGGCGAGGCCCTTGTCGTGCGCGATCTCGACGCCGCCCACCACGAGCCTGCGGCCCGCGACGAGCGCGTGGACATCGAATCCCTGCCCGATCCGCATGGCCTCTCCAGTCTAGAACGGCACCCGGCCCTGGCGCTTGAGGATCATCTCGGCGAGCGCGAGGTCCTCGGCGAAGGTTACCTTGATGTTGCTGTTCTCGCCTTGCACCAGCCGTGGCGCGCTGTGGCCCACCGCCTCGATCGCCTGGGCCTCGTCGGTCGCGTCGGGCCGGGCCTCGAGCCCGCGCCGCAGCAGCCCCGCGCGGAACATCTGCGGCGTCTGCGCGCGCCACAGATTCAGCCGCGGGATGGTGGCGGCGACCCGCTGGTTCTCGTCCGCGCTCTTTAGGGTGTCGGCGAGCGGCATCGCGAGGAGCCCCCCGACCGGGTCGTCGCCGATCTCGTCGAGGAACTGCTCCACCAGCTCCTTGGGAATGCAGGGCCGGGCGGCGTCGTGCACGAGCACCCAGTCCATGGGCTGCATCCGGTGACCGAGGTGGTCGATCGCGTTGCGCACGGTCTCGGCGCGATGCGCGCCGCCGGCGAAGAGCGGCTCTATCTTGTCCGGGAACGCGCTCCAGTCGTGCTCGCCCCAATGGCGGTCGAGCGGCGAGAGCACCACGCAGACGCACTCGATCCGCGCAACGGCGGCGAGCACTTCGATCGCGTGGAACATCATCGGCTTGCCGGCGATGGGCAGGTACTGCTTTGGTACCGCGTCGCCGATGCGCGTGCCCTGCCCTGCGGCAGGAACGATGGCGAAGACCTTGGGCATTGGGGATGTGAGGCTTGGGTCCGCATTATACTGTCGGCCATGATCGGGCGCGCCGCAACGCTGCTCATCGCCGGCATGATCGCGGCGTGCACCGAGGCTCCACGGCCGATCGCGCCGGTCGCCCAATCGGGCGAGCTGGTGGTGCTCACCGTGAACGGCCCGCTCACCTACTTCGAGGACGCCCAGGGCCTGCCCACGGGATTCGAGTACGACCTCGCCACGCTTTTCGCGAAGGAGATCGGCGCCACGCCCGCGTTCGTGCTCGTCGACGACCCCAGCGCGATCGACCGGCTGCTGCGCAACGGCCAGGCGCATCTCGCCGCCGCCGCGCTCGCGCGCCATTTCGACTTTCCCGGCGGGCTCGCATGGGGTCCGCCCTACCTCACCACGCAGCACCAGGTGGTCGGGCGCGGCGCAACGGGGGCGCGTCCCAAGTCGCTGGGCGACCTGGGCAGCCAGCGCGTGGGCGTGATCGAGGAATCGGTCGCCGAGTACCTGCTGCTGGCGCCACAGCTCGAGTCGATCCGCGTCGAGCGCCTGCCCGCGGGCACCTCCACCTCCGACATGCTCGAGCGCGTGGCGCGCGGCGACCTCGAGTACGCGCTGGTGGAGTCGACGCGCTTCACGCTCGCGCGGCGCTTCTTCCCCGAGCTGTCGATCCTCTTCGACGTGGGCAAGCCCGCGGACTACGCCTGGCTGGTCTCCGCCGTGGACCGCCGGCGCATCCTCGATGCCGCGAAGCCTTTCTTCGAGCGCATCCACAAGGACGGCACGTTGAAGCGCCTGGTCGACCGCCACTTCGGCCACGCCACGCGCATCACCACGATCGACTCGGTCACGCTGATCGAGCGCCTGCGCACGCAGCTCCCGAGCCTGCAGCCCCACTTCATGGAGGCCGAGGCGGCGAGCGGCATCGACTGGCGGCTGATCGCCGCGATCGGCTACCAGGAGTCGCACTGGGACCCGCTCGCCACCTCGCCCACGGGCGTTCGCGGGCTGATGATGCTCACCGAGGAGACCGCCAGCCGCATGCAGATCAAGGACCGGCTCGACGCGCGCGCGAGCATCGTCGGCGGCGCGCGCTACCTCGCGCTGCTCAAGGACTCCATGTCGCCGCGCCTCGTCGAGCCAGACCGCACCTTCCTCGCGCTCGCGGCCTACAACATGGGCCTCGGCCACCTCGAGGACGCGCGCATCCTCGCCGCGCGCGCGGGCCTGAACCCCGACAAGTGGCAGGACGTGCGCCAGGTGCTGCCGCGCCTGGCCGAGCCGGAGCACTTCCAGAAGCTGAAGCACGGGTATGCGCGCGGCTTCGAGGCGCAGCGGCTCGTGGACAACGTGCGCAACTACTACGACATCCTCCTGCGCATGGCGCCGCGCGAGGCGCCGCCCCCGCCCTAGACCTAGCTCTCCGCGAAGGGCGTGGCGTCGGGAAGGTGCGCGGTGTCGTCCCAGGCTTCCAGCGCCCAGGCGTTGCCGTCGAGAGCCACCGCGTGGTCGTACACGACCGCGTTATATGAGGCGTTGGAGATCGCGATTCGATGGGCATGCGCGACCGGGATGTCGTGCACGATGCGGTAGAGCGCGGCCACCACGCCGCCGTGGCTCACGACCGCGACGCGCCGCCCCGCGTGCTCGCGCGCGAGCGCCGAGAAGGCCGCGCGCACGCGCTCGTGGAACTGGCGCCGGCTCTCGCCACCGGGGATCGCGCGGTCGGGATCGGTGGGGCCGGCGCGGGTGAAGACGTCGGGCCAGCGCCGGTCGATCTCGTCGTAGCCGAGGCCCTCGCCCTCGCCGAAGCCGCGCTCGCGCAGGCGCGGATCCGGCTGCACCTCGAGCCCGCAGCGCGCCCCGATCGCCGCGGCCGTCCGCAGCGCCCGCCCGAGGTCGCTCGCGACCAGCGCGTCGAAGCGCTCGCGCGCGAGCCGATCCGCGATCGCCTCGGCCTGGGCAAGGCCGCGCGCGGTGAGCGGGCTGTCTTCATGGCCTTGCACCCGGCCCGCGACGTTCCACTCCGTCTCGCCATGGCGCACGACGATGAAACGCGTTTTGTTCGTGATCAAGCGTGAACCACGGAGACCACGGAGACCACTGAAAGGCAAGACATCACGGATAACTTCGCGACGATGTTTCCACGACCGCGGATCACACACATTGCCTTTGCTTTTCAGTGGTCTCCGTGGCCTCCGTGGTTCAAGGCTTTATCACCTGCAAGCCACCCATGAACGGCACCAGCGCCTTCGGCACCGTCACCGAGCCGTCGGCGTTCTGGCAGTTCTCAAGCACCGCGACCAGCGTCCGCCCGACCGCGAGGCCCGAGCCGTTCAGCGTGTGGAGCGCCTCGACCTTGCCCTGGGCGTTGCGACAGCGCGCCTGCATGCGCCGCGCCTGGAAGGCCTCGAAGTTGGAGCACGAGGAGATCTCGCGGTAGGCCTGCTGCGAGGGCAGCCATACCTCGAGGTCGTAGGTCTTGGCGCTCGCGAAGCCCGTGTCCCCGGTGCAGAGCAGCATCACCCGATAGGGCAGCTCGAGCCGCTTCAGGATCTCCTCGGCATGGCCGGTGAGCTCCTCGTGCGCCGCGGGCGAATCCTCCGGCCGCACCATCTGCAGGATCTCGACCTTGTCGAACTGGTGGTTGCGGATCATGCCGCGCGTGTCCTTGCCGTAGCTGCCGGCCTCCGAACGGAAGCACGGGCTATGGCAGGTGAAGCGCAGCGGCAGCTCCTTCGCCTCGACGATGGAGTCACGCACGAAGTTGGTGACCGAGTACTCCGAGGTGGGGATGAGGTAGAGGTCGCGCCCCTCGAGCTTGAAAAGGTCGTCCTTGAACTTGGCGAGCGACGACGGCGCGTCGGCGCACTCGCCGGTCACCATGTAGGGCGCGTACACCTCGGTGTAGCGGTGCTCGCTGGTATGCACCGTGAGCATGAATTGGGCGAGAGCGCGGTGCAGGCGCGCGACCGCGCCTCTGAGCACCACGAAACGCGCGCCGCTGATCTTGGCGGCGGTGTCGAAATCGACCCCGCGCGCGAGCCCGGCGCCCACGTCGACGTGGTCCTTCACGGCGAAATCGAACTTGCGCGGCTCGCCCCAGCGGCGCACCTCGACGTTGTCGTCGGAGGACTTCCCGTCGGGCACCTCGGCGCGCGGGATGTTGGGGATCACGCGCAGGAACGCGGCGAGCTTCTCCTGGTTGGCGGCGAGCGCGGCCTCCCCGGCCTTCACCTCGTCGCCGATGCCGGCGACCTCCTGCATCGCGGCGGACGCGTCCTCCTTCTTTCCCTTGAGGATGCCGATCTGCTTGGAGAGCGTCTTGAGCCTGCCCTGCAGCTCCTCGGTGCGCGCCTGCACACGCTTCCTCTCGTCCTCCAGGGAGCGGAAGGTGGCCTCGTCGAACTCGAAGCCGCGGCGTTTCAGGCCCGCGACGGCGGCGGGAAGGTCCTTGCGGAGGAGCTGGATATCGAGCATGGCGTCATTTTAGCTTTTTCGCCTTCTCGTCCAGCGAACGCAGGTGCTCGAGCTTTTCGCGGATCTTCGCCTCGAGGCCGCGATCGGTCGGCTGGTACCAGCGGTGGGGCTCCATGCCGTCGGGCAGGTAACTCTCGCCGGCGGCATAACCTTCCTCCTCGTCGTGGGCGTAGCGATAGTCCTTGCCGTAACCCAGGCCCTTCATGAGCTTCGTGGGCGCGTTGCGGATGTGCAGCGGTACCGGACGCGTGCCGTCCTCGGCGATGAAGGCGCGCACCTGGTTGTAGGCCGTGTAGACGGCGTTGGACTTGGCCGCGACGGCGAGGTAGACCACCGCCTCCGCGAGCGCGAGCTCGCCTTCGGGCGAGCCGAGCCGTTCGTAGACGGCCGCCGCGGTCACGCATACATCCAGCGCTCGGGGGTCGGCAAGACCGATGTCCTCGCTCGCCATCCGGATGATGCGGCGCGCGAGGTAGCGCGGGTCCGCCCCGCCATCGAGCATCCTCACCATCCAGTAGAGCGACGCATCGGGGTCGCTGCCACGGACACTCTTGTGCAGCGCCGAGATCTGGTCGTAGAAGTTCTCCCCGCCCTTGTCGAAGCGCCGCCCGGCGCGCTGCGCGATGGCGTTCACGAACTCGATGTCCGCCCCGCGCCGCCCTTCGACGTGCGCGGCCTCCGCCACCTGCTCGACCAGGTTGAGCGCCCGGCGCCCGTCGCCGTCGGCGAACTCCGCGATGCGCGCGCGCGCGTCCGCGGTCGAGTCGACCTTCTCCGCGTCGAAGCCGCGCGCGATGAGCAGGTCCAGGTCCTCGGGCTTGAGGCTTTCCAGCACGTAGACCTGGGCGCGCGACAGCAGCGCGCCGATCACCTCGAACGACGGGTTCTCGGTGGTGGCGCCGATGAAGGTGAACAGGCCCGACTCGACGTGCGGCAGGAACGCGTCCTGCTGCGCCTTGTTGAAGCGGTGCACCTCGTCGACGAAGACGATGGTGGCGCGAGCGTACTGGTCGCGCGCGAGCTTCGCGCGCTCGACCGCTTCGCGGATCTCCTTCACGCCGGCAAGCACCGCCGAGATGGCGATGAACTCGGCCCTGAAAGCCGTGGCCATCAAGCGCGCGAGCGTGGTCTTGCCTACGCCCGGCGGTCCCCAGAGGATCATCGAGTGCGGCTTGCCGGCGCGCAGGGCCACGTTGATCGGCTTGCCCTCGCCCAGCAGGTGGCGCTGGCCGACCACCTCCTCGACGGCGGCGGGGCGCAGCCGCTCGGCGAGGGGGACGTTCACCTCGCCGGCGGCGCCGAAGAGGTCGCGCGGCTGGCTCATGCAGCCATCTTAGCTGGCTACTTCCCCGGGGCGTCCTCGATCACGTCGGCGCCCTTGGGCGCGGTGAACACGAAGGTCTGTGGAGCAACCGCCGCGTTCGGCTTGAGGTCGACGAAACGCAGCAGCGTGCGCCCGCCCAGCTGGTCGTGCAGCTCCATCGCCGCGAGGGACTTGCCCTTGAGGCCGAGCCGCACGCGCTCGAATCCGGTGTCCTGCGCCTTCGGCAGCGCCTCCACCCACCCGAGCCCGTCGGCTGACCCCGCGTCCCTCAGCGTGAAGAGCGCGGTGATGTCGTCCTTGCCGGCGAGGAGCGCGGCAGGCGTGGACGAGATCGCGCCCTCCATGCGCTTCACCGTCACCTGGTTCAGGTCCGGATCGTGGATCCAGAGCCTGGTGCCGTCGCCGACCAGCACCTGCTGGTGCGGCTTGTCGTAGGTCCAGCGGAATTTGCCCGGGCGCGCGAACGCGAACGTGCCCTCCGCGCGCTCCACCGTCTTGCCGCCGCGGTCGAAGACCTGCTGCTCGAAGCGCGCGGTGGCGCTCTTCGTGGCCGCGTTGAAGGCGAGGAAGTCGTCGAGGCCGTTGGCGGAGGCGCCAATGGGGAGCGCGAGTGCGGTGACGGAGATTAGGCCCCGGGCCATTGCGGCGATTGCCGCGCCCGGGGTGACGAGGGATCGCATGAAGCTATTTGGACGGCTGGATGATCTCGCGGTTCCCGTTCGACGCCATCGGCGTGACGAGACCCGCCTTCTCCATGTCCTCGATGAGGCGCGCGGCCCGGTTGTAGCCGATCCGCAGATGGCGTTGAACCAACGAGATCGATGCCCGCTTGTTCTGGAGCACGATCTGGACGGCCTGGTCGTAGAGGGGATCGGACTCCCCCGAGACAGCGCCCTCGCCCATGCCGTTCAGCTCCTGCTCGCCCGGCTCGTCGAGGATGCCGTCGATGTACTGCGCCTCGCCCTGCTTCTTCAACGCGTCGACCACGCGATGCACCTCGGCGTCGCTCACGTAGGCCCCGTGCACCCGCGTGGGAAGCCCGTGGCCGGGCGTGAGGTAGAGCATGTCGCCCATCCCGAGCAGGCTCTCTGCGCCCTGCTGGTCGAGGATGGTGCGCGAGTCGACCTTGGCCGAGACCTGGAAGGCGATGCGCGTGGGCACGTTGGCCTTGATGAGCCCGGTGATGACGTCCACCGACGGGCGCTGGGTGGCCAATATCAAATGAATCCCGCACGCGCGCGACTTCTGCGCCAGGCGCGCGATCAGCTCCTCGACCTTCTTGCCCGAGACCATCATCAGGTCGGCGAGCTCGTCGATCACCACCACCAGCAGCGGCAGCGGCTCCAAGTCCTCGGGGTTGTCCGGCGCAAGGGTGAAGGGGTGCTTGACGGGCTGCTTCTTCTCGAGTCCTTCGCGCACCTTCTGGTTGTACGAAGCCAGGTTGCGCACCGAGAGCGCGCTCATGAGCTTGTAGCGCCGCTCCATCTCGGCCACGCACCAGTTCAACGCCGCGCCCGCCTGGCGCATGTCGGTCACGACCGGGGCGAGCAGGTGCGGGATGCCCTCGTACACCGACAGCTCGAGCATCTTGGGATCGACCATGATGAGGCGCACTTCGCCCGGCGTCGCCTTGTAGATGAGCGACAGGATCATCGCGTTGATCGCCACCGACTTGCCCGAGCCGGTCGTGCCCGCCACCAGCAGGTGCGGCATCTTCGCGAGGTCGGCCACCAGCGGCTTGCCGGTGATGTCCTTGCCGAGCGCGATGGTGATCTTCGAGTGCATGTCGGCGTAGGCCTGCGAGCCCACGATCTCCGACAGGCGCACGATCTCGCGCTTGGGGTTGGGGATCTCGAGGCCCATGCACGAGGTCCCGGGGATGGTCTCGACCACGCGGATCGCCATCACCGAGAGCGCGCGCGCCAGGTCGCGCGCGAGGTTCACCACCTGCGCGCCCTTCACTCCCACGGCGGGCTCGATCTCGTAGCGCGTGATCACCGGCCCCGGATAGGCGGCGACCACCTTCACCTGCACGTTGAAGTCGAGGAGCTTCCTCTCGATCAGGCGCGAGGTGTATTCGAGCGTCTCGGGCGTCGGGCGCTCGATGTGCGTATCGGGCGCATCGAGCAGCGACAACTGGGGAAGCGGCGAGTCCGGCAGGTCGGCGAAGAGCGGCACCTGCTTCTCGCGCACGATGCGCTCGCTCTTCTGCACCGCCACGGGCGGCATCTCGATGCGGATCGGCTCGTGCTCCTCGAAAACCTTGCGTGCCACCTCGACCTTCTCCTCGCGCGCAGCCGCGGCGGCGCGCCCCTCCTCGCGGTCGCGGCGCGCCTCGAGTCGCTCGCGCAGCACCGCCCAGCACCACTCGATCGCCGCGCCCACGCGCTCGGAGACCCGCAGCCACGACAGGCCCGTGAAGACGCTGAAGGCCGCGGCGATGGCGGCGACGAGCAGCAGCGTGCCGCCGGTGAACCCGAGCGATTTGGCGATGAAGCCGGAGAGCACCACCCCCAGCACCCCGCCGGGGGCGGAGGGCAGCGTCGCGCCGATGGAGTGCAGGCGCAGCGCCTCGAGCGCCGAGCTCGCGGCGATGAGCAGCGCGAAACCGGCGAGCGCCACGGCGAGGCTGCGGCGGCTCACCATCTCCCACGATTCGACACGTGCGTAGAGGCGCAGCACGCCGTTCACCGCGAGGGCGACCCACCACCATGCCGACAGCCCGAAGAGGTAGAGCAGCATCTCGGCGATCCACGCGCCCGCCACGCCCGCCTGGTTCGCGATCGCCTCGTTCGCGCCGCTGAAGAAGGGCCCCGGGTCGCCGCGGTGGTAGGAGGCCAGCGCGAGCGCGAGGTAGGCGCCGGCGGCGAGCAGGAGGATCCACCCGGCCTCGCGCAGCACACGCCCGAGGCGGGGATTGAACGGCGCGTGGCTGGCGGCTACAGCGATGGCGGAAACTCCCGGTTGATGATGGTGATCGACTTCGACTCGATCGAGATGCAGCCGCGGTCGGTCAGGTCCTTGAGGATCCGGTTCACCATCTCGCGCGAGGCGCCGACCATGTTCGCGAGCTCCTGCTGCGAGAGCTTCTCGCCCACGACGAGCTTGCCGTTGGTGTGCACCGCGAGCTCGAGCAACGTGCTCGCCACGCGGCCGTAAACGTCCATCAGGGCGAGCGTGCCGATCTTGCGGTCGGCCTCGCGCACGCGTTGCGCCAGGATCTGCATCACCATGTTGGCGATGCGCGGCTCCTGCTCGACGCACTTCTCGAACGCCGCGTGGGAGAGCACCTGGAAGGTCGAGGCCTCGATCGTGGTGACCGAGGCCGAGCGCGGCTGCTTGTCCATCATCGACATCTCGCCGAAGAAGGCGCCGGGCCCGAGGATCTTCAGGATGATCTCGCGCCCCTCCTCGTCGCCGATGAATACCTTCACCTTGCCCGACTGGATCATGTAGAGCGAGTCGCCCATCTCGCCCTCGGTGAGCACCACGGCGTTCTTCTGATAGGTCTTCTCGCTCGCCACGGCGCGGATCACGTCGAGCTCGCGGTCGGAGAGCTGGGTGAAGAACGGCACGGCCTTGATGGCCATGGTGCGATCGCCTATGGCCGATCGCTTTTTCGTTACGGACATGAACGCCTAGATACCCAAAAATCCCTTAGTTGTCAAATGGTTAGCTCACCAACCTCACTTAAAGCCTTGAATTCAGGCACATAGCGCATTGAGCCCGATGCGATAATCCGGGTTGCAAAGCGCCTTTTCGGCATCAATTCCCTCTCTCGAATGACAACAACCCACTCCCGCCTCCTCATCCTCGGCTCCGGGCCGGCAGGCTACAGCGCCGCGGTGTACGCCGCCCGCGCCAACCTCAAACCCCGCCTCATCACCGGCCTCGCGCAGGGCGGCCAGCTGATGACCACCACCGACGTCGACAACTGGCCAGCCGACGCCATGGGCGTGCAGGGGCCCGAGCTCATGGACCGGTTCCTCAAGCACGCCGAGCGCTTCGAGACCGAGATCGTGTTCGACCAGATCCATACCGCGCACCTGGGCGAGAAGCCGATCCGGCTCGTGGGCGACTCGGGCACCTACACGTGCGACGCGCTCATCATCGCCACCGGCGCGTCGGCGATGTACCTGGGCCTCGCTTCCGAGCAGGCGTACATGGGCAAGGGCGTATCGGGGTGCGCGACCTGCGACGGCTTCTTCTACAAGGGCCAGGACGTGGTCGTCGTGGGCGGCGGCAACACCGCGGTCGAGGAAGCCCTCTACCTCACCAACATCGCGCGCCACGTGACGGTGATCCATCGCCGCGACAAGTTCCGCGCCGAGAAGATCCTGCAGGACAAGCTCTTCTCCAAGCGCGCGGAGGGCAAGGTCGCGATCGAGTGGGACCACACGCTGGACGAGGTGCTGGGCGACAAGGGCGGCGTCACGGGCGTGCGGGTCAAGTCCACGAAGGACGGCGCGACGAAGGACATCAAGGCGACGGGCGCTTTCATCGCCATCGGCCACAAGCCCAACACCGACATCTTCGCGGGCCAGCTCGAGATGAAGGACGGCTACATCATCACGAAGAGCGGCCTGCAGGGCGGCGCGACGGCGACCAGCGTCGCGGGCGTGTTCGCCGCGGGCGACGTGCAGGACCACGTCTATCGGCAGGCGGTCACGAGCGCGGGCACCGGGTGCATGGCCGCGCTCGATGCTGACAAGTATCTGGAGAGCCTGGCGTGAAACAGTGAAGAAAGAGCCCACGGACGAGAGCCAGGTCTTCCGTGAAGCCGTGCGCGACGTGCGGCCGATTCGCGCGCCCGATCGCGTCGCGCCCTTCCGCCGGCGGCCCGCCCCGATCCCGGCGAAGCGGCTGCAGGACGAGCAGGCGGTGCTCGACGAGCTCGCCCACCTCGCCCTCGACGGTGACGAGGTCGAGCTCGAGGACGACGCGTCGTTCCTGCGCCCGGGGCTGCCGCGCGACATCCTGAGGAAACTGCGCCGCACCCACTGGGTGATCCAGGAGACGCTCGACCTGCACGGGCTCACCGGCGACGAGGCCGTGGCCGAGACCGCCGCGTTCCTCGCCGAGTGCCGCCGCATGGGCCGGCGCTGCGTGCGCATCGTCCACGGCAAGGGCCTGCGCTCACCGGGGCGCGAGCCGGTGTTGAAGCGCCGCATCCGCAAGCTGCTCACGCGCCGCGACGAGGTGCTCGCCTTCGCGGAACCGCGGGCGCTTCACGGCGGCGGCGGCGCGGTCGTGGTCCTGCTCCAAGGCTGATGACGCCGCGGGCGGCGCGCCTCGCGCTCGCGATCCTCGCGATCCTCGCGATCGCCGTCGGCATCGACAACCTCGACCGCCCGCTCGCCAATCCGGACGAGGGCCGCTACTCGGAGATCGCGCGCGAGATGGTCGCGGGCGGCGACTGGGTGACCCCGCGCCTGAACGGCCTCAAGTACTTCGAGAAGCCGCCCCTGCAGTACTGGGCGGGCGCGGCCGCGCTCGCGGCGTTCGGCGACCTCGAGTTCGCGGCGCGCCTCTATACCTGGCTCGCGGGGCTGGCGACGATACTCGTCGTCGGCTACACCGCGGCCCGTGTGGGCAGTCGCGCCGAGGGGCTGGCGGCGATGGTGGCGCTGGTCGCGAGCCCGTACTTCTTCGCGCTCTCGGGCGTCGTCACGCTCGACATGGGGCTCACGCTCTGGACGACGGCGACCTTCTGCGCGTGGATGAACGCGGAGATCGTGCCCTGGGAGCGCGCGCGGCGGCGCTGGATGCTGGCCGCGTGGGCCGCGATGGCGCTCGCGGTCCTGTCCAAGGGGCTGGTCGGGATCGTCCTGCCCGCGGCCGGGCTCGCGCTCGCCTGCGCCGCGCGCCGCGATTTCACGCCGTTCGCGCGCCTCGAGTGGACGCGCGGCCTCGCCGTGTTCGCCGCGATCGCGGCGCCGTGGTTCGTGGCGGTGAGCCTCGTCAACCCGGAGTTCGCCGGGTTCTTCTTCGTGCACGAGCATTTCAACCGTTTCCTCACCACCGCTCACGGCCGGCACGAGCCGTGGTGGTACTTCCTGCCCATCCTCGGCGCCGGGGTGCTGCCGTGGCTCTTCGCCCTTCCCGCGGCGATCGGCCATGCGTGGCGCTCGGAAGACCTCGCGACCGGCGCGCGGCCGATGCGCTTCGCCCTCCTCTTCAGCGCATTCGTGGTCGTCTTCTTCAGCCTGTCGGGCTCGAAGCTTCCCACCTACATCCTGCCGGCCTTCCCGGCGATCGCGATGGTGCTCGGCCGCTACCTCGCCCAGGCGGAGCCGCGGCGCATCGCGACGCGGCTATGGCCGGTGCCGCTCGCCGCGCTCGCGCTCGCGTTTCTCGCGTGGCGCATGCCCGATGGCGCGCGCGACGCATGGATGCGCTCGATGTTCGCCGACGCGCGGCCGTGGGCGCTCGCGGGCGCCGCGACCCTGGCGGTCGCCGGCGTAGCCGCCGCGCTGCTCGCCCGGCGCGCGCGGCGCTGGCACGCGATCGCGCTCCTCGCGATCGGCAGCGTGGCGATGGTGGGGTGCGTCGGGCGCGCATACGACGCGATGTCGCCGCGCCAATCGGGCCTCGAGGTGGCGCTCAAGATGCGCCCGCTGCTCTCGCCGCGCACGCGCCTGTACAGCGTGGCTCACTACGACCAGACGGTGCCGTTCTACGTCGGGCGCACGTTCACGCTCGTGGGCCACGTGGACGAGTTCGCCGCCGGCCTCGCGTCGCAGCCCGAGCGCCATCTCGAGCTCGCCGCATTCCCGGCCGAATGGCAGCGCCCCGGGGACGCGCTGGCTATAATGAACCCGGACAAATACGAAGCGTTCCGCGCCCAGGGCCTGCCGATGCGGGTCATTCACCAGGACCCGCGGCGCATCCTGGTCCGCAAGCCTTGACTGCCTTCACCTTCTCGCTGTTGATGGCCGGCGTGTTGCTCAACGCCGCGGCGCAGCTCCTGCTCAAGGCCGGCACCAACCGCGTGGGCGAGTTCGCCTTCACGCTCGAGAACCTCGTCCCGGTCGGCGCGAAGATCGCCACCAGCCCGCACATCCTCGCCGGCATCGGCTGCTACGTCGTGAGCCTGGTGGCATGGATCCTGGCGCTGTCGCGCGTGCCGGTGAGCGTCGCCTATCCGATGCTCTCGGTCGGCTACATCGTGAACGCAGTGGCGGCCTGGATGCTCTTCGGCGAGTCGCTCACCGCGCAGAAGCTCGTGGGCATCGGGTTCATCCTGGTGGGCGTGTGGCTGGTGGCACGGTCGTGAAATCCAAACCGGGGCCGGAGGGTGAGACCCCATATCTGCCATTCGCACGCCCTACGATCGACGAGGAGATGGTGGCCGCGGTCGCGCAGACGCTGCGCAGCCGCTGGATCGCGAGCGGCCCGCAGGTGGCGGCCTTCGAGCGCGCGCTGTCGGAGTACCTGGGCGGCCGCGTTGTGCGCACGCTAACCTCGGCCACCGGCGCCATGCAGGTCGCCCTCGAGATGCTCGGCGTGGGCGCGGGCGACGAGGTGATCGCGCCGGCGCAGAGCTTCTTCGCCAGCGCCAACGTGATCGAGCGCGCGGGTGCGACGACCGTCTTCGTCGACGTCGACCTCGCCACCCGCAACGTCGACCTCGCCCAGGCCGACGCGGCCGCCACAGCGCGCACGCGTGTGCTGTTGCCCACGCACTACAACGCCCCGCTGGATCCCGCCGCCCTTGCGTCCTTCGCGCGGCGCCATGGCGTGCGCGTGGTCGAGGACGCGGCGCTCGCGATCGGCTCGCGCGCGGGCGGCAAGCCCGTGGGCGCGACGGGCGACATCGTGTGCTTCAGCTTCCATCCCAACAAGAACCTCACCACCATCGAGGGCGGCGCGCTGGTCGTGAGCGACGCCGGCGAGGCGGCCCGCATCGAGCGGCTGCGATTCCACGGCATCGCGCGGCTGCCCGATGGCACACGCGACATCGAGGCGCCGGGGGGCAAGTTCAACCTCTCGGACGTCTCCGCGCGCCTGGGGCTCGCGCAGCTCGCCCGCCTGGACGAATGGTGCCGCGCGCGCGAGCGGCTCGCGCGCCATTACTTCGCGTGCCTCCAGGGCGACGACCTGCTCACCCCCGAGCGCCTGCCGCCGCGCGACAACCCCGGCCACAGCTGGAACATGTTCACCGCGCTGCTGCCCCTCGATGAGGCGCGCATCACGCGCAAGGCGTTCATCGACGCGATGCAGGCCGAGGGCATCGGCGTGGGGATCTCGTACGAGGCGCTGCACCTCACCTCGCACTTCCGCGCCAAGGGCCAGCGCGTGGGACAATTCCCCGTCTCCGAGCGCATCGGCCGCGAGACCGTGACCTTGCCGCTCTTTCCCGAAATGCGCGACTCCGACGTCGAGCGCGTCTGCAGCGCCGCCCGCCGCATCCTGCGGCGCAGCCCATGAACCCACCGACCGCCCCGCGCCTCTCGGTCGTCATTCCCGTCTTCGACGAGGAGGCGGTGCTGCCCGCGCTCTTCGCGCGCCTGTACGCGGCCCTGGACGCGCTCGGCTGCAGCTACGAGGTGGTGTTCGTGAACGACGGCAGCCGCGACCGCTCGGCGGGCCTGCTGCGCGAGCAGTTCCAGCGCCGCCCGGAGGTGACGCGGGTCATCCTCTTCAACGGCAACTTCGGCCAGCACATGGCGATCATGGCCGGCTTCGAGCACTGCCGCGGGGAGCGCATCGTCACCCTCGATGCCGACCTGCAGAACCCGCCCGAGGAGATCGCGAAGCTGCTCTCGCGCATGGACGAGGGCCACGACTACGTGGGATCGATCCGGCGCGAGCGGCAGGACGCGGCGTGGCGGCGGTGGGCGTCGCGGGCGACGAACCGCCTGCGCGAGAGGATCACGCGCATCCGCATGACCGACCACGGGTGCATGCTGCGCGCCTACGACCGCGCCATCGTCGACGCCGTCTGCGCCTCGCGCGAGGTCAGCACCTATATTCCCGCGCTCGCCTATTCGTACGCGCGCAACCCCGCCGAGATCGAGGTCGAGCACGAGGAGCGCCATGCGGGCGAGTCGAAGTACTCGCTCTACCAGCTGGTGCGCCTGAACTTCGACCTGGTGACCGGCTTCTCGATCCTGCCGCTGCAGCTCTTCTCGCTCTTCGGCATCTTCGTCTCGCTGGTCTCGGTGGTCGCGTACGTGGCGATCATCCTGCAGCGGCTGCTCGCCGGCGGCGACGCGAAGCTCTCGATGATCTGGGACCGCGACATCCTCGAGTTCTTCCTGATAGGCGTCGTGCTCTTCGGCCTCGGGCTGATCGGCGAATACGTCGGCCGCATCTACGAGCAGGTGCGCGAGCGGCCGCGCTACCTCATCCAGGCGATCCTGGAGAAGCGCGACTGATGGAATCGGAGTCGGGCGCGACGGCGAGCGCGGTGGTGTTCGCCTACCACGACGTCGGCGTGCGCTGCCTCGGCGTGCTGCTGGAGGCGGGCGTCGACGTGCGGCTGGTGGTCACGCACGCGGACGACCCGGGCGAGCGCGTGTTCTTCGCCAGCGTGCGCGAGGCGGCCCGGTCCCGCGGGATCGAGGTCGAGGCGCCGGCCGATGCCAACGCACCGGCCTTGCTCGCGCGCCTGCAGGCGATCGCGCCGGCCTTCCTCTTCTCCTTCTACTACCGCGCGATGCTCTCGCCCGCGATCCTCGCCACCGCGCGGCGCGGGGCGTTCAACATGCACGGCTCGCTGCTGCCGCGGTATCGCGGGCGCGCGCCGGTCAACTGGGCGGTGCTGCACGGCGAGCGCGAGACCGGCGCCACGCTGCACGAGATGGTCGCCAAGCCGGACGCCGGACGCATCGCCGGCCAGGAGGCGGTGCCGATCGGCGACGACGACACCGCGGCCGAGGTGCTCGCGCGCGTGGCCGTGGCCGCCGAGGCGCTGCTGCGCCGCGAGCTGCCGCGGCTCCTCGACGGGAGTGCCACGCTCGTCCCCCAGGACCTCGCCCGCGGCAGCTACTTCGGCGCGCGCCGGCCCGAGGACGGCCGGATCGACCTCCTGCGCCCGGCGCGCGCCGTGCACGACCTGGTGCGCGCGGTGGCTCCGCCCTATCCCGGCGCCTTCCTCGAGTTCGGTGGGGCCGAGTTGCGCGTGCTGCGCACGCGGATCCTGCCTCAGGGAGAGCGGCGGGCGGGCGCGCCCGGCGTGCGCTGCGAAGCCGGGCGTGTGCTGCTCGACTGCGGCGACGGCGCCGCGCTCGAGGCGCTCGAGATCGAGTATCGCGGGCAGCCGGTGACGCCGGCGGCTTTCTGCGATAACGTCCGTCCATGAAGCGCATCTGCATCCTCGGCGTGAACGGATTCATCGGGCATCACCTGTCCAAGCGCATCCTCGCCGACA
>Ga0307505_10001493_pt1 | contig 18731 bp, 21 predicted proteins | sample 23_S_MG_FD_202183 | JGI IMG/M metagenome (GOLD analysis project Ga0307505, IMG submission 202183) | Soil microbial communities from Populus trichocarpa stands in riparian zone in the Pacific Northwest, United States - 23_S | ecosystem: Environmental > Terrestrial > Soil > Riparian zone > Trees...
TTCACGATCGGATACGAGAAAGCCGCGCTTGGTGAGGTGTTGCGTACGCTGAAGCAGGCCGACGTAGAGCTTCTGATCGATACGCGCGCAGTCGCGGCCTCACGTCGCGCGGGATTCTCAAAGCGTATGCTGTCCGCGAGCCTGGAGGAACAAGGGATCCTGTACCTGCATCTGCAGAAGCTAGGTACACCCGCGGAAGGTCGCGAAGCCGCGCGCTCGGGAAACTTCAAGAAGCTCTGGCAAATATACGCGAAACACATAAAGACCAAAGCCGCGCAGGAAGAGCTAAATGCATTGGAGGCGCTCCTAAGGGAGGGACGACGCGTCTGCCTTCTCTGCTACGAGCGCAACCCGGAAGAGTGTCATCGTAGTCGCATTGCCGAGGTGATTAACGAGCGCACCGGCCAAAAGATAGAGAATCTGTTCACCTCGCCCCTCGGCCTTTGATCGGCCCTTGACCGCGACGAAGCCCGCCGCTGACATTCGTCTGTCGCTTCGCGCCGGGCGAACGAGGGACAAGTCATGAGCAATATTTATTGGATCGGCAACATACTGGCAGCCGCCGGCATCGGCATCACGGTCGTCCAGTTCTGGACGAAGACGATGATCCCCCTGCGCATCCTCGGCATCATGACCAATTTCCTCTTCCTGGGATCGTCAGCGATCCTCTGGATCTGGCCGACCTTCGTGCTCAACTGCATCGTGCTGCCGGTGAATATCTATCGGCTACACGAGATGCGCGAGCTGATCCGCAAGACACAGGCCGCGAGCCGAAACGATTTCAATTTGGGTGCGCTCGCGCCGTTCATGACGGACCGCACGGTGAAGGCCGGCGAAACAATCTTCCGCAAGGGTGACACAGCTGACGCCATGTATCTCGTTACGGCCGGCCACATGCGCCTCCCTGAAACCGGCATTGAATTCAAGCCGGGCACCATGGTCGGAGAACTCGGTCTGCTGGCGCCCGGTCGCCTGCGCACGCAGTCGCTCGTTGCGACTGAAGACGGCGCAGTGCGCGTTCTTCCTTATGAGCGTTTCGAGGAACTCTATTTCCAGAACCCGGAGTTCGGCCTGGCCTTCCTGAAATTGACGAGCCAGCGCCTGTTCCAGAACATCGCTCGGCTCGAACACGAACTTTCGGAACGGAACAAGGAAGTACTCCAGTTGCGCGGAGCCCACTCCTCTTCGTAGAAATCAGTCGAGCGTACGCCGGAAGCGCCGCACCGCGATCGACATCGCGAACAGCATCAGCACGAACAACGCGGCGACATCGTATTGCAGGTCGCCGAAGCCCGCTCCCTTCAGCATGATCGCGCGGACGATGCGCAGATAATGCGTAAGCGGCAGGGCTTCGCCGATCCACTGCGCCCACACCGGCATCCCGGCAAACGGAAACATGAATCCGGACAGCAGAATATTCGGCAGAAAGAACATCAGCGACATCTGCACGGCCTGCAGCTGATTCTGCGCAACGGTCGAGAATGTGTAGCCAATCGACAGATTGGTCGCGATGAAGAGGGTCGACAGCAGCGCGAGAAGCGGCAGGCTGCCCAGGACGGGCACGCCGAACAAGGTAATTCCCAGCCCGATGATCAGCGCCGCCTGAACGAAACCAACCATGATGTACGGCACGATCTTACCGAGCATGATCTCAATTGCCGTGATCGGCATCGCCAGCAGGCTTTCCATGGTCCCGCGCTCGATTTCGCGCGTGACCGATAGCGCCGTGAAGATCAGCATGGTCATGGTGAGAATTGTGCCGACGAGGCCCGGCACGATGTTGAGCGAGCTGTCGCCGGCCGGATTGTATCTCGCGTGCGTGCGGATCTCGAACGGCGGCGCCGTTGGTTCCGGTATGGCCCGCTCATGCGCAAGCGCGGTCGCCGTAATGCGGTTGAGCGCGCTCAGCGCCGATCCCGCAGCCACAGGATCGGTCGCGTCGGCCGCCACCAGCAACGCCGGCGTTTCACCGCGCCTCACGGCGCGTTCGAAGCCTGCTGGAATCTCGATTGCAAAAAGCACCTGCCCGGAGCGCAGGACCGCGTCGAATTCCTCGACCGTGTTGAGCCGGTGCGTAACGTGAAAGTATCGCGTGTTTTCGATTGCCGCGAGAACGGCGCGGCCCAGATCACTTGTTTCCTGCAGCAGAACGGCAGTCGGTAAATAGCGTGGTGTCGTGTTGATCGCATAGCCGAACAGAATGAGCTGCATCAGCGGGATCATGATGATCATCGCGAACGACACACGATCGCGCCGGAGCTGGATGAACTCCTTGATCATCATCGCCCGCGTTCGCGAGCGAGACGCGGCGGTGCCGAAGCCGCGAAACAGGCTCATTGAAAATTGTCCCGCGCTTTGCTCATCAGGTCGATGAACACGTCTTCAAGCGAGGCCTCGGACGGCGTCCAGATCAGGCCGGCCCTCTTGCGATAGGGCGCGATCGCCTCTTCCAGCTTGCGCTTGTCGCGGCCCGAAACGTGGAGGCTCGCCCCGAAGGGCGCGACCATGTCGATGCCCGCACGGCCGCCGAGCTCCGTCTGCAATTGATTGAGGCCGGGCCCGCTCACCGTGTAGGTGACTAGTCCCGCCTGCTCGACCACCTCGTCCACGGTTCCATGGGTCAGTAGTTCGCCATAAGCGATGTACGCAATCTCATGGCATCGCTCGGCTTCGTCCATGTAGTGCGTCGACACCAGCGCGGTCAGCCCTTCCGACGCGAGCGCATGGATCTCGTTCCAGAATTCGCGTCTCGCTTTCGGATCGACGCCTGCCGTCGGTTCGTCGAGCAGAAGAAGCTGCGGCCCGGGAAGCGTGCAGGCACCGAGCGCGAGACGTTGCTTCCATCCACCCGACAGTTCGCCGGCAAGCTGCTCTTCCCGGCCGTCGAGGCCGATGCGCTTGATCATATCTCGTGCGGCGCGCGTCGGGTCGGGCAAGGCGTAGAGCCGCGCGACAAACTCCAGATTCTCCCGCACCGAGAGATCCTGATAGAGACTGAAGCGCTGCGTCATGTAGCCGACGTGCCGCTTGATGGTGTCGGCTTCCGTCCTGATATTGTAGCCGAGGCAAGTACCCTCGCCTTCGTCGGGCGTCAGGAGGCCGCAGAGCATGCGGATCGTCGTGGTTTTTCCGGAACCGTTTGGACCGAGGAAACCGTAGATACTTCCGCGCGGCACCTTCATCGACACGTTGTTCACGACCGTTCGTCCGTCGAAGCGCTTGGTCAGACCGTGCACATCGATGGCGACTTCGGGCGCCGTAGTCATCGCTTCGCCTCACCCGCCATGAGCGTGACCGTCGCGGGCTGCCCGACTCGCAGTCCCTCGGGCGAGTCGGGACGCGCCTCGATGAGGAAAACGAGTTTCGAGCGTTCCTTTTCGCTGTAGATGACGGGCGGCGTGTATTCGGCCGAACTGGCGATAAAGCTCACCTTCGCGGTGACGTCCTTGGCGCACCCGTCGCACCGGATCGAGACAACATTGCCGAGCGCAATGGTAGGAAGAATGGCCTGGGGCACGAAGAAGCGCACCTTCACGTTGCCGGGTGGAAGGATCGACAGCACCGCGCGGCCCGCCGGCACCATCTCGCCCTCTCGATAGTAAATCTGCTGCACGGCACCAGCGACCGGACTGAACAACTGCCGCCGCGAAAGCCGCGTGCGCGATGCGATCATTCGTGCGTCCGCTTCGCGCAGGTTCGCCTCGGCGTCGTCGAACGCCTTGTGGCTGCCCGAGCCGGATTTCAGCAGTTGCTGCGCACGCTCGAACGCCTGCTTTGAATTGGCGAGCACCGACTCCGCCACGCGCAGATCGGCCCGCTGCAGTTCGGCGTCCACCGTGAACAGCGGCGCGTTCGCGGCGACCACATCTCCTTCACGCACGCTCAGCTGCTCGACCCGACCCGCTTCGTCCGGACCCACGAACACGAAGACACCTTCGACCCAGCCCTGGAAGGTGTCCGATCGGCCATTGCCGCAGGCTGCGAGCGACAGCGCGAGAACCGCGAGCGTGATGCCGCGAAACCAGGTGTTCATGCCGCTCTCCGCTCGGCTGCTTTGAACAGGAGATCGAAATGCGCGCGCAGGAGGGCCTCGGTATCGAGCGGCTCGAACCTGGAGAACAATCCGTCCCAGAGGATAGCGACCAGCGCGGGCGCGATGATCAGTTGAGGAAATTTCGCCAGTTTATCGTCGGCGATTTCACCGCGCGCGACGCCGCGCTTCACGAGGGCGCGAACCGCTGCAAACGCCCGCTCCGGAACTTCGTGATAGTAGAATTTCGCCACCTTCGGAAAACGTCGGCCCTCGGTAAGCACCAGCCGAATAATGTCCTTGCGCCGTGTGCCCAGCACTTCGCGCGCAAATGAACTGGCCAGTCGATCGCAAACCACGCGCAAGGGCAGATCGTGCGACAGCGCCCCCTCTATCGCGGCGACGAACGGTCCGAGCGCGGACCGCACGAGCTCCTGGAACAGCTCTTCCTTGTCGCGGAAATAGAGATAGATCGTTCCCTTGGCGACGCCCGCGCGGCGAGCAACATCGTCCAACCGCGCACCCGCAAAGCCGCGCTCGGCGAACTCATCAAGCGCCGCGGCAAGGATCACCTCGCGCCTTGCCGCACGTTGCTCTGCGCGTTTCTGCTGTTGTGAGCCCTTCCCGGCGGGCCGCTTGGCTTTCGTCTTCATGTCCGATCGCTATCATTTTAATGACTGACTAGTCAGTCATACTGATAGACGCGCGCAGACACCCGCGCAAGGGGGCTGGATTCCTTGCGAAAACGCAGATACGGCGGCTGGACGGAGGGTTACTCGGCCGGCTGCGCGCTCGGCAATCGGCTCTCGACCCTGTTGGCGAGTGCCGCGACGACGCTCACGGCGAGGAGGAAAACAACGGCACAGATCGCGGTTACACCGAGCACGAGGAAGAAGCCCCCTCGCCCGTGCAGCGCGGCGATCAAGCCCACCGCGGCGCCGCTCGAGATGAAGGCGAGGAAGAAGCGGACCGAATAGATGCGGCCGCGCCAGGCATCCGCCGTATATCGCGCGATCACCACATCGGCGACCGTGACCTGCGCGTAAATGCCCGCGATCGCGAAGGCGAGCGCGACCAGAAGCGCAAATCCGCTCGCATACATCGACCACACTACGCCGCAGAGCTGGATCACACCGATGACGACCATCAGAAGATGCGGCGGATACTTCGACACGAGCCGCCCGACCGTGAGCTGTGCGATGCCGCCGACGAGCAGCACGGTTGTCGCGACCGATCCGATGAAGACGAGCGGTATGTCCTGGGCAAATCGCTCGTCGACGATCTTGGGAATGGCAATGGTCACGATATTGAAGATTATGCCGGCGGAGAACGACACGAAGGCAAAAGCGACGAACATCGCCGCAGCAATGGCGAAAGCGAGCGGCACCTCCGCCGTGCGTGCACGATCGGCGGCCTTGTCGCCTACCTCTGTCGTGTTCCAGAGATAAACAGCCCCAATCACCGCGCAGATGACAGCCGGAATTGCGAATGCGGCACGCCAGCCCAAGGTCACGGCGATCGCCGCCGTAATCCCCGGCGCGAAGGCAACGCCCAGATTCCCGAACACGCCATTGCGCGCGAGATCGCGTCCGCGGTCGCGCGCATGCGAGATGAGTTTCGGCGTACCGATCGGGTGATAGATCGCCGCGAAAACACCAAGGGCGAACAAGGCGACCGCGAGCGCGACCATATTCGGCGCGGCCGCGGCGGCCACAAGCGAGGCTGCACAACCAAAGAAGAAAATCGCGATCAGCTTGCGCCGGCTCCAGTGGTCGCCGAGCCATCCCCAAGGGAGCGAAAACATGCCGAATGCGACGAAGCACGCCGTTGAGAGGACGATCAGCTCCGCATAGGAGCGGTTGAGCTCGATCTCGAGACCGATGACGACGGTCGGAAAGATCAGCAGCACATAGTGGTCGGTAAAATGGGCGACGTTGATGAAACCGACCTGACGCCTTGACTGATCCATGCTGCGACTCCGATTGCGCGCCACTATAGCGGCACGTTTTCCACCTTTCGCCTTCGATTTGGGCAACGCATCCATGCGGAGCTCCACTCGCCCATCACCTGTACATCGATCGGAGGATTTTCAATTACTGATTGTATCCTACGCTTCCACCACTGGGAAATAGAACCGGCGCTGGGCGGCGTCCGCAGGAACCAGTTGGTGTGGCGTTGATCGGGTGGGGCAAAGGGGCGGCCCGCGCACGGGCTGTTGCGACCGCCTTGGTCGCAGCGTGCGAATTTTGTCCGGCCGCTCGAGCTGGCGACCGGCCAATCGATCCCATCATGATCGACATGACCACGCCGCCGCGACGGGACCACCGGTTCCATTTTCACGGCGGCGATGTCGCTCCCGATTCCCGTTTTGTGTGGGCCGGATTTGTGGGTGCGCCGTACGGACATCTTCACGAGGACGGCTTTCGCCTCCGGGTCATGGGCGGAGGTGGAGGCTATCGCTATCGTTCGGACGCGGTGCCGGGCGGCGTCAACGATGCCAGACTCTTCAGCGGCGAAATCCTGCTGGGCTTTCGCCGCGGGATTGGAGTTGCGGACATCACCGCCTATCTCGGCGCACACGCTGAAAATCACCGGCTCGCCCTACCCGACGCCGGCCATCGTTCGCAGGGCACCACCGCAGGCTTCAAGGCCGCGATCGAACTCTACATGCGCCTCTCGCCTGACTACTTCACGGCCTTATCAGCCTCCGCATCGACCGTGCACGCCAGCTATCACGCGCGCGGCGCGGTCGGCCGGGAATATCCGAAAGGATTCGCTGTTGGCATCGAAGCTTCCGTGAACGGCGATGCGCGATATAGCGAACCGCGCGGCGGCCTGTTCGCGCGAATGACATACCGGCGAACAATGTTCACGCTGTCGGGCGGGTACCTGTCCAACTCGGAAAACGGCAACGGCCCCTACGCGACTCTTTCCGTCTACACGCCTTACTGAACACGCTCTAACCGCGCCCGATGAATGAGGGCTGGTGGTTCGGCAAAAGCGTCGCGTCGAAGAGATTCACTTCCGGCGGCAGCGCGCACATCAACACCGCAACGCGGGCGACATGATCCGGCGACATCAGGTACTCCTGCGGAGTGGCACCCGCGCCCGGTTGCCTGCCCTGCGTGAAGCCGGTCGCGGCAGCGCCTGGATGAATAATCGACGCGACCACGCCATAAGCCCGTCCGTCCAGAGTGAGCGATCGCGTCAATCCCTCGAGTGCTGCCTTCGTTGAATTGTAGCCGATCGCATGCGCGCGCGCCGACCATGCGGAGATACTGCCCATGCTGACGATGCGCCCGCCTCCCTGCGGCTTCATCACTCGCAGCGCTTCCCGGCTGCACAGGAACGCGCCCGTCAGGTTCAGGTCGACAACGGCCTGCCAGTCGGCAAGCGACATCTCCTCTGTCGGCTTGAAATTCGGCACGCCCGCGTTGTTGATGAGAACATCGACGCGGCCGAATTTCTCCTTGGCCGCTTCGAAGAGCGCGATGACGTCCGCCTCTTTCGTCACGTCTGTCGCGACCGCAAGCGCCGTTCCACCCTGTTTCTCAATTCCCGCAGCAATCTCATCCAGCATGGCCTTGCGCCGGGCGGCGAGCACGACCTTGGCCCCCTCCGCGGCAAACATCTCCGCAACGGCACGTCCGAGTCCGCTGCTCGCGCCAGTGACGATCGCGACGCGATCCTGCAACTGCTTCATGAGTGAATTCTCCGCTAGACCTTCTCACGCTCCGCGCGCAGATCGCGCAGCGCATCCGGCGTATCGATATCCCTGAACGCGGCATCGTCGTCCACCGGCACCTCGACGACCGCGACCTCATACTGCGCAATCATGTGGCGGGCGCCGACGTCTCCCTCGAGACGCGAAAGCTCGTCGAAGAAGCGTCGCGACCAGACCACCGGATTGCCGCGCCGGCCTCCGCGCGTCGGTACAGCGATCAGGGCGCCGCGCGCTGGATCGATCGCTGCGACGAGCCGATTGATCAGGCCGCTGGTTACCTCGGGCATGTCGCCGAGCACGACCGCCACCGTATCGACCTCCTCCGGCAGCGCCGCGATACCTGCCTTGAGCGATGTCGCAAGCCCGTCCGCGAAATCAGCGTTCTGTATCCGCCGGACATCGAGCCCTTTCAACGCCGCCGCAACGTGATCGCCTTGATGACCGGTAACGACAATCACCGGCCGGGCGGTCGAACCCACGGCGGCCTCCGCGGCGCGGCGCACGATCGGCTTTCCGCCGATCTCTTCGAGCAGCTTGTTCGGGCCGCCCATGCGCGTGCTCCGCCCGGCGGCGAGCACGATCGCCGCGAGCTTTTGACCCGCCGCCGCAACAGCGTCGCCTTCGCGCGGCTGAGGCCGGGTAACAATTTCCATGAGCAGTCCACCGACGCCAAGCGCCGTCACATCGGCGCGCCGCACCGGCAGTCCCGCCAGCATGCGCATCAACAGCCAATCGAACCCGTTTTCCTTGGGGCTTCTGGCACAGCCAGGCGCACCGATCACCGGCGTTGAGCCAATCGAGCCGACCAGCATCAGGTTGCCGGGATCGACCGGCATGCCGAAATGCTCGACTGCGCCCCCGGCGGCAACAATGGCAGATGGGATGACATCGCGCCGGTCCGCGATCGCCGATGCACCGAAGACGATCACGAGTTCGGCGCCGCTCTTGATTGAAGAAGCGATGGCCGCTTTCAGAGCCTCAGTCTCGTGCGCGACGCGCTGCTCGGAAACGATTTCCGCTCCCGCCGGTTTGAGGCGTGCCGCGGTCACACGCATCGTCTTCTCGATCACCTTGTCCGCGAGCCCGGGCAGTCGGGTCGATACAAGTCCGACCGCTTTCAAGCGAAACGGAGCAACCGCGACGACTGTCCCTGCCGCCTTGAGAGCCGCTTCATGAACCGGCCGCGGCACGGCGAACGGGATGATCTTCACGGTCGCGATCATCTCCCCTTCCTGCACCGGGCGGAATTCCGGAAGGGTAGCGAGGGTCACTGCTTCATCGACGCGATTGAGCCGATCCACGCCCGCGCGATCGATCAGAAGCACGCCGGCCCGTTCAGCGTAGATGTTCGCACGGCCCGTGAAGGCGTCCTCGATCCGGACATTCTTGCCTGCCACGGCCTTTGCAAGCGCCGCCGCCGCCGCATCCTCGCCGACGTCACCATCTTCCAGGCGAGCGACGACGACCTCCGCAATTCCCGCACGCGTGAGCGCCGCGACGTCTTCCGCAGTCACACGCGAACCCTTCTTGACGAGACGGTCCGGCGTGCGCACGGAATGCACGGCGATCGCGCCCTCCGCCTCCTTGACCGGCACGGGTCCGAACTTCACGGCTTGGCCTCCGGGCCGCGCCTCAGCCGCATTGTTATTTCCGCGAGAATCGCGAGCGCGATTTCCGCGGGACTGGACGCGCCGATGTTCAGGCCGATCGGCGCATGGATTCGTGCAACGGCTTCCTCGGAAACGCCGCGCTTCTTCAAACTTTCAACGCGCCGCCCGTGCGTGCGCTTCGATCCGAGCGCGCCTACATAAAAGCAGTTGGATGCAAGCGCCGCATCGAGCGCCGGGTCGTCGATCTTCGGATCGTGCGTGAGCGCGACGAACGCCGTCCACCGGTCGAGCGCAAGCTTCGGCAACGCCGTCTCGGGCCACTCGGCGAGCAGCGGCACACCGGGGAAACGCTCCGCCGTCGCAAAGGCCGTTCGCGGATCGATAATGGTCGCGTCATAACCGAGGACGCGCGCCATCGGCGCGAGCGCCTGGCTGATATGGACCGCCCCGGTGATGACGAGCCGCGGCGGCGGCAGATGTAGTTCGAGGAAAACGCGACCCGTGTCGGTTTCCGCAACGCCGCTCTTTCCGGTCGGCACCTGCGTTGCGAGCGTCTTCGACAGCGCGTCGCTGGCAAAATCGGCCTCGCGAATGAGACGCTGGCTACCGTCTCCGAAATCGGTCACGAGCACGGCCGCTCGCCGTGCTTCCCGTTCCGCGTTCAGGGACTTGAGAAGATCGAGACGCATGCCTGCTTGTAGCACTCCCTGCCGTGTGGCGGGCGCGCGGAAGCTAGTCCACCTTCTCGACGTAAACGCGGATATTGCCGCCGCATGACAGGCCCGCACGCCATGCCGTTTCGTCCGCAACGCCGAATTCCAGCAGTTTCGGCACGCCGGTTTCGAGCACATCGGCTGCCGCCGCTATCACGTCGCCCTCGACGCAACCGCCGGAAACCGAACCCAGAAAATTCTGTTGCTCGTCGATGACCAGGTGGCTTCCCACTGGACGGGGCGCGGAACCCCACGTTCCCACGACGGTCGCGATGGCGACCTTCCGCCCCTCGCGCTTCCAGGCTTCAGCGGCGTTCAACACATCGTCGTCGGGCATGCTCATGGGGAATCTCCGCAAGGCTTCCCGGCTAATGTAGGCCGTGCCGGGCCTCAGTCTAGGCCGCAGTTTGCACCGCGCGGCGCGCCATCACGCCAACGAGATGGGCTCGGTAATCCGCCGCGGCATGAATATCGGAGACGAGGTTCGAGGCGTCGATCTTCACGCCGCCGATAGCGTCCGCATCGAACTTGGCCGTAAGGCGCTCTTCCATTGCCGGCACACGAAAGACCCCGCTCTGCCCGGCGCCGGTGACCGCGACACGCACTTCGCCGCTGTGATCGGCGACAAAGACCCCCACCATCGCATAGCGCGACGCCGGATTGCGAAACTTGGCATAGGCCGCACGCGACGGCGCCGGAAATACAACGCGCAGGATCATCTCGTCCGCTTCGAGTGCGGTTTCAAACAGCCCGGTGAAAAAATCGTCGGCCGCGATCTCGCGCTTGTTGGTGACGATCGTCGCATTGAGGGCGACACACGCCGCCGGGTAATCCGCCGACGGGTCGTTGTTCGCGATTGACCCTCCGATCGTTCCGCGGTTACGCACCGCCGGATCGCCGATTTGAGCCGCGAGGCTTGCCAGTGCCGGAATTGTCTCTCGTACCTCCGCAGACTCGGCAACCGCTGCGTGGCGCGTCAGCGCTCCGATGGTGAGCTTGCCCCCGCGCAGCACCGTGCCGCCCCCGGTCTTGCTCATCACAAGACTGCCGCCCTTGTGTTCGATGCTGCTGAGACCCGTCACTGCGCCGAGGTCGACGATGTTCTTGGGAGCCGCGAGGCGCATCTTCATTGTCGGCAACAGCGTCATGCCGCCCGCCAGCAGCTTCGCATCCTCAGCGGAGCGCAACTGCTTGACCGCCTCGTCTACCGTGGTCGGCCGATGAAAGCTGAAATCGTACATGCGCGTCCCCCGCTCTACTTTATTTTTATCGCCGCTTCGACTGCACGGCGCGCCATGACGCCCACAAGGTGGGCGCGATAATCGGCGGGACCGTGCAAGTCGGCAATCATGTCCTTCGGATCCACCTTGATTCCGTCGAGCGCCTTCGCCGCGAACTTCCGGCTAAGCACCCGCTCCATCGCTGCCACGCGGAAGACGCCGCTCTCGCTCGCACCCGTCACCGCGACCCGCACACCTTCGTTGTCTTTCGCGACGAATACGCCGACGAGCGCGTACCTCGAAGCGGGGTTGGGAAATTTTACGTAACCCGCCTGGAGCGGAATCGGAAAGCGCACCTTCACGACGATTTCGTCGGGCTCGAGCGCCGTCTCAAACAAACCCTTGAAGAAGTCGTTGGCGGCGATCTCTCGCTTATTGGTGACGATCGTCGCGTTCAGCGCGAGGCACGCCGCGGGATAATCGGCCGATGGATCGTTGTTCGCGATCGAACCGCCGATGGTGCCGCGATTACGCACGGCGGGATCGCCGATATCGGCGGCGAGCGAAGCAAGCGCCGGGATTGCTTTCTCGACGACCGCCGACGCCGCGACCTCGGCGTGTCGCATCATCGCGCCGATTTCAATGTTGCGCCCCTTCCGCTCAATTCCCGTCAGCTTCTCGACGCGTGACAGATCGACAAGGTGCTTGGGCGCGGCGAGGCGCTGCTTCAGCGTTGGGATAAGCGTCTGCCCGCCCGCGAGAAGCTTCGCTTCGTCCGCCTTGAGGAATCCCTCGGCGCTCGCAAGATCGGACGGACGATGAAAACTGAATTCGTACATCGAACTTCCTACGCCGCGCGTCGCTTGCCCTTCATGGCGCGCGCGCCGGCGGCAATCGATTTGACGATGTTGTGGTAGCCGGTGCAGCGGCAAAGGTTGCCCTCGAGGCCCTCGCGGATCGTGTGATCGTCGAGCTCGTTCCCCTCGCGGTTCACGAGGTCGATCGCCGTCATGATCATGCCCGGCGTGCAGAAGCCGCACTGCAGCCCGTGATTTTCCCGGAACGCTTCCTGCATTGGATGCAGCTGGCCGTCGCTCGCGAGTCCCTCAATGGTGAGGACGCGTGACCCGTCAGCCTGAATTGCCAGCATGGTGCAGGCCTTCACTGCCTTGCCCTCCACATGCACGACGCACGCGCCGCACTGGCTCGTGTCGCACCCGACGTGGGTGCCGGTGAGCTTCAGCTGCTCGCGCAACATGTCGACGAGGAGCGTACGCGCTTCGATCTCGGCCGAGACGGCCTTTCCGTTCACGGTCAAGTTTACCTTGGGCATGGCGACATTCTTCCCGGTTGATGGGCGGCCTTTTCTTGAATTGGACCAACTTCAAGCCGGGCTGGCGGCCCCGGTCAAGTCGCCGGCGGGCGGGGACTATCCCGACAGCTCGGTGGTAAAATTGCTGAAGAACTTGTCGGCAATCTTCTTTGCCGAGCCGGCTAACAGCCGCTGGCCGAGTTGGGCAATCTTCCCACCCACATTGGCCTCGGCCTTGTAGGTCAGCCTGGTGCCCTCAGGCACCTCCACCAACGAGACCGCGGCCCCGCCCTTGGCGAAGCCTGCGACACCCCCCTCGCCTTCGCCGACAATGCGATACCCGTTGGGCGGATCGAGATCCTCGAGCCGCACCTTACCCTTGAACCGGGCGTTGACGGGGCCCAGGGACAGCTTCACGACGGCAGCGAACTCGTTGTCGCCGTGCTTTTCCAGTTCCTCACAGCCCGGAATGCAGCGCTTGAGCATCGCCGGGTCATTGAGCGCTGCGTAAACCTTCGCGCGCTCGACGGGCAGCACGTACTCGCCGGACATCTCAAGAGCCATAAATTCCTCCGTTATCGTTCCATCTTAGCGGCCTCGGCCCCGATTTGCACTTGCCGGGGCTTCCGGCGCTGGAAAGCGGAGCGTAAGGTCGCGAATCCGTTCAACCGGCCCAATCCCGGTCAATGACCAGCCCCAACCTCGCCGCATCCTCCCTTCTCGGCCCACTGTTCGCCTCGCGCGAAATGCGCGCGCTGTTTTCCGACCGGGCCTCGATCGGCTTGATGCTTGCCGTCGAGACCGCGCTTGCGAACGCCGAGGCCGCGACGGGCGTTATCCCGCGCGGCGCTGCCGCTCCGATTGCCGCCGCCTGCGATCCCGCACGCTTCGATCTCGATGCGATCGCCGAGGCAGCCCCCGCCTCCGGAAACATCGCCATCCCGCTCGTCAAGGCACTGACCGCGGCGGTCGCCAAGCGCGACGCCGAAGCCGCGCGCTTTGTCCATTGGGGCGCGACCAGTCAGGACATCATCGACACGGCGACCGCCCTCGCCATCAAACAGGGCGAAGAACTCATCGGCCGCGATCTCGATCGCGCTATCAAGGCGCTCGCAGCGCATGCACGGCGCAACGCAAAGAAGCCGATGGCCGGCCGCACGTGGCTCCAGCAGGCCCTGCCGATCACGTTCGGCCTCAAGGCTGCGCGCTGGGCCGCAATGCTCGCGCGCGTGCGTCATGAGCTGCACGACGCCGCATCGAGGGCTGCTGTGCTGCAGTTCGGCGGCGCCGCTGGCACGCTCGCTTCGCTTGGGTCGAAAGGTCCCACCGTCGCCAAACGGCTCGCGGCCGAACTCGAGCTCGAACTGCCCGACATACCGTGGCACGGCGAGCGCGACCGCGTCGCTTCCGTCGCGTCCGCGCTTGGAATCCTGGTTGGCGCTGCCGGGAAGATTGCTCGCGACATCTCGCTCCTCATGCAGACGGAAGTCGCGGAAGTTTTCGAGCCGGCCGCAGAAGGACGCGGCGGATCCTCCACGATGCCGCACAAACGTAATCCGGTTGCGTGCGCGCAAATTCTTTCGGCCGCCACACTCGCTCCGGGTCTCGTCTCAAGCGTCCTGTCCGGCATGACGCAGGAGCACGAACGTGCGCTCGGCGGCTGGCAAGCAGAATGGATCGCACTCCCGCAACTTTTTCTCCTTGCCTCCGGCGTTGCCGCTCGTCTTGCGGAAACCACGAAGGGCCTCGAGATCGACACCAAGCGCATGCGCACGAATCTGGACGCAACCAATGGTCTGATCATGGCTGAGGCCGTGCAGACCGCGCTCGGCGAAAAACTCGGCCGCATGCAGGCGCACGATCTTCTCGAGCAGGCGAGCAAGCGCGCCGTGAGCGAGGGCCGGCACCTGCGGGAGATCATCGCCGAAACGCCTGCCCTTGCCGACGAACTCCCCGCCAAGACACTCGATACGCTGTTCGATCCGGCCGCTTATCTTGGCAGCGCGGCGGACTTCATCGAACGCGGCTTGAAGTCCGCGGAGTCTGCGCTTGCCATCGCCGAAACAAAAACGAAGAGAAAGAAGCGTTGATGCCTGCAATCGATGCCGACGGCACCTCGATCAACGTCGAAGTGGAAGGTAAGGCCGGCGCACCCGTCCTGATGTTTTCGAATTCGCTCGGCACCGACCTGCATATGTGGGGCGAACAGGCGAAGAGCTTCGCCGGAAAATACCGCGTCGTGCGCTACGACCAGCGCGGCCATGGAAGGTCGGGAGCACCCGCCGGCGCCTATTCCATCGAACGGCTCGGCCGCGACGTGCTGGCGATCCTCGATGCGCTCGAAATTCCGCGCGTGAACTATTGCGGACTGTCGATGGGCGGCATGACCGGCATGTGGCTGGCCCGTGTCGCGCCCGAACGGTTCGACAAGATGATCTTCGCGAACACCGCCCCCAAGAGCCAGACGCCGGATAGCTGGAACACGCGTATCGCCACCATCAACGCGAAAGGAATGGAAGCGATCGGCGACGGCGTGATGAATATCTGGTTCACCAAGGAATTTCGCGCCAGGGAGGAAAGGACCGTTGCGCGGATGCGCCAAACGCTCGTGGCCACGAATCCGGTCGGATATATCGGCTGCTGCTCGGCGATCCGCGACATGGATCAACGCTGGTCGATCGGCGACATCAAGCTCCCCTCGCTCATTATCGCTGGGCGCGCCGACAACGCTACGCCGCTGAAGGATTCAGAATTCATGAAAAGCCGTATTGACGGCTCCGAACTGGTGGCGCTCGACGCCGGTCACATCTCCAATGTCGAGCAGAACGCGGCCTTTACCGCGGCGCTCGATCAATTTCTCGCAAGGAACTGATGCCATGGACGAGCGTGAGCGTTTTAACGCCGGCATGAAGAAGCGGCGCAAGATCCTGGGCGACGCGTGGGTGGACCGCTCGATTGCGAAGAAGAACGACTTCAACGGCGAGTTTCAGGATCTCATCACGCGTTACGCGTGGGGCGAAATCTGGACACGTCCCGGCATCGACGACCGCACCCGCCGGCTCATCGTGCTTGCATCCATGATCGCGCTCAGTCGCTGGGAAGAATTCCGCATGCATACGCGTGCGGCCCTCGTCGAAGGCAAGCTGACGAAAGATGACATCAAGGAAATCATCTTGCAGCAGGCGATTTATTGCGGCGTGCCCGCGGCCAATACCGCGATCCATCACGCCGAAGAAACGTTCGCGGAAATCGACAACAGCCGCTGATTTGGATCAGTTGCTGCCGGCCCGGGCGCGCATCGCGGAATCGCGGAAAGCCTGCGGGGTTGTGCCCGTCTGCTTCTTGAAGAAGCGGCCAAAATGCGAAGGATCGGCGAAGGCAAGATCATAGGCGATCTCCCCAACCGTCAGACGCGTGAACACGAGCTGGCGCTTTGCCTCCGTGAGAATCCGTTGGCGCAGCAGATGCCCGGCCGTAACGCCCGTCGCCCGCTTGACGTGATCGTTGAGCCGATCCGGAGTCATCGCGAGTTTCCCCGCATAGAAACCGATATTGCGCTCCGTCTGGAAGCACGTCTCGATCAGCCGTCGCAGTTCCTCGACCGTGGGATCCGCGGTGGTCAGCGTCACCGTGCCCGTGCGCCTTCGGCTTGCCGCAAGACGCGCTACCTCAATGCCGATCAGCGCTATGTAGGAGCGCGCCGCCACCTCGTACCCTTCGCGCGCAAGTGACGTCTCGTCGAGAAGTTCGCGGCAAAGCCGCCCGAGCCGTTCCACATCGTCAGCACGATTGAAGGAAAGGAGCGGATTTTGCGCGAGCGTGCGGAGTCTCGCGAGCGCTTCCATACCGTTGTCGCCCAAGGTGCTCGCGACATCCTCGGTAAAACTCACGACGAACCCTTCAGTCTCGTGCGGCCGAAAGCGGAAGCCGTGCGCAACCGTGGGAGCAAGCAGGATTACAGCCGGTGCTTCAAACGGGATTGTATCCGCCTCGAGGTCGAGCATGCCGCCCCCGCGCTCAGCGAGCAGAATCTGAAACAGGTTGCGGTGCCGGTGCGGCGAGATTGTCCAGCCGTGCACGGACGAGCGCGATGAAATTGTCTCGGCGTGTACGAGGTCGAACGCCTGATCGTCCGGCGGGTCACCGTACAAATGGAAGAGCGGGAGTGTCATGTGCGCCATACCGCACGTATAAACTGATCACACTCAGGGGAAAACGTTGCACTGCGATAAGAAAAAGCCCCGCTTGCGCGGGGCTTTCCTTAGGTGGAGCTGACCGCAGATCAACGCGGTTTCTGCTGACCGCCCTGCTGGCCGCCGCCCTGCTGGCCGCCCTTGTCACCTTGCTGGCCGCCCTGGCCGGGCTGCTGCTGCTGCTGACCCGGCTTCGGGTTGCCGCCCTGCTGCTGGCCGCCCTGCTCGTTCGGATTGTTTTGGTTCTGATTGGACATTGGATACTCCATGGAGAGCCCCTGCAATTCCCAACGCAGGAACAGGAGTCGAGGTTCCGGGAACATCGCAATTGACGCGAGTGTTCCCAAACAGGGACTGCAATCGCCTGTGATCTCACAAGGTCGCGATCAGCACACACTCAAACGTGTTTGTATTCGCGCTCATGATACACGAGCGCGCGCCCCGGTGGCCCTTGCCGGATTGCGACGACGCCGCAGAAATAAACATTGTGCGAAGCAACCGGCTTCGCCTCGATAATCCTGCAATCAAAATTCACGACGGCCGACACGAGCGCAGGTGCGCCCGTTTCGAGCTTCGTCCACTGCCCTTGCAGAAAACGCTGCTCGCCATAGAGACCGGTGCGGCCGGCAAACACGTCGGCGACGGCGTCGTCGCCGGCGCGAAGCGTGTTCACACACAAAACCCCGTTCGCGTTGAGCGTGCTCATCACCCGGCTACGGCGATTGAGACAAACCAATAACGTTGCCGGCTGATCCGATACCGAACAAACCGCGGTCGCCGTGAAACCGTTGCGCCCCTCGGCGCCGACCGTCGTCACGATGTGCACTGCACCGCCGAGCCGCGCCATTGCTTCGCGGAACAAACGCTGCTCAACGGTTGCAAAACTGACGTGCGGCTCCGCCATGAAGGCGCCGCCTGTCGAATCGTCCGGCCTCTGTTCATGCCAGTTCATGTGACGCCTGCGATCGCTCGTCCGCGCAAGTTATCGCATTTCGCCTTCGGCGTCCTGCGAGACATGAACATCCACCCTCAATCGTTAAGAGCGGCTTTTCTCGTCCGGGTTGAGCCAGGTGTCCGTGGTCCAGCCGTCTTCGTCATAGTCGGACATGCATTTTTCGACCAGCGCGGTCATCTGGTCGAGCGAGCCGTTGCGCTTTGCGCCGGTCAAGGTCTGGATTCGGATATCCTCGTGATTGCCGGCATAGTTGCGCTCATAAAGCTCGTGCCGGCCGCCAAATTCCGTTCCGATCGCATCCCACAGGAGTTTCATGATCTTGATGCGCTCCTTGTACCCGACACCATGTGAGCCGCGTACGAAACGCGCGAGATAGGGATCGATTTCCGGATTCTTGAAATCCTTCGCCGACGACGGGAGATAGATCAGCGCCGACGCCACGATCTTCTCGACGATCTCCTTGATGCGCGGATACGCGTCCGGAGCGAACACCCGGTACGAAAGTGCAGCCTGCAAATTCGGCAGTACGGCATCGCCCACCCACTTCTGCGGGCTGTTCGCCATGCAGTCCGACAGCGACCAGAACAGATTGCGCCACGCGACGACCTCGCCAAGCATCGCCTGATTTCCGCGAAACTCGTCACCGCCGGTGGCGTAAAGCGCTTTCGACAGCAGCCCCGCCATGAAGTCGAGCTTCACGGCGAAGCGCGTGCAACCCTGGAAGCAGAAGCCGTTGAGAAAACCGGAGCGCGGGTAGAAGCTGAGAATCTTGTCGGTGTCACGATAGACGAGAATGTCTTCCCAGGGGATCAGCACATTATCGAGGACGAAAATTGCGTCGTTCTCGTCGAAGCGGGACGACAGTGGATAGTCGAACGGCGTACCGGTCTGCGTAGCGATCTGTTCGTACGAAGTGCGGCAGAAGAGTTTCACGCCGGGCGCGTCCATCGGCATGATGAACATAATCGCCAGAT
>Ga0307505_10001494_pt1 | contig 18723 bp, 15 predicted proteins | sample 23_S_MG_FD_202183 | JGI IMG/M metagenome (GOLD analysis project Ga0307505, IMG submission 202183) | Soil microbial communities from Populus trichocarpa stands in riparian zone in the Pacific Northwest, United States - 23_S | ecosystem: Environmental > Terrestrial > Soil > Riparian zone > Trees...
CAGACGCGCCGAAATCTCAAATCGGATGTTAAGCGGATTCTCCTCGTCTGCAACCCATGTGGCCTTCACATTCTTCAGTCGAGGCTCGTATTTTTCGATTGATCGCTCGATGGCTTGTTTCATTGTCGTAATCGATTCGGGAAACGAGAACATAAATTCATTCAAGTCGGGCACACCATAGTCCGGCTGAGCCGGAGCATGGCCATGGCGGCTGTTCAGCATTTTTTGCAGGTGCAGAAGGACCGAACGTTTCAGCCGGCTCACATCCAACTCGAGTCGTTGGGAGCCCGGCAGATCAGGGTCGGTCAGGCGTTCGAATAGTGTACGTTCGACAATCATATCTAATCAAAGGGCAACCCCGGCGGCTGGCGCCGGGGTTGCCCATGTCATGCCAGCCCGGTCAATGGTGTCCGGCGAACGCGTTTGCTTACTTGGGTGCGACCCAGCTGTCTTCGGACTCAATACCGTCGGGTTCCCATGTCCACCGGATCTTCTTGTAGGTGAACATTACTTCCTCCATGTGTGTGAAGGACTCGGACTGTGGATCGAGGCAGTTTGGCATCCACGGACGCATGCTTACTACAATGGCATCCGTAAGGGTGTGCGTGAAATAGTGTGATTCTTTTCCTGCAGGGTCGATGCGGTACCATTTGATGGTTACGTTTTTCATGTGTTCGCCCGTGCAAAGCGCCTGATAAAACTTTGGCGACGACTTGTCAAACACCTTCACCACTTTGAGCGCCTCGTGAACACGCTTGCCCGTTGAAAGTCCGGACTGCGGGTCTCTCGGAATACGAACTGTATGCTCGAACGCATCCAGCAGGATAGTACCTTCGCGTCCTTCCATATCGCAAGATCCTTCAATGACGCCCTGTGCCTCTCCTTCGGCGGTCATATGGGCTGGCATTGGCATGGCTGATTCCCTCCTGTGATAGTTTTACTTTGCATGAATCGTTTCTTCGCGTATGCCCCAGCTCCCCAACTACTTTTGTTCTAGGCGGCCGACGAGCGACAACGTGATATCGGCTCCCATGTACTTGAAGTGTGGCCTGACTTTGAGGTCGACTTTGTACCAGCCGGGATTCCCCTCGACGTCCTCGACGGTGACCTGGGCCTGCCTCAGCGGACGGCGGCTGCGCACGCCCGGCAACGGGTTGTCCATGTCGACCACGTATTGACGGATCCACTCATTGAGTTCCCGTTGCAAATCTGTACGCTCTTTCCAACTGCCGAGATTCTCGCGTTGCAGAACCTTTAGATAGTGAGCGAGGCGCGAGACGATGAACATGTAAGGAAGCTGCGTGCCGAGCTTGTAATTTGTTTCCGCGGCACGCCCCTCAGCTGATGTGCCGAAGAACTTCGCTTTCTGGCAGGAATTGGCGGAGAAGAAGCAGGCGTTGTCCGAATCCTTGCGCATCGTCAGCGCAATGAATCCTTCTTCGGCCAATTCGAACTCACGACGTTCGGTGATGAGAATCTCGGTCGGAATCTTCGCCTGAACCTCGCCCATCGCAGTGAAGGTGTGAATGGGAAGGTTCTCGACCGCACCTCCGCCCTGTGGGCCAATGATGTTCGGACACCAGCGCCACTTGGCGAAACTGTCCGTCAGTCTGGTAGCAAAGGTATAGGCCGTGTTGCCCCACAAATAGTTCTCGTGGTTGTCCGTCACCGTCTCGTTGTAGTCGAACGATTTGACCGGGTTGTCGGATTTGCTGTATGGCAACCGGAGGAGGAAGCGTGGAGTGGTCAATCCGACATAACGCGCATCTTCGGATTCACGGAATCCACGCCATTTTGTGTAGCGAGGTCCCTCAAGAATGGACTTAAGGTCCTTGAGGTTCGGGAATTTCAGCCACGACTCTTCGCCGAAGAACTGCGGCCCGGCAGCGGAGATGAATGGCGCATGCGCCATCGCGCCGACTGCGGCTACGTATTGCAGCAGGGCAATGTCCTGCGAGCCGGGTCCAAAGTAGTAGTTCCCGATGATGCCGCCGACTGGCGAACCGCCAAACTGGCCGTATTCACGCGAGTAGATCAGCTTGTAGAGCCCCGACTTCGGGATCTCTGGTGAGTCCTGAAAGTCATTGAGCAGATCGTCCTTCGAGACATTGATCATCTCGATTTTGATGTTCTCGCGGAAGTTGGTGCGGTCGATGACCAGCTTCAGACCACGCCACGACGATTCCATTTCTTGATAGGTCGGGTTGTGCAGAATCTGATCGAGTTGCCTGGACATCTTCTGATCAATTTCCGAGATCATCTCATCGACGATCTGTTGCTGGACACGTTCACCTTTCCGTTCCGGCGTGGCCAGCATCGCGATTAATTCGCGCATCCCTTCACGGGCGAGGGAAAACCCTTCGTCCGAGGGACGGAGTTTGGTTTCCAAGAGAATCTCTTCGACGAGCGATCCGCCGCTGGACTCTGTTTGGGCGCCGTCTGTCTTTTCCTGTGCGTCAGCCATCAGACTATCTCCTTAATCATCCTATTCGTTGGCAAGCCGGCTCAACCGACGCCCAGTTCTTTGAGCAATTTATCACGGGCCGAATCGTCGGCCATGATGTCCATGATCTTCTTGCGAAATCCGGGCACGTTGCCCAACGGCCCCTTGAGTGCGAGCAGGGCGTTGCGCAATGCCAGGAGCTTGGTCAGTTCAGGGACTTGTTGAACCACGGCTTCGGGCCCGAAATCATTCACGTGCTTGAATTGTAGCGTGACCGGCACTTCGGCGCCTTCTTCTTCGGTGAGGACATTCTTGGCGTTGAAGGAGACTTTAAGATTCATCGCCTTCATGACGTCATTGAAGTTGTCCTTGTCGATGTTGATGGGCTTGCGCTCTTCGAGCGGTGTGTCGTCTGGGCGCATCGTATAGTCACCGAGCATCACCATCTTCAGTGGCAGCTCTTTCTCTTCCTGCACACCGGTGGCCGGCTTGTAGACGATGTTGACCCGTTCCTTTGGGGCAACAGTTCCTTCTTGAGCCATATTCCCTTAGCCTTTCTGACTGGTGGTTAGACTACGGTAATTGTCGCATTTCATAATACATTGAGCCGCCGCGTTCCAGTGAATCATTTGGAATCCAGCGACAAGGCAGTGGCTAAGTCAAGTCTGGCAATACGTTCGTGCAATTGGCTCGCTTTTTGTGCGAGGTCTGGCGTCGCCCGCCTTTGGTCTTTCATGAGCATCCGTCGGGCGGTGAGAAGGGTCGTATAGACCGCTAGGCAGAGCCGTGGCTCCCAGATTTCCAGCTGATGCCTTTGGATATAAGTTTCAAGCTCTTCTAATAGTGGAGCGGCAAGCTGCGGCTGGTTTGAGTCCAGGCAAATGCGGGAAAGTTCGAGCCGCCATAGGAACTGGCCCCGATGTTCGCTAGTGGTGTGGATTCCTTCCTGCATTTTTCGGACGGCCTCGGCGAACTGGCCTCGCGCTGCCATTTTGCGGGCCTCGGTGGCTGTGTCGATTAGTCCTTCCGGCGCACCGTCCGTGGCGGTCTCCGCGCCTGATCCAGACCGACTCGACGTCCGGCGGATTGAGACTTCATCTTTGATCCACTTTGCGGTCTCGGCGGAGGCGAATGGTGAACCGCCGGCAAATGTCAGATCCACAAGCTCTGGGAATCGAGACACCAGACCCGCAAGCTCTGATATGACAGTTTCCTGTGCGTTCAGATGGTGCGGGCCAAGGGCAGCAAACCCTTGTGCGATCCAACGTTGCAGGTCCAGCCAGAGCGGAGAATTGGGAAACGCCGCCTCGGCGGAGTCAACCAGTGCCGTCCATTCGCCCTTTGTAAATAGCTCCAAGAGGCGCGCCGAAATCGCCGGATTCGGTGCCGGAACCTGGGTCAGTCCTTTGTTACTGGACGGGACCGTGGTCATAGTGCCCCAAGCCATAGCACGGTTCAGCCGGTAGGGAAGGGCATCAGACGGCGAGGCCTTTCTCAGAATGTTACTAATCTTGTGAATCGTCGTCGTAAGTTTGCCCAAGACTTGCCGGGCTTGGTCGGGAGTAGTCGTCTCGTCGATTTCCCCGGCCGCGATTTTGGCCTGCTGTTGTTTGCGGGCCTCAGATGCCTTTTCGTCGGACTCGATCGACTTCAGGCGGGTCTTCACTTCGCGTTCCAAGTCGCCGAATCCTGGCGAATCGTCGCCAAGTTTTTCCGCCAACGCTGACTGCAATGATTCGATCAACGTGACGCATTCCTGCAGAATCGTCTTATCGTCTGAGGCCGAGTCTCTCGCGGCCGCCGACTTGCCCGCCCGCTCATTCAGCCAGACGAAGGCTTCTATCCGTCCGCGCTTTCTGGCGAGAGGAGGATCGAGTACCTCCCAAGAAGTCGCGACCAAGTCGCGGCAGAGATGCAGCCCAGTTGCCAGACCTTCGTATCCCTCTTTTTCAAATAGTCCCAGCGTCAGATATGTGGCGACGAGAATATTCTTAGAGCGCTTCTCGAGTATGTCTGCTCCGATGTCGACAACGGTGGACCAGTTGACGGGCTCTTGCGTCACCGAGTCGAGTTTCTGAACCTCGGTGCGCATCGCCTCGTAGTCGGCGTCGAGCATGACCGACTCGCCGCCGGGTTTATCGCCGGGGATCGGACTGGTACCAAGGGTTCGAATTGCTTCTAAGTCGGCCATCGAGTGTCTCAAATCCTCTGAATAAACTCCAGAACCGGAAAGCGTGGCGTGTCCAATACACTCGCAATCGCGGGTCCCAGACTGTCTCGTGCTTCGCCGATTCGGTCGGCGCCCAGGGTCTCAAGATTCCATATCCCATCGACGGGAGTCTGCGGGCTAAGCATGGCAGCCAACATACCGGCAGAGGGCGCGCGAAAGTAAAGATATGTCCCGGGGTGATTCGATGCCGCCGAGCTATCCCAGAATAGCCAGGACGACGAGAGCGATTCTTCTCCTACTACAGCCCGACTCAGTGTTGCCCAAGTGGCTGTCGCGGCTGACGGCGCGACAGTGGGATTTCCTGCCACACCAGGGAATCGCAGTCCCATGGACAGGCGCTGAGGCTCGTGTCCGCGTAGTGGTGCCAGAGTCCCGAACAGATTCTTGATGCATGCATACTTACGGGCATCGTCGAAGTTCCCGAACAGCGAGACCCACAGCGACTCCATGGTCACGTCTCTCAGGAGGTCGGTCATTCCGCGCTTCGACGACTCGACTGGGTTATCCGGCACCAATGTCTCCATAGCTCTAAGGATATTGCCGTCGGGTGTTCTGGTAGCGCATGCGTCCGCGACGTTAGCTGCCGAGGCCATGAATGCATCCAACGCAAATGGCAAGACTTGTATGCCGCGTCCCTGACGATCCAACTGGAACTCGCAAAAGACGGTGAGAGGATATCGTCGACCGCTCTCGTCGTGGCTTGGCCGGATATGGCCCGCCAGCACCTGTCTGTTGTCTCCTGATGGCCGCCCTACAAAATTAAGTGCAGGTGCCGTGTCAAAGGTGGCCTCCCACTGTTGACCGCCAAGCCGCCGCACTTCCAAGAGCGACGTGTTCATCCACTCATCCCAGGCCCTGGCCGTACTGCTGCCGGCGTTGAAGCGAACGAAGTCCGCCTGCATCGGGGTTTTCCCGAACAGACCAACATTTACAGATGTGCCAAGACCAAGGACCATAGGTTGTGGATGACGACCCGATAGCCCAAACGTTAAGGGCAGGCACGGACCGGGCAACGGAAACGGGAAAAGTGTCCGGAGCGAACGAATTCCGCGCCGGAGCCGGATAAGTCAAATCGTACAATTAGAGTTTGCCCAGAGGCAGGGAAATTCCAGCTGACTGTGCTGCCGGAAGGAGTAGCATCATCGAAAAGCCGCATCAATGCCCACTCTCCGACATAGCGTTTCGGATTGGCGTATAGTCCTTGATTGATCGGTTCGATGGAGAGTGACGCTTGGTCGGCTCCGGGTGTTGGCCACTTGAAGTTGCGCGACTCGTCCTGTCCCATCGCGTAATCGAAACGGCTGGATCCGTATTCAAATCGTACCATGCGCAGTCCGGTGAGATTGCGCGAAGAAGCGGTGACGGTGAATGCGACGGACAGATGCCCTCCGGGCATGGCGGCGCGCAACTGTTCGGCGATGCTCAGGGCGTGCATGTACTCACCCGACATCGAGATGCCTTCGGCGCGCGCGGGTGCGCCCTCAAATTCATCAAACGAGAAGATCCCACCAGTTGAACTAAAGAATCCTGCGACTTCAGCCCGCGGGGCTTCGTTCTCCGCCGAACGGTTGAATGGATACGCTTGTTCAAACGTCGTCTGGAATTTCTTAAAGTATGGTTCCCAAAGACGATTGAGGCAGGCGCACGCCTCTCCACCGGCCGCTAAACGCGCGGCATCGAGCGGGCGGGCGAGCCAGGTTTGTGCCGAACGCGCCAAGTTGGAACCCGCAATCAGTCGCCCGATCATTCGGCGTCGATCTTCGATCTCTGTGTTGAGTTTCTTCACCTGAATTGCGCATCGCGCATCCGACTGCAGACCCTCTGCGGCCTTTCCCGTGAGCTTTGGGACATCAGCCATGAGTTTCAGGTATGTCGCGGCACCGGTCTCACTCCCGCCATCGGTCTCGATCTCTCCGAGGAAGCGTCCGACAGGGTCGAACTCAGCACGAATCTCATCTTCGTAGCGACCGCCGATACCGATCTTGCTGTTGGCAAATGCGGCTTTCAGTAGGCCGATCATTGGCGATGTCGGTTGGGCGAGCTCATCGAGCGCGCCTGTTGCTTCCGTGAGGTCGGCGACCGGCACCAGGCGTGCGTTTTCCAAAAAGACACGCCAGGAATTGCGGAACTCGGCGGCGTAACGTGACGTGAGTTCTTCCTTGATCTTGCTGGCCTCCATCCGACCGAAAGCGGCGTTGAGGGCCGGATCGGCGGCTATTTCGGCGGGCATATTGTCGATACGCTTTTCGACGTGCTTTTCCCAGCCATCGCTGGTGAATGCGCGTGGGATCTGACCGCCCTGCACGCGCACCGAACCGGGTGCGGCATCCAGCAGCGTGTAGGCGCTTCCCATTGCGGCGCTGGCGTCATTCACGACAATGCGATAGAGGCGGCCAACTGTCCAATAATTGGCCATCGCCTCCTTGATGTCAGCCAATGTGGCGGCGTCGGCTTGCGCTCGTGTCCAGCGTAATTCTGTATTTGCACGATGTGTCCAGTAGTAACGCGTTTGCACAGCGAGAAGGTGTTCGAATCGGCCCTGTTCTTCGCTCGGGACGGTCGAACGCCAAAGAGTGTCGGATTCTGTGAGCAGTGCGCCAAGATCGTGGCGCACCGAATCTTTGTGGGCGGTCATCATCAGGTACGCCGATGCGCTCTGGAAATACAGGTCGCTCTCTTCGTCGGTTGTGAAGTTTCGCAGCTGCCGAAGACGACCCTCGAGCTTATCGGTCGACGGCTCAAGGAAGAGATCGTGATACCGCTTGAAGTATGCCTGACGGGCGGCGTCGAGTGGGATATCGCCGAAATACAATCCCCAACGACGGAACACTCCGGGTCCCTGCTCCATTCGTTCCAGTGTTGAACGCAGAACTTCGAGCGAGTCCAGAGCGTCGAGCGAATATCCGCGTGATGCCGATGTGACGGCCATCGCGTGACCGGCGACAGACGCCAGATACTCAGCAGTGCCACGATTCCGCAGATATGTGTTCAGAAACACTACCGAACTGAGGACCAAACCCAATGCCGCGACTCCGATAAACGTCAACCGTCCGATCCGACGTCGCTTCTCCGCTGCAGTGGTGGGGAGGACAGTGGACTCATCCGGGAGTATGATCTCCTGAAAAACATCTCTAATGAAATACGCCTTTGGCTCGCTGGGGGCGGTTGGCGTCGACGGTGGTGCGACGAGGCCGTAGTCGCGCCGCATCGCGGCCATCAATTGGGCGACAGGAGTGCCTTCCTGAGTTCCCGATGTAAAGTAGAAGCCACGCACCATCGGATTTTGCTGGTACGGGTTCGGCGCGAATAGTGTCTCGACGAATGGAACAAGGCGTTGCGTTGCCGCCTCGAATTCGAGCGGGAAGAGGTAGGTCGCCCGCTTGTTGGCCGGACGAACTTCAGTCGCGAGTTGGCGCAGGCGCCGTTGATCGAGCACGGCCTTTAATCGCGCGCACTCGGTGGCAAATTCCTGATGCAGGGGTGTCTTGGAAAGTTCATACTTGCGTGTGTAACCCCACACCTGATCGCGCCAATCGCGGTTGTAATCGCCGAAGTACTCGCCGAACCCGGCGATCAGGTCACATTTTGTGAAGATCACATAGATCGGGAAGAGGATCTCGAGCTTGACGATGAGCTCATCGATGCGCGCTCGAAGTGCCTTTGCCATTTCGACACGTTCGTCTTCGCTTTTGCGCAGCATGTCGTCCATGGAGATGGCCAGAAGCAGTCCATTGATGGGCGCGCGGGAGCGCGCCTTTTTGAGCATGAGAAGAAACTTCGTCCACTCTTCACGGTCTTCGGCGCCCTGCGAGGATATGGTGTAGCGTCCCGCGGTATCGAGAATGATCCCCTCATTCGTGAACCACCAATCGCAATTGCGCGTGCCGCCGAGCCCTTTCACGCGCCCGGGGTCGGCTGAGTCGGTGTCAATGGGTGGGAAGTTCAGGCCGGAATTGCGTAGTGCTGTTGACTTTCCGGCGGCTGATGGACCGATGATCATGTACCACGGGAGGACATACAGTGCTTCTGCGCCCCCACGTGCTTTTGCCATTTTCGAACGCTTGAGGATAGCGATGGCCTTGTCGAGCTTCTCCTTGATTGCACCCAGTTCATCTTTGACATCGGGCCGCGAGGATATGACTTGGTCCTCGGCTTGCTTCTTCAAGAAGCCCTCAAGGAGACGCGCCTTGCGCTTTGCCTGCCATGCCTTGATCGCAAGATAGATCAAGAACACAACGACAACGACGATCGCCGCGAGGTAGAACCAGAACCTCCAGCGTGCGCCGAAGACCATTGGCCCGCCAACGACGAGCACCAGCACGATGACGATCACAGCGCCGAATGCGGCGGCTTTGGATTTCAGGAAGGAGAGCAGGAGTGACATCTTAGACCAGCCCTCGCAAGCGTGCGGCAATTCCCTCGGCATGACCCGAGGCCATGAAGCGGAAGATCAAGTAGACTACGAATATGGCGCCGACGCTGATTCCGGCGACAACCCACAAGGGCAACTCATTTCCCATGCGCTTTAGCGTTTCTTCCGGGGGCTCCCAATGGGGAGCCAGGCCCGAAGCGCGTCCGCGGATGCGCTCCAGCTCACGCGCCGTTGTTTCGATCAGGTTTTGCAACTGACGTGGGTCGGAGATCGCGTACTTTCCTTCAAAACCGAGCGCGACGCAGGTGTAGTACACCTCGAGGAGGTCGGTCTTGGCGTCGGGACGCTGCCTCAGGGCATCGAAGTTTGTGAAGAACTCGACACCGGCGTTGTTTGTGTTGAAGAACTCTAGCGACAGTGGATTTTGTGCCCAAGCGGGCTTGCCTCGCCAATCGGATCGATTGATCACTTCATCGATGAAGGCAGTTAGCGCAAACCGCGCTGAGAGGATGTCTTCGCTCGAAATTCCCGCAAGCCGCGTGCGTCGCTCCATTTCGGCGAACATGTCTGCGATGCGCGCCCGTAACTGCGCCGGTTCTCCGAACTCCGACCCGGTGAGCAATCCCATGACCAAGGCGAAGCCGGGCTGACAGGCCTCCGGCAACGTGGTGTTCGACATGCGTGATTTCGGATCCGCAGATGCCATGGTCGTTTTGAACAAATTCGCCAACGAGGATTGAATCTACGATCTCTCGACAGCAAGACACTCGATATCCCAACCGGGGAATTCCGATGGGGGAGCGTAAATTGCAATTTGTGACGCTTTCTTTATGAAGTCCCAGCGATCGCCGCGGGCGTCGATACGGAAGTACACCATTCCCGCACGACGCGGGACGGAGGCCGGTGGCAACTGGACGAAGATCAAATTGGCGCCTGGCAAGTTCTTGCCAATGAGTTGTTCGATCTTATCCGGAGAAACAACTTTGGCGTGTTTTGGGAACTCGGCGGCCAACTGGCTCTCGGTGACATTGGCTCCTACTCCAAGGTAGAAGTCACAGGTTCCGAAGAGCTGTGAGTTTTCGATGGTACCCTCGAAACGCGATACATCGATCCGCGTCAGCGGAATGCGTGTGAATTTCGCCTCCACCACCGATTCCAACAAGGAGCGTAGCTTTGGAATCAATTGCGCGAACGAGCCGCCGATGTCGTCATGACGGTACGACGGTAAATCGCGTGGGTGCATCCCGACTTCGAATGCACACAGATGCCCGGCAAACTGCGCCAGTATTTGGAACAACTCCGACGGATGCGCTTTCGGATTCTGATGATAGAATGCAAGACGCGGGATGTACGCGTTGACTGTGTGTAGCTTCAGAAAATTGGGCAGGTCATTGGTCGAAAATTCAGTCAAGTTCGGGGTGCGTTGACGCACCTGATCGGCCAGTGTCTGCGATTTGGCGGACGCGGTCTCAAGCAAGGCGCGCACATGGTTCATCAGCCACCCAGACGCCGCGCAAGCGAGCGATGGTGGGATGTATGAAGTCTTCAGTTGCGGAACGCCCTCGGCGTTACGCTCTACCTCGGCGATCTTGAGTGTGTCATACCCTTCCAGGTCTTCGCCCGAATAGAGTATGAAGAGACGCTTCTTGAGGAATGCGACTTCTCGCTCATGCTCGCCGGTCACAGTATCCGGCAGATTGGCGAACGCGCGTTGGAATCGTGTCGGTGTGCGCGACTCGCCGGACTCCATCTGAACACCGGGTGCACCGCCACGCAATCGCGGTAAGGCAAGGTAGACTGACAAGATTCTCTCGGTCGGTCCAAAGAGTTCGGCGAAGGATCGTGAGGAGGGCGGGTCATCAACAGCCGGGGTGCGCACGGCTGTGCCATCCGGCAGGATTCCCTCGAACTCGGTGAGTGTCACCATCCGGTTCGCAATGGCTTCGGTATCAATCACCATATGCGCCACGCCCCACGCCAGAGGCGCAAGAGTCCGCATGGCGAAGGCGCGGTCTTGTTCGTGATAGATGTCGAACTGCTGGAAGTGGTGCTGCGTGAGGAAGAGCCCCTCGTTCCAGAGTATTTTGTGGTAGTGCGGCATCGCTTCTTGTCCCGTCGTGTCGGTGCGTGGCCTCTTACTTCTTGCCCTGCGCGACTGTGTTCTTGTTGAGCTGCACCCGCAATGTCTGCTGGCTCTTCTTTTGCATCTTGAATGACATGCGTTCTTTCCCTCTTTCAGAGGGCGGTTGCGCAAAATTCGCCAGAGTTCCGAAGTAGAGGCGTGATTCGCGTTTGGCGAAGGCGTAGGGGATTTCGATGATGGCCGTACGCGTCTCGCCCGGAGCGACGATCATCGTCACCGATCCCAACGTGTCGCGCGCAAACGCTTCGACGAAACCCGGATCGAATTCCTGATTGAAAAACGCGCGAACATCGGCCGCGCTGAAGCGCTGGATGTCCTTTAAGACATAGGCCTTCACTTGGCACGCCTGCACCGAACGGCCATCAAAGTTCAGCGAGTCGGCTCCGGTGAAAACAACTTCGACCCGCATCGGCTTCTCTTGCTTGTTAAAGAACAAGCCGCATCCAACGGTAACAGTCAAAAGCGCCGCCACCGCGGGTACCTTTAGAGTCTTTAGTAGACGATCGAATGTCATGACTGGTCCCTCATGCACCTTGGTTATGCTTGCCTGCCACTGAAGCGCGTGACACCATATAATCTCTGTAACCCTGACGGAACGCGGGAAGAAACTGACGTTGGTACCAACGGGCGTCTTCGTTGCCAATTTGCGAGAAACGTTTACGATACGCCTGCCATAAGAAATATCCCCGAAGGGGAACTAACCGCTTCACACTAAACTTTGATTTTCCGGGCTGATCGTCGGCAACTCCCAGAAACTCACGCTCGATGGACGTAGGATCAAGAGTGTCCAGCAACGAGCGTGCGCCTTCGGTTACCGAGCGTTCGTAGCCAGCCATGGTTGCCAGCTGGTGATGCTTAAGTTCATCGAGTGCCTGCTTCAGGCCGATAGCCTCTTGCGGGTCGGCATCGGGGTGGCGCCAGTCAAACAGGATGCGGCCGAGTTCACCGTGCAGATCGCCGAGCCGGACATCCCGTGTCATTAGACGATCGTGGTCTCCGGACATTGAGGACGAATAGAGTGCCCAGTCATTTTGGACCTTCTTGCGTCCTGCGAGCAATTCCTGGAACTCTGCCACGAGCAAATTGACTGAACGCCGAAGCCGTTCACAGAAGGCGCGAATCTGCGATGGGTCGGTAAAGTGAACGTCTTCACCGGAAAAGTGGTGGGCGAGGCGCTCTAAGTAGAGGGTTGCTTCGTCCGTCGAGTCGGCTGACGGTTTCTGATCCAACCCGGCTCGCAGTGTCGCGATAATGTCGGCACGGGTCGACTCATCGGGGGCATCGGGCGAATCTGCCCAATTCTGCTCCCAATTGGCCAACCACTGCCGAGCCATCTCGCGCGTCTTTGCTTCGCCAGTCACAACGGAATCCCTTCAGTCGAACGTGGCATTCAGGACTTCACCCAGCGATTGTACGCCAACGGCTTCCATGCATCAAGCGGCTTTCACATTGATTGGGCGATTGCTGTTTGCGCCAGACGGAATACGGAATCGAACATGGTCTCAGTCAATCGTCCGGTAAACGTATTCTGTTGCGACGGGTGGTAGGAGGCGATGACTGTGTACGATCCAATGTGGGACGCAGCGCCATGCGCGAATCTGATTCTCGAAGTTGGGGCGTGCCCAAGTTGTGCAAGCGCGCGGTGAACACCATCCCAAGCGAATGATCCCAGCGCGAGGATTACGCGGAGTCTACTCAGACAATTAATCTCTTCGATTAGGAATGGGAGACAGTTGTCTCTCTCGGTCGTGGACGGCTTGTTCCCGGGGGGCGCACAACGAACCACGGCGGTGACAAACGCATCCTGCAACTCCAATCCGTCATCGCGTCCTCTTGACTCCGGACGATTGGCGAATCCAGCGCGGTGCATGGCGCGGTAGAGCCAGTCGCCGGAACGGTCTCCGGTGAACATTCTGCCCGTGCGGTTGGCTCCATGAGCGGCAGGGGCGAGCCCTACAATAAGAAGGCGGGCATCTGGGTCTCCCCATCCGGGAACTGGTCGGCCCCAGTATTCATCATCAGAGTAGGCGGCACGTTTGGTCCGTGCGGACTCTTCGCGCCAAGCCACTAATCGATCACAAACCCGACATGTGATGATCTTCCGTCGGCAGGATTCGAGCGACACGGTCGCCCCTATGTTATTGTCTGATAATGGATAGCGATTAATTTTGTTCGCTGTGAAGAGTACGCCCAGGAGGATTTGAACCCCCAACCTTCTGATCCGTAGTCAGACGCTCTATCCAATTGAGCTATGGGCGCATACCGCGTATAGGGGCCAGAATTTCAACCCCGCAAGCCCCACTTGATACGATTCTCCCAGCCCAAAGTCAATATTCGGAGCGATGAACGATTAGCCCGTTGTCGGTTCCGAGAAGGTGTGGCTGATCGGATCCAATTGTGAGATCGTCCCTGATTCCAAGTCGAAGTACCATCCATGTATGAACAGCTTGCCATTCTCGACCGGATCACGGATCCATGGGAATGTCATCAAGTTCTCGAGCGAAACTGCGATTGCCTCTTTCTCGCAAGCCCTCGCGCACTGATCGGTCGTGGCGTCGGGCATGGCGCGCATGACTCGTGCGCGCGCTGGTTCGGCAATCGCCACCCATCGCGAGACAAACTCCCCCGATGATCCGGTCACGAGAGCACGGATGCCGGCGCATTGTGCATGCCCGAGCACGATGATGTGATGGATGTCGAGTACACGCACTCCGAACTCGAGAGCCGAGCTAACGCCGCGTAAGGCCGTGTCGTTCGCATACGGCGGAACAAGGTTGGCCACATTGCGCACGACGAACAAGTCGCCGGGTGCCGCATCAAAGAGTATGGCGGGGTCGGTCCGTGAATCGCTGCAGGCGATGACCAGAAAGCGAGGATCCTGTCCGCGTTTCAAATCCTCGAACAACTCACGGTTCTTTTCAAAGTATGAGGCGCGAAAGCGCGCGAATCCGTCGAGGAGGTGGTCGATTTGCTTCACTGGGTCGTTGGGTCCAATGCCGTTTGTGTGGTCCCGTAATTCGAGACACGCACAAAGAAAGTTACTTTGGCGCTCTCATCAAGTGCTACCGCTGAATATCAGCGTATGCGATGAGCGACGGATTTCTGAGACTCGCTTCGTTGCCAGAAGTCAAAAATTTGGTCGTGACGAATTGCTGAGCCCTATCGTTATTGCCGCCCAAGTCGGTTGCGTGATCGGGTTTACGGACAGAACCAAGAGTTGAATGGAGGCGTCCAGTGAAGCAATACGGTGCGGAATTTTTCGGGACATTCTGGCTCGTGCTTGGAGGCTGCGGAAGTGCCGTGCTGGCGGCTGCGTTTCCGGATGTCGGGATTGGTCTCTTGGGTGTGTCGCTCGCGTTTGGACTCACGGTTTTGACGATGGCGTTTGCCATCGGGCACATCTCCGGGTGCCACTTGAATCCCGCGGTCTCGATTGGGTTGTGGGCCGGTGGACGTTTTCCCGCGAATAAGCTCGCGCCTTACATCGTGTCGCAACTTCTCGGCGGGATTGTCGCGGGGGGCGTGCTCTTGCTGATTGCCAGCAGCAAGGCGGGGTTTGACGTTGCGGCCGGATTTGCGTCGAATGGCTACGGTGCTCATTCCCCGGGCGGCTACTCGATGGTTGCGGCGCTGGTGACCGAGATTGTCATGACGATGATGTTTCTGATCATCATTCTCGGCGCGACCGACAAGCGCGCGCCCTCGGGATTTGCGCCAATTGCGATTGGGCTCGGACTCACACTGATTCATCTCATCAGCATCCCGGTCACCAACACTTCGGTGAATCCCGCGCGCAGCACTGGCGTGGCGATCTATGTCGGCGATTGGGCCGTCGCGCAGTTGTGGTTGTTCTGGGTGGCGCCGATCATTGGCGCTCTAATTGGTGCGGCGGTTTACAAGTTCATTGGGAGTGAGAAGCATTGAGTGATGGAAAAACGACCGGGGCGGACCTCATTGCGGCCCGCGCAGATCGATTACGCGTAGTATCCCATAACTAATCGTCCTCCTCGCAATCAGATAGCACCCCGGTTGACCGGCCGAGTGTGTCTCCGCTTATGGTTGCGCAGGACGGGTCGCAGAACCCGAACCCACTTTTGCGCCCTCTTTTGTCCGATTGGCGATTATACTTCTCTAGATTCCAGTCTTACCGAACTGCGCTGTCCAAAAATTGGAGGAAGTAATGAAGCTCGCACCGGTTGTAGCATTGTGCCTGACATGCGCGATTACCTCCGCTAGCGAGGCGATTGCCGCTGTTCCCACGCAAATCACCGTTCAAGGCCGAGTCACAGATGCCACTGGCGTGGCATTGCCAGCCGGCACAAAGACACTCGCATTCCGGATTTTCGATGAGATCTCCGGGGGTGGGCAGATATGGCCGAACGGTGGGCTGTCGGAGATTCAACTTATAGATACCGACATCAACGGATTGTGGTCAGCGCAGGTCGGCGCTGATCTCGGACTGACCGAGGCAGTATTCGCGGCGGCGGAGCGCTGGCTCGAAGTGACAGTCTCCGGAACAGTGCTGCCGCGTGTCCGCATGGTGACGGGACCCTTCGCATTTCGCGTTGCGACAGTCGACAGTGCCTCCGGCGGAACGATCACGAGTAAAGTATCGATTGGAGACAACCACGTGAATACCGGGGCGCATGCATTCGTGGCTGGTTTCGACAACGTCGCTTCCGGAACCAATTCCACAGTCCCCGGAGGCAGAGAGAATGCCGCGACTCATAACTGGGCGGTTGTCGGGGGAGGACTCCGCGACTCTGCCACCGCGCAGCTTGCGACTGTGGCCGGAGGTGGTGGCAATTGGGCCGGCGGTGAGGGGGCGACAGTCGGTGGCGGACAGGAGAATCGCGCGACAGGCGACTGGTCCACTGTTGCAGGCGGTGGAGGGTGGCCCTTCGGCAACACTGCCGCAGGAAGAGGAGCGTTCGTCGGCGGAGGAACACACAACAGAGCCTGGGGGGACTTCTCCGTTATCGGTGGCGGAGGAACTACCGCGATTCTCGATTCGAACTCAGCGCACGGAGACTACGCGACGATCGCCGGAGGGTACAGGAACACCGCATCGGGAGAGGGTTCGTTCATTGGTGGGGGAAAGGGGCATGAAGCCGAGGCAGAATACACTGCTATCGTCGGCGGTAATGGACATAACGCCACAGCCGGTGGGGCTTTCATCGGCGGTGGGCTCCAAAATACAGCGAGTAACTTTGATGCTGTTGTGGCCGGTGGGCAGCAAGGCGTTGCGTCGGGTTTAAGGTCAGCGGTGCTTGGTGGATTAAAGGATTCAGCCCTGGGAGATTATTCGGGTGTGTTGGGGGGCTCGTACAATTCGGCGGGCGGGGACCATTCCGCCGTTGGAGGCGGAAATAGGAACTCCGCCGCTGGCCCATATTCCGTGGTTGCCGGGGGACGATACAATCGCGCCTCCGGAGAGTATTCCTTTATCGGTGGAGGAGGGGGCGAAACTCTTGCGGATTCCAATGCGGCGCAAGCCCGGCTGGCTGTCGTGGTTGGCGGTCTGCGCAATATTGCGGCCGGCCCGTCTTCTTTCATTGGCTGTGGATCCCAAAACTATGCGGGCGACTTCGATGCCGCCGTGGTCAGCGGATTTCGCAACGCAGCGTCCGGGATTCGGTCGGGCATCCTCGGCGGATCATCCGATACCGCTTCGGGATCGCACGCTGTCATCCTTGGCGGTAATCATAATATTGCATCAGGATTTGCATCGAGCATTCTCGGAGGCTCCGAGAACGCTGCCTCTGGCAACTTCTCAATGAGCGCCGGCCACCGCGCCAAGGCGATACATCATGGATCCTTTGTCTGGGGAGACAGCACGGCGGCCGATGTCTCCTCGGATGCGAATAACCAATTCAAAGTCCGGGCCACCAACGGCATGAGACTGGCGGCTGATGCCGGAAGCGTGAAGACGATCGCGATTGGGGACAATTATCGAGACAACTCTGTGGTCGCCTGGGGCAATGTTGGTGCCGGAGGCGGAGTGGAGTCGGACTTCGGAATTACCTCCGTGGTTAAAGGCGCGACCGGTGTTTACACGATCAATCTTGATGTCGTCGCGGTTCATCCCAGTTCGCTGGCCGTTGTCGCATCACCGGAGATTGATGGGATCCCCACATCGGCAGCGACTGCGCGTATTTTGGCTGTCGATCAGGTCGATCAGAATACATTCAACGTTTATATCACTGACGGGACCTGGGTCGGTGTTGACAACGAGTTCACTTTCATTGTGATGGCGCGGTAGAGCCGCCTAAGTTGCTCGAGCGGCTTCCGGGCATGGCGTGGCGCTCGTTGAAAGCCCCGGAGAGGCTATTATTTCCTGATGCGTGCCCTTCACAATTAGTAGTGCCGTTTGGCGAAGCGTGGCCGGAGCCGAACTTGAGGTAGCGTCCGAAGGCGACAGCGCGCGCTTCATCTTGGAAGCGGATGGCGACTTCGATTTCCCAGGGGGTGTGTCGGGATGTGTGGTGGGATTTGCCGGAGTTGTGTTCGGTCAGGCGAGTGTTCAGGTCTTCGGTGATGCCGATGTAGGTCTTCTTGGGGTTGGAGATGCTGCGGAGGAGGTAGACGTATTTCATTTGGGCTCCTGGCTTTGGATGGAATCAGCCAAGAGCCGAGATGCTTGGGTATCAATTTGTGGGTGGCTGCTGTCCTACTTCGCTGAATGCGCCGGAGGCGCATTAGCTACGTAGGATCATTTTTATCGAGGCGCTGCGCGCCTCGATAAAAATGGAGGCGGGGGGAATCGAACCCCCGTCCGTGAGTGCTTACAAGAGGCCGTCTACCTGCATAGTCGCTCTTTTGTATTCACGCGACCGGCGCTGAACGACAAGCTACGGTGGCGCTATCCCGTCTTTAGTTTCGCGCCGGAACGGCGGGAGCGTTCAGACACTATCCATCATTTTCGGCCAAGAGGTCCGACGCCGATGGCGGGCTTCGGGCCTATGGGGCACCTAAACTAAGTTAGGCAGCCAGCGCGTACGAGTTATCGTAGGCGTTTGTGTTGTTTCCCAATGGTTTAACGAGGATCTTGGGGACCTCGGCAGGCAAACCTCCCTTTAGCGACCCCGTCGAATCCAGTCGCCCCCGGGTTTGGATCACACTATACGAGCATTCCTGTTACGCTACGAGTGATAACAAGTTTGCTGGCACGTAAGTTTCAGCGCAAATTCTGCGGCGCGTTATACGGCGGAAAAAGCAAAATCGACTTGACAAAGACGTCCTAAACTTTATAGTGTTAATCGGATTTGGTGCTCCGCGCATCTATTGTAGACAACAACGGCATAGTTCCAAAGGCGCAGAACGCCCGATCGCACTACTTACTTTTACTTGCCCCTTCTAGTCCGGGTCCTCTCCCCGGGCCGCGTGCCGTCTGGCACCACTCAATCGGGCGGGCCAGGTGTCCGCGAGCAACGCGTTATGGCATCGAACGGCAAACGGATGATGTATTGTCTACAAAATCATAAGAGACTCTGACCATTTGGTGAAAACAACGGCCACAGCGTTCAGCTTTGGTG
>Ga0307505_10001495_pt1 | contig 18714 bp, 16 predicted proteins | sample 23_S_MG_FD_202183 | JGI IMG/M metagenome (GOLD analysis project Ga0307505, IMG submission 202183) | Soil microbial communities from Populus trichocarpa stands in riparian zone in the Pacific Northwest, United States - 23_S | ecosystem: Environmental > Terrestrial > Soil > Riparian zone > Trees...
AGACCCGTCCCCCAAGGGGGCCGATCTGTGGAAAACAGACCCGTCCCCCACCTCCCAGCGGATGACCAGCCCGTCGCCCAGGCCGACTGCCTGGCGTAGGAGCGCAACCAGCGACGCGTCCACATGGGCCGACGTGAGCATGTCGATGGTCCCCCCGTCCACGAAGTACTGCTGCGACGATTCTTCTTCCAGCCGGCTCGTAAGTTCCTGCAGTTGCGCTTCGGTGATGGCGCCAATCGTGACGCCGCTCACGGCATCCACGAGCCGGACGGTCGGCGGATCCGATGAGTCGATGATGGCGGCCGGATCGACGGGGGCGATGTGGGGAACAGAACGTTCGAGGTCGATGACGAGGTCGCGCGCGCGGGTCGCCACATCGGCGGCGACCAGGATCTCCATCACCACGGGACGATTCGTCGGCGCTTGCGACATCGCCCAGTCCATCGTGTCGGCCTTGCCGACGCTGTGCACGGAGTATGCGATGCCGTCTGCGTCCAGCGCCATCGTCGCCAGGGGAAGGACCCCCGGGTCGTCAGTCTTGAAGACGGAAACGAGACGCTCGTCGGCTTGATCCATGCACGATCATTATCGTCCCATGAGCAAGGCGAGCAGGGCCTTTTCCGTATGCAGCCTGTTTTCCGCCTGATCGAAGACAACTGACACGGGCGAGTCCATGACGGCGCTGGTCACTTCGAGTCCGCGGTGCGCCGGCAAGCAGTGCATGAAGATCGCGCCGGGGCCGGCATCGGCCATCAGCGTTTCGTTGACCTGGAACGGCGCGAATATGCGCTCACGCGTGCCGGCCTGGTCCTCCTGGCCCATCGACGCCCAGACGTCGGTGTAGACCGCATCGGCGCCGGCGACGGCCTGGCGCACGTCGTTCGTCACCTCGATCGTGGCGCCGTGACGGGCGATCGCCCGCGAGGCATCGACCACCGCCTGGGGCAGTTCGTAACCGGCCGGCGATGCGATGCGCACATGCACGCCCAGCAACGCGCCGGCGTGCGCCAGCGAGACCGCGACGTTGTTGCCGTCGCCGACGAACGTCAGCGTGCTCCCGGCCAGCGATCCGAGGCGCTCCCGCAGCGTCAGCATGTCCGCCAGCGCCTGGCACGGATGCTCCTCGTCCGTGAGCGCATTAACGACATGCATGCGCGGCGCGGCCTTCGCGAATCGATCGAGCCGCTCCTGCGCGAAGGTGCGCACGATCGCGCCATCCAGCCAGCGCTCGAGATTCCGCGCGACGTCTTCCACGGTCTCCCGGCCGCCAAACGCCACGTCGGCCGGCGGTTCGATTACCTCGCCGCCCAGTTCGCGGACGGCGATGGTGAAGGTCGTCCGGGTTCGCAGCGACGGTTTCTCGAACAGCAGCGCCACGTGTCGGCCTTCGAGCGGACGCATATCCCGGCGACCCGCCGCGCGGTCTTCCTTCAACTCGGCGGCCAAATCGAGCACGCGTTCCAGTTCCTCATGGCTCAGATCGAGAACCGAGAGAAAGTCTTTCGCATGGACCGGCACGTGGGTGCGGTCCGCTGCAGGAACCGGGAAAGCGTCCGTTCGTGGTCTCTTGCGTGCCTGGGGTCTCATGTCCGGTACTCCGCGTTGATGCGCACGTATTCCGCGCTGAAATCGCACGTCCACATCGTCGCCGTGTGGGATCCGCCCGCGCCGAGGTCAATCGTGACGGTCATTTCGCGGGCCTTCATGACGTCAGCGGCCTGATCGGCGCGGTCGTCGTGCGGCACGCCGGCCGCGAATACCTGGACCGGCCCGATCGCGACCGACGCCCGGTCCAGCACGAACGCCGCACCGGAGCGGCCGGCCGCGGCCACGAGTCGGCCCCAGTTCGGGTCGCCGCCGTGAATCGCCGTCTTGACCAACGGCGAGTTCGCGACCGTCCGCGCCGCCAGCCAGGCATCGGCGTCCGACGCCGCGCCGGTCACGACGACGGTGACCAACTTGGTGGCACCTTCTCCGCCGCGGACTATTTCGCGCGCCAGATGGCCCGCGACGGCGCGCAGCCCTTCCAGCAGGGCTGGATCGTCATCGCGCGTGATCTCAACGCCCGACGCGCCCGACGCCATCAGAAACACGCAGTCGTTCGTCGAGCACTCGCCGTCCACGGTAATGGCGTTGAACGTTTCGTCGGCCACCCGTTTCAACGCGCGCTGAAGCACGGCCGGCGCCACGCGCGCGTCCGTCGTCAGGAAGCCGAGCATTGTTGCCATGCGGGGCTCGATCATTCCTGAGCCTTTCGCGATGCCGCCGATCGCAAACGATCCGGCGGCGGTCGTGACCTCCACGGCCCGCGACTTCGGGAACGGATCGGTGGTCATGATCGCGTGCATCGCCGCGTCGCTGCCGTGCGAACTGAGTTCGCGGTGCGCGTGCGTGATGCCGGTGCGGACCTTGCCGATGTCGAGCGGTGCGCCGATCACGCCCGTCGATGACACCAGAACCTGATCGGGCGGACAGCCGACGGCCGCGGCGGCCGCACCGGCCATCTCACGCGCGACCGCCAGTCCCGCTGCGCCGGTGCATGCGTTGGCGCAACCGCTGTTCACGACGATGGCGGTGGCCATGCCGGCCGACTGGCCGAGATGCTCGCGCGACACCGTGACCGGCGCCGCCACGGCCTTGTTGCTCGTGAACACCGCCGCCGCCGACGCGGGCTGGTCGGCCACGAGCAGGGCCAGATCGAGCGGCGCCTCCGCAAGTGCCGGGTTCCGTCGTTTGATGCCGCACGCCACGCCGGCGGCGCGGAATCCGCGCGGCGCCGTCACTCCGCCTTCGATGACTCTGATCAATGGCAGGCTCCGGCGTCAGGCGACCGAGAAGCGGCGCACGGTTGCCGGCGCCGCGAACCGCGGCACCTCACGCAGCGACATCACCATGGCGTACTGCTCGCAGTGCCGGAACAACGGACAGCTCACGCAATCCGTCGAGATCTTCTCGGGCAGCCAGAGGTGCGGCACGATGGAGAAGTCCTGGCGCACGAAGAAGCGCGCGTCGTGGGTGAACGCACACAGCATCTCGAATCCGTCGGCTGTCGCGCGCCGTCGGAGTTCGCCGACGAGGCGGGCGGCCAGACCCACGCGACGAAAGTCCTCGGCGACGACCAGCGACCGCACCTCAGCGACCCGTTCAGACAACGGCGCGAGTTCGGCGCAGGCCTTGATCTCGCCGTTGACGTCACAGACGATGAAGCGGTCCGCATGACGGCGGAGTTCGTCCAGTTGTCGCGGCAGCAAGTGCCCTTCGAGCGAGTGCGACGTAATCAGCGCGAAGAGCGCATCCGCATCATCGGCGGTCGCGGTTCTCAACACCAGGTCAGTCACGGATCGTTTCTCCCATCTGCAGCGCGTGGATTCGTCCACGTCGAGCGCGCCGGCCCAAAACGGCCGGCCTGCCTCGGGCGCCCTAGCCAAGTGACGCGATCGCGTCGTCGAGCAACGCCAGCCCTTCGTTGATGTCCTGCTCGGCGACGATGTACGGCGGCAGCAGGCGGATGACGGTGCTTGACGTCCGATTGACGAGCAGGCCGCGCTCGAGGGCAGCCGTCACGAGCGGCGCCGCGTCGGTGGCGAACTCGATGCCCGCGATCAGTCCGGCGCCGCGCACATCGACGATCGACGAGTGCCGGCTCTTGAGCGCCGCGAGGCCCGCAAACAGCGTGGGGGACACGCGCCGCACGTGCGCCATCAGGCCCCGTTCCAGTTCATCGAGCACGACCAACCCCGCGCGGCAGGCGAGCAGGTTGCCGCCGTAGGTCGTGCCGTGATCGCCCGCCGAAATCGTTGAGGCGACCTTGCCGGACAGCAGGGCGGCGCCGATCGGCATCCCGCCGCCGAGCGCTTTGCCGAGCGCGATCAGATCCGGCGCGAGGCCGATGGACGGCGAATACAGAAACTGGCCCGTCCGCCCGGCGCCGCTCTGAACCTCGTCAGCAATCAGCAGCGCGCCCGTTCGCGCGCAGGCGGCCGTGATTGCAGCCGCCACGTCAGGCGGAATCGGTCGCACCCCGCCTTCGCCCTGAATCGGCTCGACGATAATCGCGGCCGTCTGGCCGTCGACGAGTCGATCCAGGGATGAGGGATCGGCTGGTGATGCGAACGACACGCCGGGGATCAGCGGTTCAAATGGCGCGCGGTAATGCTGGTCCCACGTCACCGACAGCGAGCCCATCGTCCGGCCGTGAAACGCGTGAGAGAACGCGACGAACTTCGTGCGGGTCAGCTCGCCGCGCGTGTGCCAGTAGCGCCGCGCAAACTTCAAGCACGCTTCGTTCGCCTCGGTGCCGCTGTTGCAGAAGAACGCGCGTTCCAAACCCGTCAGCGCGGAGAGCCGCGCCGCCAGTTCGCCCTGCAGCGGATGAAAGTACAGGTTCGACGTGTGCGCCAGCGTGGCCGCCTGTTCACCGATCGCGCGCGCCAGGCCTGCGTGGGCGTGGCCGAGCGACGCCACGCCGATGCCCGAAATGAAGTCGAGGTACGAGCGGCCATGCTCGTCCACGAGCCGCATGCCTGAACCGCGTTCGAACACCACCGGCAGCCGCTTGTAGGTCTGCAGGATGTGCCGTGATTCCAGTGCTTTGACGTCCGTCGTTGTCGTTGTCACGTCTGTCTCTCCTAAGAACTTCGGACTTCGACGTTCGACCGTCGAAGTTCCGTCGATGCCACCAGCGTGGTGCCCGGCGCTTCGTCCGCGCCGTGGTGCGCATCGAACGAGCGCCCGTCCACGATGCGCACGCTCGAGACGCCTTCAAGCAGGGCCGTTCGGCACGCGCTCAGTTTGGCCACCATGCCCGCGGTCGCGGTTCCGCTCGCGATGACGGCGTCGATCCCGGTGACGTCGAGCATCGGGATCGATTCCCCCGACGTGTCCAGCACGCCCGCCGTGGCGCCAGCGACGACCAGATCCGTGTCTCCCAGCGCCGCCGCGATACGGCACGCCATGACGTCCGCGTTCACGTTCAGAATCACCGGATCGCCGCCCGGGCCCGGCGCGTCGGCAAATCCCAGGCTGGCCACGACGGGGACATACCCGTGCACGAGCAGCAACTCAATCAGCGACGGATCCGTCTCCGCCGGATCGCCGACCAGGCCCAGGTCGACGACGGCCCCGGCGGTCGATCGATGCGCCGCGGTGCGCGTGGCGCGTCCGAGTCCGGCATCGACACCGGTCACGCCGACCGCTGGAACGCCCTTTGAAACCAGCGCCGCCACCAACTCGGTATTCGCCGTGCCGGCCAGCACCGACACGACCACATCGAGCGTGGCGGGATCGGTAATCCTCAAGCCATCGACCTTCCTCGGCGTGATCGCGCGGCGATCGAGTTCTGCGTCGATCGCGCGGCCGCCACCGTGCACGACGACGAGCGGCCGATGGGATGCGATCGCCGCTGCGAGCGCCGCGATCCGTCCCCGCGCGTCGCCTGACTCCAGCAGTTCGCCGCCCAGCTTCAACACCAGCGGTCCGTTCATTGCAATCCCGTCCGTTCATCGAGGCCGCAGACGACGTTGAAGTTCTGTAACGCCTGACCCGCAGCACCCTTCACCAGATTGTCGAGGCACGCGACGATCACCAGCCGGCGGGTGTCCGGATCGAACCGCCATCCGATGTCGCAGAAGTTGGTCCAGGCGACGTGTTTGATCTCGGGTAACGCGTCGCCGACCACGCGCACGAACGGCTCGTGAGCGTAGGCCTGGTCGAATGTGTCCGCAATCTGCTGGGCCGTGGTACCCGCCGCGGTGGTGACGTAGATCGTTTCGAGAATCCCGCGGTCGAGCGGCACCAGATGCGGGACGAACGTCACTGTGGCGCCCAGTTCCTGTTCCATCTCCGCCACGTGGCGATGCTTGAAGACGCCGTACGCCGAGACGGACCCGTGATTCTCCGAAAAATGCGTACGGTCGCTCGGCGCACGCCCGGCGCCGGAGATGCCGGACTTGGCGTCGATGATGACGCCGGCCTTTGCATCGAGCAGCCCCGCGCGGTTGAGCGGCAGCAGCGATAGAAGCGCCGCGGTGGGGTAGCACCCGGGGTTGGCGATCAGCCGCGCGCCTTTCACCTCGTCGCGGAACAACTCCGTGAGACCGTACGCGGCGCCCTCGGGCATCGCCGTCGTCGCCGGATACCAGTGCAGGCGCGCCCCCACGTCCCTGATTCGGAACGCACCGGACAAGTCGATCACCCGGACGCCCGCATTCACCAACGGCGGCGCCAGGGTGGCGGCGGCCTGTTCAGGGACCGCGAGAAAGGTGACGTCGGTCTCGCACGCGAGTCTGGTCGTGTCAAGCGGTTCAACCTGCCCGTCCCACGTCTTGGCCAGTCGGGGCAGCGGCCGGGCGGCCGAGTCGGCACTCGACGACATGGCGGCCACCAACCGGACGCCGGAGTGCCGGGCAAGGAGGGCGACCAGTTCCTGTCCCGCATAGCCCGTGGCACCAGCGATGCCCACCCGAATCAATGGTGAATAAGTATTCACTTTGCAGACTATGTATACACAGTCTTGGAATCCCCGTCAATCCGGGATCGGTACCACAAGCATTGATAAATACTGGCTGGATGCGGCTATACAGCCGCTGTATAATGTCCAGGCGATCTGAATATTTATGAAGTCATGGCGCCAGTCGCAGATTCTCGACGTCGTCGACCACGATGCCGTGGCCTCTCAAGAGGATCTGCGACGTCGGCTGAGCGACCGCGGCATCAGCGCGACCCAAGCCACTATCTCCCGTGATTTGAAGGAGTTAGGGCTGGTCAAGCGTGCGGGCGACGGCGCCTACGCCAGGCCTGGTACCGAACGGACTCACGCCGGGGATGACCAACTGAAGCGCGCCGTCACGTCGTTGATGCGGACATTTGAGCGGGTGGACGCGCTCCTGGTCATCCGGACGGATCGAGGTCAGGCCCAGGGGCTCGCGGAGTGGATCGATCGCGCTCAGTTGCCGGAAGTGGCCGGCACGATTGGCGGAGACGACACCATCCTTCTGGTGTGCCGGGGGGCGACGGCGGCCGAAACGCTCGAACGCCGGCTCACGCAGATGGTGAAGGGTTCGTAATGCGAATTGTCCTCGCGTACTCGGGTGGGCTTGAAACGTCGGTGGCGATTCCCTGGCTGGCGGAAAAGTACCGTGCGGAAATCGTCACGGTCACGATGGACCTCGGCCAGGGCAAGGAACTGGACGACGTGCGCGAGCGGGCGCTTGCCAGCGGCGCGCTTCGGGCGCATGTGCTGGACCTGCGTGACGAATTCGCGCGCGACTTCATCCTGCCGGCGCTGCAGGCCGGCGCGGTGTATGAGGGCCGTTATCCGCTGGCGACCGCGCTTGGCCGCCCGCTGATCGCCAAGCACCTTGTTCATCTCGCTCATATCGAAGGCGCCACCGCGATCGCCCACGGTTCGACCGGTCAAGGCAACGATCAGGTCCGCATGGACGTCTCCGCGCGCGCACTCGACCCGGGGATCACCATCATCGGGCCTGCGCGCGAATGGGGTCTGTCGCACTCGGATGAAATCGGATTCGCGCGCGAGCGCGGCATTCCGGTGCCCGCGACCATGGAAGGTCCGTACAACATCGACGTGAACCTGTGGGGCCGCTCGATTGCGGGCGGGGTGCTCGACGACCCATGGGCCGATGCGCCCGAGAGCATCTACCAACTGACGAAGGCACTGGACGACACGCCCGACACGCCCGCGACCGTGGAGATCGAGTTCGAACGGGGCGTCCCGACGAAGATCAGCGGCGTCGCGATGTCGCTCGTCGAGTTGATCCAGAGCCTCGAGACCATTGCCGGCGTGCACGGGATCGGCCGCATCGACATGGTCGAGAATCGCACGGCGGGTGCGAAGTCGCGTGAGATTTACGAGGCGCCGGCGGCAGTCGTGCTGCACGCCGCGCACCGGGAACTGCAGGCGTTTGTGACGCCACGCGACCTCGAGCGCCTGACGTCAGAATTGGGCGTGAAGTACGCCGACCTGATCTATGAGGGGCTCTGGTTCACGCCCACGCGTCACGCGATCGATGCCATCGTCCGGCACGTTCAGGAGCGCGTGACCGGCGTCATCCGGATGCGCTTCTTCAAGGGCGAGTGCCGCGTGGTTGGGCGGCAGTCGCCGTTTGGCGATGTGCGCGCGGCCAGTGCGGAGCTGCTGGTCGAGCCTCCCGCTTCGGGTCGTCCGAAACGCTAGTCGGCGCGGAGCGCGGTCATCGGGTGTACGCGCGTGGCGCGTCTGGCCGGGACCAGTGTGGCGATGAACGACACGACGATCACCAGGCCGCCGACTGCGGCATAGGTCACCGGATCCCGGCCGTCGACGCCAAACAGAATGTTCTGGAGTCCGGAACCGATCGCGGACGCCAGGGCGAAGGCCAGTCCGAGGCCCAGCACGACGCCAATCGCGATCTGCACGCCGCCCTGACGCAACACCATGCGCAGAATGCGCCCGGTGTCGGCGCCGAGCGCCATTCGCACGCCGAACTCCTGCGTGCGTTGATTGACGGAAAACGACATCACACCGTAGATCCCGACCGCGGCCAGCACGACCGCCACGACGCCGAAGATCCAGAACATCGTCGCGATGATGCGAGCCTGCGCGACGAACGCATCCAACTGACTCTGTGGCGTGCTGACGTAATAGAGCGGCAAATTCGGGTCGGCTTTGTTCACGGCGCGGCGAAGCATCACGGGCAGGGCCTCGACGCTTTGGCCCGGCCGCGGTTTGACAACGACCGTGGCAAACTGGCTGATAAAGGGACCTGGCGGCAGCGGGCCGGCCGGCGACGCGAAGAACGGCACGTAGAATCCGGTCTCATCGACGCCCGGATTGTTGAATGGTCCGAGCATTCGCACGGTGGAGACCACGCCGACAATCGTCCGCCAGGGACCTGGCTGCGTGCCCGTGGCGGTCGTCGTGCGGAAGCGGCGCGTCAGGGCGCTCTCGCCCGGGAAGTGCCGCGCGGCGAACGCCGCGTTCACGATCGCCACGGGCTGACGGGAATCGAGGTCATCGTCAGTGAACGTGCGGCCCTCCGCGAGTTGCTGCGCCGTCACGTTGAAGAAGTCGCCAGTCACCTGTTCGAAATTGGCGGTCGGCCGCGCGCTGCCGTCCGGGTAGGCGCGTCCGTCGATCTCGATGCGGCTGTTTCCCGAGAACACCATGCGGAACCGGTTGGTCAGTGCGACGGCGCCAAAATCCGGACTGTCCCGCAGCGTCAGGAGGAGACGGTCGTAGAACACTTTCCGGGATTCCGGCGTCGGATAGTCGCCATCCATCAGTCCCATGCGCGCGCTCAGCACGCCGCGGGTGTCGTAGCCGTAGTCGATCGTCTGTTGATTCAGGATCGATCGCAATTGCAGCAGCGACCCGATCAGCAGGATGCACGTCACGACGAGCTGAAACACGACGAGGCCGCGCGAGATCAGGCCCACGCTGCGGCTGGTCGTGCCGCGGCCGCCATCGCGCAGCACGGCGTTGGCGTTGGTGCGCGAGGACATGAGGGCGGGCAGCGTGCCTGACACGACGGCGGCCAGCAGCGTCGCGATGACGGTTGCGAGCAGCACGGTGCCGTCGACGTCAAACGTGATGTAAGAAGGGGGCGGCGTGTCGAGACCGCGCACCGATCGGTTCAGCCAGCCGGTCGCCAGGTAGGCCAGTCCGATGCCGGCCGTCGCGCCAATCCCGGCTACGAGCAGGCTTTCGGTCAGCATCTGCCGAATCAGACGGAGCCGCGATCCGCCGAGCGATGACCTGATCGCCAGCTCCTTGATGCGCAGTGTCGCACGGGCGAACTGCATGTTCATCACGTTGATGCACGCGATGAGCAGGACGCCCACGCAGAACGCCAGCATCGTCCACAACGTCCCGCGGAGCGGCGCCGGCGTGAACGTCTGGATCAGCGGCTGGACCTGGCCGGTGTTGAAGTCCTTGTTGGTGTCGGGATAGGCCGCAGCCAGCCGTCTCGCGATCGCGGTGAATTCCAGCGTGGCCTGATCGGGCGTGACGTCGGCCTTGAGCAGGCCGAGCACGGCCGGGCTGATCGCCTGCCGGTCGCCGCGCGGGCGCGGCGGAAAATCGCTGTAGAGCGGGACCCAGAGTTCCTCGTTCACCGGGAACGCAAAGCCCTCCGGCATGACGCCGATGATCGTGGCGGGCTTGCCGTTGATACGGACGCTTCGTCCGACGATGTCGTCGGTGCCGCCGAAGTCGCGCTGCCAGAGCGCATGACCAATGAGCGCGACTTTGTCCGCGCCTTGCACGTTGTCGTCCGGCCGGAAGTCGCGGCCCTTCGCCGGGGCCACACCCAGGATTCGCAGGAAGTCGGGCGTGACGTACGCGCCGATGTAGCGGCGGGGCTGGCCGTCCACCGTGACGTTGACGGTGGAGCCGTTCAGGTACGCGGCCATCATGTCGAACGAGTGCTGCTGCGGCAGCAGGTCCTCGTAGTCCATCAAGGAGATCTGTCCGTTGACGCCGAAGAATGTGGCGCTCGTCGGGTCGATGAAGGTGGCGCTGGCGAGGCGGGCCTCGTTGGGAAACGAAAAGCCGCGCAGCATCACGCCATTGACCACGCTGAACATCGTCGTCACGCCACAGATGCCCAGCGCCAGCACGGTGACGGCCAGGGCGGTGAACGATCGTTCCTTGACGAGGACGCGCAGGCCGATCCGGAGGTCGCGGGCGAGGGTTTCGATGAACATGGCAGCTTGCCCCTTAGACGGTCGCCAGACGGCGGCGTTCCCGCTTGCCTCCCGGGCGCGAGTTGGCGATGATTGGCCCTCCACAGGAGAGTTCATGCGCCTATTCGCTCGCGCCCTGATTGTGTCGATACTGGTCGCCGTGTTCGCCGCAGGCGCAGTTGGCGGCAGGGGGTGGAGCGAGGTCGGCGTCGCGGCCGCCCCCGCGCCCGCGAACCAGAGTGACTTGTCGGCGGCCGGCAAGCAGGTCTACGACCAGATCAAGAACTTCGCATTGACCGGCGGCAGCGCCGACGTCAGCGGACTGACGTTGAAGCGTGATCGGGTGGAGATGACCTTCACCGGGACGTTTTACTTCGGCGCCGCGACTGGCGATCGGGTTACCGGCGCGGTGTTCATCGGTCAGGGCACGATGCGCGCGGAGGCGCCGCCGACGGATTTCGAAAAGGAGAACATCAAGCGTCTGTTGAACGCCGACCTGGTCGAGTCGGACTTCAAGACGGCCGTGCTGCGGTTCAGCGATGACACGATGCCGCTGATTTCAGCGAACCGGAAAGATGGCGTGACGGCACCGGCGGCGGCGCAGAAGCTCGCGGCGGAGACCGACGCGCGCGTCCGCCAGGAGATCGGCGCGAATATTCCCGCGCGGTTGGCTGCCTCCGTGGTTAATAGTGATGCGCCCGGAGTGTTTTTTGCGGAGTTCGATGGTGGCAGGCGCGGACGATTTGCGTACGTCCTTGACCACCAAAACCGCATACCCGTTTCCAGTTTCAGTCTGACCGGCGGGGAAAAGGGCATCATCTTCCAATGCCAGAACGTTCCAATTGACTCGACGCAGATACTCGTCTCTGCGTTCGAGGTATGGATGGCCTTCTATGCCATCGACGACTACGCCGGGACCTCAGCCGTGTACTCCGACACGAATGACGTGATAGACGTCACCGGCTATCGGTTGAATTTCGATGTTCGCGACCTCAAACTTTCGGTCTCGGCGCAAATGGAGATAAAGGCGCGCACGGCCAATGTCCGCGCGGCCTCATTCAACATTGGTGAGTCCCTGCTGTCCTCGACAACACATCCGGGGTCACGCTTGACCAGGCAGCTTCGACTGAAGCGCGCTCGTCTGGGAGAACGTGACTTGGCCTGGGTGCAGGAGGATTGGGAGAATGGGTTCACCGTATTTCTGCCGCAAGCCGTGCCGGCCGGCGAGTCTTTTTCACTCACTGTGGAGCTCAGTGGGAATTTCCTACAGGCCACTGCCAATCCGGTAACACTCTATCCGCTCGACAACGTAACGTGGCTGCCAAGGCATGGCTATCTCGACCGCGCCACGTTCGACTTGACCTTCCGGCATCGTAGGGCCGACGAGATGGTCTCTGTCGGGACGCGTCTCAGCAAAGACCCTGATCCCGAAGACCGGAACGCCATGGTGACGCGGTATCGCATGACGCATCCGGTCGCGCTTGTGACCTTCGCGTTCGGCGCCTTCGATCCCAAAACAAGGGAGGTCACGTTCGAGGACGGTGGGAAGCCGATTCCGGTGACGTTCAATCTTGTCCGCGGGCAACAAGCCAACCCCGACTTCTTTCTCGGCGAACTCGATAACGCCGTCCGCTATTTCTCTGCGATGTTCGGTCCATATCCGTATGAGACGTTCAGTGCAGCCATGCATCCATTCGGCTTCGGTCAAGGATTTGCCACTCTCCTGATGATTGCGCCGGCGCAGCGGACCGGAGTGAACGTCCGCGACAGCGATGTTTATGCGTTTCTCGCCCACGAGGCTGCCCACGAGTGGTGGGGCAACATCGTGGCCTGGCGGTCGTACCGAGACCAGTGGCTGAGTGAGGGGTTCGCTGAGTACTCGGGTCTCCTGTATGCCGCCAAGCGAGGCACCGACGCGCAGAAGACAACGATGGAACTGCTGCGGGGGATGCGCGAATCTCTTCGCGGCGCGCCAAGGACAACAAGCGGCGCCGGCAAGGGCCGGTTGAACGACATTGGGCCGATCGTTCTCGGCCTCCGGCTCAATACGAGCAGAACTGTCGGCGCCTATCAGACTCTCATCTACAGCAAGGGCGCGCTCGTGCTGAGGATGTTGCACTTCCTGATGAGCAATCCTGCAAACGGCAACGATGCTCTGTTTTTCGCCATGATGAAGGACTTCGTTGAGCAGAATCGTAATGCCTCCGCGACAACCGAGCAGTTCCGGAAGGTTGCGAGCCAGCATTTCGCGCGAACGCCCATCGCGCAGAAGTTCGGGATGACCGATCTGGACTGGTTCTTCAAACAGTGGGTGTACGGCACGGGATTGCCGATCTACCAACTGGAATACGAGGTCAAACCCAATCCGGCCGGGGGCCTGCTCCTCAGCGGCGTAGTGAAACAGGACGGTGTCGGCCCCGACTTCCAGATGGTGCTGCCTCTGGTCATGACGTTCGAGGGCAATCAGGAAGCGCGAACGACTGTCCGTGCGGCGGGTCCCAGCACGCCGTTCGAACTCAAGCTGCCTGCGATGCCGAAGAAAGTCGAGCTGGATCCGTTCAGCTGGGTCCTGTCCGAAAAGACGACATCGCGCTCGAAGTAGTGCCTCGCGCGAAGTAGTGCTCCGCGCAACGTCGGGATGGGCCGCCGCTCACCCGCGAATTTGACCGTTCGCCTGCGCGGCCTCAGGTTCGCCCGGGGCACGGTGGTAACGTGAGCCGCGTGGCGCCCGATTTACCCGCCGCTTCCGGACCGTCGATCGTCGATGTCGTCGTCCGCACGCTGCGCAACATGCCGGCGGATACGCGCCGCGGCTTCTATCTCGTGCTCTCCGCGTGGGCACTCGTACTCGCGCTGCAGGTGTGGGATTCCTGGGACCGTCCTGGCCCGGAAGGCGTGGCCGAACTCGCCAGCGTCGTGCTCGGCACCGCGGGCGTGCTCCTGATGGGATTGACGGAGGCCCTGCGACGCGCGGAGGAGCCGTGGACGGCATCACCGTCCGCACTCGGTGTCCGCCCCGCGCCAGCAGTCGAGGAGTCCGCGGCGGTCCGCCAGGTGTTGATGGCGTTGCCGACCCTCGGAATGGTGGCCGGCGGTCTGCTCGCCGCGGCTGTCGTGATCCTGATCGCGCGCGTATGGCTCGGGACCTCACCCATCATGCTCGTCGTTGCGGTCCTCTACGCCGGTGCGTTTGTGGCGGCGATGGTCCTGGTGCAGAACGCCGCGCGCCGGCTGTATGAGTACGGTCAGCGCGAAGCCGCGCGCGTGGCGCGGACCGAAGCGCAGCTCACCGATGCGCGGCTGGCCGCACTTCAGGCGCAGATGAACCCGCACTTCCTCTTCAATGCGCTCAATACCGTTGCGGCGCTGGTCCGCAGCGATCCGCGCGCCGCCGAGACGACCGTGGAGAATCTGTCGGACGTCCTGCGCATGACGCTCGCGCGATCGCAGGAGTCGGCCGGCACGGTGGCTGAAGAAGTCGAGTTCGTCCGTGCGTATTTGTCGGTTGAAGCCCAGCGGTTTGGCGGTCGGCTTACCGTGGCGTGGGAGGTGGCGCCAGAGGTGAATGGCGCGTTGCTGCCGCCCCTGATGATTCAGCCGCTGGTCGAAAACGCCATCAAACACGGCATCGGACAGCGGCGCGAAGGCGGACGGTTGGTCGTTGCGGCCGCTCGTGCGGGCGACAGACTGCGCGTGTCGGTCAGCGACAACGGCGAAGGCTTTGCTCCGCGCCATGACGAGGGCACGGGCATCGGCAACCTGCGTAAGCGGCTTGACGTGATGTACGGCGCGGCCGCGTCGCTGACGATTGACTCATCGCCGGCCGGCGCGCGCGTCACGCTCGATGTGCCGTTCCACACTGCGCCATGAGCCGGCCATGCGTGTACTAGTAGTCGATGACGAACCGGCGGCGCGGGAGCGTTTGACCACGCTGCTGGCCGATCTCGACGTGGACGTCGTCGGCGAGGCCAGCGACGGCGTCATGGCGCTGGAGCGGGTGCGCGAACTCTCGCCGGACGTCGTCCTCCTCGACATTGCGATGCCCGAAGCTGACGGATTCGAAGTCGCCAGGCATCTGCCGGATCCCAAGCCTCTGGTGATTTTTCAGACCGCCTATGAGGACCACGCGCTTCGAGCCTTTGAGCATGAGGCCGTGGACTATGTCGTGAAACCCGTGACGCTTGCGCGGCTGCGAGCGGCGATCGATCGCGCCCGGCGGCGACTGGGCGACCGCCCGTTGTCGGCCGTGCCGCCGGCGCTGCTCGCGCGAATCGAGGCGGCGATGACGCAGGCCCGGCCCGCCCGCCGAACCCGGGTGCTGGTTCGACACGGCGCCGGTCATCGCGCACTGGCAATTCGGGATGTCACGCGGTTCGCCGCCGACGACGGGCTGGTCTATGCCGTGACAGCCTCAGGCCGCCACCTCACCGACTACACGCTGAACGAACTCGAGACGCGGCTCTCCGGCGGGTTCACCCGCGTCAGTCGCGCGGACCTGGTCCAGATCGATCGCATCGACAAGGTCACGAGCAACGGCGACGGATCGGCCACGCTCACGCTCACCGACGGCGCCGTGGTCCATGTGAGCCGGCGGCGAGCCGGCGACGTCCGCCGATCGCTCCAGTAGCAACCGTTCATCGCCGGAATTGACCGTTCATCGATCCCGCCGTCTCTGACGAGCCGCCGCGTATGAGGATGGCGTCGGAGGTTCCGAATGTCCAAGTCGCTCCTCGCCCTCGTCGCACTCGTTATCGCGTCGCTCCAGGCCTGGGATTCGCACGCGCTTCAGGCCGAAGCGTTTGTGCAGGTCATGATTCTGATTGGTGTGGTGACGCCGGCCATCGCCATCTTCGTCACGCGCGACGTGCGCGTTCGGGGAGCCGCGGTCCTCGCGGCGGCGTCGCTCATGGTGCTGGCTCGTGTCGTCTCGGATCAGGCCATGCCGGCGCTCGCGCTGGCCGCCCTGTTTCCCGCCACGCTGGTATTGCTCGACCACACGCGGACCCTCAGCGCACAAAAGAACGCGTCGCTGGTGGACCCGCGCGCCAGGGAGTAAAATCCACCACTCGGTATCGTCACAGGCAAAGGAGTCCCGTCATGTCGTTGCAGATCGGTCAAGTCGTTCCGGATTTCGAGGCGGACACCACGGAAGGACGGATCAAGTTTCACGAGTGGATCGGCGATTCGTGGGCGGTGCTGTTTTCCCACCCCAAGGACTTTACGCCCGTCTGCACGACCGAACTGGGCTACATGGCGAAGCTCAAACCCGAGTTCGAGAAGCGCAACACGAAAGTTATCGGCCTCAGCATCGATCCCGTGGGGTCGCATGCGAAGTGGGCAGACGACATTCGAGAAACGCAGGGCTACGCGCCGAATTACCCGATGATCGGCGACACGACTCTCGCAGTCGCCAAGCTGTACGGGATGCTCCCGGCGGAAACGGCGGGCTCATCGGAAGGCCGCACGGCGGCCGACAACCAGACCGTGCGCACGGTTTTCGTCATCGGTCCGGACAAGAAGGTCAAGCTGATGATCGCCTATCCGATGAGCACCGGCCGGAACTTCGACGAGATCCTGCGCGTGATCGACTCGATGCAGCTCACCGCGAAGCACAAGGTAGCCACGCCCGTGAACTGGAAGCCGGGAAACGACGTCATCATCCTGGCGTCGGTGTCCGATGACGATGCCAAGAAGACCTATCCGGATGGGTGGAAGGCGCCGCGGCCGTACATCCGAATCGTTCCTGCACCGAAGGCGTGACCTGTCCGAACTGCAGCGGCGCCATGACCGCGCTGACACTCGACGGTCACCACGGGCGACCGGTGGCCATCGATCTGTGTCATCCGTGCCAGGCGTTCTGGTTTGACGGCCACGAGAGCCTCCAGCTCTCGCCGGCCTCGGTGCTCACGCTCTTCCGCACGATTGGTGAGCGCGCCGGTGCGGCAGCGGCTCAGCTCTCCGATCGATCCAGTTGTCCGTCCTGCGGCATGCGGCTCGTCCCGACCAAGGACCAGCAGCGCCAGACGAAGTTCGAGTACCGGCGATGCCCCGTGCGCCACGGCCGGCTGATTTCGTTCTTCAACTTCCTGCGGGAAAAGGACTTTGTCAGGCCCCTCTCGCCCGGGCAGATCGCTGAACTTCGCAAGAACGTGCAGTCGGTCAACTGCTCCAACTGCGGCGCGCCGGTCGATCTGGCGAAAGGATCAGCCTGCACGCACTGCGGATCGCCACTGTCGATGCTCGACCTGGGTCAGGCGGAGGCACTGGTCGCGAAACTGCGAGAGGCGAGTGCGCCGGCCGCCCGGGGCGTTGATCCGGCGCTTCCGATGTCGCTTGAATTCGCGCGGCGTGACGTGTCGACGGCGTTCGCGGCCTTCGAACGTGAGCCAGGCTGGTTCGACACAGTGTCGAGCGCCGGCCTGGTCGGCGCCGCTCTGGGATCGTTGTCGAAGTGGTTGAGTCATTCCTGACTCGCAATCGCGATCATTGCGACGATGACGAGGGCCACCAGGATCAGCAGCGTGATCTTGATCCAGCTCCACGGCCGCGTTCCGGCAATCCGGCCGGTCACGCCATTGACGACCACCTGATAGTTCGTCGCGCCGTACGTGTACGTCAGCAGCCACACCGGCGCGAGGATGTGCTTGAACGTCTGGTTCCGGTACACCGACTCCACGTTCAGGTTTCGATGGGTGTCGCCCGGGACTTGCGCAGCGCAGAGGCTCCGCACCGTCGCGTCCATCGCCTGGCGTGAATGTTCGGCTGCGGCAATCAGGTCGATCTGATAGCGCTCCACCGTCCAGCCGCTCAAGTATCCGGCGTCGTAGGGCACGAGCTCGCTGGTGGGGAAGGGTTCGACCGCGCGAAGCATCGTGGGTTGAACGCCCATCGACGCGCACACGAGCTCGTCATCGAACACGTGCGAGAGTTCGCCCGATGCGGGATACCACCGCACCCGCCGGACCGTGTTCTTGCCGACCTTCACGTAGTAGTAGTCACCGGCCTCGGCCGTCCAGCGCGCGTCGACTTTGGCGTCGAAGGTCCAGTAGGGCAGGTAGAGCGCGCGCACGGTGTCGGTGAGCGCCCTGGCCTTGAACGCGTTCGGAGCCAGCCACTGCCGGCCGTACCACGCGCGGATCAGATCACGCGCGTGCGGCTCAGCCACTTTGAGCGGAAGCAGCGACTCGGGCCGGAACGCGTCCTTGACCTGCTCGTACGGCACGAGCGAGGACGACCCGCAGAACTCGCAGCGGCGGCCGATATTCTCCGGACTGAAGACGGAGATCGCCTGACAACTCTGGCAGCGGACCGACGTTTTCTCGGCCTGCCAGCCGCGGGCCGAATCCGGGATGCTGCGCAGCGCCGCGGCGAGTCCGTGCTCGACAATGACGGTGGCGCCGTTGCGCTGCTCGAGTGTAGCCGGCGATTCAGTGCCGCAGAACGGGCAGATCAGTCGCTGCTTGGCCGGATTCCAGTGCGCCTCGGCACCGCACGCGGGGCAGTGATACTCCTCGCGTGCTATTACTTCATCCGGGGGCTTCGCCCCGCGGACCCCCGACACGCTCTCTCGCGGGGGCCCCTCGCCCCGCTCCGTTCGCGTGGTTCGCTCGCCCGGCTCGCTCACGCCGCGATTACTTCAGGAACTCGGCCAGCGCCGCGCGCGTGATGCGCCACTGCGTCCCGATGCGTTTGCCCCTGAGGTCGCCGGCCTCGAGCGACGCGAGGACGTCTGCTTCAGACACGCCCAGTGCCGTCGCTGCATCCGCCGGACCGACGGTCTCCGGAATACCGGTGCTCGGCGCGGATGCGCCGGCGGCTGGCGTCGTCTGCGCCATGACACCGCCCGGCTGGTTCATCATCTGCTGCGCCATCGCCATGCCGACGGCCATCTCGGCGCCGAGGCCCCCCACGCCGGCCCCGCCCGTGGCCATGCCCTGCGCCATCTGGAACTTCACGTAATCATTGAGGTTGCCGACGGCGGCCATGCTGGACCGCTTGTCGATCGCCTGTTCGACTTCCGGCGGCACGGAC
>Ga0307505_10001496_pt1 | contig 18713 bp, 16 predicted proteins | sample 23_S_MG_FD_202183 | JGI IMG/M metagenome (GOLD analysis project Ga0307505, IMG submission 202183) | Soil microbial communities from Populus trichocarpa stands in riparian zone in the Pacific Northwest, United States - 23_S | ecosystem: Environmental > Terrestrial > Soil > Riparian zone > Trees...
AGCGGATGCGCGACGGGATGCGACGGCACGCGCAGCGCCACGGAATCGAGTCCGGCGCGCGCGAGATCGCATACCGCACAATCGGGCTGCGCGCGCAGCACGAGCGTGAGCGGACCCGGCCAGAGTTTTTCGGCGAGGCGCAATGCCATGTCGTCGAACTGGCCGATCTTGAGCGCGGCCTCGGTGCTCGCCACATGCGCGATCAGCGGATTGAAGGCCGGACGCTCCTTGGCGTCGTAGAGCTTCGCCACGGCTTCGGGATTGGTCGCGTCGGCGCCGAGCCCGTACACCGTCTCGGTCGGGAAAGCGACGAGACAGCCTTCGATGAGCAGCCGCGCCGCCTCACGGACGCCTTCGGCGTCGGCTGGAATGACGCGGGTGGAATGTTGCTCGCTCGTCATGGCGGTTGCATTGACGGGCCGGATGGGCACGGCCACTCTGGGACAAAATATGGGGTGGGCGGTAGGTCTTTGCACCGCCGCGGTCAAGCGACCCCGCCGCATGGTTGAGGAGACGTTCATGCCCTATCGCGCGCCCGTCGGCGAAACCGTGTTTTTCCTCGATCACTGCACCAGCATGCCGTCGCTCGCGGGCAAGGGAGCGCTGTCGGAGCTTTCGACCGAACTGGTCGCGCAGGTGCTGGAGGAAGCCGGCAAGTTCGCAAACGAACGCATCGCCCCGCTCAACCGCCTCGGCGACAAGGAAGGCACGCCGTTCCAGAACGGCGTCGTCACCATGCCGAAGGGCTGGAAGGAAACTTATAAAGCCTGGGCGGAAGCGGGCTGGAACGCGCTGCCCGGGCCGGCGGAATACGGCGGGCAGGGCCTGCCCTCCATGATCAACATGGCCTGCGTCGAATACTGGCACTCGGCCGCCATGGCCTTCGGCCTCGGGCCGATGCTGACGCAGGCCGGCGTTGAAGCCATGCACGCGCATGCGAGCGACGAGTTGAAGGAAAAATATCTGCACAAGCTCGTCTCCGGCGAGTGGATGGGCACGATGCAGCTCACCGAGCCGCAGGCCGGCTCCGACCTCGCGCATCTGCGCACGCGCGCCGAGCGGCAGGGTGACGGCACCTATCGCATCAAGGGCCAGAAGATTTTCATCACCTACGGCGAGCACGACATGACGCCGAACATCATCCACTTCGTGCTCGCGCGCCTGCCCGACGCGCCGCCGGGCACGAAAGGGATTTCGCTCTTCCTCGTGCCGAAGTTTCTTCTCAAAGAAGACGGCACGCTTGGGCCCCGCAACGATCTGCGCTGCGCGTCGGTCGAGCACAAGCTCGGCATTCACGCGTCGCCCACCTGCGTCATGGTCTATGGCGATAACGAAGGTGCGACAGGCTGGCTCGTCGGCGAGGAGAACAAGGGCCTCGCCTGCATGTTCACGATGATGAATCTCGCGCGCCTCGCGGTCGGCGTCGAAGGCGTGGCCATCGGCGAGGCGGCCTATCAGCACGCGCTCGCCTATGCGAACGAGCGCAGGCAGGGCAAGGCGAACGGCAAGGAGTCGAGCCCGATCATCGCGCATCCCGACGTGAAGCGGATGCTGCTCACCATGCGCGCGTTGACGAACGCTTCGCGTGCCATCTGTCTCAAGACCGCCGATGCGATTGACCGCTCGCGTCACCTGGCCGACGCGGGCGAACGCGCGAAAGCGGCGGACGAAGCCAATCTGCTTACGCCCGTCGCCAAAGCCTTCTCGACAGACGCGGGGATCGAAGCCTCATCGCTCGGCGTGCAGGTGCACGGCGGCATGGGCTTCATCGAGGAAACGGGCGCCGCGCAGTACTACCGCGACGCGCGCATCACCGCGATTTATGAGGGCACGAATGGCATCCAGGCCATCGACCTCGTCGGCCGCAAGATCGGCCTCGCGGGCGGCGAGACGCTCGCCCGCGTCATTGCGGGTTATCGCGAGACGGCACGCAAGGTTGCGGAGTTGAAAGACCCCGCCTTCGGCGCGGCGATCGCGCGCATCGAGGACAGCCTGAAAATTCTGGAGCGCACGTCGAAGCACTTGCTCGCGGCGAAGCAGGAAGACACGCTCGCGGGCGCGACACCTTACTTGCGCATCTTCGGTCTGGTCGCAGGTGCGGCCTATCTCGCCGAGATCGCGTTGGCCGCGCACAAGGCAAAGAGCGGCGGCGACAGCAATCCCGCGCATGATGCGCGGATCGCCACCGCGCGCTTCTTCGCCGAAAACCTGCTTCCCGCCGTCGCGGGTCTGGAACCGGCCGTCATGTCCGGCGCGGACTCGGTGCTGCAATCGGAGGCCGCGCTCGTTGCCTGACGCGGAGCGCCGATGACCGTCTATTCGTCGCTGGTTCGGCCTGCGCTGTTCAGCCTCGATCCCGAGCGTGCGCACCGGCTCGCCTTGCGCGCGGGTGCATTTGCAGGCTTTGCCGCGCCCGCCTTGCGGTCCTTGTACCGGAGTAGCGACGCGCGGTTGAGCATCGAAGTGGCGGGCATGCATTTCGAGAATCCGATCGGGCTGTCCGCCGGACTCGACAAGAGCGGCGAGGCGATCGAAGCGCTGGCCGCGCTCGGCTTCGGTCATGTCGAGATCGGCTCGGTGTCCGCCGACCCGTCAAACGGCAATGCGCGTCCGCGCCTGTTCCGGCTGCCGGAGGACCGCGCCATCGTCGTCGCCTACGGTGTGCCGAACGACGGCGCCCGCACGGTCGCCGCGCGGCTCGCGACGGTTTCACTGCCCGTTCCGCTCGGCATTAACATCGTCAAGACGAACCGCGGACCCGGCGCCCCGCCCGAAACCGCGGACCAGATCATCGGCGAATATGCCGAGGCTGCGCGCGTGCTGGAACCGCATGCCAGCTATCTGATGCTCAATCTGAGCTGCCCCAACACCGAGGACGGCCGCGACTTCTTCGCCGACCGCGGCCATCTCGACGCGACCCTGGCCGCCCTCGGCGAAGTGGGGCTGAGGAAGCCGGTGTTCCTGAAAGTCTCGCCGCTTGGCGGCGTTGCCATGATCGATCAGGTGCTCGAGGCGGCCGCGCCGCACCGCTACATCGCTGGCTTCATGTTCAACCTGCCGAGCGTCAAGCCGCGCAATCTGCGGACGCCGGAAGCGGTCTGGAAATCCATGCCCGGCGCGGTATCCGGTCCACCGGCCGCCGAACTCCTTGACCGTTCCCTGCGCGAGATGTGGCGTCGCGTCGACCGCCGCCGTTATTCGCTCATCGCGTCCGGCGGTGTATTCAGCGCCGAGGACGCATACGCCAAGATCAAGCTCGGCGCATCGCTGGTGCAGTTGCTGACGGCGCTCGTCTATGAGGGGCCGGGCGTGGTGCGCAGGATCACACAAGGGCTCGCCGCGTTGCTGGAACGCGACGGCTTCAACCATGTCGCCGACGCGGTCGGCGCGGAGGCGAACTGATGTCGCTCAAGGGAAAAACGCTCTTCATCACCGGCGCGTCGCGCGGCATCGGCCTCGCCATTGCGTTGCGCGCCGCCAAAGACGGCGCCAATATTGCGATCGCGGCCAAGACCAGCGAGCCCCACCCCAAGCTGCAAGGCACGATCCACACCGCCGCGAAGGAGATCGAGGACGCGGGCGGCAAGGCGCTGGCGCTTGTCGTTGACGTCCGTGACGAAAAGCAGGTCGCCGAGGCGATGGAGAAGACCGCGCAGAAATTCGGCGGCATCGACATCGTCGTGAATAACGCGAGCGCGATCCAGCTCACCAACACGCCCAGCACCGACATGCGCCGCTACGATCTGATGCATCAGATCAACACGCGCGGCACGTTCGTCACGTCGAAATTCGCGATCCCGTATCTGGAAAAGGCCGCGAACCCGCATATCCTCGCGATCTCACCGCCGCTCGACATCAGGGAGAAATGGTTCGCGCCGCATGTCGCCTATACCATGGCGAAGTTCGGCATGAGCCTCGTGATGCTCGGCCTGTCCGGCGAGCTGAAATCGAAGGGGATCGCGGCCAACGCACTATGGCCGCGTACGACGATTGCCACCGCGGCCATTCAAAATCTGCTCGGCGGCGACCGCATCATGCAGATGAGCCGAAAGCCCGACATCATGGCCGACGCGGCCCATGCGATTTTTCTGAAGCCGTCGCGCGAGTTCACCGGCAAATTCCTGATCGACGACACGTTCCTGGCGTCGGAAGGCGTGACCGATTTCGAAAAGTATCGTGTCGATCCGAGTCAGCCCCTCGCGCCGGACTTCTTCGTGCCCGAAGACAGCGTCCCGCCCGCGGGCGTGAACGTGATGTCCACGTCGCGCCGGGATCTGGCAGGGCAGTAGTCAGCGGCGGGTGGTGGAACTGGTGATCTCGGCCCAGGCGTCGTTGTTCATGCAGGCAGGCGCGAACATGATCGCTTCGTGCAGCCGGCCGCAGAATACTTTCAGCACCCGCGCCTCCACGACCGGCGACAGCCGCGTCACCACTTCCTGGTAGCCGCGTGCATTGAGATGGCCGATGATGTCCCAGATCAGCGTGTAGCCGGCTTTCTTCATGCCGTTTTCCGCCACGCCGTCGAAGAAGTCGGGGTAGTAGTGCGCGCCGTGCTTCGCCGCGATGTCGGAAAAATCGCGCGAGTAAAAGCCCGCGAGGATAACCTCGATCTTGCGCGCGCGCAGCCGGCCGACGATTTCGTTCAGGTTGCGCCGCGTCGTATCCATGCTCAGGCCGAAGCGCATGTCGTTGCGGCCGAGGAAGACGATAGCGATATCGGTGCCGTCTGGAAACGCGGACTCGAAACGCCGCAGCGCGCCGCTCGTCGTGTCGCCGGACACGCCGGCGTTCAGCACCTCGACGTCGTGGCCGCGATCCTTCAGCGCGCGTTCGAGCTGGGTGGGATATTTGTTGGCAGTGCCGACGCCGAAGCCCGCCGTGTTGCTGTCGCCGTAAGCGACAATGCGAATAGGCGAGGCATCCGCCGCCGCACCGAGCGACAGAAAGGCCAAGGCCAGAAGGACAAGAGATACGCGCCGCATCGAAAGTCCCTACATCACTCCAGTACCGGAGGCTGGCGCAACATGCTTACCAAAGTCTTGCTGGCCGCATTGGGGCGTTTTTCATCCGACAGGTCGGGCGGAATAGGGGCGGGATTGCGCCCGCAAATGGCCGGAACACGGGGGTTTGCCCCGTCCAGGCTCTCGCGTAGCCTCGGGAACGGACGGGATTCATGACCACACTGCTGATCAGCCACGATTCGAGCCTCAACCATGCGACGCCCGCCGGCCACCCCGAGCGGGCGGACCGTTACCGGGCCATCAAGGCGGTGCTGGAGGACGAGCAGTTCGCCATGCTCGCCCGCGAGGAAGCGCCGGAGGTTGAACCGCTGGCCATCGCCCGCGTCCATCCGATGCCGTACGTCGATGCGCTCCGCGCCGCCGTGCCGAAATCCGGCAACGCCCGCATCGACGCCGACACGACGCTCTCATCGGGGAGTTGGGAACCGATCCTGCGCGCGGCCGGCGGCGCAGTTCTCGCCGTCGACGAAGTAATGATGGGCGACGCGGACAACGCCTTCGTCGCCATGCGCCCGCCCGGCCACCACGCCGAGACGGCGACCGCCATGGGCTTCTGCTTTCTGAATAACGCCGCCATCGCCGCGCGCCACGCGCAGGTCCATTACGGCGCCGAGCGCGTCGCGATCGTCGATTTCGACGTGCACCACGGCAACGGCTCGCAGGAGATTTTCTGGTCGGACAAGACGGTGATGTACTGCTCGACCCACGAGATGCCGCTCTATCCCGGCACCGGCGCGCGCACCGAGCGCGGCGAGCACAACAACATCGTCAACGCGCCGCTCCGTTCCGGCAGCGGTGGCGACGAATTCCGCGAGGCGATGTCGGCCGTCATCATGCCGCGGCTCGATGAGTTCAAACCCGACCTCGTCGTCGTATCCGCGGGTTTCGATGCGCACGAGCGCGACCCGCTCGCGAGCCTGCGCCTTGTTGAAGCAGACTTCGCCTGGGCGACCCAGCAGCTTTTGGAGGCCGCCGACCGCCATTCACAAGGCCGCCTCGTTTCGGTGCTCGAAGGCGGCTACGACTTGCAGGGCCTGTCGCAGTCCGTCGCGGCGCATGTGAAGACGCTGATGCGCGGCTGAGATTGTGCTAGGAAGCGTCATGGCAAAAGAATCGAAGAACGACGTCGCGGAACTACCCTTCGAAAAGGCGCTGGCTGAACTCGAGACCATCGTGCAGCGCCTTGAGAAGGGTGACGTGGCGCTTGAGGAATCGATCCAGATCTACGAACGCGGCGAGGCGCTGAAGCGCCGCTGCGAGGCGCTTCTGCGTGAGGCCGAAGCGCGCGTCGAGAAAATCACGCGTGACGCGAGCGGCAAGGCCACCGGCACGGAGCCGCTCGACCGCGAGTAAGTGAGCGAGGCCGATCATGAGCTTCTTTCCCGGCAACGACCCCGAGGCGGGCGATCCGTTCACCTGCAACGCGCTCGAAATGGTCATCGTGCCGCGCAGCGTCGATCTCGGCGACTTCGCCGTGCGCCGCGCGCTGCCGCATGTGAAGCGCCGCACCGTCGGCCCGTTCGTGTTCTTCGATCACTTCGGTCCCGCCGAATTCCGCGCGGGCCGCGGCCTCGACGTGCGGCCGCACCCGCATATCGGCCTCTCGACGCTTACTTATCTCTATGACGGCGAGATCATTCATCGCGACACGCTCGGCATGAACGCGGCGATCCGTCCGGGTGAAGTGAACTGGATGACCGCGGGGCGCGGCATCGTGCATTCGGAGCGCACCGCGCCCGAGCGCCGTACGGAAGGCGAACCGTTGCATGGTCTCCAGCTTTGGGTCGCGATGCTCGCGAAGGACGAGGAGAACGATCCGGGCTTCGCTCATCACGGTGGCGATGAACTGCCGGTGGTGAACGGCGAGGGAAAGTCGGCGCGCATTGTCGCCGGCAAAATGTTCGGCGCGACGTCTCCGCTCCGCACCAACATCGACGCCGTCTGCGCCGACATAGCGCTTGAAGCAGGCGCGGCTGTCCCGCTCGAGACGGAATACGAGGAGCGTGCGCTTTATGTGAGTTCGGGCGAGATCGACGTTGCCGGCGACCGCTTCGGCGCGGGCCGGATGCTGATCTTCCGCCCGGGCGACGCCATCACCGTGAAGGCCATCACGCCCGCGCGTATCGCCATCGTCGGCGGCGCGCCGCTCGACGGCCCGCGCCATGTCTGGTGGAACTTCGTCTCCTCCCGCCGTGAGCGTATCGAGCAGGCCAAGGAAGAATGGAAAGGCGGCTATTTCGGCAAGGTGCCGGGCGACGAGATCGAGTTCATTCCGCTCCCCGACAAGCCGTCCACCGTCGCCTGAACCATGAGGCCGCCTCATCCTTCGAGACGCGCGCTTTGCGCGCTCCTCAGGATGAGGCGTTATCCAACCATCGCCTTGATTGCCGGCCCCGGCCGCCTGATATAAGGCTCTGATAGGGCCTGAATCCCGGAGCAAGCTTTGGCGGACCACTCGGCGACACCGCTGCTCGACATGATCCGCCTGCCGCGCGACTTGCGGCAACTGCCGCCGGAATCCCTCCGTCAGGTAGCGGATGAGCTGCGCCGCGAGACTGTCGACGCCGTTTCCGTCACCGGCGGCCATCTCGGCGCGGGGCTCGGCGTCATCGAACTGACCGTCGCGCTGCATTACGTTTTCGACACGCCTTACGACAAGCTGATCTGGGACGTCGGCCATCAGGCCTATCCGCACAAGATCATCACGGGCCGTCGCGACCGTATCCGCACGCTGCGCCAGGGCGGGGGACTGTCCGGCTTCACGCGCCGCGCCGAAAGCGAATACGATCCCTTCGGCGCTGCTCACGCTTCGACCTCCATTTCCGCCGGCCTTGGCATGGCGGTGGCGCGTGATCTCGCCGGTGAGGACTACAGCGTCGTCTGCGTGATCGGCGACGGCGCGATGTCGGCCGGCATGGCCTATGAAGCCATGAACAACGCCGGCGCGATGAAGAAGCGTCTCATTGTCATTCTGAACGACAACGATATGTCGATCGCGCCGCCCGTCGGCGCCATGTCCGCCTATCTCGCGCGCCGGATTTCAGGCCGCACCTATTCGCGCATACGCAGTTTGTGGGAGCGTGTTGCCGAGTGCCTGCCGCGCCGGACCGCCAAGACCATCAACCGCGCCTACGAGCACTCGCTCGGCTTCGTCACCGGCGGCACGTTGTTCGAGGAGCTTGGATTCGAATATGTCGGGCCGATCGACGGCCACAATCTCGATCATCTCCTGCCGGTGCTGAAGAACGTGAAGAACTACGAGCGCGGGCCGGTGCTGGTCCACATCGTTACGCAAAAAGGCAAAGGCTATCCGCCCGCCGAAGCGTCGCTCGACAAATATCATGGCGTTGTGAAGTTCGATGTGGCGACCGGGGCGCAGGCGAAGTCGAAGGCCGTTGCCCCGTCCTACACCAAAGTGTTCGGTGAAAGCCTCGTGAAGGAGGCCAGGAAAGACAAGAAAATCGTCGCCGTCACCGCGGCCATGCCGTCCGGTACCGGCCTCGATTTGTTTGCGCGTGAATTTCCCGACCGCTTTTTCGACGTCGGCATCGCAGAGCAGCATGCCGTGACCTATGCGGCCGGCCTCGCCGCCGAGGGCTTCAAGCCCTTTTCGGCGATCTACTCCACCTTCCTCCAGCGCGGCTACGATCAGGTCGTGCACGACGTGGCGATTCAGAAATTGCCCGTGCGCTTCGCCATCGACCGCGCGGGCCTTGTCGGTGCCGACGGCCCGACGCACGCGGGTAGCTTCGATGTCGCCTATCTCGCATGCCTGCCGGATTTCGTCGTGATGGCGGCAGCCGACGAAGCCGAACTCATGCATATGGTTGCGACGGCGGCGGCGATCGACGACCGTCCGAGCGCATTCCGCTATCCGCGCGGTGACGGTCTCGGTGTGCCGATGCCGGAGGAGGGAAAGCCCCTCGAAATCGGCCGCGGCCGCGTGTTGCGTGAAGGAAGCTCCGTTGCGCTGCTGTCATTCGGTGCGCGCCTCGGCGAAGTTCTCAAGGCGGCCGAAGATCTCGCCGCGCAGGGCATTGCCTGTACGGTCGCGGATGCGCGCTTCGCGAAGCCGCTCGACACCGACCTCATCCTGCGCCTCGCACGCGGCCACGAACTTCTCGTCACGATCGAGGAAGGCTCGGTCGGCGGCTTCGGCAGTCATGTGCTGGAGTTTCTGGCGCGCGAGGGAATGCTCGATCGCGGCCTGAAAGTGCGGCCGCTCGTGCTGCCCGACCTCTTCATCGAGCAAGATACGCCTGCGAAAATGTATGAAGCCGCCGGACTCGATGCGCGCGGCATTGTCGCCGCCGTGCAAAAGGGTCTCGGCCGCAAGAGCGACAACCGTCCGACCGGTCAGATTGCCTGAGAGAAGTCGTTAGCTGGCCGCCGGGCGTGACGCCGCGGCCATTGCCGAACATGCCTTCTGAAACGCGTCGGCGCTCGGTCCTGCATCGGTGATCGGCAGCGAACGCTTGCGGCCCGGCACCTCAATCACCAGTGTTTCGCCGCCCTTGAACAGGACGAAAAGTTCGGGATCGAAGCGTGTTGCGCCCCCGATATCGATATCCTTCCGTTCTTCCGCGGAGAAGGCGGTGCCCGCCACTTCGAATTTGCGCTTGCCGCTGTGCAATTTGATCGCCGCGCCATCGCCCGGTTGTACGCCGCGCGAACCGATCTGCGAGATCACGCGCAGAAGTCCGGAGTCCGGCTGGCAGGAAAACGAAATCTGAAACTCATCGCTTGTGCCGTAGAGGAGCGTCGGTGCGCTCGACTGGCGGACGAATCGCCAGGCGGGCTTGCTCGCGACGGCTTCCTTCTTGGCGATCGCCTTCTTTGCGACGGTCCGGCTGCGGTTTTGCGCCTCCGCGTCATTGGCGGCGACCAGGCCGACAATGGACGCAAGGGCAAGGGCCGTGGCCGCGCCGCGCAAGCGCATGAGGTGAAGTCCTCGGATTCGGTTCGGGTATGAAAAATTCCTATCATCACCCACGGACGTTTCCAATCCGGGTTTACCCCGGGGGTGTTGATAGCCGGAACTAAAAGCATCAGGCTCCTGAATGTTCCGCCGAAACGCTGAAATAGGGTCTTTGTGGCAAGGCACCGCGCCGATCGCCTGCTCGTGGAACGAGGCATTTTCGAGAGTCGCGCCGCCGCGCAGGCCGCGATCGGAGTGGGGCTCGTCAGCGCGGACGGCGTTAAGGTTGTCAAGGCCTCGCAGCCGCTCTCGCCGGATGCGCGGATCGAGGCATCGCCCGTTCATCCGTATGTCTCCCGCGGCGGCGTGAAGCTCGCGGCCGCGCTCGAACATTTCGGCGTCGATGCACGCGACAAGATTTGCCTCGACGTCGGCGCCTCAACGGGCGGTTTCACGGATGTCTTGCTGCGCCGGGGCGCACGCCTCGTTTACGCCGTCGATGTCGGCACGGCGCAGATGCACAATTCGCTGCTGACTCGCAGTGATGTCGTCGTGATGGAGAAGACGGATATCCGGACGATTGCTCCGGCACAGTTCGAGCGCGCGCCCGAGATGATTGTGGTCGATGTGAGTTTCATTTCGCTAAAACTTGTTCTGCCTGCGATCACGTCTATCGCTGCGTCAGGAGCGACCTTGATCGCGCTGGTCAAGCCGCAGTTCGAGGCGGGCAAGAAGGCGCTTCACAAGGGCGTGGTGCGCAATCCGAAAGTTCACGCTGCCGTATGCGCTGAAATCACCGCTGCCGCGCAGGGTCTTGGCTGGTCGGTGAAGGGCGCAATCGAATCGCCGATCGAAGGCGGCGATGGAAACCGCGAATTTCTGCTGTGCGCGGATCGCGGCATTGCAGGTTCCTGAAGGCACGCCTTCGACATTCATACGTCACGAAATTGCGCAATCCAGATCAAGAAAATTGACCTATCCAGCGCTTTCCTTTCATCGGCGAGCCACTATGTTGCACCGCCCATGCTGAAACCATCGTCCGATATGGCTGTGAGCCAGAGTGCTCCGGCTGCCGCATCGCCTTGGCGCCTTGAGCTTGCCGAGACGATGAAGCTCGCCTGGCCGATCGCGCTGACGCAACTCGGCCAGATCGCGATGATGACGACGGACCTCGCGCTGGTCGGTCGGCTTGGCGACAAGGCGCTGGCGGCATCGGCGCTCGCCCAGACGGTGCTGTTCGCCGCCTTCGTGCTTGGCATGGGACTCGTGTCGGCTGTCGCTCCGTTGGCCGCGCAGGGCTTCGGCGCGCGCCAGCCGCGTCTCGTTCGCCGCGCATTGCGCGTCGGTCTGTGGGCATCGCTGATGCTTGGCGTCCCGCTCACGGTCCTTCAGTTGTATGGCGAGACTCTTCTGATCGCGTTCGGTCAGGCGCCGGACGCCGCCGCGCTCGCGCACCAGTATCTGATTGGCCTCGCATGGAGCCTCATCCCGGGCTGGTGGTTCATCGCGCTCCGCAACTTCATGGGCGCGGTCAACCGGCCCGAGCCCGCGCTCTGGATCATGCTCGCCGCGATCCCGGTCAATTTCGCGCTCGCTTATGCGTTGATCTTCGGCGAGTACGGATTCCCGCGTCTCGAAATGCTGGGCGCCGGCATTGCGACTACGATCGTGAACATCGGCATGTGCGCCGTCGCGATCTGGGTTTGCTACGCGCGGCGGCCGTTCAAGAAGTATCGCGTCATGGGCCGCTTCTGGCGCGCAGACTGGCCGTTGTTCTGGCGACTTGTGGTGATCGGTGCGCCGATCTCCGGTTCGTTCCTGCTGGAATACGGCGTATTCGCCGCGGCCGCGTTGCTCATGGGGCTGATCGGGACCGCTGAGCTCGCCGCGCACCAGATCGCGCTCCAGATCGCGGCGATCATGTTCATGGTGCCGTTCGGAATTTCGATGGCCGCGACGGTGCGCGTCGGCCAAGCCGTGGGTCGCGGCGACGCGCCTGCGACGCGCATCGCCGGTTTTACCGCAATCGGCATCGGCGCCGCGTTCATGGCGTCGATGACGCTGCTGGTCGTGCTCACGCGCGACTGGATTCCGCCACTCTTCCTTGGCGCCGAAGCTGCGAACGCGCCGGCAACGGTCGCGCTCGCTGCGAAGCTCCTGTTGCTCGGCGCCTGCTTCTTCATCTTCGACGGCATCCAGACCATCGGTGCGGGAGCACTCCGCGGACTGCACGACACGCGCGTGCCGCTCGTTTTCGCCGCCATCGGCTTCTGGCTCGTGGGCTTCACCGGCGCCTACAGCTTCGCGTTCCCGCTCGGCTTTGGCGCGGAGGGTATCTGGTTCGGGCTTACGCTCGGCCTGTTCGTGTTCGCCTCGCTCCTAGTATGGCGGTTCCATCGCCTGACCGCGAGCGGCTACCTGCCTGTCATTGCCGGCCACGAGGACGCAACGCCGCGCCTTGACGGAACGGGCGTGCGGCTGCGATCTGCTTCGCACTAAAGCGCGCCGATTCCCGGCCGCATGCCGGTTGTTGCCAGTTCAATGAAAGACGACGTCAAAGCGCAAAAAGAACGCCTGGTGATTGAACGTATCGGCCATCGCGGCGATGGGATCGCGCAAGGGGCCAAAGGTCAGATTTTCGTACCTTATGCCCTTCCGGGCGAGATCGTCGACGCGGAACGCAAGGGCGAGCGTGCCACGATCCTCTCCATCGTTGAGCCAAGTGCCGATCGCGTCGAGCCGGCCTGCGAATATTTCGGCACCTGTGGCGGCTGCGCCGTGCAGCACTGGCGCGAGGACAAGTATCGCGAGTGGAAGCGCGGCCTCGTCGTGGATGCGCTCGTGCAGGCGCATGTCGAAGCGGAGGTTGAAGACCTGATCGATGCGCATGGCGAAGGCCGCCGCCGCGCCGTTCTGCATGCGAGGCGAGGAGGGAAACAGGCGCTGGTGGTCGGCTTCACCGGCCGCCGCTCGCACATGGTCGTGCCGATCGAACGCTGCCCGATCTTCGCGCCCGCGCTCGACCGTGCGCTCGCGATAGCGGCCAAGCTCGCCGGACCGCTCGAGCCCGGCGGCAAGCCGCTCGATCTGCATTTCACCGCGACCGACGCCGGTCTTGACGTGGATATCCGCGGCTCCGGCCCGCTCGGGCCCGAGGCTACAGCAGCCGTTGCAAACATTGCACGCGGGGAAAAGCTCGCGCGCGTCACCCGCCACGGTGAAATGGTTGCGCAACTGCGCGAGCCATTCATCCGCATCGGCAAGGCGAATGTCGTGCCGCCGGCAGGTGCGTTCCTTCAGCCGACGGTCGCCGGGGAGGAGACGCTGGCGCGCCTCGTGCTTGAATCCGTCGGCAATGCCAAGCGCGTAGCCGATCTTTTTTGTGGTATCGGCACCTTCGCGCTTCGCCTGGCGGAGAACGCGCAGGTGCTCGCGGTCGACAGTGACGAAGACGCAATGGCCGCATTGAAGAAAGCCAAGGGCGCGCCCGGCCTGAGGCCGGTCGATACGCTCACCCGCGATCTGTTCCGCAGCCCGCTGACCGCGGGCGAGATCGTGCCCTGCAAGGTCGTGGTGCTCGATCCGCCGCGCCAGGGCGCCGAGGCGCAGATGCGCGAACTCGGCCACTCCGGCGCGAACCGCATCATCTATGTCTCCTGTAGTCCGTCGAGCTTCGCGCGTGACGCCGTCATTCTGGTTGCGGCAGGATTTAAGCTGACGCGCGTCGTCCCGGTCGACCAGTTCCGTTACTCGGCGCATGTCGAGCTGGTGGGAACGTTCGAGCGCTGACTATTGGTAGCTTTCGCCGCCCCAGCGGCGCTGCCACATCTGCTCGCCGACGGTACAGGAGACACGCGGCTTGTCCTGCGCGGGGATGACGTGGTCCTGCGGCAGTGGAATGTGCTGCGGCCGAACGCCCGCGACTTCCAAAAGCAGCTTGTTACGGATTGCGTCGGCGAATTGATACCGCTCGCGCACCGGCACGAGAAACGCGCCGGGTCCGCCGATGACGCAGTCCTGATAATAAACATCGAGCTCCGGCAGATCGATCATCGACGCCACCGGCGCCTTCAACATGATCGGCAGGCCGTTGATCGTGATTCCCTTGCGCACGATGTCGTCGCGCGTCGGCATGATCAGGTCGCCCTGATTGTTCGTACCGTCGCCCGATACGTCGATCACGCGCCGTAAGCCCTTGTAGTTCGAACCGAACAGCGCGGCGGAGAATTTCAGCGCGTTCGCGATCGACGTGCGGTACGCGCGGCGGATCGGCACCTGACGCAGCTTGTGCGCAAACTCGTCGGCGCTCGCCGGCCCGTCGATCACCTGCCACGGAATGACGACCTGCTGCTCGCTCGATCCCGCCCACTCGACATAGACAACGGCGATCTTGCCGATCGGACCGCGCCGCACCGCGTCGAGGAACTGCTCCGACGCAAGCGCCGTGATATATCCCTCGCGCTGCAACGCAAGTTCGTCGGCGTCCATGGAATAGGAAATGTCGACCGCGAGCACGAGCTCAACATCGACCTGTTCACCGTCAGCCGCATGTACGACTGTGGCAGGCAGGAGCATCGCCGCAAAAAGCAGGGACCTAAGATAACGAATCATCGTCATCTCCGGACTCAATGCAGGAATGCTGCCATGCCTCCGGGGCGGCACCAAGGCCGGAAAAGCGGCGCGTCTGGGGCTTCTTTAGGCTTCTAGCCGCCTTCGATCGGCTCGGTCGCCGTGATCTCGATGCCGAAGCCGCCAAGGCCGACGTAATTCAGGTGGCTCGACGACAGGAGCCGGATCGACGAAATGCCGAGATCGCGCAGGATCTGCGCACCGAGGCCGATCTCGCGCCACTGCTTGTCGCGGACTTCCTCCGCGTTCGGCTCGCCGGGTTTTACGACCGGCACGCCCGCTGCGCCGTCGCGCAGGAGCACGAGCACGCCGCGGCCCTCCGCCTTGAAACGGCTGAGGGAGCCATGGAACGCTTTCGCCTCGCCGAACAGGTCGCGCACGATGTCGGCGCGGTGCAGCCGGACAGGAATATCGATGCCGTCGCCGATGCGGCCATAGACAAAGGCCATGTGATAGACGGCGTCGAACGGTGTCTTGAACGCGTAGCCCGTCAGTTCGCCGATCTCGCTCTGTACCGGAAAGCTGGACGCGCGCTCGACCAGTTTCTCGCGCGCCTGCCGCCAGGCGATTAGATCGGCGATCGAAATTTGCTGGAGCTTGTGCTGCTTCGCAAAGGCCGCGACGTCAGGCCCACGCATGACGGTACCGTCGTCGTTCATGAGTTCCGCGAGCACGCCGACAAGCGGCAGGCCGGCGAGGCGGCAAAGATCGACGCAAGCCTCTGTGTGTCCCGAGCGCATCAGCACGCCGCCTTCGCGTGCCACGAGCGGAAAGACGTGGCCCGGCCGCACGAAATCGACCGCGCCCATGTTCGGGTTTGCGAGCGCGCGCACGGTGTTGGTGCGTTCCTCGGCGGAGATACCCGTCGTCAGACCGTGGCGCACGTCAACGGTGACGGTGAACGCGGTGCCGAGCGGGGCGTCGTTCGCGGCCACCATGGGATCGAGATGCAGCCGGCGCGCTTCTTCAACAGGTAACGGCGCGCATACGATGCCGCTTGTGTGCCGCACGATGAACGCCATCTTCTCCGGCGTGCAGAGCGAGGCCGCGACGAACAGGTCGCCCTCATTCTCGCGGTCATAGTCGTCGGTGACGACGACGATTTCGCCGCGGGCAAAAGCCTCGATGGCCATTCCGACACTGCGGATCGTTTCATTCATCGCGTTCATATTGCACTTATTTCATCGTCTTCGGAAACGGCGAGTTCGCCGTCTCGCCCATCTGGCCGCGATGCCTCAGGAAATGGTCGGCGAACACGCAGGCGAGCATGGCCTCGCCGACGGGAACCGCGCGAATGCCGACGCACGGGTCGTGCCGGCCCTTGGTGGAAACTTCGGCCGCCGCGCCCTTGCGGTCGACGGTCTGGCGCGGGTTCAGGATGGAGGAGGTGGGCTTCACCGCGAAGCGCGCGACAACAGACGCGCCGGTCGATATGCCGCCGAGAATGCCGCCCGCATTGTTCGAGGTGAATTCGGGTCGGCCCGCATTGCCCGGACGCATTTCATCGGCGTTCGCTTCGCCGGTCAGGCGAGCGCTCGCGAACCCGGTGCCGATCTCGACGCCCTTGACCGCGTTGATGCTCATCAGCGCGGCGGCGATATCCGCATCGAGTTTGCCGTAGATCGGCGCTCCGAGGCCCGGCGGTACGTTCTCGGCCACCACCTCGATCACTGCGCCAACCGACGAGCCCTTCTTTCGCACGCCGTCGAGATAATCTTCCATCTTCTTCGCCGCCTCGGCGTCGGGACAGAAGAACGGGTTGCGCGCAACCTCGTCCCAGTCCCAGCGTGAGCGGTCGATGTCGATCTCACCCATCTGCACCAGCGCGCCGCGCACCAACATGCCCGGCACAACCTTGCGCGCGACCGCACCCGCGGCGACGCGCATGGCGGTCTCGCGTGCGGACGCACGGCCGCTGCCGCGCGGATCGCGGATACCGTACTTGATGTCGTAAGTGTAGTCGGCGTGCCCCGGACGATAGAGCTCCGCGATCGCGTCGTAATCCTTCGAGCGCGCGTCGACGTTCTCGATCAGCAGGCCGATCGGCGTGCCAGTCGTGACCTGCTCGCCGCTTGCGTCGTTCATGACGCCGGAGACAATTTTCACTTCGTCCGGCTCGCGCCGCTGCGTGACGAACTTGTTCTGCCCGGGCCGGCGGCGGTCGAGCTCGCGTTGAATGTCCGCAGCCGCCAGCGGGATGCGCGGCGGGCAGCCATCCACCACGCAGCCGATCGCAACCCCGTGGCTCTCGCCAAAGGTCGTGACGCGGAAGAGATGGCCGAACGTGTTGTGCGACATGAGCGATCCGTGCGGGCCGCCGTTGTAAAGCATGGCCTGCCCAAGGGGAAATCGCTTAGCGCGATTTCATGCGCAAACGATTAAGGGCGCAGGTCTGCGTGGAAAATGGCGGTTATTCCGCCGCTCGCAACGGGCTCCGCCGGGCAAAGGGCGCCACCGGCGGCGCGGGAACGATGGGCGGCTTGGCGTTCAGCGCCTCGACCTGGAAACCCGCCACCCGCTTGTAGTTGTTGGCGATGTCTTCGAGCTCCTGCTGGCTCAGGACTTCGGTCACCACGCCGAAGCCGTTGGGCGCGCGTTCTTCCACGAGCTGCATCACCTGCTCGGGGCCGTTCCTGCGGTTGAGCAGCACGAGGTCCGACGTCGCCGGAAGGCGTTCGGCCTCGTAGGCGAGCATCGCGGCCTCGGTCGCGCCCTGCGCGAGGATTTCGCGCGCCAGCACGCGCGCGTCGAGGATCGCCTGCGAGGCGCCGTTCGAGCCGATCGGATACATCGGATGCGCGGCGTCGCCGATGAGTGTCACGCGGCCGAAGGTCCAGCGGTCGAGCGGATCGCGGTCGACCAGCGGAAACTCATAGGCGTATTCGGCATTGCGGATGAGGCCGGGCACGTCGAGCCAGTCGAATTGCCAGCTTTCGAACCACGGCAGGAATTCCTCGAGCTTGGCTTGGCGATTGTAGTCCTCGCGCCGCCACTGGTAGTTCGGATCGAACTCGCGCTCGGCGATCCAGTTGATCATCGGCCGCCCGTTCGCCGACGCCTGCTTCGAGATCGGGTAGCAGACGAATTTCAGCGCCTGATATCCAGCCATGATCATGGTGCGGCCGGAGAGGTAAGGCTCTCCATACGTGACGCCGCGCCACAGGATGCGGCCGTTCCAGATCGGCGGCCCTTCGTCTGGAAACAATTTGCCGCGGATCGTCGAGTGGATGCCGTCGGCGGCGATCAGGATCGAGCCTTCATGCGTGCCGAGATCCTCGCCCGAGTCCTTGTTCACAAAGCGCGCACGGATGCCGTTCGGCGTTTCTTCCCAGTCGGCAAGATGATGGCCGGTAAGAATGTTTTCGGCGCCGATCCGCTCGCGCGCGGCATCGAGCAGGATCATCTGCAATTCGCCGCGATGGATCGAGAACTGCGGCCAGCGGTAACCCGCTTCGAGGCCGCGCGGCTCCGACCAGATCTGTTTTCCGTGCTTGGAGAAGTAGGCGAGTTCCTTGGTGCGGATCGCGGTGGAGTCGATCGCGTCCTCAAGACCAAGCTGGATCAACTCGCGGCCAGCATGGGGCAGCACGTTGATCCCGACGCCGAGCGACTTGATCTCGCGCACCGACTCGAACACGCGGCAGGGGACGCCGATCTGATGAAGACTGAGCGCGAGCGTCAGTCCGCCCATGCCGGCGCCGGCGATCAAGACGGTCATGGACGCGATACCCCCAGCCCCCGTCCGCCTTAGCGGACGGAAATCACGTGATCGTAGGTCAAGCCCTTGGTCGGATAGGCGACGCGCAGCACCACGCGGCTGCCGCGTCCGCTGTAATAGACTCGCGTGCCGCGCACGGTGCGGCCGATGCAGCGCTTTGAGCCGCCGTCATTCGCCACGGCGACGAACGAACCGATGTCGGTCGAGATGCGTCCGGAAGCGTCGAGCACGGTGATGCGCGGCGAGCCGTCCTGCTGGCAATTATAGTCCACCGTCGCCGCCGCGAAGATGAGTTTGCCCGCGCGTGTCGATCGCGCGCTGCGCGAATTGCCGTAGAGATAGCCCGGCTCATCGAAGCTTGGCGTGATGTAGTCGCGCGAGAACAACCCCGAGCGGCCCCACCACCAGTCATACGGATAAAAGCCCT
>Ga0307505_10001497_pt1 | contig 18701 bp, 24 predicted proteins | sample 23_S_MG_FD_202183 | JGI IMG/M metagenome (GOLD analysis project Ga0307505, IMG submission 202183) | Soil microbial communities from Populus trichocarpa stands in riparian zone in the Pacific Northwest, United States - 23_S | ecosystem: Environmental > Terrestrial > Soil > Riparian zone > Trees...
TCAAGGCGGTCGCATGAAACTTTGTGGATTCGAAGTCGGGCTGTCTCACCCCTTCTTCCTGATCGCCGGGCCTTGCGTGGTCGAGAGCGAGGCGCTGCAGATGGACGTGGCCGGCGCTCTGTTGGAGATGACCTCAGCGCTGGGTATCCCCTTCATCTTCAAGAGCAGCTACGACAAAGCCAACCGCTCCAGCGGCTCGAGCTTCCGCGGCCCGGGCATGGAGCGCGGGCTGGAGATCCTGGCCAAGGTCAAGCGCGAGCTGGGCGTGCCGCTGCTGACCGACGTGCACGGCGAAGCCGAGATCCCTGCCGTGGCCGCGGTGGTGGACGTGCTGCAGACACCCGCCTTCCTATGCCGGCAGACCGACTTCATCCGCGCGGTCGCTCAAAGCGGCAAGCCGGTGAACATCAAGAAGGGCCAGTTCCTCGCGCCGCACGACATGATCAACGTCATCGACAAGGCCCGTGCTGCGGCACGCGAAAAAGGCCTGGACGAAGACCGCTTCATGGCCTGCGAACGCGGCGCCAGCTTCGGCTACAACAACCTGGTGTCGGACATGCGCAGCCTGGCGATCATGCGCGAGACCGGCGCACCGGTCGTCTTCGACGTCACGCACAGCGTGCAGCTGCCCGGCGGCCAGGGCACCAGCAGCGGCGGCCAGCGCGAGTTCGTGCCGGTGCTGGCGCGCGCCGGCGTGGCCGTGGGTGTGGCCGGCCTGTTCATGGAAACCCACCCGGACCCGGCCAACGCGTTGAGTGACGGCCCCAATGCCGTGCCGCTGAAGCACATGCGCGCGCTGCTCGAACAGCTGGTGGCACTGGACCGCGTGATCAAGCGCCAGCCATTGCTGGAAAACGACTTCAGCTGCTAAGGACCGCCCATGCCCGCTGCCTACCTGATCGTCGAATCCAACATCAGCGACCCCGAGAAGTTCAAGGCCTACATGGCGGCCGCACCGGCGGTGGTGAAGGAATTCCTCGGCGAGTACCTGGTGCGCGGCGGCCGCATGGCCGTGCTCGAAGGCAACTGGGCGCCGGCGCGGCTGACCGTGCTGCGCTACCCCAGCTTCGAAGCCGCGCAGAAGATGTACGACAGCCCCGGCTACCGCGCCGCGCGCGAGCTGCGCGCCGGCTGCACCGCCTGCTTCAACATGGTGCTGGTCGAAGGCGTGGACGCGCCGGTCTGAACCCAAGAATCCCAACCTCCCACAAGGACCTTCATGAGCGCCATCGTCGACATCGTCGGCCGAGAGATCCTCGACAGCCGCGGCAACCCCACCGTCGAGTGCGACGTGCTGCTGGAAAGCGGCACGCTGGGCCGCGCCGCCGTGCCCTCGGGCGCGTCCACCGGCTCGCGCGAGGCCATCGAGCTGCGCGACGGCGACAAGTCGCGCTACGGCGGCAAGGGCGTGCTGCGCGCGGTGGAGCACATCAACACCGAGATCAGCGAGGCCGTGCTCGGCCTGGACGCGTCGGAGCAGGCCTTCCTGGACCGCACGCTGATCGACCTGGACGGCAGCGACAACAAGAGCCGCCTGGGCGCCAATGCCACGCTGGCGGTGAGCATGGCGGTGGCGCGCGCCGCGGCCGAAGAATCGGGGCTGCCTCTGTACCGCTATTTCGGCGGCATGGGCGGCATGCAGATGCCGGTGCCGATGATGAATGTCATCAACGGCGGCGCGCATGCCAACAACAGCCTGGACCTGCAGGAGTTCATGATCATCCCGGTCGGCGCGCCGTCGTTTCGCGAAGCGGTGCGCTACGGCGCCGAGGTCTTCCATGCGCTGAAGAAGATCATCGACGCCAAGGGCATGTCCACCTCGGTCGGCGACGAAGGCGGTTTCGCGCCCAGCGTGGCCAGCCACGAGGCGGCGATCCAGCTCATTCTGGAGGCCATCGACAAGGCCGGCTACACGGCGGGCGAGCAGATCGCGCTCGGCCTGGACTGCGCCGCCAGCGAGTTCTACAAGGACGGCGAGTACGTGCTCGAAGGCGAAGGCGGCCTGAAGCTGTCGGCGGCCGGCTGGACCGACATGCTCGCCGCCTGGGTGGACAAGTACCCGATCCTCAGCATCGAGGACGGCATGGCCGAAAGCGATTGGGACGGCTGGAAGCACCTGGCCGATCGGCTGGGCAAGAAGGTGCAACTGGTGGGCGACGACCTGTTCGTCACCAACACGCGCATCCTCAAGGAAGGCATCGAAAAAGGCGTGGCCAATTCGATCCTCATCAAGATCAACCAGATCGGCACGCTCACCGAAACCTTCGCCGCCATCGAGATGGCCAAGCGCGCCGGCTGGACCAACGTCATCAGCCATCGCAGCGGCGAGACCGAGGACTCGACCATCGCCGACATCGCGGTGGGCACCAATGCCGGGCAGATCAAGACCGGCTCGATGAGCCGCAGCGACCGCGTCGCCAAGTACAACCAGCTGCTGCGCATCGAGGAAGACCTCGGCGACGTCGCCACCTATCCGGGGCGCGCGGCCTTCTACAACCTGCGTTGAGTGCCGGCGTGGCCATGCCTCGATCGTTGCACGGCCACAGTCGCACCGCGGCGCTGTGCCTGGCCGCGGCCCTGCTGGGCGGTTGCGTCTACTACCCGGCTGTGCCCTACCCGGCCCCGGCCGGCGCCCTGCCCAGCACCTTCGACCGTGCCTACGACGCGGCGCTCGGCGCGCTGTCGGACCAGGGCCTGCGCATCACCGTGCAGGACCGAGCCAGCGGCTCGATCGTCGGCACGCGCGGCGCGGCCACGGTGAGCGCCTCGGTGCGGCCGCAGGCCGACGGCACGACGCGCGTCGAGTTCAAGACCAGCGGCGATACCGACGCAGGCCTGTCGCAACGCGTGCTCGCGTCCTACAACGCGCGCATGGGGCGCTGAGCCGATGTCCTCGGGTCGTCCACCTTCCTTCCCGCGCCGGCGGGTGCTGGGGCTGGCGCTGGCCGTGCTGGCCGGTTGCGGCACGCCGCAGCTGGCCACGCAGTTCGAAAGCCACACCAGCTTCGACCGCAGCTTCAACACGGCGATGGGTGCGATGGCCGACCAGAAGATGATCTTCAAGGTGCAGGACCGGCGCCAAGGGGTGATCGTGGCCGAGCTCAACGGCGACCTCATCCAGGCCACGGTGGATCCGCAGCATTTCGAAGGCACGATCCGCGTCGGCTTCAGCGCCGTGGGCAAGCATGCCGACGACAAGCTGCTGGAACGTGTCGTCGAATCCTTCAAGGCGCGCACGGCCGGACAGGCGCACATCCTGCCGCCCGGCACGCTGTAATCACGCGATGCGCCTGATTCCCTACCTGCTGATCGGCCTGCTGGCGCTGGTGCAGGCCGAGCTGTGGGCCGGCAAGGGCGGACGCAGCTACGTGGTGCAGCTGCAGTCGCAGCTGCAGGCGCAGCAGCAGGCCAACGAGGCATCGCGGCTGCGCAACCAGCGCCTGGCCGCCGAGGTCAGCGACCTGAAGGAAGGCCTGGAGATGGTCGAGGAAAAGGCGCGCAGCGAACTCGGTATGGTCAAGCCGGACGAGATCCTGGTGCAGCTCAGCCCGCGCCGCCCCTGACGGGCCGAGCCCATGGACGGCCTGCTGCAGTCGGCGCAGCCGCTGCTCGCCCCCGCCTTCGGCCTGTGGGGCAGCCCGGTCACCTGGATCGAGCTGCTGGCCTTCGTGCTGTCGCTGGCCATGGTGGTGTGCAGCATCCGCGTCAACGTGCTCGCCTGGCCGCTGGCCATCGCGGCCTCGCTGCTGTACTTCCTGCTCTTCCGGGACAGCCGGCTGTACGGCGAGGCCGGACTGCAGCTGTTCTTCGTCGTCGTGGCGCTGTGGGGCTGGTGGCAGTGGCTGCGCGGCCGCATGGCCGACGGCGCGGCGCTGCGCGTGCGCACGCTGTCGCCGCGCGCGCGGTGGGGGCTGCTGGCCGCGGTGCTGCTGGCCTGGCCGATGCTGGGCAGCTTTCTGCGCCACGCCACCGACAGCGACGTGCCCTGGTGGGACGCGCTGCCCACCACCGGCAGCCTGGCCGGCCAGTGGCTGCTGGGCCGCAAGTACGTGGAGAACTGGCCGGTGTGGGTGGCGGTCAATGCCGTCAGCGTGAGCCTGTTCGCGTGGAAGGGGCTGTGGCTGACGGCGCTGCTCTACCTGCTGTTCCTGCTGATGGCGCTGTGGGGCTGGCGCGCCTGGCAACGGCTGGCGGTGGCGCGATGATCGTCGCCCTCCTCGGCGCCGAAAGCACCGGCAAGAGCACGCTGGCGCTGGCGCTGCAGCAGACGCTGGCCGCCGAGGGCCGGCGCGTCGCGCGCGTCGACGAGGTGCTGCGCGAGTTCTGCGACGCGCACGGGCGCACGCCGCGACGGCACGAGCAGGCCGGCATCGCCGCCGAACAGACGCGGCGCATCGATGCCGCCGCGCAGGGCCACGACATCGTCATCGCCGACACCACCGCGCTGCAGATCGCGGTGTACAGCGACATCGTCTTCGGCGACCGCAGCCTCTACGACGGCGCGCTGCAGGCGCAGGCCAACTACACACACACGCTGCTGTGCGCGCTGGACCTGCCCTGGGTGGCCGATGGCCTGCAGCGTGACGGCCCGCAGGTGCGCGAGCCGGTCGACACCCTGCTGCGCACGGCGCTGCAGCGCCATGCGCGCGGCTACGCGGTGGTCGGCGGCCAGGGCGCGCAACGCACGGCGGCGGCGCTGGCGGTGCTGCAGCCGCCCGCGGCGCAGGCGCCGGCACCCCGCTGGTCATGGCTGTGCGAACGCTGCGGCGACCCGGACTGCGAGCGTCACCTGCTGCCGCGATAGCGGCTACTGCAAGGGAGCCCGCGTGTGCGGCTGGTCGCGCGGCGGCGTGAACAGTTCGCCCACGTCCACCGCATCGAAGCGGTACTGCTGGCCGCAGAACTCGCAGCCGACCTCGACCTCGCCGCGCTCGGCGATGATGCCGCGCACCTCGTCGGCGCCTAGCCCGCGCAGCATGTTGCGCACGCGCTCGCGCGCGCAGCTGCAGGCAAAACGCGGCTGCCGCGTCTCGTAGCGCTGCAGCCGCTCTTCCCAGAACAGCCGGCGCAGCACGGTGTCGGCATCCAGCGTCAGCAGTTCCTCGCGCGTCAGCGTGGCCGCCAGGTGGGCGATGCGGTTGAAGTCCTCGTTGCGGCCGATCTGGTCCTCGTTGCGTTCGCCCGACACGCGGCCCGGGCCTTCGGCCGGCAAACGCTGGATCAGCAGTCCCGCGGCCATCTGGTCGTCGGCGGCCAGCACTAGGCGCGTGTCCAGCTGCTCGGACTGCAGCATGTAGTGCTCGAGCACCTGCGACAGCTGCTGCAGCGGCTCGCGCCGGTCGCCGTGCAGCGGCACCACGCCCTGGTAGGGCTGCTGGCCCGGCCGGCGGCCGTTGGGATCGAGCGTGATCGAGCAGCGGCCCCGTCCGTGCAGGTTGAGCAGCGCCTCCAGGCCGGCCGCGCTCGGCACGTCGCCGGCCACGGTGGCGGTGGCGCGGAAGCTCAGGTCGTCGCGTACCTCGGCCACCGCCAGCTTGACCGGGCCGTCGCCGTACACCTGCAGCAGCAGCGTGCCCTCGAACTTGATGTTCGACTGCATCAGCACGCCGGCCGCGGCCATCTGGCCGAGCAGCTGGCGCACCGGCGGCGCGTAGGGCTTGTCGCCGCGCCGCGCCAGCATCTCGCGCCAGCTCGCGCCCAGGTGCACCAGTTGCCCGCGCACGGGCAGGCCTTCGAACATGAAGCGGTGCAGTTCGCCCATCTCAGTACCGCCCGGCCGTTCCGAAGGTACTGAGCGCCCCCTTGGGGGGCAGCGAACGAAGTGAGCGTGGGGGTTTCATTTCAGCCGATGCGCTTGATGCCGCCGCGGTGGCGCGCGGTCTGCGCCACGTAGTGGTCGGCCAGGTGGCCGAGCAACTCGAACTGCGCCGCCGACAAGCTGCGCACCACCTTCGCCGGCGAGCCGACGATCAGCGAACCGTCGGGGAATTCCTTGCCTTCGGTGACCAGCGCGCCGGCGCCGACGATGCAATGGCGGCCGATCTTCGCGCCGTTGAGCACGACGGCCTGGATGCCGATCAGCGTGCCCTCGCCGATGCAGCAGCCGTGCAGCATGACCTGGTGGCCGACGGTGACGTTGTCGGCCAGCGTCAGCGGCATGCCGCTGTCGGTGTGCAGCACGCTGCCGTCCTGGACGTTGCAGTTGCGCCCGAGCGTGATCCAGTCGTTGTCGCCGCGCAGCACCGCGCCGTACCAGACGCTGGCGCCTTCGGCCAGGCGCACGCGGCCGATGACGCTGGCGGTGTCGGCCACCCAGGCCGTGGCCGCGATCTGTGGCACCCATTGATCAAGCTGGTAGATGGCCATCGGCAGTCCTCGCATGCGAAGCGGCGATTCTCGCTCGATCGGCCGGCAGGACCGCGCCGCTGCGCGGCGGGACCCTGCGCAGCGCAGGGCCGGCCGTGGCGGCCCAGCCGCCGCTGTCCAGCGCCCAGCCTTCGGTGGCCGTGGCCCGCTCGTGCAGCAGCACGCGCGTGCCGGCCAGGGCACCGTCGGCGCAGCGCTGCAGCAGCCGCTCGATCGCCGCTTCGTCCAGCTGCAGCGCAAAACGCTGCCAGCAGCGGTTGACGCGTGCATCGCACCAGGCGTCCTCGAGCGCGTGGCGCAGCACCCAGGCGCCGGCCCCCTGCCCGGCTTCGATGCGCCGCGGCAGTAGCGCGCTGAGGAAGCGGTGGAAGTCCAGGCGCAGCGCCTCGCCGGGCAGCAGCGCAGCCAGCGCACGCAGCCGGCGCGTGCCGTCGGGGCGCGCCAGTTCGCGCGTCACCAGCGCTTGCAGGCCCTGCACCGGGTTCAGCAGGCGCAGCCGGTTGGGCGGCAGCACGCGCAGCGGCAGGCAGGCCGCCTGCGCATGCGGCAGCGGCGTGACGAAGGACATCAGCAGCGCCAGCCGCGACCAGGCGGCGGCGTCCAGGCCGTCGATGCACCCGCCTTCTGCAGCGTCGGCCTGCCGTGCGCGCTGCAGCGCCTCGTCCCAGCCCAGCGCGGCCTTGGCGCGGTTGGCCATTGCGCTCATCATCGCCAGGTTGCCCGCGGCGTAGCCGGCGCGGTCGCAGACGCGGTCCACCGACATCTCGGCCTGCACCAGCGTGCTGCGTGTGATCGGGCACAGCGCCACCTCGATCTGCCCCAGATAGTGCGGCGTCACCTCGGCCAGCTCGAAGGCGCGGCCGCGCTGCCAGGCATGCAGGCGCAGCGACAGCCACAGCCGCACGCGCCGCGACGCGCCCAGCGTGCGCGCGCCGAAGCAGGCCCTGCCGGCGCGCCAGCCCTGGTGCAGCGGGTTGCCGTCCAGCCACTGTTCGGGCGGCGGCGGCAGGCCATGGCGGGCATGGTCCCAGCCGATGTCGAAGCCGAGCTGCGGGTCGGCGGGGTGGGTGTCGAAGGCAAGAAGCGTCTGCGCCATGGTGGACTCCGGTCATCGCGCCAGGCCCCTTGCCGGGCGCATGAGGGCAGTGTCGAGGCTCTCAGTCTCATGGCGTGAGACTGAGAGCCTATGATGGCAGCCGATGGACCGGACAGAACGCTTCTACAAGATCGAGTTGCTGATCCGCAACCGCGGCTGCGCCTCCTTCGACCTGCTGCAAGCCGAGCTGGAGGTCTCGCGCGCCACCTTGATGCGCGACCTGCAGTACCTGCGCGAGCGGCTCGACGCACCGATCGTCTTCGATCGCCTGGACAACGGCTACCGCTTCAGCGGCAGCACGCGGGGCCGCGCCCACGAGCTGCCCGGCCTGTGGTTCAGCGACAAGGAGATCCACGCGCTGCTGACCATGCACCAGCTGATCCAGGGGCTGGAGGCCGAGGGCGTGCTCGGCCGCCACCTGCAGCCGCTGCTGGACAAGCTGCACAGCATGCTCGGCGCCAACGACGTGGCGGCGCGCGAGCTGATGCAGCGTGTGCACATCGTCGCCGCCGCGCGCCGCCCCGTGAACGCGCGCTTCTTCGAGCGGGTGGGCAGCGCGCTGCTCGAACGCCGCCGCGTCGAGCTGCTGTATTTCAGCCGCAGCCGCGGCAGCGAAAGCCGCCGCCAGGTGTCGCCACAGCGGCTGACGCACTACCGCAACACCTGGTACCTGGACGCCTGGTGCCACCGCAGCGACGGCCTGCGCCGCTTTGCGCTGGACGCGGTGCGCGAGGCCGCGCTGCTGCCGCAGCGCGCCAAGGAGGTGGCGCTGTCCACGGTGAAGGCCGAGCTGGACAGCGGCTACGGCGTGTTCGCCGGCCGCCGCCTGAAGTGGGCGGTGCTGCGCTTCGACGCCGAGGCGGCGTTGTGGGTGGCCACCGAGCAGTGGCATCCGCAGCAGCAGACTCGCTGGCTGGACGACGGCAGCCTGCAGCTGCGCCTGCCCTATGCCGACAGCACCGAACTCAGCATGGACATCCTGCGCCACGGCAACCAGGTGCGCGTGCTCGCGCCGAAGGCGCTGGCCGCACAGGTGGCCGAGCGGTTGCGGCGCGCGGCGACGCAGTACGACGGGGCCGCACTCAGCAATGCAGCCGGTGCTGCTCGCGCTTGATGACGTCGCGCGCCTTGTTCAGCGCGTAGTGCAGCGCCTCGTCCGGCGACAGCCAGCGGTGGCCGCAGGCCAGGCTGTCGTCGCGGTAGGCCTCGCGCGGCACATTGCCGATACCGCGCACGCGGTTCACCACCACCGCGGCGATGTAGCCCTGGCCGCGCGGCGCCTCCAGCGCGCCGGCATAGATGCGGTAGTCACCCTCGGAACGTTCGTCGAAGATCATGGGACTTTCTCCAGGCGGGTTCACTGCTCGCCCCGTTGTCGATGATTCGCGCATCGCGGTACGAAGTGAATCCACCAAAGGAGGGAATTGCGCTCAAAGGCCGAGCCAGTGCTCGGCGAAGTCGGCCAGGTCCTGGTGCATCGACCGCGCCAGCTTCAACTCGTCGCCGACGTTCGGGCTGCCGTGGGGCGCGCGCAGCACCAGCGCGGTATGCACCTCGGTCGGCACGCCGCGCATGTAGGCAATGTAGTCGTCGACGAAGGCCACCGGTCGCAGCGCCGCGATGGCATCGGCCTTGGGGCTGCGCTCGCCCTCGGCATGGCCGGTGGCGACGACACGGCGGATCGGAAAGCCCAGCGCCTTCAGGTTGCGCAAGCGTGCCGCCTGAAAGCGCTCTTCGAGCGCGGTGACGCACACCAACTCGTAGCCGGCGTCGTGCAGGCGGTGGCAGGCATCGACCGCGCCGGCGATGGCCGGCAGAGTCTCCCACAGCTCGGGCTGCTGGAACTGCTCGCGCAGCAGCAGCCGCTGTTCGGCATCGACGCGGCCGACCTCCCAGCGGTCCATCGGCCAGTAGGCCAGCGGGTCGCGCTCGGCCGGCACGACACCGAAGGCGCGCTGCCAGGCGCGGGCGTAGCCGACATGCAGGTCGACGAGCACGCCGTCGGCATCGAGGGCGAGGATGGGGCGGGTCATGCGTGGACTGTAGCTAACGCGCCGCCCGCTTGACGATCAAGGCGCTGGTGATACCAAGCAGGATGGCCCATTCCAGCGACAGCGCCACGGTGCCCACCAGCGTCACCGCCAGCGGCGCGCGCTCCAGCGGCTCCTCGAGCCACATGCGGCGCATCTCGGCCAGGTCGATCAGGCCCCAGGCGACGACGAAGAGCAGCCCGGCCACCACCGCCAGTGGCAGGTGTCCGGCCAGCGGCGCCACCGCGCTCAGGATCAGCACCAGGAACACCGCCGCGCTGGCCGCCGCCAGCGGCGTGCGCGCGCCGGCCTCGACGTTGACGCCGGAGCGGTTGAAGGACCCGCTGGCCGGCATCGACGAGAAGAACGAGCCCGCCAGGTTGGCCAGCCCCTGGCCGATGAATTCGCGGTTGCCGTCCAGCGTGTCGTCGTACTGCCGCGCCACCGCCTTGGCGATGGCCGTGGCTTCGGTCAGCGCCAGCAGCGTCATCACCAGCGTGGCGCCGAACAGGCTGCGCACGGTGGCTATCGACAGGTCGGGCCAGGACAGCGGCGGCAGCGGCCCGGGCAACGCCTGCACCGTGGCCAGCGCCGGCCAGCCGGGCGCCAGCCAGACCATCAGCTTCACCGCCAGCGTGCCGGCCAGCACCGCCAGCAGCATCGCCGGCACCCAGCGGTTCAAGGGCCGCGCCAACACCGCCACCGCGATGGTCACCAACGCCGCCAGGACCGCCGGCACTTGCAGTTCGCTCAGGTGGGTGAGCACACCCCGCAGCTGGTGCCAGGCCGAGCTGCCGCGCGGCAGATTCAGGCCCAGTGCCACCGGCAGCTGGTTGAAGATGATCAGCAGCGCCGCACCCGCGGTGAATCCCACCACCACCGAATGCGGCACGCGCTCGACGATCGCGCCCACGCGCGCCAAGCCCAGCAGCAGCTGCATCGCGCCGACCAGGAAAGTCAAGGTCAGCACCAGCTGCACGTACTGCGGCGTCCCGGCCACGGCCAGCGGCGCGATCAGCGCCATCGTCGTCAGCGAGATGGCATTCGCTGGCCCGGTGACCATCAAGCGGCTCGATCCGAACAGCGCGGCCACGATGCACGGCAGCATCGCCGCGTACAGCCCGTACTGCGGCGGCAGCCCGGCCAGCGTGGCGAAGGCCACGCCTTGCGGCAGCACGACCACTGCGCCGGTCAGTCCGGCCATCAGGTCGGCACGCAGCGTGCCGGGTTCGCGCCAGACCGGCGCCCAGCGCATGAACGGCAGTTGCATGGCCTCATGCTACCTTGCGCCATCGACCATAACGAGGAGCGCACAGTGAGCCATCAACACCTGATCGTCGAGCCGCAAGGCGCCGTGGAGTGGGTGACGCTGAACCGTCCCGAGCAGCTGAACACGCTGAACCCGCAACTGCTGCGCGAGCTGAACGACTACTTCGCCGCGCTGGAGCGCAGCTACGCGGTGCGCGTGGTGGTGCTGCGCGGTGCCGGCCGCGCCTTCTGCGCCGGGCTGGACATGAAGGCCGGCGGCGGCATCGACAAAGGCCCCGAGGCGATGATGCGCAGCCAGCGCGAGTTCAGCGGCCTGGTGATGCGCATGCGCCGCTGCCCGCAACCCATCATCGGCTTGCTGCACGGCCATGCCGCCGGCGGCGGCTTCTCCATCGCGCTGGGCTGCGACGTGCGCATCGCCGCCGCGGGCACGAAGATGAACTGCGCCTTCATCAAGATCGGCCTGTCGGGCTGCGAGATGGGCGCCAGCTACCACCTGCCGCGTCTGGTGGGCACCTCGGTCGCCGCCGAGCTGCTGTACACCGGCCGTTTCATCGACGCCGAGCGCGCGCTGCGCGTCGGCCTGGTGTCCGAGGTGGTGCCGGCCGATCAGCTGGAAGCCGCCGGCCGCGCGCTGGCCGAGGACATGATCGCCACCGCGCCGCTGGGGCTGCGCCTGACCAAGGAATGTTTCTGGGCCGCGGTGGACGGCAACGACCTGTCCAGCGTGGTCGCGATGGAAGACCGCAACCAGGTGCTCACGGTGGCCAACGGCGACCTGGCCGAAGGCATCCAGGCCTTCCTGCAGAAGCGCCGGCCGGACTACGCGTCCTGAAACACCGGCTTGCGTTTCTGCAGCCGCGCGGTCACGGCCTCGACCTGCTCGGGCGCGCCGATCAGCGCCGCCTGCTCGCGGCTTTCGGCGAGCAGGATCTCCTTGGCATCGCCATGCGCCGCCAGGTCGAGCAGCCGCTTGGCAGCGCGCATGGCCTTCGGCGGCCGTGCCGCGACCTCGTGCGCCAGCGCCAGCGCATCGGCATAGGGGTCGGCGCTCAGGCGCGTGGCCAGGCCGATGCGCTGCGCCTCGCTGCCGTCGAAGACGCGGCCGGTGTAGGTGAGCTCGCGCGCGATGTCGTCGCGCACCAGGTCGCGCAGCAGCACCATGCCGCCCATGTCGGGCACCAGACCCCAGTTGATCTCCATGATCGACAGCCTGGTGTCGGCGGCCATGAAACGCATGTCGGCGGCCAGCATCAGCTGGAAGCCGCCGCCGTAGGCCACGCCGTGCACCGCGGCGATCACCGGCACCGGCAGCTCGCGCCAGACCATCACCGTGTGCTGCGGCGGGTTCGCGCCGCCCGGCGTGCGCTCGCCCTTGAGCAACCGCGCTCCACCGCGCTCGCCCGAGGCCATCTTGCCGAAGTTGGCGGTGTCCAGGCCGGCGCAGAAGGCGCGGCCCTCGCCGGACAGCACCACGGCGCGCACGCCGGGCGTGGTCTTCAGGCGTTCGCCGGTCTGGCGCAGCGCCTCGAACATGCGGTCGTCGAGCGCGTTCATCTTGTCGCCGCGCACCAGGCGCACGTCGGCCACGCCGTCTTGCAGGGTCACGCGGATGCGGTCGTCCATGTCTTCAGTCCTTGTCGGTGGAGGGGGGGATTGTCCGGGCGGCGGCCAGCCGGTCCAGGCCGGCCAGCAGCCGGGCCACGTCGATCGGCTTGGTCCAGTAGTCGTCGAAGCCGGCGGCGCGCGCCTGCGCCACCGCATCGGGCATGGCGTTGGCCGACAGCGCGATCAGCGGCGCCGGCAGCCGCTGCGCGCGCAACCGGCGCAGCAGCTCGTGGCCGTCCATGTCGGGCAGCTGCATGTCCACCAGCACCAGGTCGGGCCGGTGCCGCAGCGCAGCCTCGACGCCGCCGTGGCCATCGGTGGCGACATGCAGCGTGATGTTCGGCCGCAGCGCCACCAGCTCGCGCATGACCAGCACGTTGACCGCGTTGTCCTCGACATACAGCACCGACAGCGTGTCCGCGGTGGCCATGGGCACTGTGCCCTCTTCGACCGGCGCCGGCGCGGCAGCGGGCGCATCGGCCAGCGGCAACCAGACGCGGAACTCGCTGCCTTCGCCCAGCCGGCTGTGCAACTGCAGCCGCCCGCCCATCAGCCGCACCAGGTGATGCACGGTCATCAAGCCGATGCCGCGGCCTTCGATGCCATCGCGTTCGGCGCCCAGGCGGTTGAAGGGTTCGTACAGGTGCGCCTGCTGCTCGTCGCTGAGGCCGCGGCCGGTGTCGCGCACACCCAGCTCCCAGCCGGGTGCCCCATCGACCACCAGGCGGCGCGCGGCCAGGTGCACCTGCCCGCCGCGGCGGTTGTACTTGATGGCATTGCTGATCAGGTTGGCGAGCACCTGCCGCAGCCGCCGCGCATCGGCCAGCACCCAGGCGCCGCTGCGCCCGACATTCAACGACAGCTCGTGTTCGACTGCCATCGGCGCCAGCCACTGGCGCACCTCGTCGATGGCTCCGTCCAGCGCGATCGGCTGCAGCGCCACCGGCAGCGACCCAGCCTCGACCGCGCTCAGGTCCAGCACCTCGTCGATCAGCGACAGCAGGTGCGCGCCGGCCGAGCGGATGCGCGCCAGCCGCTCGCGCTGCAAGCCGTCCAGCCGCGCGCCGCCGTCGTGCTCGAGCAGCTGCGCGAAACCGAGCATCGCGTTCAGCGGCGTGCGCAGCTCGTGGCTCATGCGCGCCAGGAACTCCGACTTGGCGCGGCTGGCCCGGTCGGCCGCCTCGGCATCGCGCAGCGCCGTCTCGGCACGCTTGCGCTGCGTGATGTCCCAGTTGAGCCCGACCATGCGCAAGGCCTTGCCGCCGGCGTCGCGCACCGCGCGGCCGGTGCTGGCCAGCCAGCGCATCGAGCCGTCGGGCCAGCGCACCTCGAACTCGTATGCGTAGGGCTCGGCATCGATCAGGTGGCGCTCGATGCGCTGCCAGCGCTCGTCCAGCGCCCGCTGCGCGATGATCTGCTGGTCGATCTCGCGCGGCGTGCGCGGGTCGTCGGGCTGCAGGCCGCGCAGCCGGTACATCTGCGCCTCCCAGTGAATCTCGCCGCTGACCATGTCGCGATCCCAGATGCCGACGCCGGCAATCTGCGTGGCCAGCTTCAACCGGTGCTCGTGCAGGCTCAGTTCCTCGCCGAGCACGCGCTGCTGCGTCAGGTCGAGGTGGATGCCGTGCAGCAGGCCGCGGCCGCCGCGCTCCTCGCGGTGGCTGCGGCACACCACCCAGCGCAGCGAGCCGTCGGGGCGCACGATGCGGAACTCGGTCTCGAAGCCACGCTGGCCGGCACGGCGCCGTTCCACGGCCACGCGTTCGCGGTCGTGCTCATGCACGCGCCGGCTCATCCATTCGCGCAGCGGCGGCGCCGGCTGGTCCGCCGGCAGGCCGTAGATGTGGAACATCTGCGCATTCCACTCGACATGTTCGGGCTCGCCGTCGCCGGCCTCTTCCACGCTCCACACGCCCACGCCGGCGGCATCGGCCACCATCTGGATGCGCTGCGCCAGCGCCCGCGCGCGCTCGCGCTCGGCAATGTGCGCCGTCTGGTCCAGCGAGATGCCGGTCAGTGCCACCGCCCGTCCCTGCACATCGCGTTCGGCGACGCGCCGCGTCAGCAGGTGGCGGTAGCTGCCGTCGCTGTGCAGGTAGCGCGACTCGACGTCGACCACGTCGCTGCCGGCGATCGCCAGCTCGGCGGCACGCTTCACCGCAGGCAGGTCGTCCGGATGCACCAGCGCGCGGATCTCCTCCAGCGCCAGGCCCTCGGAGCGCGGCGCCAGCCCGTTGAAGCCGTAGCCGAGGTCGTTCATGTGGATGCGCTCGGTGCGCAGGTCGACGCGCCACACCGAGATCTTGGCCAGCTCCAGCGCCCGCGCCAGCTGCGCGTTGACGGCCTGCTGCGCACGCACGCGCTCGGCGCCTTCGGTGTCGTCGATGAGCACGCCGAGCATCGTTGCGGGCTGGCCGTCGGCGCCGTTGCGCACCTCGGTCAGCGCATGCATGTCGCGCTGGCGGCCGCCGGGCAGCTGCAGCCGGAAGCGCAGCTCGTAGCGCCCGGCCTTGCGCATCGAGCGTCGATGATGTTCGATCAAGCCGGCGCGGTCGTCCGGATGCAGGTTCTGCACCGCCTGCTCGAAGGGTGGCGGGTGCAGCGCCGGCTCCAGGCCCATCAGCACGAACATGTGCTTGTCCCACCAGTCGCGGCCGCCGCGAATGCTTCGCTCGAAGAAACCCATGCGGTCGAAGCCTTGCATCAGCGCCAGCTTCTCCCCGGCATCGCGCCACCCGCTGTTGCCGCCTTCGGCGACATGGGCCTGCGGCGTCAGCCACAGCAGCCAGCCCGGCGCCAGTGCCACGGCTCGGTAGTCCAGTGCCCAGGCGCCGGCACGCAGCTGGCCGGTGCCGCCGGGCGCCTGGCCGCCGAGCAGGCTGTCGGCCAGCGCCCGCCAGTCGGCCTCGGCCAGGCCTGCAGCCAGCGACCATTCGACCGCCGATCGGTTCAGCCGCCAATGCACGGTGTCCGCCTCGCGCCAAAGGCGCAACGCCGCGCAGGGGGCTTGTTGCCAGAGGGCGTCGGCGTCGCTCATGGTCGGGTCGAATGCATGTGTTGCCAGCTCGTCGTGCGCCGGGATTATCGGCCGCAGGGGCTGCCGGACCCGTCGGCCGTGCAGCGCAGAATGCACGCTATGACGATCGAACACATGGACGTGCTCGTGGTCGGTGCCGGCCTGTCCGGCATCGGCGCCGCGGTGCATCTGCAAGAGCTCTGTCCGGAACGCAGCTTCGCCATCCTGGAAGGCCGCGAATGCCTTGGCGGCACCTGGGATCTGTTCCGCTACCCCGGCGTGCGCTCCGATTCGGACATGTACACGCTGGGCTACCGCTTCAAGCCCTGGGAGCAGCCCAAGGCCATCGCCGACGGCGCGTCGATCCTGAAGTACATCCAGGACACCGCGCGCGAGCACGGCCTGGAGTGACACATCCGCTACGGCCTGCAGGTCCGGCGCGCCGCCTGGTCCACGACCGATGCCGCGTGGACGGTGCAGGCCGAACGCGCCGGCACGAACGAACTCGTGCGCTTCAGCTGCAACTTCCTGTTCATGCGCAGCGGCGTACCCAATCTGGCGACATCGATGGGCTACACCAACGCCTCATGGACGCTGAAGTGCGACCTGACCTGCGAATACGTCTGCCGGCTGCTGAAGCACATGCGCGGCCATGGCCAGCGCCAGTGCACACCGACGCTGCAGGATGCGTCGATGCCACTCGAGCCGTGGAGCGATTTTTCATCGGGCTACGTGCAGCGCGCCGCGCACCTGTTCCCCAAGCGCGGCACCGCGGCGCCATGGAAGCTGAAGCAGAACTACATCCACGATCTGCTGACGCTGCGCTACGGCAAGGTCGACGACGGCGCGATGGTCTTCTCCAACCCGCGCGGCGCCGGCGGCGACCGCGCAGCGCTTCAACCTGCCGCGGCCAGGCGCAGCACGGTCGCGTAGCCCGGCTGCACTTCCATGCGCGCGGTGGTGCCGCGCTGCTGCAGCAGCGCATGCGCCCTGGGCAGCTGCCAGCACGGCACCTGGGTGAACAGGTGGTGCTCCAGGTGGTAGTTCACCCAGTACGGCGCCAGCAGCGCACGCTCGATCAGGTTCGCCTGCGTGGTGCGCGCCTGGCGCAGCGGGTCGGCCTGGTCGCGGCCGACCAGCGCATGTTCGGCGATGTTGCGGATACGCGTGACCAAGGGCAGCCAGGTGGCCATCGGCAGCAGCCACATCGTCAACCACACCCACCAGAAGCCGGCGGCGGCAAAGACCGCGAAGCCCAGCGCATTGCCGATGACGAAGCGCCAGCCGCGCACCAGTTCCTGCGACTGGCGCTGCAGTGGCGAGGCCTTGACCGACGCGGCCAGCAACGGCGCGATGCGCTGCTTGTAGAAGGTCTGCCCACTCAGGTCGCGCAGCAGCTTGCGCTTGAGCGACGCGCGCGAGATCGGGAACGGCGCCGACAGGCCCAGGTCCGGGTCCTCGGCCTGCTGCACGTAGCGATGGTGCTGCAGGTGGTAGGGCCGGTATTCGCCCAGCGACGACGAGCACAGCCAACGCGCCACCGCGTCGTTGATGCGCCGGCTCGGATGCAGCAGCCCGTGCGCGCCGTCGTGCATCAGGATGAACAGGCCGAGCTGGCGCGTGCCGATGACCAGCACCGCCAGCGGGACCGTCACCGGCCACAGCGTGCCCATCAGCATCGCCAGCGCGATCACGCCCCAGCAATGCGCGACCAGCCACAGGCCGCGCCAGCGCGAGCGCGCTGTCAGCGCGCGCCATTCGTCGGCGTCGAAGTAGTCGGCCGGGTCGGCGCGCGGGGCGACGGCCATGCTCAGCCTTCCACGGGCACCAGGGCCCGGTGCAGCGTCCATTCGCCGGGCACGCCCTTCAAGGCATGCGCGCCGCGGGCTTCGAAGCCGATGCCCGAGCCGGCCACCAGGTCGCGGGTGGTGCCGGACACCCAGACCTCGCCGCTGCCGGCCATCGACATCACGCGCGCGCCGATATGCACCGCCATGCCGCTGACCTTGTCGCCCAGCGCCTCGACTTCGCCGGTGTGCAGCCCGGCGCGGATGGTGATGCCGAGGGCCTGCAGGCCGCGCACCACGGCATCGGCACAGCGCATGGCGCGCGCCGCAGCCAACGCCACCACCGTGGCGCGGTCGTCGCCAGCCATGAGCCGCGAATAACCTGCGGCATCGGCGGCCAGGATCGCCGCGAGCCGGTGCTTGAGGCTGGTGTCGCTCATCGCAAAGAACGGGCGTGCGGCGGCATCAGGCGCGGAACGGGTTGAGCACGGTCAGCGTGCCGAAGTGCTGGCCGTGGCTGAAGTCTTCGCTGTACAGCGTCTGCGCCTGGGCGCGCTGCGCGGCCTCGACCACCATGGCGTCCCAGATCGAGAGTTGTTGCCCGATCGCCTGATCGATGGCCGCACCGACCAGCTCCACGTCGCTGTCGATGACCGGCCACGCGGTACAGGCCAGCACCAGCGCCTGCGCGGCAGCCGGCGGCATCCTCTGCTTGCGCGTGAGCGCGTGGAACAGCTCGATCAGCACCTGCGTGCTGACCACCGCTTCGCCTGCTGCCGACAGCCTGGCCACCAGCGCGCGAGCTCTTTCGCGCTTGGCCGGGGCGCCGGCGTCGGTGCAGTACACCAGCACATTGGTGTCGAGGAAAGCGCTCACGGCTCAGCGGCCCGGGCGGGGCTTTGCTGCCTTGGTGGCCTTGCGGTCGCGAGCGCGAAAGTCCCCGGCATACAGTTCCTCGCGCAAGGTGCGGCGCCGTCCACGCGGCGCGGGTGTCGGCGACGCCCCGGGCGGCGCGGTGGCGGCGTCCATCGCCGCCATCAACCGGGCAGTGGCCTGCGCTCGCTGCTTGGCCGGGCCGTCCTGCGACTCGTTCACGTAGTCCCGAAGGAACTCACGCACCTTGGCGGACAGCGAGGTGCCTTGTTCGATGGCGCGCACACGCGCCCGCTTGATGAGATCCTCGTCAACGGAAAGGGTCAGGTTGGACATGGTTGGGCGAGACGGGACAAGGGGCATGTAGCATAGCACCGTGAACCTGTGAACCTGTGAACCTGTGAACCTGTGAACCTGTGAACCTGTGAACCTGTGAACCTGTGAACCTGTGTCGTCGAGAGGCCGCCAGTCTGCCGCGAATCGGCAGGTCGTGCCCGGCGTTGCGGGTCAGGGCGATGCCTGCGGCGTCACGACCGTCAGGCCCTTGAAGTAGTGGCGGAAGAAACCACCGTCGGTGGTCAGCAAGGCATCGCACTGGTGCATGGCGTGCGCGCCGATCAGGAAGTCGGGCGCGACCCGTTCGCGCGGACCCTTGT
>Ga0307505_10001498_pt1 | contig 18689 bp, 16 predicted proteins | sample 23_S_MG_FD_202183 | JGI IMG/M metagenome (GOLD analysis project Ga0307505, IMG submission 202183) | Soil microbial communities from Populus trichocarpa stands in riparian zone in the Pacific Northwest, United States - 23_S | ecosystem: Environmental > Terrestrial > Soil > Riparian zone > Trees...
GCTGCGCAAGCACGGCTTCATCGCCACACCCGTCGCCGCCTGAGACGCGCTCCCCGTCGCCTCCTCGGTCCCGGCCAGCCTCAGGTCAGGTGGCGTTACGCCGGTACCGGGGTGTCTTCCACATTAACACCGGCTTAATCCGCTGCCCCTAGACTGGGCCGGTCCCACGCATCCGAGCCCCGTCCCATGCTGAAGCTGCTGCGCCGCCTGGCGCTCTGTCTTGCCCCGCTGACCTTTCTGGCGCCGCTGGCGGCGCAGACCCTGCCGCAGGGCATCACCCAGGTGCGCTCGGTCGAAGGCATCGACGAGTACCGGCTCGCCAACGGCCTGCAGATCCTGCTGGTGCCAGACGACTCCAAGCCCAGCACAACGGTCAACCTGACCTACCGCGTCGGCTCGCGCCACGAGAACACCGGCGAAACCGGCATGGCGCACCTGCTGGAACACATGCTGTTCAAGGGTTCGCCCAAGCATCCGCAGGTGTGGGCCGAGTTCACCAAGCGCGGCCTGGCGGCCAACGGCAGCACCAGCTTCGACCGCACCAACTACACCGCCAGCTTCTCGGCCAACGAGGACAATCTGCGCTGGTACCTGGGCTGGCTGGCCGATTCCATGGTCAACAGCCACATCGCACGCGAAGACCTCGACAGCGAGATGACGGTGGTGCGCAACGAGATGGAAAGCGGCGAGAACCGGCCCAGCCGCATCCTGATCCAGCGCACGATGGCGGCGATGCACGACTGGCACCCCTACGGACGCTCGGTCATCGGTGCGCGCAGCGACGTCGAGAACGTCGACATCCCGCGGCTGCGCGCCTTCTACCAGCTGTACTACCAGCCGGACAACGCCACGCTCATCGTCTCGGGCAAGTTCGACACGGCGCAGGTGCTCCAGTGGGTGGCGGACAGCTTCGGCCCGACGCCGAAGCCCGCGCGCACGCTGCCGGCGATGTACACGCTGGACCCGGTGCAGGACGGTGAGCGCCAGGTGACGCTGCGGCGCAGCGGCGGCGCGCCGCTGCTGGTGGCCGGCTACCATGTGCCGGCCGGTTCGCATGCCGACTTTGCGGCCGTCCGGATGCTGGCGCAGGTGCTGGGCGACGTGCCTTCGGGCCGGCTGCACAGGCAGCTGACCGAAAAGCAGCTGGCCTCCAGCACCTTCGCCTTCGCCTGGTCGCTGGCCGACCCGGCGGTGATGTTCGTCGGCGCCGAGCTCGCCCCCGGGCAGGACATGGACAAGGCGCGCCAGGCGCTGCTCGAGGTGACCGAGTCGGTGGCGAAGACGCCGATCAGCGCCGGCGAGCTGCAGCGTGCGCGCACGCAGTGGCTCAACGGCTGGGAGCAGAACTTCACCGACCCCGAGAACGTCGGGCTGTCGCTGTCCGAGGCCATCGCGCTGGGTGACTGGCGGTTGTTCTTCCTGGGCCGAGACCAGGTGCGCGAGGTCACGCTGGCCGACGTGCAGCGCGTGGCCGAGGCCTACCTGCGGCCGTCGAACCGCACGCTCGGCAGCTACATCCCCACCGATGCGCCGCAGCGCGCGCCCGCGCCGGCCAAGGTGGACGTGGCGCAGGTGCTGCAGCAGTTCAAGCCGCAGGCCGCGGCGGCCGCGGTCGAGGCCTTCGATGCCACGCCGGCCAACATCGACGCACGCACGCAGCGCTTCGAAGTCGGCGGGCTGAAGGCGGCAGTGCTGGCCAAACCCACGCGCGGCGGCGCGGCGCAGGCGAGCTTGAGCCTGCGCTTCGGCGACGAGAAGAGCCTGTTCGGCCAAGCGGCGGCGGCCGAGGCCGTGGGCCGGCTGCTCGACAAGGGCAGCGCCACGCTGACGCGCCAGCAGGTGCAGGACCGGCTCGACGCGCTGAAGACCGAGATCTCGATCCAGCCCGGCGCGGGCGGGGTCAGCGTCAGCCTGAGCTCGCGCCGCGAACACCTGGCCGAAGCGGTGGCGCTGGTGGCCGAGCTGCTGCGCCGGCCGGCCTTCCCGGCCGATGCCTTCGACGAGTACAAGCGCCAGTCGCTGACGCGCATCGAGGCGGCGCGCAAGGAGCCCAGCGCCGTTGCCGGCAACGCGCTGGCACGCCTGGGCAACCCCTACCCGCGCGGCGACGTGCGCTATGCGCGCAGCTTCGACGAGCAGATCGAGGACCTGAACGCGCTGACGCTGGAGCAGGTGCGCGCCTTCCACGCCCGCTTCTACGGCGCGCGCTTCGCGCAGTTCGGCGCCGCCGGCGACATCGACCTGGCGCCGCTGCAGCAGGCCTTGCGTGCGGGCTTCGGCGACTGGAATGCCGGCGAGCCCTTCACGCGCGTGCCGCAGCCGCTGCTGCCGTCCAAGGGCGAGACACTGCTTCTCGCCACGCCGGACAAGCAGAACGCCGACCTGCGTGCCCGCGCACCGGTGGCGCTGGCCGACACCGACGCCGACTACCCGGCGCTGACGCTGGCCAACCACCTGCTCGGCAGCGGCGGCAGCTCGCGGCTGTGGACGCGCATCCGCGAGACCGAAGGCCTGTCCTACAGCGTCTACAGCCACATCGCCTGGAACAACTTCGAGCCCAACTCCAGCTGGATGGCCGGCGCCATCTTCGCGCCGCAGAACCGCGCCAAGGTGGAGACCGCGCTGCGCGAGGAGCTGGCGCGCGCGCTGCAACACGGCTTCAGCGCCAAGGAGCTGGACGCGGCGCGCAACGGTCTCCTCAGCTTCCGCCGCCTGTCGCGGGCGCAGGACGACGTGCTGGCCTCGGCGCTGGCCTCCAACCTGTACCTGGGCCGTACCTTCGAGATCTCGGCGCGCGTCGACGCGGCGCTGGCCGCGGCCACGCCCGAGCAGGTGAACGCGGCGCTGCGCAAGTACCTCAAGCCCGAGAGCATCGACATGGTCTTCGCCGGCGACTTCAAGCCCTGAACGCACAGGGGCTCTGGCATCATCTTCGGATGCCGCACGAGCCCCACATCACCCGCTACCAGCGCTGGCTGCGCGACAAGCGCGGCCTGTCCTTCGACGGCTACGACGCGCTGTGGCGCTGGTCCACCACCGACCTGAATGCCTTCTGGGCGTCGATCTGGGATTACTTCGACGTGCAGTCGCCGACGCCCTATCAGGCGGTGCTGGAGCACCCGGACATGCCCGGCGCGCGCTGGTTTCCCGGTGCGCAGCTGAACTACGCGCAGCACCTGATGCGTCACGCCGACGCCGGCCACGCCGCTGGCCACCCGGCCATCGTCTTCAGCGACGAGGCGCTGCTCGCGCGCGGCGAACTGCGCGAACTGTCCTGGCCCGAGCTGCGCCGCCAGGTCGCGTCCTGCGCGGCGGCGTTCAAGGCACTGGGCGTGCAGCGCGGCGACCGCGTCTGCGCCGTCATGCCCAACGTGCCCGAAACCATCGTCGTCTTCCTGGCCGTGGCCAGCCTGGGCGCCATCTGGTCGGTGTGCTCGCCGGACATGGGGCCGGTGGCGGTGCTCGACCGCTTCCGCCAGATCGAGGCCAAGCTGCTGGTAGCCTGCGACGGCTACCGCTACGGCGGCGTCGCGCACGATCGGCGCCCATTGCTGCAGCAGCTGCTGGCCGAATTGCCGTCGGTGCAGCATGCGGTGCTGTGGCGTTGCCTGGATGCCGCGGCCGACGCGCAAGCGCTGGCCGGCCCGTCGCGCCAGGCCCACGACCTGGCCGCGCTGCTGGCGCAGGACCTGCCTTTCGAACCGGTGCCGCTGCCCTTCGACCACCCGCTGTGGATCGTCTATTCCAGCGGCACCACTGGCTTGCCCAAGCCCATCGTGCACGGCCACGGCGGCGTCATGCTGGAAGCGCTGAAGCTCAGCACGCTGCACAACGACGTCGGCCCCAGCGTCGACGGCGGCGACCGCTTCCACTGGTATTCGAGCACCGGCTGGATCATGTGGAACTGCCAGGTCGGCGCGCTGCTCGGCGGCAGCACCATCTGCATCTTCGACGGCAGCCCGGCCGGGCCGCAGGGCGCGCCCGACTGGAGCACGCTGTGGCGCTTTGCCGGCCTGGCGCGCTGCAGCTTCTTCGGCGCCGGCGCGGCCTTCTACGCGTCCTGCCTGAAGGCGGGCGTCGAACCGCAGGCCGTGGCCGAGCTGTCGTCGCTGCGCGCCATCGGCTCCACCGGATCACCGCTGTCCGAGGACTGTTACCGCTGGATCTGGGACAAGCTGCCCAAGGTCGACGGCCGCAACATCTGGCTCACGCCGATGAGCGGCGGCACCGATTTCGCCGGTGCCTTCATCGCCGGGCTGCCGACGCTGCCGGTGATCGAAGGCGAGATGCAGTGCCGCTGCCTGGGCGCCAGCGTCGAAGCCTGGTCCGAGTCCGACGAGCACGGTGTGGGCCGGCCCCTGGTCGACGAGGTCGGCGAGCTGGTGTGCACGAAGCCGATGCCGTCGATGCCGCTGTACTTCTGGGGCGACGAGGGCAACCGGTGCTACCACGACAGCTACTTCGACATGTATCCCGGCGTCTGGCGCCACGGCGACTGGATCAAGATCACGCCGCGCGGCGGCGCCATCATCTACGGCCGCAGCGACGCCACCATCAACCGCCACGGCATCCGCATGGGCACCGCGGAGCTGTACCGCGCGGTCGAGGCGCTGCCCGAGGTGCTGGACAGTCTGGTGGTGGACCTGGAATACCTGGGCCGCGAGAGCTGGATGCCGCTGTTCGTGGTTCTGCGCGACGGCGTGGCGCTCGACGCCGCGCTGAGCAAACGCATCAAGCAGGTCATCCGCGAAGCGCTGTCGGCGCGCCACGTGCCCAACGACGTGTACCAGGTGAGCGCGATCCCGCGCACGCTGTCGGGCAAGAAGATGGAGCTGCCGGTGAAGAAGCTGCTGCTCGGTGCCGAGCCCGACAGCGTGCTCAAGCGCGACGCGATGGCCAACGCCGATTGCGTGGACTGGTTCGTCGCGCTGGCGCGGCAGCGCCAGGCTGCTCAGGCCTGAGCGAACTGCACGATCTGCCCGGCCGGCCGCGCACCGGCCACGCGCGCCACCTCGTTGCCGCGCTGCAGCTTGACCAGCGTGGGGATGCTGCGGATGCCGAAGCGCGATGCGGTGCGCGGGTTGTCGTCGCTGTTCACTTTGACCAGCAGTGCCTTGCCCTTGAGCGTGCGCGCCGCCTGCTCGAACTGCGGCGCCATCTGCCGGCACGGGCCGCACCAGGGTGCCCAGAAGTCCACTACCACCGGCAGGTCGCTGGCGCCGACCACCTTCTCGAAGTCGGCGTCGGACAGTTCGACCGGCTGGCCGTCGAGCAGGGCCTGGCCGCAGCGTCCGCAGACCGGGTCTTCGCCCAGCCGTGCGGCCGGTACGCGGTTGGTGGCGCCGCAGTGAGTGCAGGCGACGTGGGTGCTGGCGATGTCGGGCATGCGCTGCAGATGAGTGTGCACGCGGCCATCTCAAGGGCCTGCGCCGCGGCCGGGCCGGGAATAATCGGCCCGCAACCCGCGTAGACGCATCAGGTGAACCCGGCCCCCAGCGCATTCCGTCAACAGTTGCTAGGCGCCGTGCCTCGCCTGCGGCGCTATGCACGATCGCTGGTGTTCGAGGACGCGCAGAGTGACGACCTGGTGCAGAGCACGCTGGAACGCGCGCTGACGCATTGGCAGCAGTTCGACCAGCAGCGCGACATGCTGGTGTGGCTGCTGTCCATCGCGCACAACGCCCACCAGGACATGCGCCGAAAGCAAGCCCGGATGCAAAGCATGGACCCTTCGTTGCTGCAGGCCGCACAGGACAGCCTGGGCGGTGACGCCGGCGTCGATGTCGGCCTGCGCATGGACCTGCTGGCGGCGCTGGCGCGGTTGTCGCCCGAGCAGCGCGAGCCGCTGCTGCTGGTGTGCGTGGAGCAGTTCAGCTATGCCGAGGTGGCCGAGGTGCTGCACATCCCGGTGGGCACGGTGATGTCGCGCGTGTGCCGTGCGCGCGCGACGCTGCGCGGCCTGCTCGACGGCCCTGCCAAGCTGCGACGGGTGGTGTGAACATGGACCGCGAATCCATTGCCGACGAACTGCTCAGCGCCTGGGTCGATGGCGAACTGGACGGCCAGCCCGAACAGCGCGAGCGTGTCGAGGCCTGGCTGCGCGAGCATCCGCAGGACGCCGCACGGGTGCGCCAATGGGCGGCCGACCGCGACGCGCTGCGCGCGCGGCTGGCGAGCGAGCTCGACGCGCCGCTGCCGCCGCGGCTGCGTGCGATGGTGCTGGGGCCGCCGTGGGCGCCATCACGTCGCTGGCTGCGCGCCGCGATGGCGGCGGGTCTGTTGCTGGTGGGTGGCGTCATCGGCGCGCTGCTCGGCCGGCAATGGCCGGCGGCCGGGCCCGTTGCGGCGATGTCCGGCGGCTGGGTGCAGCGTGCCGCCTTCGCGCACAGTGTCTACGTGCCCGAGCCGCGCCATGCGGTCGAGGTCAGGGCGCAGGAGGAACACCTGGCGCGCTGGCTGACGCGGCGCATCGACGTACCGGTGAAGCTCTTCGACCTGCGCGAATTCGGCTTCGAGCTGGTCGGCGGCCGGCTGCTGCCCGACGGCCCGGGCAAGAGCGCGCAGCTGATGTACCAGGACGCGCAAGGCCTGCGCGTCACCGTCTACCTGCGCAAGCCCGACGAAGGCACCGACGCGGCGTTCCGCTACGAGCGCCAGGGCGACCTGGGCATGTTCTACTGGGTCGAGTCCGGCGCGGGTTATGCGCTGGTCGGCACGCTGTCGAAGGAGCAGCTGCTGGCGCTGGCCGAGTCGATCTACCGGCAGCATCCGGTGGCGGGCGCGGCGTCGGCACCGAAGTGAGCGAGCCGGCCGATAATCCCGGCCCATGAAGATCAGCGCCGAGCAGCAACTCGAGATCGACGCCCTGTGCCGGCGATATGCGGTGCGCGGCCTGCGCCTCTTCGGCTCGGCCGCGGTCGGCAGCGAGCGCGCCGACAGCGATGTCGATCTGCTGGTGCAGTTCACGCCGGGCCAGGCGCCCAGTGCCTTCGAACTGGTGGACTTGCGCGACGCGCTGTCGCGCGTGTTCGGCGGTCGCCCGGTGGATCTGGCCTTCGAGGCCATTCTCGACAACCCCTTCCGCAAGCGTGCCATCGAGCCGCAGTTGCGATCGTTGTACCCGGCCGATGCCGCGGCATGAGCATCGACCGCACACCGGCCCATCTGGCCGACATGCTGGGTTTCGTGCGGGAACTGCGCGCCATCGCAGCCGCACATGCACTCGACAGTTTCGTGCGTGACCGCATCCTGAACCTGGCGGTCGAAAAGCTGTTCATCAACCTGGGCGAGGCAGCGCAGCGCATTCCGGAGGCGGAACGCGCGGGCATGACAGGTCTGCCGTGGCGCCAGATCATCGGCTTGCGCAACATCCTTGCGCACGGCTACGAACGCATCGATCAGGAGACGTTGTACCGCACGGCCTGCACCGAACTGGCGGCTGTCGAGCGCGAGCTGGCGGCCCACCTGGCGACGCGTGGTCGAGACTGAGTCCGCGCCGTTCGCGCGCCGCTGGGCCGCCTGGCGCCGCCTGGCCGTGGTGCTGGTGCTGGGTTTCGCCAGCGGCTTGCCGCTGGCGCTGACCGGCCAGGCCATGCAGGCCTGGCTCAGCATGGAAGGGCTGGATGTCGCGACCATCGGCTTCCTCAGCCTGGTCGGCCTGCCCTACACCTTCAAGTTCCTGTGGGCGCCGCTGATGGACCGCTTCGACCTGCCCTGGCTCGGGCGGCGCCGCGGCTGGCTGGTACTGACGCAACTGGCGCTGGGCGGCACGCTGTTGCTGCTGGCCGCGACCTCGCCCAGCAATGCGACACGCGCCTTCGCGCTGCTGGCGGTGGCGGTGGCCTTCATGTCGGCGTCGCAGGACGTGGTCATCGACGCCTACCGCACCGACCTGCTGCCGGCGCGCGAACGCGGCCTGGGTTCGTCGCTCAACGTCATGGGCTACCGGCTGGCGATGATCCTGTCCGGCGGCATCGCGCTGATCTGGACCGACCCGGCGCAAGGCGGCGGCTGGGACTGGCCGATGGTCTACCGCTTCATGGCCGCGCTGATGTTCGGCGCGGCGGTGCTTTCCGCCATCGCCCTGCCCAAGGTGCCGATGCCCGACATCAAGCCCACGGCGGCGCGCCACGATGTCATCGGTTTTGTGGCGGTGCTGGCGGCGGTGGCGGTGGGTTATCTGGTCAGCGACCGGCTGGCGCCGCCGATCGCCCATGCGCTGCTCGGCCCGCTGCTCGAAGGCTCGACGCTCAGCGACACCTTGAAGACACGCTGGGAGAACCTGCTGGCGCTGCTGCTGGGCATCGGCTTCACGCTGCCGCTGGCCGCCTGGGCGGCGCGCAAGGCGCGCTTCGAAACGCTGCTGGGCGGCCTGCGCAGCTACTTCAGCCAGCCCGGCGCGGCGGCCTTCCTGGCCTTCATCGTGCTGTACAAGCTGGGCGACGCCTTCGCCGGCTCGCTGATGACGCCTTTTCTGCTCAAGAGCATGGCCTTCAGCCCGGCCGAGGTGGGCGTGGTCAACAAGATCATCGGCCTGTGGCTGACCATCGGCGGCGCCTTGATCGGCGGTTTGCTGATGCTCAAGCTGGGGCTGTGGCGCTCGCTGCTGCTCTTCGGCATCTTCCAGGCGGCCAGCAACATGGGCTTTTGGTGGCTGGCGGTGGCCGGCAAGGGGCTGATGCCGGGCCTGGTGCTGCCGGCCTTCGATTGGGGCTTCGTGCAGCTGAGCGCACCGACGCCGGTGGACGGCGGGCTGCTGATGGTCATCGCCTTCGAGAACCTGTCCGGCGGCATGGGCACGGCGGCCTTCGTCGCCTTCCTGATGAGCCTGTGCAACCAGCGCTTCACCGCCACGCAGTACGCGCTGCTCAGCGCTTTCGCGTCGGTGGGTCGGGTGTGGGTCGGGCCGCTGGCCGGCGTGCTGGCCGAATCGATAGGCTGGCCCACCTTCTTCATCGTCAGCACCGTCGCTGCGCTGCCGGCACTGTGGATGTTGTGGTGGATGCGAGAGAGTGTGCGCTTATTGGAAGTAGATCCTACAAGCGCACGCGCCAACGACGACTAGGCACGATTGCCGGGGAACTGGCATGCTGGCGGCGGATCGTTATGCCCATGGAATCGACCTTCGTCACCGACGCTGCCTTGCCTGAATGGCGGCATCCTTGCGGCTGCAGCTGCCGCCTACATGGGCGCCGCCGGCTGTCCTTGGCGTTGCTGGGGCTGGGTGCGGCCGGGCCGGCGCTGGCGCGCGAGGGCGTGGACGTGGGCAAGAACTCCGGCTTCACCAAGCTGGTGCCGGCCGAGCAGGTCGAGAAAGCGGCGGCGCAACAGTTCCAGCAGATGCAAAGCCAGGCGCGCCAGCAGCGGGCGCTGGCGCCGGACGACCACCCGCAGCTGGTGCGGCTGCGCTACATCGCCAAGCGCATCATTCCCTACACCACCGCCTGGAACAAGCGCGCAGCGCAGTGGAAGTGGGAGGTCATCCTGCTCGGCGGCGGCGACATCAACGCCTTCTGCATGCCCGGCGGCAAGATCGCCTTCTACTGGGGCATCCTGTCCAAGCTGCAGCTCAGCGACGACGAGGTGGCGATGATCATGGGCCACGAGATGGCCCACGCGCTGCGCGAGCACGCGCGCGAGCGCATGGGCAAGAGCTTCGCCACGCGCGGCGCGCTGGAGCTGGGTTCGGCCCTGCTCGGCCTGGGCAATACCGGGCGCATGGTGGCGGGCATGGGCGAGCAGCTGCTGTCGCTGACCTTCAGCCGCAGCGACGAGTCCGAGGCCGACTTGGTGGGCATGGAGCTGGCCGCCCGCGCCGGCTACAACCCGGCCGCCGGCGTCACGCTGTGGCAGAAGATGGGCACGGCCAGCAAGGGCGCGCCGCCGGAGTTCCTGTCCACGCACCCGGCCGGGCCGACGCGCATCAAGGACATCGAGGCCAACCTGCCGAAGGTGCAGCCGCTGTACGCGCGCGCCGCCAAGCCGGAACGGCGCTTCGAGCCCCCGGCGCCGCCGCAGACGTCCAACGCCGCCCGGCGCTGACAGTGCGCGCTACCAGCGCGCCGGCAGCGGCCGCGTCAGGCCGAGCCTGGCACCGCGCTGGTCGATGTAGCCGCCGCGCACCAGGTCCTTCAGCAAGCGGCTGACCATCTCGCGCGAACAACCCAGCCGGTGGGCCATCTCCTGCTGGGTCAGGCGTTCTTCGACCAGGCGCGTGCCGTCGGGCTGCTGCACCGCCATGGCGTTGAGCAACGGCACCAGCCGGCCGTAGACATCGTTCAGCGCCAGCTGCTTGGCGCTCAGGGTGGCGGCACGGGCGCGGCGGATCAGCTTGGCGATCAGCTCCAGCGCGAACTCGGGGTGCTCGGCAATGTGGTGCAGCAGCGTGGTGCGCGTGATCACGGCGCAGCTGCTGGCTTCGAGCGTGACCACGTTGGCCGAGCGCGGACCGCCGTCCAGGCTCATCTCGCCCAGGTATTCGCCGGGGCCGTAGACGCCGTAGGTGATCTCGCGGCCCTTGTCGCCGCTGGAATAGCTGCGCAGCCGCCCGGCCAGGATCAGGTACAGCGTGTCGCCGAAATCGCCCTCTTCGATGAGCAGGGTGTTCCTGCGGTAGCGGCGGATCTCGCCCTTGGCGGCCAGCGCGCGCAGCGGCTCGCTCAGGGTCGACAACGGGTCCGGATCGGTCGGCGGCGGCTTCGGCATGGCGCGGGCAAGCGCCATGCCCCGGTGGCGGGGCGTCGGGGCGCGGCCCACATGGTAGCGGGCTGTGGCCACGCTCAAGCCGCCTGAGGCTGCGGCGGCAGCGCGCCCAGCTCCGGCACGCCGCGCAAGGCGCCCACCAGCGGCGGCAGCACCGCCACCTGCCGCACCAGCGCGCCGATGCTGTCGGAACGGGTCTTCAGCCGGATGCTGCCGATCTGCGAGCGGATGGTGGAAATGCCCACGCCGTAGCGCACGGCAATGTCGTTGGGGTGCAGGCCCTCGCTCAGCGCCTCCAGCACGCGCGTTTCGGCCAGCGTCAGCCCGTGGCTGCGCGCAAACCACTGCACGCCCAGGCCGCCGCACATCTGGCGCTTGCCCAGCGACAGCTGCGTGGCCGTCTGGCCGCCAGGCCCGTCCGCGCGCAACGGCACCACCGACACGGCCACGCGGTGCCCGTCCTGCCCCAGCAGCAGCAGGCGGCGCAGCCCGCGCAGGGCCGCCTGCAGAGCGTCTTGCAGCCGCGCCATGTCGGCGGCGTCGCGGGCGCGCAGCTGGCGGCCCAGCAACTGCAGCGGGTGCTGGGCATCGAGTTCGCAACGTGCGGCATGGTTCAGGTGCAGGACCTGTGCATCGCTGCCGAGCAGCAGCACGCCGTAGTCGATTTCGTCGAGCATCAGCTCGTAGAAGCGCGCCAGAGGCGGCGGCTCGGCATCGGCCGGCTGGCGCGGCAGCGCGCGCGCGTCCCACGGCAGCGGATTCAGGCCCAGTGCCTGGATGTGCAGGTCGAACATGGTGCATCCCTTCTTGTGCCGAGGGCCGGCCGATGGGCCGGCCCCGGTGCACACAGGCTAGGGATGCGTCGCGCCCTCAGGGCGTGAATCTGCGTGGGCGGCCTTGTGACTTATTCACACGCCGCTCAGACGCCGGCGGCGTCGATCTCGGCATAGGCATGGTTCAGCCACAGCTTCAGGCGCTGGCGCTCCATCAGCCCGAGCTTGCCGTTGCCGCCGGCGCTGGCGGTGTTCTTGGCGGCCCAGAAGCTGCTGTTGGCGGCATCGATCTTCTGCACCACCACGTCGTGCAGCCGCTTGATGTTCACCACCTTGGCGCCCAGGCCGAGGGCGCGTTCGAGTTCACCGGACTCTTCGAGCTGGCTGAAGTCGTCGCCGCGCAGCTGGTTGCGCACCAGCACGTAGCGCAGGCGGTGACCGAAGCGGTCGAGCAGCTTCTTCAGCAGGTCCACCGAATCGCGGCCGGAGTCCATCACGTGCCAGTAATGGATGGCCAGCCCGGACAGGTCGGCCAGGTCGAGCACGCCGGACTCGTCCATCCATTTGGCCAGTGGGTCGTGGGTCTGCGCCGCCAGGTCGACCAGCACCCGGCGGCCGGGCTGGTCGATGCTGGACTCGATGATCGTGTCCAGCGCCTCGTAGCGGTCCACCAGCACCGGCGAGGCATAACCGGCATAGAAGCGCATCAGCGAGCCGTGCGAGCGGTCGGTGTCGAAGCCCAGGAAGGGCATGTCGTGGTCGATGAAGTACTGCGCCAGCAGCCGCGACACCAGCGACTTGCCGACACCGCCTTTTTCACCGCCGATCAGGTGCACGTGGGCCTGGGGCGCGGCCTCGAGGGTGGGGATCTCGGACATGGGGAAGCTTCCGTTTCAGTGGAGTCTGCGGGGCATTGTCCACCGAGCAACTCTCAGGCCAGCACGCGCAGCAGCCAGCGGTTCAGGTCGGCGATCTCGTCCATGCACACCGAATGCGGCATCGCATAGTCGTGCCACTCGATGTCGTAGCCCAGCGCGCGCAATGCGTCGCGCGAGGCGGTCGCGCGCTCGAGCGCGATCATCGGATCTTCGCGGCCGTGCGCCAGGAAGATCGGCACGTCCGCATTGGCGGCCGAGCGCTCGGTGGCGGTGTGGGCCGCCAGCGGCAGGTAGCCCGACAAGCCGACCAGCCCGGCCAGGCGCTCGGCATGGCGCAGCCCGGTCAGCAGCGTCATCGCGCAGCCCTGCGAAAAGCCCATCAGCACGATGCGCTGCGCCGGCATGCCGCGCGCCACCTCGCGGGCGATCAGCGCCTCGATCTGTGCCTGCGACTCGCGCAGGCCGGCTTCGTCCTCGTGTCGCGCCGCCGGCGTGCCGGCGATGTCGTACCAGGCGCGCATGACGTAGCCGCCGTTCATCGTCACCGGCCGCATCGGCGCGTGCGGGAAGACGAAGCGCGCACCGCCCACGGCCGACAGGTCCAGCTCCTGCGCAATCGGCACGAAGTCGTTGCCGTCGGCGCCCAGGCCGTGCAGCACGATCAGGCTGGCGTCGGGCGTGTCGGTGGTCTGCATTTCGATGCATTCGAGTCTCATGGGGGGCTCCGGGTGTAGCGCGCGACGATGTCGGCAAACTGCAACGGCCACGCGGCCAAAGCGCCGTCGTCGCCTTTGAAGACACTGTTCAGGAAGGCGACCGACAGCGAGCGCGTGGCTTCCTTGACCTGCGCGTTCAGCTGCAGGCCGCCGCTGCCGGCGCGGTCGGTGAAGATGCTGTGCGAGCCGCCGGCAAACACCGCCAGCGTCTTGCGCGCGCTGCCGGTGGCATCGAACACCGCCACGCGGTCGCCGGCCCCCGAGTAATAGCCGGGGATGCGGATCACGTCCTCGGTGGCGGTGACGTGCAGGCTGGGCACGCGCACCGGGCCCAGGATCTGCTGCGGCGCCGCTTCGCCGTAGAAGGGCGGAGCCGACAGCAGGATCACCGCCTTGATGCGCGCATCCTGCAGCTGCAACGCAGCGCCGTCGCGCTGCACGCTGGCGCCGGCGGCCAGCAGCGTGGTGTTGGCGCCGTAGGAATGGCCGGCGGCGACGATGCGCTGCGCATCCAGTCGCGGCGCCAGTTCGCCGGCCAGCAGCTGGTCGAGCGCGAAGCTCAGGTCGCGCACCCGCGCCACCGCCTCGGATTCGCGCGCCGCACCCTGCAGCCGCGCCACGATCTCGAAGGGGTTCCCGGCCCAGACGCCGCGATCGCTGCCCACGTGCTGCAGGTGCAGGCTGGCATAACCCTGGCCGGCCCAGAAGCGGCCCAGGTAGCTGTAGCCGTGGCGCGAGCCGCCGATGCCGTGCGAGAACACCACCAATGGCACCGGCGTGTCGGTGCTGGCCGTCTCGGGCAGATATAGGCGCACCGGCACGCTGCGCTGGCGCGTGCTGTCCAGCCAGTCGAAATCGAGCGTCCGGAAGGCCGCTTCAGTGGCCGCGGGCGCGGTGCCCACCGGCTGCGCGCGCACGGCGATGCTGCCGGCCAGCGTCAGGCCCAGCGCCAGTCCCAGCGCGAGCAAGGGTCGTTGAAGGTGCATGGCGCAGCTCCCGGTTCAATGGGGGTCGGCGGTGCCCAGCGCGCCCTGCGGCGGCGCCTTGCGGTGCAGCCAGCCGCGCACCTTCTGCACCATGTCGTCGACGTAGGTGAAGACCACCGGGATGACCAGCAGGCTCAGGAAGGTGGAGGTGATCAGCCCGCCGATGACGACGATGGCCATCGGCGAGCGGAAGCTCGGGTCGACGCCGATGCCCAGCGCGATCGGCAGCATGCCCGCGCCCATCGCGATGGTCGTCATGACGATCGGCCGTGCGCGCTTGCGGCAGGCGTCGATGATGGCCTCGGCGCGCGACAGCCCGTGGTCGCGCCGCGCCAGGATGACGTAGTCCACCAGCAGGATCGAGTTCTTGGTGGCGATGCCCATCAGCATGATCAGCCCGATCATCGACGGCATCGACAGTGCCGAGCCGGTGACGAACAGCGCGAGGAAGGCGCCGGGGATCGACAGCACCAGCGCCGCCAGGATCGTCACCGGCTGCACGAAGTCGTGGAACAGCAGCACCAGCACCACGTAGATGCACAGCACGCCGGTCAGCATCGCCAGGCCGAAGCCCGTGACCAGCTCGCCCATCGCCTCGGCATCGCCGACCGAGGTGCGGCTCACGCCCGGCGGCAGGGTCATCAGGCTGGGCAGCGCCAGCGCGCGCTGCTCCACCTCGCCCAGCGGCTGCTGGTTCAGCTCGATCTCGAAGTTGATGTTGCGCAGCCGGTCGTAGCGCGTGATCTCCGACGGCCCGCTGGCCATCTCCAGCGTGGCCACGTTGCCCAGCGGCACGGGCCCGCGCGCGCCCGGCACCGGCAGCCGGCGCAGCGTGTCCAGGTCGGTGCGCGCATCGTCGGCCAGCTTGACCACTACCGGCACCTGGCGCTGGCTCAGGTTGAGCTTGGCGAGGGCCTGGTCGTAGTCGCCCGCGGTGGCGATGCGCAGCGTGTCGGCGATCGCCGCCGAGGTCACGCCCAGGTCGGCGGCACGCGCGAAGTCGGGCCGCACGATCAGCTCGGGCCGCACCAGGCTGGCGGTGGAGGTGACCGCGCCGATGCCGGGAATCGTGCGCAGCTCGCGCTCGACCTGCTGCGCATGCTGCGCCAGCGCGCGCCCGTCCTCGCCGGCCAGCACCAGCACGTACTTCTCGCTCGACGCGCCCAGGCCGACCTTGACGCGCGCGCCGGGCAGCACCGCCAGCGCGTCGCGCAGCTGGCCCTCGATGTCTTGCTTGCTGGTGCCCGAACGGTCGTTGCGGTGCGTCATGTTGATCGTCAGCACCGCCTTGCGCACCTCGGCCGCCGCCTGCGGCGAGAACGGGTCGCCGCCGGCACTGCCGCCGCCGATGGCGGTGTAGACCAGCTTGACGTGCGGGTTGGCCTGCACGATGTCGCGCGCCTGCTCGGCCAGCGCATAGGTGTCCTTGAAGGTGCTGCCCGGCGCCAGCGTCAGCGTCACCTGCGTCTGCGACAGGTCGTCCGGCGGGATGAAGCCCGCAGGCAGCAGCGTCGCCAGCCCCAGCCCGCCGAAGAAGAAGGTCGCCGCGCCCAGCAGCGTCAGCACGCGGTGGCGCAGGCACCAGTGCGCCCAGCGCAGGTAGATGCGCATCCAGCCCGGCTCGCGCTCGGCGCGCTTCGGCGCATGCAGCATGTAGGCCGCCATCATCGGCGTCAACATGCGCGCCACCACCAGCGAGAAGAACACCGCAATGGCCGCGGTCCAGCCGAACTGCACGAAGAACTTGCCGACCACGCCGCTCATGAAGGCGGTGGGCAGGAACACCGCGATCAGCGTGAAGGTGGTGGCGATCACCGCCAGGCCGATCTCGTCGGCCGCCTCCATCGCCGCCTGGTACGGCGTCTTGCCCATGCGCAGGTGGCGCATGATGTTCTCGATCTCGACGATGGCGTCGTCGACCAGGATGCCGACCACCAGCGACAGGCTCAGCAGCGTCACCACGTTGACGGTGAAGCCCATCAGGTACATCACCGCGAAGGTCGGGATCGCCGACAGCGGCAGCGCCACCGCGGCGACGAAGGTGGCGCGCCAGTCGCGCAGGAACAGGAACACCACCAGCACCGCCAGCGCCGCGCCTTCGTACAGCAGCTTCATCGAGCCGTCGTAGTTCTCGACCACCGGGTCGACGAAGTTGAAGGCCTCGGTGACCTGGATCTCCGGATGTTCGGCCTTCAGCTTTTCCAGCGCGGCGCGCACGCCGTCGGTGACCTCGAGTTCGCTGGCGCCGCGCGAGCGCACGATCTCGAAGCCGACCACCGGCTCGCCGTTCAGCAGCGCCGCCGAGCGCCGCTCGGCCACGGTGTCGGTGACGCTGGCCACCTGGTCGAGGCGGATGCGGCGCCCGTCGGACAACGGGATTTCGAGCGCGCCCATCTCGGCCGCCGACTGCACCGTGGCGATGGTGCGCACCGACTGCTCGGCGCCGCCCAGGTCGGCGCGGCCGCCGGCCGCTTCCTGCTGCATCTGGCGCAGCTGGCGCGAGATGTCGGCGGCGCTGGCGTTCAGCGCCAGCAGCCGCGCCGGGTCGAGCTCGACGCGCAACTCGCGCGTCACGCCGCCGACGCGCGTGACCGCGCCGACGCCGGGCACCGCCAGCATCTTGCGCGCCACCTGGTTGTCGACGAACCACGACAGCGCCTCGTCGTCCATGCGCTGCGACGACACCGTGTAGGTCAGGATCGGCATGCCGGCCAGATCGACCTTCTGGATGATCGGGTCGCGCAGGTCCGCCGGCAGGTCCGAGCGCACGCGCGAGACCGCGTCGCGCACGTCGTCGATGGCCTCCTGCGTCGGCTTTTCCAGGTGGAACTCGACCATCAGCACCGCGCTGCCGTCCTGCAGCGTGGTGTAGACGTGCTTCAGTCCCTGCACCGTGGCCAGCGAGTTCTCGATCTTGCGCGCGACCTCGGTCTCCATCTGCGACGGCGATGCACCGGGCAGCGAGGCGGTCACCGTGACCATCGGCAGGTCGATGTCCGGGAAGTTCTGCACCTTCATCGCGTTGAACGCGACCAGGCCGGCCAGCGTCAGCAGCATGAACAGCAGGATCGACGGCGTCGGGTTGCGGATCGACCAAGACGAGACGTTGAAATTCATCGCCTTCGCGCCTTTGTCACGGCTTGGCTGCAGGAGCGGCATCGACCACGCGAACCAGGTCGCCGTCGGCGAGGAAGCCGCCGCCCGCGGCCACCACGCGCGCGTCGGGCGCCAGCCCGTCGACGATCTCGACGCGGTCGCCGACGCGGCGGCCGACCTCGACCTTGGTCAGCAGCACCTTCGAATCGGCGCCGACGCGCAGCACGTAGTCGAAGCCGTCGCGCAGCAGCACCGCGCTCTGCGGCAAGGTCAGCGCCGTGCTGCTGCCGATGTCGAACTCGCCGCGCGCGAACATGCCGGCGCGCGCCGCGCCCGGTACCGGCAGGTCGACGTAGACCAGGCCGTTGCGCGTGGCGGTGTCCACGGTCGGCGCGATCATGCGCACCGTGCCCTGGACCGGGCTGCCGCCGGCCGGCGTGACACTGGCGGCCATGCCCGGCTTCAGCCGCGCCAAGTCCGGTGCCGCCACCTCGGCGCGCCATTCGAGCCGGCCCTGGCGGATCATGCGGAACAGCTCCTGCCCCGCCGGCAGCACCGCACCGACGGTGGCGGTGCGTGACGAGATCACGCCGTTGTCCGGCGCCAGCACCTGCGTCTGGCGCAGGCGCAGCGCCTGCACGTTGGCCTGCGCGCGCTGCGCGTCCAACCGCGCCTGCGCGGTGCGCTCGGCGGTCATGAACTGGTTGATCTGCTGCTCGCTCAGCGCCCCGCTGGTGGCCAGTTCGCGCGCCCGCGCGGCGTTGGCGGTGGCCTCGGCCAGCGCGGCCTCGGCCTCGGCGACTACCGCGCGGATCTGCGCCACGTCGGCCTGCATCATGTCGGGCGCGAAGGTGGCCAGCACCTGGCCCTTCTTGACCGCGTCGCCGACGTTGACGCGCACCTCGGCCAGGCGCAGGCCGTTGGCCTCGGTGCCGATGATCGCCTCCTGCCAGGCGGCGATGTTGCCGTTGGCGCTGATCTTCTGCGCCAGCGTCGAACGCTGCGGCTGTGTGGTGCTCACGCTCAGCGCCGGGCGCGGCGCGGCCGTGGCCTTCTTGTCGTCGGCGGCGGCACGCACCGCCAGCGCGGCCGCGCCCAGCAGTGCGGCCGTGCCCAGCGCCAGCAGCAGGACTTTGGAAACTCGGTTCATCGGCATCCGATCTTCACTTCGTGGCTGCGGCGGCAGCTGCCACGTCCGGCTCGGGGCTCCAGCCGCCGCCGAGCGCGCGGTACAGGTTGATCCAGGCCGCCACCTGCTCGCGCTGCAGTTCGATCAGCGTGCTGTGGGCCAGCAGCGCGCTGCGGCGCGCATCTTCCAGGTCGAACAGGCTGCCCAGACCGCCGCGGAAGCGCGCGTCGGCGGCCTTCAGCGAGGCTTCGAAGCCTTCGATCGACACCTTCGTGTCCTCGATGCGGCGCGTGCTGCTGTCCAGCGTGATCAGCGCGCCTTCGACCTCGCGCACCGCCGAGCGGATCAGCCCGCGGTAGACGGACACGGCCTCGTCGTAGCGTGCGCGTGCGGCCACCACGTTGGCCACG
>Ga0307505_10001499_pt1 | contig 18679 bp, 19 predicted proteins | sample 23_S_MG_FD_202183 | JGI IMG/M metagenome (GOLD analysis project Ga0307505, IMG submission 202183) | Soil microbial communities from Populus trichocarpa stands in riparian zone in the Pacific Northwest, United States - 23_S | ecosystem: Environmental > Terrestrial > Soil > Riparian zone > Trees...
GTGGCCGGCGGCGCGCAGCACGGCCACGCCCTGCCCGTTCTGCACCACCAGCACGGTGATGGCCAGCGGCAGCACCAGCTCGACCATCGCCGCCCACGACCAGGCCGGCGCCTGCAGCAGCGGCCGGGCGAACTCGATCTCACCCAGCGTGGCGGTGTCGAAACGGCCGAGCAGCGCGATGGCCAGCGCACCGGCCAGCAATGCGCCTATCAGCGGCGGCAGCCGGCGCCCGGCCGCCGGCCACAGGCTCAAGCCCAGCCAGGCCGCGACCATGGCACCGGCGATGCCCGGGTCCTGGTGCAGCGCGCGCACCAGGTCCAGCCCGAAGCGCAGGAACACCCCCGCCACCATGCCCATGACGATGGGCATCGGCACCGCCAGCATCGCGCGCCGCACCCAGCCCGACGCGCCCAGCGCCAGCACCAGCAGCCCTGTTGCGATGTAGGCGCCGATGACCTCGGCAAAGCTCAGGTGCGTCAGCGCCGGGCCGACCAGCACCGTGCCCGGGATGGTCCAGAAGAAGGCCAGCGGCTGGCGGTACAGCCAGCAGAACAGGATGGTGATCAGCCCGTTGACGAAGAAGGCGCCGAACAGCCAGGACGCGAGTTGCGCTTCGTTCAAGCCGCCCTGGCTGCCCACCGACAGGATGATGGCCACCGGCGCGGTGGCGGCGAACAGCCAGCCGATGAAGCCGTTGGCGGCATAGCGCGGGCCGAAGTCGGCGAGCAGCTGCCGCGGCGACGGCGGTGGGATGGCGGGACGTTCGAGCATGGCGGCCATGCGGCGCGATGCTAGCGCGGCCACCCGCCCTACCGAGCTTGTCGCGCCGGGTGCCTCACTTCGCCCCGGCGTCGCGCAGCATGCGCGCCACCTCGGCCTGCCCCCTGCGTTGCGCGTGCTGCAGCGCCGAGACACCTTCGCGGTCGCGCACGTTCACCTCGCCGCCGCTGGCGATGAGCATGCGCACGATCTCGCGGTGCCGCGGGCCGTCGCTGCCCAGCACGATGGCTTCCAGCAGCGCGGTCCAGCCCAGGTGGTTGACGTGATGCAGGTCGATCGGCGTGCCGAGCAACAGCCGCACGGTGTCGACATGGCCGCGGTAGGCCGGCCCCATCAGCGCGGTGCTGCCGAAGCGGTTCAGCGCCTGGAGATCGGCGCCAGCGGCCAGCGCCGCCTGCACCAGCGCGGTGTGGCCGCTGCGCGCGGCGATCAGGAACGCGGAGTCCTGCTGCGCATCGCGCGCGTTGACGTCGGCACCTTGATCCAGCAGCGCCCGGAAGGCTGCCAGGTCGCCGCGCGCGGCGGCGGCGCGCAGCGCCTGGTCGATCTCACGATCGGCCGCATGCGCCGCAAGCCAGGCCAGCACAGCGCCCAGCACGAGCACACGGCGATGATGACCAGGGTCCAACGGGTTCATTCAGCCCACATCCAGCAACCGCGGCAGCAGCACCGCCGCGGTGCCGCGCAGCACCCAATGCGCCTGGTCGTCGATCTCCGAGGCGTCCGGGTTCAGGATCGCCACCTTCGCGCCGGCGCGTCGCGCGACCGCGGCCAGCCCGGCCGCCGGCCACACCGCGCCCGAGGTGCCGACCACCAGCATCAGCTCGCAGGCGCGCGCGGCCTGCTCGGCAGAGGCCATCGCATCCTCGGGCAGCATCTCGCCGAACCAGACCACAGCCGGGCGCAGCAGGTTGCCGCAGTCGGCGCAGCGCGGTGGTTCACCAGGCAGGGCCTGAGCGACTGCGCAAGCGCGCCCGCTCGGACAAGGCTGCAGCCAACGGTCGGCCAGGATGTCGCCATGCAGGCGGATCGTCTGCGGCCAGCCGGCGCGCTGGTGCAGGTCGTCGACGTTCTGCGTGACGATCGTCAGCACGCCGCTGCGGCGGCGGCCGTAGTCGGCCAGCGCCACGTGCCCGGCGTTCGGCTGCGCGGCGCGCACGGCCTGCTTGCGCTCGGCGTACCAGGCCCAGACGCGTGCCGGGTTGGCGCGGAAGCCTTCCTCGCTGGCCAGCTGCGCCGGGTCGAAGCGGCTCCACAGGCCGCTCATCGCGTCGCGGAAGGTGGGGATGCCGCTCTCGGCGCTCATGCCCGCGCCGCTGAGCACACAGACGCGGTCCGCGCGCCGCGCCAGCGCCTGCACCGCGGCGACGGCGTCCTCGGCCATCAGCCCCCGCGCTGGCGCCGCGCCTCGTACAGGCACACGCCGCTGGCCACCGAGACGTTGAGGCTCTCCACCGCGCCCAGCATCGGGATGCGCACCAGCACATCGCAGGTCTTGCGCGTCAGCTGGCGCAGGCCCTTGCCTTCGGCGCCCAGCACCAGCGCCAGCGGGCCCTTCAGGTCGGCTTCGTAGAGCGTACCCGGCGCATCGTCGCTGGTGCCGACGACGAGGATGTCGCGCTCCTTCAGCTCGTTCAGCGTGCGCGCCAGGTTGGTGACCATCAGGTAGGGCACGGTTTCGGCCGCGCCGCTGGCCACCTTGGCCACGGTGGCATTCAATCCCACCGCATGGTCCTTGGGCGCGAGCACCGCATGCACGCCGGCGCCATCGGCCACGCGCAGGCAGGCGCCCAGGTTGTGCGGGTCGGTCACGCCGTCCAGCACCAGCAGCAGCGGCGGGCCTTCCACCGCGTCGAGCAGGTCGTCCAGCGAATGGCTCTGCGGCAGCGGCGTCACGCGTGCCACCACGCCCTGGTGCCGCGGCGTGCCGGCCAGCTGCGTGAGCTGCGTGTCGTCGCTGTCGAGCACGCGCACCTTGGCGGCCTGGGCGCGCTCGATCAGCTGGCGCATACGCTGGTCGCGGCGCGACGCGTCGATGTGCAGCTCCGTGATGGAGGCGGGGGCCGTCTTCAGGCGCACGCCCACGGCGTGGAAGCCGAACAGGATCCTGGAACTCATGCGTCCACTCCTTCGCGCCAGCGCAGCAGCAGGTCGCGAAAGTTCTGCGCCGCGGGCGACAAGGAGCGGTCGGCATGGAACAGCAGCGAGATCTCGCGGTGGATCACCGGCTCGGTGACCTGGCGCGTCACCAGGCCGAGCATGTGCGCCAGCCGCGACATCGCCGAGGTCATGACGGCAATGCCGAGTCCGCCCTCGACCATGCCGAGGATCGTCAGCGGCAGCGCCACTTCGTATTGCCGCGTCAGCGACAGGCCCTCGCGGGCCAGCGCCAGGTCCAGCTGCACGCGCACCGCATTGCCCGGCGGCGGGCCGATCAGCGGAATGTCCTTGAGCGTGCGCCAGACCAGCTCGGCGTGCCTGGCCAGCGGATGGTCGGCCGGCATCACGGCCACGAACTCGTCGGTCATCAGCAGACGCGCCGCGATGTCCTGCTGCGTCGCAATGGCCGAGCCGAGGCCGAAGTCCACCTCACCGGCGCGCACCTTGTCGATGACCTCGTGCTCGGTCACGTCCTGCACGTTGACCTTGACGCCGGGATACTCGTCGCAATACAGCCGGATGAAACGCGGCAGCAGCAGCGCCGCCTGCAGCGACGCCGCCGCGATCGACACCCGGCCGCGGCCCAGCGTGCTCAGCTCGTTGGCGCTGCCGATGACTTGGTCCAGGTCGGACATCGCACGCCGCGCCAGCGGCAGCAACTCGGCGCCGGCCTGCGTCAGCCGCAGCATGCGCGTGTGCCGGTCGAAGAGGCGCAGGCCGAGGTTCTCCTCGAGTTCGCGCACCAGGGTGCTGACCGACGACTGCGACAGTTCCAGCCGCTCACCAGCACGGGTGAAGTGCTGCGCCTCGGCCACGGCGATGAACGCGCGCAGCTGGCGCAGGGTCACATTCATGGGTTAGGTAGATGGATTTATACGAGTATGCCCATTCTCCGATGAGATCGAAAGTGAAACCATGCGGCGGTGCAAGGCTGACTCCGATGGCCTTGCACCCCGGCCTCACCACCGCGATACCAAGGAGACAAGAGATGTTCGAGCATGACGTTCTTTCAAGGGTCTGGCGCCGGCTGCTTGCCGCGACCGTGCTCGCCGCCGGCCTGCTGCCGGGCGCGATGGCCCAGGACAAGGTGACCTTCGCCACCACCTGGTTCGCCCAGGCCGAACACGGCGGCTACTACCAGGCGCTGGCCGAGGGCATCTACAAGAAGCATGGCCTGGACGTGACCATCAAGATGGGCGGGCCGCAGGTCAACGGCATGCAGCTGCTGCTGGCCGGCCAGTCCGACTTCATCATCAACTACGACTTCGCGGTGCTGCAGGGCGTCGAGAAGGGCTTCCCGCTGGTCACGGTGGCGGCGCCCTTCCAGTTCGACATCCAGGGCATCATGACGCGCGACGACGTGCCCAACCTCGGCGCCCTGAAGGACAAGACGATCCTCGTCGCCGGCACCGGCACCACCTACTGGTGGCCGTGGGTGAAGAAGAAGTACGGCTACACCGACGCGCAGATGCGGCCCTACACCTTCAACCTGCAGCCCTTCTTCGCCGACCCCAACATCGTGCAGCAGGCCTTCCCCTCGTCGGAGCCCTACCAGGCCGACCAGCGCGGCCTGAAGACCAAGTTCTTCCTGCTGTCCGACGAGGGCTACCCGCCCTATACCCAGGCCATCACCACCACGCAGAAGCTGCTGGCCGAAAGGCCCGACGTGGCAGCCCGCTTCGTGCGCGCCTCGATCGAGGGCTGGAAGATCTACATGGAAAATCCGGCGCCGGGCAACGCGCTGATCAAGAAGGACAACCCGAACATGACCGACGGCCAGCTGGCCTTCGCCATGAAGCGGCTCAAGGAGCTGCAGGTCGTGAGCGGCGGCGACGCCGCCACGCAGGGCATCGGCACGATGACCGACGCGCGCTGGAAGAAGACCGCCGACTTCATGGTCGAATGGGGCCTGCTCAAGCCCGACACGGATTGGCGCAAGGCCTACACGCTGCAGTTCGTCAAGGACCTGAAGGTCATGCCATGAGTGCCGCCGTCACCGCATTGCGCTCGGCCCAGCCGGAGACAGCCATGGACATGCCCGCAGGACGCGCGGCGGGCGCAGACGCGCCGGTCGTGCTCGAAGCCGACCGCGTCGAGAAGACCTACCCCAACGGCACGCACGCGCTCAACGACACCAGCGTGCAGATCAGGCGCGGCGAGTTCGTGTCGCTGCTCGGCCCCTCGGGCTGCGGCAAGAGCACGCTGCTGAAGATGTTCGCCGGGCTGGAGGTGCCGTCCAGCGGGCGCATCGTGCTGCACGACGGGCACGACGCCGCCGGCCGCGCCAGCGGCCACCGCTCGATGGCGATGGTGTTCCAGGAGGCCACGCTGATGCCCTGGGCGCGGGTCGACGACAACGTACGCCTGCCGCTGGACCTGGCGGGCATGCGCCGCAGCGACAGCGAGCCGCGCATCGCCGACGCGCTGGAGATGGTGGGCCTGTCGCAGTTCAAGCAGTCCTACCCGCGCGAACTGTCCGGCGGCATGCAGATGCGCGTGTCCATCGCCCGCGCGCTGGCGGTGCAGCCGAGCATTTTGCTGATGGACGAACCCTTCGGCGCGCTCGACGAGTTCACGCGCAACAAGCTCGACAGCGACCTGCACCAGCTGTGGGAACAGCGCGGCTTCACCGTCGTCTTCGTCACCCACAGCATCTACGAGGCGGTGTTCCTGTCCAGCCGCGTGGTGGTGATGGCGGCGCGCCCGGGGCGCGTCATCGCCGACGTGAGCATCGACGCGCCGCCGCAGCGCGACGAGGCCTACCGCGTGTCGCAGCCCTTCATCGACAACTGCCGCGTGCTGTCGCAACACCTGACGCGCGCCAACCGCGGCGAGCGCTGAAACCCAACCCACGAGGCCTGCCATGAGTGCCAGCACCGCCGCCCTTCCTCAACCCGCCGGCTCGGCCGGCATCGCCGCCAACGCGGGCCTGGTGCGCGTCGGCGCGCCGGCGCTGCTCGGCGTGGTGCTGCTCGCCATCTGGCAGTTGATCTGCACCACCTTCGCCGTGCCCGAGTACCTGGTGCCGTCGCCGCTGCGCATCGCGCAGACGCTGGCCGAGGACTGGGTGCTGCTGAGCTCGGCGCTGATGACGACGCTGAAGGTCACCTTCCTGGCCTTTGCGCTGGCGATGGTGCTGGGCGTGGCGGCGGCCTTCCTGTTCGTGCAGAGCCGCATCGTCGAGATCAGCCTGTTCCCCTATGCGGTGATCCTGCAGGTGACGCCGATCGTCGCCATCGCGCCGCTGATCATCATCTGGGTCAAGGACCCGCTGCCGGCGATGGTGATCTGCGCGACCATCGTCGCGCTGTTCCCCATCATCTCCAACACCATCCTCGGGCTGCGCAGCGTCAACCCCGGGCTGATGAACCTGTTCCGCCTGAACCGCGCCACGCGCTGGCAGACCTTGGCGCGGCTGCGCGTGCCCAGCGCGCTGCCCTATTTCTTCGGCGGGTTGCGCATCTCCAGCGGCCTGGCGCTGATCGGCGCGGTGGTGGCCGAGTTCGTCGCCGGCACCGGCGGCACGGCCTCGGGGCTGGCCTACCAGATCCTGCAGTCGGGCTTCCAGCTGAACATCCCGCGGCTGTTCGCGGCGCTGTTCCTGATCACGCTGACCGGCATCGTGCTGTTCACCGCCATGGCCTCGCTGTCGAAGTGGGCGCTGCGCTGGCACGAAAGCGAGATGAACTGATGCTGATCCGCAATGCCAGCGCCGTGCTCACCGGCCGCGCCGCAAACGATGGCGCACGCAGCGCTGCCTGCGACCTGCGCATCGGCGGCGACGGCCTGATCCGCGAAATGGGCCGCGGCCTGCGCCCGGAGCCGGGCGAACAGGTGCTCGACGCCACCGACTGCGTGGTCTACCCCGGCTGGGTCAACACCCACCACCACCTGTTCCAGTCGCTGCTGAAGGGCGTGCCAGCGGGCATCGATGCCACGCTCACGCCCTGGCTGAAGGCCGTGCCCTATGCCTACCGCGGCGCCATCGACGAGGACATGCTGCGCCTGGCGGCGCGCATCGGCCTGGTGGAGCTGATGCGCTCGGGCTGCAGCACCATCGCCGACCACCACTACATCTACTACCCGGGCATCGGCTACGACCCGTCGGCCGTGCTCTTCGACGAAGCGGACAAGCTGGGGGTGCGCTTCATGCTGCTGCGCGGTGGCGCCACGCAGACGCGCGACGCCGAGGCCAACGCGCCGGCGCACCTGCGGCCCGAGACGCTGGACGGCATGCTGGCCGACATCGAGCGCACGGTGCGGCGCCACCACCAGCGCGGACCGCGCGCACGCACACGGGTGGCGATGGCGCCGACCACGCTGACGATCTCGCTGCGGCCGGACGAGCTGAAGCCGATGGCCCGGGCCGCGCGCGAGCTGGGCGTGCCGATGCACACCCACATGTCGGAGACGGTGAGCTACTACGAACATTGCGCCGAACGCTACGGCCGGCTGCCGATCGAGGTGGCGGCCGAACACGAATGGCTGGGCCTGGACGTGTGGTTCGCGCACCTGGTGCACCTGAGCGAAGGCGAACGCCGCTTGCTCGCCGAAACACGCACCGGCATGGCGCATTGCCCGCAGAGCAACGGCCGGCTGGGCAGCGGCGTGGCGCCGGCCCCGGCGCTGGCGAAGGCCGGCGCCCGGGTGTCGATCGGCGTCGACGGCGCGGCGTCCAACGAAGCCGCCGACATGCTGAGCGAGCTGCACTTCGCCTGGCTGATGCATCGCGCACACGCGGGCGCCGCGGCCGTTGCGCGGCCCGGTGGCGACGGCGAACGAGGTGCCGACGCAGTGACGGTGGAACAGCTGGTGCACTGGGCCAGCGCGGGCGGCGCCGAGATCCTGGGTTTCGAGGGCGTGGGCACACTCGAAGTCGGCCAGGCGGCGGACCTGGCGGTCTATGCGCTCGACGACCCACGCCATTTCGGCCTGCACGACCCGGCCATCGCGCCCATCGCCAGCGGTGCCCGGCCGCGCCTGAAATGGCTGCTGTGCGACGGCCAGGTGCGCGTGCAGGACGACCAGATCCCCGGCTTGGACCTGGACGAGCTGAACGCCCAGGCGCGCACGGCCGTCAGGCGGCTGCGAGCGCTGTCGTGACGCGGCGGCTGATCGTCGGCATCAGCGGCGCGTCGGGCTTCGTCTATGGCCAGCGGCTGCTGCAGATGCTGCAGCCGCTGGACCTGGAAGTGCACCTGGTGGTCAGCAAGTCGGCGCTGCTGACGATGGCCTGCGAGACGCACTGCAAGCTGGCCGACCTGAGCGCGCTGGCGCACCAGCTGCACCGCAACGAGGACATCGGCGCCAGCATCGCCAGCGGTTCGTTCCGCACGCTGGGCATGATCGTCGCGCCCTGTTCGATGAAGACGCTGGCCGAGATCGCCACCGGCAACGCCGGTTCGCTGCTGTCGCGCGCGGCCGACGTGATGCTGAAGGAGCGCCGCCGCCTGGTGCTGCTGGCGCGCGAAACCCCGCTGAGCCTGGTGCACCTGCGCAACATGCTCAGCGTCACCGAGATGGGCGCGATCGTCGCGCCGCCGGTGCCGGCCTTCTATGCGCGGCCGAAGGACCTGGACGAGATGGTCGAGCACACGCTGGGGCGTGTGCTCGATCTGTTCGACATCGACAGCCAGACGGTGCGGCGCTGGGCCGGCACGGGGTCGCGGCCCGCCGCTGATGCCGGTTCGCGATCCATCGAGTCTGCGTGAGCGAGGGTTGGCCATCACTCGTAGTGAGTCCACATGCGGAGTATGCGAACCACACGCTCCTTGGCGAAGACCTCGTAGACCAGCCGATTGTGGATGTTGATTCGTCGAGAGTAGACGCCGGCGAGGTCACCAACAAGCTTCTCGAAGGTTGGAGGATTCTGAAACGGGTCTCTTTCAAGAAGGGCCAACAGAGCCTCGACCTTCGGCTTGAGCCCGGCGGCCTTGACCTTCCTTGCGTCTTTCAGCGCTTGCTTCGAGTAGGCCACTTCCCACTTCACCATTTCAGCTCGCGGGCGCTTTTCGACAGCGGTTCGGCCATGGCCTTGCGGATGGATTCACGCATGCCCGGCACGGAAAGAAGATGCATCGTCTCCTGGATTGCAGCCCAATCCTCCGCCGAGACCAGGACGGCCGAGGCGTTCTTTCCAGCGATGACGATGGGTTGATGGGACTCTGTCGCCTGGTCAATCAAGCGGTAGAGATTGGCGCGCGCTGCGGATGCGGTGAGCACAGTCATGTTGATCCTCAGAAAACACCTGAAGCGTACGCTTTTACGAACGCACCGTCAAGCCATTGCCAGCGCGGCCGACGCTTCGGACACGAGATCGATGGCAGGCAGTCATCGGCACATCCGATCGATATATACGGCAGTTGCCGTTTACCGATCAATCTTCGGCTGCGAGCATCGGCCCATGTCCTCCAGGCCCATACGCGCGATGCCATGAAAGACTTCGAGTACTTCCAGCCCGCCACGCTGGACGACGCGCTGGCCCTGCTGCAGCGCTACCGGGGCAGCGGCAGCCTCTTCGCCGGCGGCACCGACCTGCTGGTGCAGATGAAGGAACACGTGCGCCAGCCGGCGCAGGTGATCGACATCAAGAAGATCCCGGGCATGGACGACTTCGCCTTCGATGCGAAGACGGGCCTGCGGCTGGGTGCGCTGGTGACCACGCGCCAGGTCGAGACCTCGCCGATCACGCTGCGCCACTACGCCGGCCTGGCCAAGGCCGCCACCGACTTCGCCTCGATCCAGGTGCGCCACCGCGCCACCGTGGTCGGCAACGTGTGCCGCGCCTCGCCGTCGGCCGACACGCTGCCGCCGTTGATCGCCGACGGCGCGGACCTTCTCATCCAAGGTCCAGCCGGACAACGCCGCATCCCCGTGCAGGACTTCTGCACCGGTCCGGGCCGCACCGTGCTGGCGGCGGACGAGATCGTCACGCACATCCAGATCCCGGCGCCGCCGCCGCGCACCGGCAAGGCCTACATCAAGCACGGCCGGCGCGCCCAGATGGAGCTGGCCACCGTGGGCGTAGCGGTGCGCATCACGCTCGATGCCGACGGCAGCGTGGCCGACCTGGGTCTGGTGCTCGCCGCGGTGGCGCCCACGCCGCTGCGTGCGCTGCGGGCCGAGGCGCTGCTGCGCGGCCGGCGGCCCACCACCGAAGCGCTGGCCGCCGCCGCCCAGGCCGCCAGCGACGAGGCGCGACCGATCGGCGACGTGCGCGGCAGCGCCGACTACCGGCGCGAGATGGTGCGCGTGCTGACGCGGCGCGCACTGGAGCAGGCCTTGCGGGAGATCCGGCCATGAGCAAGAGAGTTGTTTCCTTCACCGTCAACGGCGAGGCACGCGAGATCGTCGTCGCGCCCAACCGCAGCCTGCTCGACGCGCTGCGCACCGAGGCCGGACTGACCGGCACCAAGAAGGGCTGCGATGTCGGCGAGTGCGGCTCCTGCACCGTCATCCTCAACGGCCAGCCGGTCAATGCCTGCCTGGTGCTGGCCGCCGAGGCCGATGGCGCAGACATCACCACCGTCGAAGGCCTGCAGGCCGCCGACGGCACGCCCCACCCGCTGCAGGACTGCTTCATGCAGTGCGGCGCGGCGCAGTGCGGCTTCTGCACCCCCGGCATCCTGGTCGCGGCCAAGGCGCTGCTGGACCGCAACCCGGCGCCGACGACGGACGAGATCCGCTTCGCCATCGCCGGCAACATCTGCCGCTGCACCGGCTACAGCAAGATCATCGACGCCATCGCGATGGCCTCCACCGCACAGGAGGCCACGCGATGAGCGACAACGCCATCATCGGCAAGAGCGTCAAGCGCCAGGACCTGCTGGCCAAGGTCACCGGCGATGCCAGGTACGTGGCCGACATGCAGCTGCCCGGCCTGCTGTACGCGCGCAGCAAACGCAGCAACGTTGCGCACGCGCTGATCCGCCGCATCGACACGAGCCGCGCGCTGGCGCTGCCGGGGGTGAAGGCGGTGCTGACGCATCAGAACGTGCCGCGCGTGCTGCATGCGGGGTCGCCACACCCGCGGTCGGCTTCGGTCACCTGCGACCAGTACATCCTCGACGACAAGGTGCGCTACTGGGGCGAGACCGTGGCCGTGGTGGCAGCCACCAGCGAGGAGATCGCCGAAGCCGCGCTGGACCTGATCGAGGTCGAGTACGAGCCGTTGCCGGCGGTCTTCACCACCGACGACGCCGCACGCGAAGGCGCGCCGCTGATCCATGACCGCGAGCCCGGCGGCAACCTGGTGCTGCCGCCGGTGAAGACCAGCCGCGGCGACGTCGAGCGCGGCTTCGCCGAGGCCGACCTGATCATCGAAGGCGAGTACGAAGGCGGCCGCCCCACGCCGGCCTACATGGAGCCCAACGCCTGCATGTGCCAGTGGGACGGCAACGGCAACCTGACGGTGTGGATCTCCACGCAGACCGCCTTCATGGTGCGCGGCATCATAGCCGAGGTGCTGGGCCTGCCGCTGCACAAGGTGCGCGTGCTGGTCGACCACATGGGCGGCGGCTTCGGCGCCAAGCAGGACCTGTTCCAGAGCGAGTTCCTGTGTGCGCTGCTGGCGAAGCAGACGCGCCGCCCGGTGCGCATGGAATACACGCGCGAAGAAACCTTTCTCGGCGGTCGCACCCGCCACCCGGCGAAGATCTGGCTGAAGCAGGGTTTCAAGAAGGACGGCACGCTCACCGCCCGCCAGGCGCGCGTGGTCTTCAACTCCGGCGCCTACGGCTCGCACGGGCCGGGCGTGACCATCGTCGGCACCGGCGCCCTGAGCTCGCTGTACCGCTGCGACAACGTCGAGCTCGAGGGCCGCTGCCTGTACACCAACAGCCCCATCGCCGGCGCCTACCGCGGCTACGGCGTGGTGCAGACCTACTACGCGCTGGACATCCAGATGGACGAGGCGGCGCACAAGCTGGGCATGGACCCGGCCGAGCTGAAGCTGAAGAACGCGGTGCGCGAGGGCGACATCGCGCCTTCGGGCCACCCGCTGATCGGCCATGGGCTGGAGGACTGCATCCGCCGCGGCATGCAGGAGGTGGGCTGGGCCGCGCTGCGCCGGCGCACGCGCGACAGCGGCGTGCAGCGCCGCGGCTGGGGCATGGGCTGCGAGATGCACGGCAGCAGCGCCTACCCCGGCATCAAGGAACAGGGCAACGCCATCGTCAAGATGAACGAGGACGGCAGCGTCGTGCTGCTGACCGGCACCGCCGGCCTGGGCACCGGCGCGCACACCGCGCTGGCGCAGATCGTGGCCGAGGAACTGGGCCTGCGCTTCGAGTCGGTGTCGGTCATGCATGGCGACACCGACGTGGTGCCCTGGGACATCGGCGCCTTCGCCAGCCACACCACCTACCTGGGCGGCAAGGCGGCGCAGCTGGCGGCGGCGGAAGTCAAGCGCCAGCTGTTCGACCGCGCCGCCGAGCTGCTGGAAGCGGCAGCGGGTGACCTGGAATCCATCGAGGGTGTGATCCGCGTGCGCGGCAGCGATCGCACGATCAGCATCCGCGACGCGGTGGCGCCGCGCAAGGGCGTGCCGGCGGCGCAGTTGGTCGGCAGCGCCACCTACCACCCGACCAAGTCCTACTCCTTCGCGGCGCACTTCGTCGAGGTCGTCGTCGACACCGAGACCGGCCAGATCACTGTGCTGCAGGTGGTGCCGGTGCACGAGATCGGCAAGATCATCCACCCGATCGCCGCGGCCGGCCAGATCGAGGGCGGCATCCAGCAGGGCATCGGCCACACGCTGTACGAGGACTACCAGATCGACCTGAAGACCGGCCGCTCGCTCAACGCCAACTTCGTCGACTACAAGATGCCGTTGTCGATGGACATGCCGCCCATCCGCACGGTGATCCTGGAGACCGCGCCCGACCCCGGCGGCCCCTTCGGCGCCAAGGGCGTGGGCGAGGACCCGATCGTCGCCATCGGCCCGGCCATCGCCAACGCGGTGCACGACGCCATCGGCGTGCGCTTCCGCCACTACCCGATCCGTCCCGAGCAGGTGCTGCAGGCGCTGCGCGAGAAGCAGGCTGACGCCACGGCCCAAAACGAAGAAGGAGTCACCGCATGAGCCCTCACGACACCACGCGGCCGGTGCCGGTAACCATCCTCACCGGCTTCCTCGGCGCCGGCAAGACCACGCTGCTGAACCACATCCTGACCGAGAAGCACGGCTACCGCATCGCGGTGATCGAGAACGAGTTCGGCGAGGTCGATGTCGACTCCGACCTGGTGATGGCCTCGGACGAGGAGATCTTCCAGATCGTCAACGGCTGCATCTGCTGCACGGTAGACGTGCGCAACGACCTGGTGCAGACGCTGCAGAAGCTGCTGGAGCGCCAGGAGCTGTTCGACCACATCCTGGTCGAGACCAGCGGCCTGGCCGACCCGGCCCCGGTGGCCGCCACCTTCTTCATGGACAACGAGGTGGCGAAGAAGGTGGTGCTGGACGGCGTAGTCACCCTCGTCGACGCGCTGCACATTCAGCCGCACCTGGACGACCCGGCGCTGGCCGAGCACGACAACCAGGCGGTGACGCAGATCGTCGTCGCCGACCGCGTGCTGCTGAACAAGACCGACCTGGTGAGCCCGGACACGCTGGCCGAGATCGAGCGCCGCATCCGCAGGCTGAACAGCAGCGCGCCGATCCTGCGCAGCGTGCAGGCCAAGGTGGACCTGTCGCAGATCCTGGGCCTGCAGTCCTACGAGTCCGATGCGCTGGCGATGACCGACCCGGACTTCCTGGACCACGACCATGCCTGCGACGAGCACTGCGCGCACGAGCATGAGCACCGGCACGAAGCCCACGCGCACAGCCACGACCCCTCGGTCGGCTCGGTCTCGTTCACCTTCGACCGGCCTTTCGACACCCAGCGCCTGATGCAGTCGTTGAACGCGCTGCTGGCCGCCCACGGCGACGACATCTACCGCGTCAAGGGCATCCTGCAGGCGCAGGGCGACGAGCGCCGCCATGTGCTGCAGGGCGTGCACCGCATCCTGGAGCTGAAGCCCTCGATCCCCTGGTGGGACGAAGTACCGACCAGCAAGCTGGTGTTCATCGGCCGCCACATGCAGCGCGACGAGTTGCTGGCGCGATTGCAGGACTGCCTGGCCGCGCGACCGGCGCTGCAGGCCGCCTGACGCTTTCAACCCCTGACATTCAACACCAGAGGAGAGCTCTGCCATGATCATCGACATCAGCTGCTACCCCACCGACCAGGTCGACCTGGCCTGGTGGCACGAGGGCGACCCCTACACCGTCGACCGTCTGCTGGAGACGCTGGACGGCCCGTACTTCATCAACGGCAAGCCGCGCCGCATCGACAAGGCCTTCATCCAGCCGCCGCAGGGCAACACCATCTACACCTGGACCGACGGCGAGAAGTCGGGCCGCGAGTCGATCGACGCCTACATGGCCTACACGCTGAAATGCGTGCAGCAGCACCCGGACCGCCTGCTCGGCTGCTTCGTCTACAACCCGCGCTGCGGCGTGCAGAACGGCGTCGAGGCGATCGAGCGCTACGTCAAGGAGCACGGCTTCAAGATGGTGCAGATGCAGGCCAACATGCACGCCTACCGCCCCGACCGCGCGCTCGACTGGGTGCGCCCGGCCTTCGAGAAATGCGCCGAGCTGGGCGTGCCGGTCAAGCTGCACACCGGCGACGGCCCCTACAGCATCCCCACCGAGTGGGTGCCGATGATCAAGGCCTTCCCGAACGTCGACTTCATCATGGCGCACTTCGGCGTGCAGACCGGCGGCGTCTACTGCTTCGAGCCCTACCAGTGGGCGATGGAGCTGCCCAACGTGTATTGCGAATCGGGCTGGTGCCTGCAGTCGCGCATCGTCGAGTTCGCGAAGACCTTGCCCAAGCACAAGATCATCTACGGCTCCGACACGCCGCCCAACGAGCCCGGCATGTGGCTGCGCCTGCTGGAGGTGCTGTGCACCAACCCGCCGCAGGGCCTGAACCTGGACGAGCAGACGCTGGAGGACTACCTGGGCAACAACATCGCCCGGATGATCGGCCTGGAACCCACGCCCTACCCCAGGACCTTTGCCGATGCCGAGAAGCTGCTGGGCCGCAAGGTCGAGCCCCAGCCCGTGATCGGCCTGTACTGAAGGGAGAACTACAAATGATCATCGACACCCATCTGCACCCCACCAACCTGGTCGACGAGGCCTGGCGCCATACCGGCACGCCCTTCAACGGCGAGCGCATGCTCAAGCTGATGGACGGGCCCTACATGATCAACGGCAAGCCGCGGCGCATCGACATGGGCTTCATCCAGCCGCCGCCGGGCAACACCGGCTACCGCGACAGCAACCGCCGCGGGCGCGACGGCATCCGCGACTACATGGCCTACATCGCCGAGCTGACGCAGAAGTACCCCGATCGCTTCATCGGCAACTTCACCTACAACCCGCGCTGGGGCCCGGAGAACGGCGCGCTGGAGATCGAGCACCACCACAAGGCCTACGGCTTCAAGATGATCAAGCTGCATGCCAACATGCACGGCTACCGTCCTGATCGTGCGCTCGACTGGCTGCGCCCGGCGATGAAGATGTGCGCCAAGTACAACATCGTGGTGCTGATCCACACCGGCGACGGGCCCTTCACCATCCCGACGATGTTCTATCCGATCATCCGCGAGTTCCCGATGGTGAATTTCGTCATCGCGCACTTCGGCATCCAGACCGGCGGCAACTACTCGTTCGAGACCTTCTGGATGGCGATGGACACGCCCAACGTGTACGTCGAGTCGGGCTGGTGCTTCCAGGCGCGCATCGCCGAATTCGCCAAGGAGCTGCCGCGCCACAAGCTGGTGTTCGGCACCGATTCACCGCCCAACGAGCCCGGCATGTGGCTGCGCGAGTTGGAGATGCTGTGCCGCAAGCCGCCGCACGGCATCGGCATCGACGAGGACACGCTAGAGGACTACCTGGGCAACAACATCGCACGCCTGGCCGGCATCGAGCCCTCGCCGCCGCCGCGCAATGCCGAGGAGGCCCAACTGCGCCTGACCGACTCCTACGCCGCGCTCTGACCATGAACCGCACCGACCCGCTGGCCGACACGGGGCAGGACCTGCACCGCTTCATCGCCGCGTACAGTGAGCACTTCCCGCAGGACCTGCTGACGGTGCGCGAGCCGGTGGGTCGCGACCAGGACGTCACCGCCATGGTGTGGGCACTGGCCGCGCAGGGGTGCCACCCGGCACTGATGTTCGAGCAGGTGCAGGGCCTGGACACGCCGCTGCTGACCAACCTGTTCGCCTCGCGCGAGCGCGTGGGCCGCATGCTCGGCGGCGTGCCGGCTGCCGGCATCCATGCCGAGTACCAGGCGCGCAGCCGGCGGCTGCTGGCGCCGCGCGAAGTGAGCGAGGGCGCCGTCACCCAGGTGGTGCAAAGCGACGGCTTCGACCTGGCGGAACTGCCGACGATCAAGCACTTCGCCACCGACCGCGGGCCCTACATCACCAACGCGGTGATCGTCGCCGAGGACCGAGAAGGCGGCTTCGGCAACGTCAGCTACCACCGCTCGATGCTCAACGGGCCGCAGGACATCGGCACCAGCCTGCATTCGCGCGGCCACCTGTGGCGCATGCTGAAAGCCCGCGCCGAGCGCGGCGAAGCGTTGCCGGTGGCGATGGTCATCGGCGCGCACCCGCTGTTCATGCTGGCCGCCGCGGCGCGGCTGCCCTACGGCGTGGACGAACGCCACGTGGCCGGCGGCCTGTTCGGCGCGCCGCTGGACGTGGTGCGCACGCCGCGCCACGGCATCGCCGTGCCGGCGCATGCCGAGTTCGTGCTCGAGGGCGTGATCGACCCCGAGGCCCGCGCCGAAGAAGGCCCCTTCGGCGAGTTCACCGGCTACTCGTCGGACCGCTCGACCAACAACCTGCTGCGCGTGCAGACGCTGATGCGCCGGCGCGATGCCTGGCTGCTGGACGTGGTGGGCGGCAACTCGGCCGAGCACCTGAACCTGGGGCGCATCCCGCGCGAATCGGAGATGGTCGAGAAGCTAAAAGAACGCTTCCCCGGCGTGACTGCGGTGCACTACCCGAGCTCGGGCACGCACTTCCACGCCTATGTCGCGCTCAAAGCAAGCCGCCCCGGCGAAGCGCGGCAGGTGATGCTGGGCCTGCTGGGCTGGGACCCGTACCTGAAGACCGTGATCGCCGTCGACGAGGACGTGGACATCACCCGCGACGAGCAGGTGCTGTGGGCGCTGGCCACGCATTTCCAGCCGCACCTGGACGTGGTGATGGTCGAAGGCCTGCCCGGCAGCGCACTCGACCCGTCGGCGTCGGGCGCGGGCACCACCTCGCGCATGGGGCTGGACGCCACACGCGGCCCCAACTTCGACGGCATCCGCGCGCGCATCGACGACGACGCGATGGCGCGCGCCGCGGCGATGCTGGGGCGCATCGCGGCCGGCAACAACGGCGGCTGACGCAACCCGGGCTCGGCGCGGAGAATGAGCGGCCGAGGACGCAGGTCCTCGGCCTTCGTTCACCACGTCTTGCCGGCATGGACCGGCGCAGGGAGACCGCCATGGGCCCCGACACCCAACCGCTGGCCGCCGAGATCGTGCAGGCGCTGTCCGGCGTGACCACCGCCACGCTGACCACCGTGCTGCTGAAGAAGGGCCTGCGCAAGGTGTGGATGCGCGGCGCCCGAGCGCTGCGTCCAGGCCAGGGCCGGACCATCGGCCGCGCCTTTACGCTGCGCTTCGTGCCGGCACGCGAGGACCTGGCCACGCCCGAATCGTGGAGCGCGCCGATCTCCACCCGCGCCGCCATCGAAGCCATGCCCGCAGGCTGCCTGGTGGTGGCGGACGCGCTGGGCAGCGGCGAGGCCGGCATCTTCGGCGACATCCTGTGTGCGCGCATGGTCAAGCGCGGCGTGGCCGGCCTGGTGACCGACGGTGCGGTGCGCGACCTGAGCGGGGTGCTGGGCACCGGGCTGCCGGTGTGGAGCCAGGGTTCGGTGGCGCCGCCGTCGGTGGCTGCCCTGACCTTCGTCGGCTGGCAGCAGCCGGTGGGCTGCGGCGGCGTGGCCGTGTTCCCCAACGACGTGGTCGTGGCCGACGACGACGGCGCGGTGCTGATCCCTGCCACGCTGCTGGACGAGGTGGTCGCCGCCGCGGTGGAGCAGGAACGGCTGGAGGGCTGGATCATGAGCCAGGTCGAGGCCGGACAGGCGCTGCCTGGGCTGTATCCGCCGAGCGAGGTGAATCGTACGGCCTATGAGGATTGGGTGCGCGAGCTGCGCTGAAATTGCTGTGAATGTGAGTCGCCTGCGGCGCCTTGCCGTTGTTCGATTCGGCAAGCTGGGCGGGCAGCAGTGCGGCGGGGGAGTCAGCAGCTATCCACCGACCGGCAAGTCATGCTTGATACTCATGCCTGGACGAGAGCACACAAGGCATGCGTCACTGTCTGATTTGTGGCGCCCCTGTCGCCGGACATTGAAGTTTCGTATCGGAGAACTTACCTTTCGGTCGCGATCACTACTGTCCGGTTAAATGAGCCACGCCGAGCCTGAGATCAAGCATTGACGCGGGTTGCAGGCCGATTTTGTTTGGTGCCGACTTGAACTTCGTTTCCCAAGAACCGCGTACTTTCCCTGGCTTGACTGCCTCGGGGAGCGCGCGTGTACATCGGCAAGACCTTGTTTGCTCAAGTCATGGAGTTCGTGCCATGGACCAGCTTCGCGCGCATCGTGCAG
>Ga0307505_10001500_pt1 | contig 18677 bp, 16 predicted proteins | sample 23_S_MG_FD_202183 | JGI IMG/M metagenome (GOLD analysis project Ga0307505, IMG submission 202183) | Soil microbial communities from Populus trichocarpa stands in riparian zone in the Pacific Northwest, United States - 23_S | ecosystem: Environmental > Terrestrial > Soil > Riparian zone > Trees...
CCGCCCACAGGAACCGCCGCGTCGAAAATCGCGAACGTGCTGCCCTGGCGCATGGTGCACTCCGGCTCGTGCGGGAACGGCCGTTCGCGCATGCCCTCGCGGTAACGATCGAAATCGTAGGCGTTCCAGCGTTCGGAGGGCGACAGGTTAAGTTCGAAGTAGGCTTCCATGCCGACCGGCCGGAAAAAGGCCTCGAAGCAGGTGGTTTGCCACAGGTCGTCCGCCCGCCCCTTGCCCGCGAAGGCCGGCACCACGAGTCGCTGCGATCCCTCGACCCTCCAGCGCAGCCGCAGCCAGCTGGCGTCGAGCCCGATCACTCGCGCCTCGACCCGGCTCACGGCATGCGGCGGATGGTCCGGGTGCGGCACCAGCAGATGCGTTTGCATGAAGTCCCTTGCGTGCTAGGCGCGCCCGCCGGAGTAAGAGGGGCCATGAGCGAGTACAAATCCAGTCTGCTGCGTCTACTCGACGAGCGCGGCCATATCCACCAGCTGACCGATGCTGTCGCGCTGGATGCGCTGGCCTGCCGCGAGATCGTGACGGGCTACGTCGGCTTCGACCCCACGGCCCCTTCGCTCCACGTCGGCAACCTCGCCTCGATCATGCTGCTGCGCCGGGTCCAGCAGGCCGGGCACAAGCCGATCGTGATCATGGGCGGCGGCACCGCCAAGGTCGGCGATCCTTCGGGCAAGGATGACACCCGCAAGATGCTCGATGCCGCCCAGCTCAAGGCCAATATCGCCTCTATCCAGGGCAGTTTCGAGCGGGTGCTGGCCTTCGACGGCAGCGCCACGGGCGCGACCCTGATCGACAATGACGATTGGCTCAGCCAACTCGGTTACATCGAGCTGCTGCGCGACGTCGGGCGTCATTTCACCATCAACCGGATGCTGACCTTCGATTCGGTCAAGCTGCGGCTCGACCGCGAGCAGCCGCTGACATTCCTCGAATTCAACTACATGATCCTGCAAGCCTACGACTTCCTCAAGCTGTCGCGCGATTACGGCTGCCGGCTGCAGCTCGGCGGCTCGGATCAGTGGGGCAATATCGTCAACGGCATCGAGCTGGCGCGGCGGATTGACGGGACCGAGGTGTTCGGGGTGACCGCCCCGCTCATTACCAAGAGCGACGGTTCGAAAATGGGCAAGACCGCCAGCGGCGCTATCTGGCTCAACGAGGACCAGCTGCCCGGCTACGATTTCTGGCAATACTGGCGTAACACCGACGACCGCGACGTCGGCCGCTTCCTGCGCTTGTTCACCGACTTGCCGCTCGAGGAAGTGGCCAGGCTCGAGTCGCTCGGCGGCGCCGAGATTAATCACGCCAAGGCGGTCCTCGCCAACGAGGTCACCAGACTGGTGCGGGGCGAAGACGCGGCGCGCACGGCCGAAGCGACCGCTTCCACCACGTTCACCGGCGGCGTCGGCGAGGACCTGCCCGTGCTGGTCCTGTCCGAGGGCATGACCATCGCGGCGGCCTGCACCGCGCTCGGCTTCACCGCCTCCAACAGCGAGGCTAAGCGCAAGATCGCCGAGGGCGCGTTGTGGCTCGACGAAGAGGCGATCACCGACCCCGCCAGCCCGGCACGCCCCGGCCGGCTGCGGCTCGGCAAGAAGCGGCACGCTCTGCTCAGGGTTACCTGAAGGCACCCCTTTACTCTTTTTCCAGCATTTCCTGCGATTGAGGCTCCTCGAATTGAAAACGAGGAGGTGTCGCGCACATGTCAGGCGGAGCTCAGCTGTCGGTAACCGACCTGCGTCGCGCTGCGCGGCACCCGGTGGATTTCCCGGTGATCGGCGAACATCGCACGATCGGCGACATCAAGCTGCACATCTGCAACCTGTCGGCGCACGGCTTCATGGTCGATGGCGTCGATAACGGCGCGCCCGCGGTTTCGCGCGGCGACCGGGTGATCGTCCGCCTGCCGGTGATCGGCCGGATCGAAGCCTACTGCATCTGGATCACCGAGGATCGCGCCGGCTTCCAGTTCGAGCGCATCATCCGCCTCGACGATTTCATCGCCACGATCGAAGAGCTGCAGCCCAACCCGCGCCTGCGCCGCAAGAGCTAGGTGCCCTCAACCAAGCTCCGCTAACTCCCCCGGATCAAGTCCGGGGTCGAAGCTGCGCTATCCTTCTCCCACCGGGAGAAGGATACGCAGGCTTAGCGGCTTGCCCCTTAGCCGGAGTTGGATGAGGGCCACTTCTCCTATCTTGGCACTCGCCTGCCCGCCTGCCATGTCGCGCGGGTGAGCCAACCACTCGTCGTTCCCACCAGCCCGCTACAAATCGCCGACTACCGGCGCTATTGGCTCGCGCGCTTCCTGGCCACCTTCGCCACCCTGTCGATGGTGGTCCTGATCGCCTACCAGACTTACGACGTCGCGCGCGCGGACTACGGCATGGGGCTGCGCGATGCGGCGTTCATGCTCGGCCTGCTCGGCGCGGCGCAGTTCTTTCCGCTGCTGCTGCTGACGCCGGTTGCGGGCCTCGCCGCCGACCGCTTCGATCGGCGCCGGGTGGTGCTGTTCGCCAACCTGATCGACTGCGGCATCGCGCTCGTCATAGCCATCGCAACCGCGCGCGACGCGCTCACCTTGCCGCTGCTGTTCGGCCTCGCCGCCGCGCATGGTTCGGCGCGGGTGTTCAACGGGCCCGCGCTCTCGGCGATCGCGCCCAACATCGTGCCGCCTTCGCTGCTGCCCAAGGCCATCGCGCTCAGCTCGATGGGCTGGCAAGTGGCGACGGTGGTCGGCCCGGCCGCGGGCGGCTTCCTGTTCGCGGCGAGTCACTCGCTGCCCTATTTCGTCTCGGCCGGACTACTGCTCGCATCGGGCCTGCTCATTTCGAGCATTCCGCCCATGCGCGCGGTGCATGACGGGCCGCCGGCGCATCCGCTGCGGCAGATCGCCGATGGCTTCGCCTTCGTGCGTCGCGAGCGCTTCCTGCTCGGCTGCGTGACGCTCGACTTGTTCGCGGTCCTGCTCGGCGGCGCGACCGCGATGCTGCCGGTGTTCGCGCGCGACATTCTCACCTGGAGCAACGGCACGCCGATAGGTCCCGAAGGCCTCGGCCTGATGCGCGGGGCGCCTGCCGCCGGGGCCACGCTGGTCGCCGCCTGGCTCAGCTGGAAGCCGCTCGAGAACAACGTCGGCGTGAAGATGCTGTGGGCGGTGGTCGCGTTCGGCGCGGCCACCGTGGCCTTCGCGCTGTCGCGCAATTTCGCGCTTTCGCTCGGGCTGCTGGCCCTGCTCGGCGCGGCCGACATGATCAGCGTGTTCATCCGCAACTCGCTGGTCCAGCTCAACACCCCCGATGCCATGCGCGGGCGGGTCTCGGCCATCAACGGCCTCGCCATCTCCGCCTCGAACGAGCTTGGCGAGCTGCAGTCGGGCCTGATGGCCGGGCTTCTCGGCGCCGCGGGAGCGGTTGCCTTCGGCGGTGTCGGTGCGATAGTCGTGACCGCGCTGTGGGCGGTGATCTTCCCCGAGCTGCGCCGCGCCAAGACTTTCGATTCCTCGTTCCTGCATCCGGTTACCGGCCCAAACGACACTAGGGAGCCCGCGACATGAAGGCCGACAACGTCCTCGCCACCATCGGCGACACCCCGCACATCCGCCTCGCCCGGATGTTCCCCGACCACGAGGTGTGGGTGAAGAGCGAACGCGCCAACCCAGGCGGCTCGATCAAGGACCGCATCGCGCTGGCCATGGTCGAGGACGCCGAGAAATCGGGTGCGCTGCGCCAGGGCGGCACGATCATCGAGCCGACCAGCGGCAACACCGGCATTGGCCTCGCCATGGTCGCCGCAGTCAAAGGCCACAAGCTGATCCTGGTGATGCCCGAATCGATGAGCCTCGAGCGGCGCCGGCTGATGCTCGCCTACGGCGCCACTTTCGACCTCACTCCCAAGGAGCTGGGCATGAAGGGTGCGCTCGCCCGCGCGCAGGAGCTGCTCGACGCGACCGAAGGCGGGTGGATGCCGCAGCAGTTCGAGAACCCGGCCAACGTCGAGGTTCACGCCCGCACCACCGCTCAGGAGATCTTGCGCGATTTCGCCGATTCGCCGCTCGACCTGGTCATCACCGGCGTCGGCACCGGCGGCCACCTGACCGCTTGCGCCGAGGAACTGAAGCAGGCCTGGCCGGGCCTCAAGGCCTACGCCGTCGAGCCGACGCTTTCGCCGGTCATTAGCGGCGGCCAGCCCGGCCCGCACCCGATCCAGGGCATCGGCGCCGGCTTCATCCCGACCAACCTGCACACCCAGGCGATCGACGGCGCGATCCAGGTCGAGCCCGAGGCGGCCAAGGAAATGGCCCGGCGCTCGGCCCGCGAGGAAGGGCTGCTGGTCGGGATTTCGAGTGGGGCGACGCTGGCCGCGATCCAGCAGAAGCTCGCCGAACTGCCCGCCGGGACCCGCGTGCTCGGCTTCAACTATGACACCGGCGAACGCTACCTCTCGGTGCCCGATTTCCTGCCGACGGAGTAGGAGCGGCAGCGGGGGGAGAGGCACTTGCGGCAAGTCCTGATCCGGGTCCATCGCTGGATCGGCGTGGTGCTGTTCGCCTACGTGCTGCTGCTCTGCCTCTCGGGCAGCGCGCTGGTCTATCGCCCCGAGTTGTTCCGCCATTTCGAGCCGCAGCCGATCGAGGTCGCGACGCAAGGCGCACGGCTGTCCGACGAGCAGCTCCTCGCCGCCGCCGAACGCGCCTTCCCGGGCGAGGACGCCACCGCGATCTGGCCCGGCCGCGAGCCCAACCATGCGGTCGAGGTCGAGCTGGTCAGCGGCGGCGAGATGCGCGGTTATCTGTTCGATCCTTACACCGGCCTCCCGCTGCGCCATGCCATCCCGTGGGACTTCTGGCTGGTCATGAAGCTGCTCGAATTTCACAAGGAGCTGCTCGGCGGCGAATCCGGCCGCCTGGTCAACGGCGCGTTGGGATTGGGCCTGGTGTTCATGGCCATTACCGGCGTCCTGGTGTGGAAGCCGAAGAAGCGCAACCTGGCCTCGGCCTCGACCGCCAAACCGCCCGGCAGCCTGCGCCGCCTGCACATGACCGTGGGCGTGTGGTCGGCGCTGTTCGCCTTCATGTGGGGGCTGACCGGCTTCAATCTCGCCTACCCCGACGTGCTGATGGCGGTCGTCGACTACTTCGAGCCGTTCGACGAGATGAACCCGGTCGAGCGCGTCGGCGACAAGGTCTCGTACTGGTTCTCCTACCTGCACTTCGGGCGCTTCGGCGGCTATGTTCCGGGGTGCGAGCGTGGCAGCGGCTGCGACGCTGCGCTCAAGGCCGCCTGGGCCCTGATCGCGCTGGCGCCGGTGTTCCTGGCGGGGAGCGGTCTGGTCCTGTGGCTGCGCGGCCGGCGCGCCAGGGCGCGGGTCAGGGCAGTGGCACGGCCCGCGAGCTAGGGTGTGACGCGGTATCCGTCCGATGCGCCGATGATCTTCATCGGCCTGTCGAACTCCGGCTGGTATTCGCCGTCTATGCTGGCCTTGATGACGTAGTCGTCGCCCGCGGGTTCGAACCAGGCGCAAATTTCCTGGCCGATCATCGAATTGAGGCGCTGGACAACCTGGTACAGGACCGGCCGGGCGAGGCCGGGCGCAACCGCCTGTCCGTTCATGCGTAGCGTGCCGGTCATCACGTCCTGCTCGCGCATCGGGCCGCACAATGCGCCATTCTGCAGCCACATCGGGGATTCCATATCGAGCGTGATGCCGACGCCGAGAGCGAGCGTGTCGTAGCTGGTGTAAACCCCCTCGCCCATCCGCTCGAAAAAACCGGTGCTTTCGCAGGTCTTGCGGCGAACGTTGGGACGATAGCACATCAGCACGCCTTCATCGGCCAGCGCCAGCGTGATCCCACCATCGGAATCCTGTCCATGCGCAGGTCCGGCGGTGGCCATGGCGAGTGCGACTGCCGCGAGGGCGATGTTTCGGCGCATCGAGCGACTCCTTCGGTCCGCGAGTTTTCGCCCGCCATCGGTTAATATGTTGTTTTCGCGCTCAACTCGGCTGCCCTTCGACAAGCCGGGGAGGAAGGGTCTATTGAGCAGCCATGCAGCTCGAACCGCTCGATTACGAAGACGGCGAAACCTGGCTGACCGGGCAGGTCGTGCGTCCCACGGGTACGCCGCGCGCGGCGGTGCTGGTGTTCCCGACGATCATGAATCCGACGCCGGCGGTCGAGAACAAGGCCCTGGCGCTGGCCGAGGCCGGTTACCTCGCGCTGATCGCCGACTTCTATGGCAAGCAACCGGCGAACTTCGACGACGCGCGCGCCTTCGCCGCCGAAATTCGCCCCGATCCGCTTGTCTATCGCCGTCGCCTCAAGGCCGCGCTCAAGGCGCTCGCCACATTGCCCGAGGCGCAGACGCTGCCACTTGCCGCGATCGGCTTCTGCATGGGCGGCCAGGCAGCGCTCGAGCTGGCCCGCGACGGCGCGCCGCTGGCGGCCGTGGTCAGCTTCCACGGCCTGCTCGACACCGGGCTGCCCGCCGAGCCGGGCAAAGTGACGGCGCGCGTGCTGGTCTGCCACGGCGATGCCGACCCGCTGGTGCCGCGCAGCCAGGTCGTCGCCTTCTGGGAGGAAATGGACGCCGCCGGGGCCGACTGGCATTTCCATTCCTACGGCGGGGTCAAACACGGCTTCACCAACCCCGCCCCAACCGAAAACCCCGCCACCGGCTACGACGCCAGCGCCGACCGCCACAGCTGGGCGGCGATGCTCGGGCTGTTCGACGAAGTGTTCGGTTAGTCGCGCGCAAACGCCTCGGTCGGCAGCTCCATCAGCGCTTCCGCCCCGGCCTCCACCTTGCGCCTGAGCATGGCCGCCTGCGGCAATGTGTGCAGCGCATAATGCCGCGCGGTTGCTAGCTTGGCTGCGCAGAATGGGTCGTCCGCCTCGGGCAGTGCGGCTTTGGCCAGCCGTAGCCACATCCAGCCGATCGCCACCACGCCGATCAGTTGCAGGAAGGCGTAGGAGCCGGCGCCGAGCTGGTTCGCGTCTTGCCGGTTCGAGAGCAGCCACAGCGCCGCTTCGCGGGCTTCGTGCATAGCCTCGCGCAGCGGCGCGCTGAGGAAGCGGAGCTCTTTGGGCGCCGTCTCGCATTCGCCCTCGACCAGGGCGATAAAGCGTTCGGCGACCACCCCTTCATCGCGGACCAGCTTGCGGCCGACGAGGTCGAGCGCCTGAACGCCGTTGGCGCCTTCGTAGAGCATCGCCACCCGGGCATCGCGGACGATCTGTTCCATGCCCCATTCGGCGACATAGCCGTGGCCGCCGAACACCTGCTGCATCGCCACTGCGGTCTCGAACCCGCGGTCGGTGCCGTAGGCCTTGAGGACCGGGGTCAGCAGCCCGACCAGCTCCTCCTCGCCCTGGTCGATCTGCCAGGCGGTCCACAGCACCAGCGCACGGAACCCCTCGGTGAAGGCGCGCGCGTCCATCAGCAGGCGCCGGACGTCGGGATGGACAATCAGCGGGTCGGCGGGCGCCGTGCTGCCAGAAGCCCTGCCCTGCCGCCGTTCGAGCGCGTAGGCGGCGGCGTTCTGATAGGCGAGTTCGGCCTGCGCCAGGCCTTGGTTGCCGCAACTGAGCCGCGCCGCGTTCATCATGATGAACATCGCCGCGAGGCCTTCGTTCTCGCCGCCGACCAGCCAGCCGGTGGCGCCGTCGAAGTTCATCACGCAAGTGGCGCTGCCGTGAATGCCCATCTTGTGCTCGATGGCGCCGCACGAAACGGCGTTGCGCGTGCCGTCGGGGAGCACTTTGGGCACCAGCAGCAGCGAAATGCCGCGCGAGCCCTCGGGCGCGCCCGGCAGCCGGGCGAGGACCAGGTGGACGATGTTCTCGGTCAGGTCATGCTCGCCGCCCGAGCAGAAGATTTTCTCGCCCGTCAAAGCAAAGCTGCCATCGCCTCTCGGTTCAGCTTTCGTGCGGATCAGCCCGAGGTCGGTGCCCGCATGCGCCTCGGTCAGCGCCATGGTGCCGAGCCATTCGCCCGAGACCAGCTTGGGCAGATAGGCCGCCTTCAGTTCCTCACTGCCACGATCGATCAGCACCGCCACCGCGCCGTGGGTCAGGCCCGGGTACATGTTGAAGGCATGGCAGGTAGAATTGAGGAACTCCTCGACCACCGTGGCCATGACGTGCGGCAGGCCTTGCCCGCCATGCTCTTCGGGCAGCGCCAGCGTGCCCCACGCGGCTTCGCAATACTGCCGGTACGCTGCCGGATAGCCGGGGGGCGTCGTGACGGTGCCGTCGGGATGGCGCGTGCATCCCGCGCGATCCCCCGCCTGATTGAGCGGCGCGATCACCTCGGCAGCGAACCGCCCCGCCTCGGACAGGATCGCTTCACCCAGGTCGTCGTCGACCCCGCCGCCCCCGAGCAGGCGCGTCAGGACAAAGCGCACGTCGCGTAGCGGCGGAGTATAGCCCGGCACGCGGGTTCAGCCCTCGTGGCGAGCGAGTTCGTCGCCGTCGAGCGAGCGGTAGAAGCAGCTGCGCTCGCCGGTGTGGCAGGCGGGGCCTGCGGGGCGCACCTTGAGCACCAGCGCGTCCTGGTCGCAATCGACCAGAATTTGCTCGACCTTCAGCACGTTGCCCGAGGTCTCACCCTTCTTCCACAGCTTGCCGCGGCTGCGCGAATGGAAGTGCGCCAGGCCGGTCGCCCGCGTCGCCTCGAGCGCCTCGCGGTCCATGAAGGCGACCATCAGCACTTCGCCGCTGGCGGCCTCCTGCGCCACGGCGGTCAACAGCCCGGCGGCATCGAACCGCGGCAGGAAGGCGCTCTCCTCTTCCGGGCTTTGTTCTTGTTCGGAAATCGCGGCGATCCTTTACGATTTGTGCGGCCGGGAAAGGCTTGTTGCACGATAACCACAGACGGTGGCCAAAATCCATGCTGCGCCGCGAAGGCGCTTTGTATCAACTGCAATCAATGGAATGTCTCGCGCCTGCGGCTGTGACGGGCCGCGACCGACCGCAGCGGCAACGCCAAGGAAGGGGGGTCCCGGTCTCAGTCCATCAGGGCGGGCCGGGAAATGAGGGATTGGACCGACGCATCTACTGGGGGGTTGATGCGGTACCCGGTCCAGCGATCTTCGTCACGCGAACGCCCGGGGCGAGCCCCGGGCGTTTTGCGTTGCGGGCCTAGAGAGCTTCGTCGAGCACCCTGGCAAAACAGGCTACGATCACCCGCTCGGTCCCGGCGCGCTTGAGGGCGCGCACGCACGCGTCCGAGGTGGCGCCGCTGGTCATGACGTCGTCGACCAGCACGACGCTGGCTCCCTTGAGCCTCGCGGCCCGGCCCGGATTGACCGCGATGGCACCCGACAGGGCCCGGGCCCGCGCCGCGCGGCCGAGGCCGCCGAGCGTCGGGGTCGGCTTCTTGCGCAGCAGCGCGTCGATCATCACCAGCTGCCCGCGCGCCTGGGCGATCTCGCGGGCCAACAGCGCCGACTGATTGAACCCGCGCCGCCACAGCCGCCAGGGATGCAGCGGCACCGGCACCACCCACCACTCGCCCTCCAGTTCGGGCAGGCGCGCCGCCACGATCCGCGCCAGCATCGGCGCCAGCGCGATCCGCTTGCCGCGCTTGAACGCCAACACAAGTTGGCGCGAGGCGTCGTTGTAGAGCGTGCCGGCGGCGATCCCGTCGTGGCGCGGGGGATCGGCCAGGCACGGCGCGCAGATCGCCCCCTCGGCCACCGAGCCACCGCCGAACGGCCGCTGGCAGCGCGCGCAGGCGGGCTCGCCGGGAAACACCATCGCGCCCCAGCACCCGGGGCACAGCCCGTCCTGCGCGGCGATAGCCTCGCCGCACGCCGGGCAACGCGGCGGAAACACCAGGTCGACCAGCGGGGCGAAGGAGGAGCCGAGCTTCATGGCTTGCCTGCGTTTGCCCGCCACGGCAGGAGCGCGCCATGGCCAGCGCTCCCCCGACTATTTTCTCGCCGACCCGCCGGATCGCGGCGCGGCGCCGGCTCGCGTGCATGCAGCGCGCTGCCGACCCGGCGCGGTTCGTGATCGACGACGTGGTCAAGGACATGCTCGAGCGGCTCGCCTTCCTGCGGCACGAGCCGAAACGGGCGCTGGTGATCGGCGAGTGGACCGCAGGCCTGGGCAAGGCGCTGCGGCAACGGGAAGCCGAAGTCATCGAGGCCGACCCCGGCGCAGGTTTCAACGAGGAGCAACCTTTCCCCTTCGACGGCTTCGATTTCATCGCCAGCGTGGCGACGCTCGATACGGTCAACGACCTACCGGGCGCCTTAATCCATGTTCGCCGTGCGCTTATTCCCGGCGGACGCGCGATCGCCAGTTTCGTCGGCGCGGGCAGCCTGCCCACGCTGCGGCGGATCATGCTGGCGGCCGACGGCGAGCGCCCGGCGGCCCGGTTCCATCCCCTGGTCGACGTGCGCGGCGGCGCACAGCTGCTGCAACGCGCGGGCTGGGCCGATCCGGTGGCCGACAGCCGTACGCTGACCGTCGCCTACCGCTCGCTCGACCGGCTGGTGGCGGACTTGCGGGCGCAGGGCCTCGGCAATATGCTCGCCGCGCACGCGCCGCTGGGCAAGGCCGGGTTGGAACGGGCCCGCGCGGCCTTTGCCGCCGAGGCGGACGCTGAGGGCCGCGTGGTCGAGACCTTCGAGATCCTGACGCTGAGCGGCTACCACCCCTAGCCCGCCCTGAGCGCCGCCTGCGCCGCCGCCAGGCGCGCGATCGGGACGCGGTAGGGCGAGGCGCTGACGTAATCGAGCCCGACGCTCTCGCAGAAGGCGATGCTGGCGGGATCGCCGCCGTGCTCGCCACAGATGCCGAGCTTTAGGTCCGGCCGAGCCGCCCGGCCCCGCTCCACCGCCAGCGATATCAACTGCCCCACGCCTTCGACATCGAGGCTGACGAACGGATCGCGCGGATAGATGCCCTGCGCCACGTAAGCGTCGAGGAACCGGCTCGCGTCGTCCCTCGAAACGCCAAGAGCTGTCTGCGTCAGGTCATTGGTTCCGAATGAAAAGAACATGGCGTCCTCGGCGATCTCCCCGGCCATCAGCGCGGCCCGCGGCAGCTCGATCATGGTCCCGACGAGGTAATCGAGCGTACGGCCCTTCTCAGCGAAAGCCTGCCCGGCCGTGCGGTCCACCAGCGCCTTGAGGATCGTCAGTTCCTTCCTCGTGGCGACCAGCGGGATCATCACTTCTGGCACGACGGTCTGACCGCTCTCCGCCACGACGTCGCAGGCCGCCTCGAAGATCGCCCGCGCCTGCATCTCGTAGATCTCGGGGAAGGTGATCCCCAGGCGACAGCCGCGATGGCCCAACATCGGGTTGAACTCGTGCAACTCGTCCGCCCGGCGCTTGAGCTTGTCGATGCCTATCCCCGTCGCCGCCGCCAGCTCGGCGAACTCGGCCTCGCCGTGGGGCAGAAACTCGTGCAGCGGCGGGTCGAGCAAGCGGATCGTGCACGGCAGGCCGGCCATCACGCGGAATATTTCGGTGAAGTCGGCGCGCTGTTCGGGCAGCAACCGGGCGAGCGCCGCCCGTCGCCCAGCCTCGTCCTCGGCGAGGATCATCTGGCGCACCGCGCTGATCCGCGCGGCGTCGAAGAACATGTGCTCGGTGCGGGCGAGGCCGATTCCCTCGGCGCCAAAGCGCCGCGCCATGCGGCAGTCGGCGGGCGTTTCGGCATTGGCGCGCACACCCATCCGGCGGTGGCGGTCGGCCCATTCCATCAGCACGCCGAAATCGCCGCTGAGCTCGGGCTCGATGGTCGCGACCGTGCCCGCCATCACTTCGCCGGTGGCGCCGTCGATGGTCAGCGCATCGCCTTCGGCCAGATCGCGGCTGCCGATACGCAGGGTGCGGGCGGCGAGGTCGATCGACACCGCCGAGGCGCCCGAGACGCACGGCCGCCCCATTCCCCGCGCCACCACCGCCGCGTGACTGGTCATGCCGCCGCGCGCCGTCAGGATGCCCCTGGCGGCGTGCATGCCGTGGATGTCCTCTGGGCTGGTCTCGACGCGGACCAGGATGACCTTCTCGCCCTTGCCCGCCCAATCCTCGGCGGTGTCAGCATCGAGCACGATCCGGCCCGAAGCCGCACCGGGGCTGGCGGGCAAGCCCTTGGCCAGCACCTCGCGCGGGGCGGCGGGATCGAGCATGGGGTGGAGCAACTGGTCGAGCGCCATCGGATCGACCCGCAGCACCGCCTCGCGTTCGTCGATGAGGCTCTCGCCGGCCATGTCGACCGCCATCTTGAGCGCGGCTTTGGCGGTGCGCTTGCCGCTGCGGGTCTGCAGCATCCACAGCTTGCCGCGTTCGACGGTGAACTCGATGTCCTGCATGTCGCGATAGTGCCGCTCGAGCAGCTCGAACACGCGGGCCAGCTCGGCATAGGCCTCGGGCATCGCCTCTTCCATGCTCGGCGGCTTGGCCCCCGCCCGCTCGCGCGCCGCCCTGGTCAGGTATTGTGGAGTGCGGATGCCGGCGACCACGTCCTCGCCCTGGGCGTTGACCAGCCACTCGCCGTAATAGGCCTTCTCGCCGGTCGAGGGATCGCGGGTGAAGGCGACGCCGGTGGCCGAAGTCTCGCCCATGTTGCCGAACACCATGGCCTGGACGTTGACCGCCGTGCCCCAGTCGCCGGGGATGTCGTTGAGCCGGCGATAGACCTTGGCGCGGTCCGAGTCCCAGGAGTCGAAGACGGCGGCGATGGCGCCCCACAGCTGCGCATGAGGCTCCTGCGGGAACGGCGCGCCGCGTTCGGCCTCGACGATGCTCATGTATTCCCCGACCAAAGCCTTCCAGTCGCCGGCCGCCAGTTCGGTGTCGGCGTAGAAGCCGCGGCTTTCCTTGGCGATTTCGAGCGCTTCCTCGAACAGCCCGTGATCGAGCCCGAGCACGACGTCCGAATACATCTGGATGAAGCGGCGGTAGCTGTCCCAGGCGAACCGCTCGTCGCCGGAGATGGCCGCCAGCCCCTCGACCGTGGCATCGTTGAGCCCGAGGTTGAGCACGGTGTCCATCATGCCCGGCATCGACACCCGGGCGCCCGAGCGGACCGAGACCAGCAGTGGATCGACCGCATTGCCGAACCGCTTGCCGACCGCGCGCTCGATGTGGCCCAGCGCCTCGGCCACCTCGGCGCGCAGTTCGGCGGGAAAGTCGGCGCCCTCCTTCAGGTAGCGCAGGCATTCCTCGGTAGTGATCGTCAGGCCCGGCGGTACCGGCAGGCCGATGGCGGCCATTTCGGCCAGGTTTGCGCCCTTGCCGCCGACCACGGTCTTGTCGCGAGTGCGAGCGTCGTCGTGAACGGCGCCCCCGCCGAAGGTGTAAACTGATCGCATTCCGCCCCGTCTGTTCACCCGTCCAGGGTGACACAGTGTCACCCTAGAGATCACCAGCAAGCTGCTGAGTTTACGAAGTTATCATGCCAATCGAACGGGTGACACTTTTCAAGATGAATCGAAATCAGCCTTCGATGCGCGAGAAATCCGCCACATTGTGCACTGCAGCACGGAACCGCGCAAGCAGATCGAGGCGCGCCGCGCGCTTGTCGGGACTTTCGTCGTTCACCGTCACCTCGTCGAAGAACCTGTCGATCGGAGCGCGCAGGCCGGCGAGCGCGGCCATTGCGCCCGCAAAGTCCTCAGCTTCGATGGCGGCGCTGGCTTTCGGCTCAGCCGCATCGAGCGCATCGATCAGCGCCTTTTCCGCCGCTTCGGGCGTGTAGGAAAGTGGTAAATCCCCCTCCCGCTTGCGGGAGGGGTTAGGGGTGGGAATGTCACCCTCCCCGCCAACAGGCCCACCCCCGGCCCCTCCCGCAAGCGGGAGGGGAGAAGTGTAGCCCTCCTTCTTGAGGATGTTGGCCGCGCGCTTGTAGCCGGCGAGCAGGTTGGCGCCGTCCTCGGTACCGATGAAGGCCTGGAGCGCGTGGACACGGGCGAGCAGGCGAACAAGATCGTCCTCACCCCCGAGGGCGAACACCGCATCGATCAGGTCGTGACGGACGCCGGCCTCGCGCTGCTGGACTTTGAGGCGGTCGATGAGGAACGACACGAGCTCCTCGCTCGGATCGGCGTAATCAACACCCTTGCCTGCCTCAAAAAGCCGCTCCCAATCGATCGCACTAAACAGTTCACGCAATGGAAGGCGAAGCTCGTTTTCGACAATTAGTCGGATCACTCCGAGCGCCGCACGGCGAAGGGCAAACGGATCCTTCGAGCCAGTGGGCTTCATGCCGTAGGCGAAGAATCCAAAGAGAGCGTCAGCCTTGTCAGCTAGCGCAAGTAGCGTCCCTACTTCGTTGCTCGGTAAGTCGTCATTCGGTCCGGCAGGAAGATATTGATCCCGTACAGCCTCGGCGATGTCAGAACCGTAGGGTTCCGCGTAATAATAGCCCATCCTGCCTTGCAGCTCGGGAAACTCTCCCACCATCTCCGTCACCAAATCAGCCTTCGCTATCTGCGCGGCCCTTTCGAGAAGCGGCTGCATCTTGCGGGCTTTGCTCTCAGGCCAACCAATCTTCTCTGGGAGATGATCGGAGGCGACGGCGACAATTCGGTCAACTCGCTGTGACACGGTGCCCAGCTTCTCGTGGAAGGTAATTCGATCAAGGCGCTTGGCGTGCTCCTCCAGCGTTTTCTTGCGGTCCTGATCCCAGAAGAACCGCGCATCGCTGAGCCGCGCGGCGAGGACCTTGCGGTTGCCGTCGATCACCGCCGCCGGTTCGCTCGATTCGATGTTGGCGGTGCAGACGAAGGCGTCGGCTAACTCCCCCTCCCCTTCAGGGGAGGGGGTCGGGGGGCGGGGAATGTCCGAGGTGGTCGCGACATTCCCCTCTCCCAACCCTCTCCCCTGAAGGGGTGAGGGCTTTTGACAGACGAAATACTTCTGGTTGGTGCGCGCGGTCAGCTGGATGACTTCGGGCGGCACCTCGAGGAACGCAGGATCGAAGCGGCCGAGCAGCGGCACCGGCCATTCGGTCAGCCCGGCGTTCTCGATCACCAGCCCCTCGTCCTCGACCAGCGTCAGGCCGGCCTCTGCCGCGACTCTCGCGGCGCCGGCGCGGATCAGCGCCTCGCGCTCAGCGTGGTCGACGATCACATGGCAGGCGCGCAGCTTCTCCTGGTAGTCGCCCGCCCCGCCGATGGTGATCGGCCCGGGGTGATGGAAGCGGTGCCCGAGGGTCATGTAGCCGCTCGCCACGTCACCCACCGCGCACTCGACCAGCTCGTCGCCGAAAATCGCCACGATGCCGGAAAGTGGGCGCACCCAACGAACGCTGTCGGTGGAGAGCGATGCCGCGCCCCAGCGCATCGATTTGGGCCACGGGAACTTGGCGACAATCGAGGGGATCGCCTCGGCGAGTACCTCTTTCATGGCCCTGCCCGGCTTCTCGATCACCGCGAACCAAACGCCGTCGCGCTCCTCGATCTGGTCCCTGGTCAGGCCGGTCTTGCGCAGGAAGCCTTCGAGCGCCTGCTCGGGAGCATTGGCGCGCGGGCCCTTGATCTCCTCGCGCACCGCTTCCGTGACCTCAGGCAGGCCCTTGGCAATCAGCGCCAGCCGACGCGGTGTCGACCATATGCCAATTTCTTCCAGCGAGACGCCCGCCGCATCAAGCTCATCGAGGAACAGGTTCTGGAGATCGGCCCGAGCACCAGCCTGCATCCGCGCGGGGATTTCTTCGCAACGCAGCTCGAGCAGGAAGTCGCTCATTCCGCCCACCCCTTGGTGGTCATCCACTTTTCGCACGAGCCGCGGGCGAGGTCGCGCACCCGGCCCATGTAGCTGGCGCGTTCCTGGACGCTGATTACGCCGCGGGCTTGGAGCAGGTTGAACAGGTGGCTCGCCTGGATCGCCTCTTCATAGGCCGCGATCGGGACATCGTGTGCGAGTTGGTTGCGGCACTCCGCCTCGGCCAGTTCGAACTGCCTGAACAGCGTGGCGGTGTCGTAGACCTCGAAATTGGCCTTCGACATCTGCTTCTCGTTTTCGAGAAACACCTCGCCGTAACTGACTCCCCTCCCGTTAAAATCCAGATCGAACACATTGTCCTTGTTCTGCAAATACATCGCCAGCCGTTCGAGCCCGTAAGTCAGCTCGCCCGAAACCGGCTTGCAGTCGAACCCGCCCATTTGCTGGAAGTAGGTGAACTGGGTCACTTCCATGCCGTCGCACCACACTTCCCAGCCCAGCCCCCAGGCGCCGAGCGTCGGGCTTTCCCAGTCGTCCTCGACGAAGCGGATGTCGTGCTTGAGCGGATCGATGCCGATCGCATCGAGGCTCTTGAGGTAAAGCTCCTGCAGGTCGGGCGGGCTCGGCTTCAAGATCACCTGGTACTGGTAATAGTGCTGCAGCCTATTGGGATTCTCGCCATAGCGGCCATCCGTGGGCCGGCGGCACGGCTGGACGAAAGCGGCGTTCCACGGCTCGGGCCCGAGCGCGCGCAAGGTGGTCGCCGGGTGAAAGGTGCCCGCGCCCATCCGCATGTCGTATGGCTGGAGGATCAGGCAGCCCTGCGCGCTCCAGTAATCGTGGAGCGTCAGGATCATGTCCTGGAAGCTGCGAGACGGGTCCCGGTCCATCGCAAGGCCGAATGGCCGAAGGGCCGCCAGCGGTCAACGCCGGAGCGGCGGAGCAAGCGGGACTTGACAGTCCGGCGCCCTTGCGGCGGATTGGGCGCGAGGGGAATCGATGACACTGGTGGTGAGAATTGTCCTTGCGGGACTGCTGCTTGGCGCCACCCTGGCGAGCTCCGCCGGGGCCTTGGCGCAGGCCGGCAAGCAGCCTCGCCGGCCTCCGGTGGTCCAGGACTACGAGCCCGATCCGGCCATTTGGCTGCTGGAGGACGCGGACACCCGGATATACCTGTTCGGAACGTTCCACATCCTGCCCGCGGGCTTCCGCTGGCGCAGCCCTCGGTTCGACGGCATCGTCGCGGACGCGGACGAGCTGGTGGTCGAATCGACCGAGGATGCCGACGGCAGCTCCGCCGATGCGCTGCTTGCCGATCTGCGCGATTCTCTGGCCAAGCGCCCCCGCGTCAGCGAGCGGCTGGCGCCGGCAAATCGCCGGAAATGGCTGGCGCTGGGCAAGAGCGTCGGTTTGCCGCCCGAATATTTCGACCGCATGCCGCCGCTGCTGGCGATGTTCGGCATGGCGCTGGAGTGGCTCCAGGAGGAAAGCGGATCGACCGCCGAATACGGGGTCGAGACGGTGCTCGAAGCGGAATTCGCGGCCGCGGAAAAGCCGATCGGCTCGATCGAGAGCTCCGGCGAGGTGTTCGCCTCGTTGCTGGGGATCGACGAGGGCCTGATGATCAAGGAGATCGATCGCGCCTTGTCGGCCTGGGACGGCGATAGCCTGGCCACGGCATTCTTGGATGAGACCGGCGAGGAAATCGCCATGGAACCCCCGCTCGCCGAAGAGCATCGCTGGGCGCAAGGCGTGCAGATCGATGCCGACGGCAGCCTGTTCGGCGAAACGCCCTTCGGCAGGGTAATGAACCGGGTGCTGCTCGACGATCGCAACCGTGCCTGGGCCGTCTGGCTCGAGCGCCGGCTGGAAACGCCGGGGACCGTGCTCGTCGCCGTCGGTGCCGGGCACCTCGAGGGCAGCGGCTCGGTCCAGGTCATGCTGACGGAGCGCGGACTGAGCGCAAATCGCCTGAATTGATCGCCTGAATTGATTCTGGCCCGGATCGGGGGTTCTGGCATCGCCACCGCCGAACGACTACATGCGCGGGGAATCGACAGGGATCGCCATTGGCATGAACTTCAAACGCCTTATTGCCTCGCTCACCGCCGCCTTGCTGGGCCTGGCGGGGTGCGCCAGCATCGATACCCCGCCGCGCGGCGCGGTGCCGGGGCCGGGCCTGTGGCTCGTGGCCGACGAGGACACCACGATCTACCTGTTCGGCACCGTCCACGCCCTGCCGCCGGCCACCAATTGGTACGACGGGCGGATCGAGCGCGCCTTCGCCTCCGCCGACGAGCTGGTGACCGAGATCGACATGACCGACAGCGCGACTTCGGCGGCCGCGCTGCAAGGCGCCAGCCTGCTGCCCGAGGGCCAGGCCCTGCGCGCGTTGATGAGCGAGGACAACCGCCGCGAATACGATGCCGCGCTGGTAGGCCTGGGCCTGCCGGTCGAGACGCTCGACCGCTATGAGCCGTGGTTCGCGGCGATGACGCTGACACTGCTGCCGCTGCTGCGTTCGGGCTACGACGCGCAGAGCGGCGTCGAGATAGTGCTGAGCGGCCGGGCCGACACCAAGCAGCGCGACGCACTCGAGACCGTCGCCCAGCAGATCGACCTGTTCGACGGCATGCCGCTGGACGCCCAGCTGGCCTTCCTCGACGAGACCATCGAAGCCTTGCCCGAAGCCAAGGCCAGCCTCGACGCGATGGTCGTCGAATGGCTCGAAGGCGACGCGGTCGAGCTGGCCAGGCTGATGAACGCCGAGCTGACCGACCCGGTGCTGCGCGACCGGCTGCTGATTTCACGCAACGCCAACTGGGCCGGCTGGATCGAGCAACGCCTGGCGCGGCCGGGCACCGTGTTCATCGCCGTCGGCGCCGGGCACCTTGCCGGCGAGGGCAGCGTGCAGGACCAGCTCAAGGCTCGCAAGCTCAAGGTCAGGCGCGTCTGGCAATGATCGGCCGCTTCATCGC
>Ga0307505_10001501_pt1 | contig 18661 bp, 15 predicted proteins | sample 23_S_MG_FD_202183 | JGI IMG/M metagenome (GOLD analysis project Ga0307505, IMG submission 202183) | Soil microbial communities from Populus trichocarpa stands in riparian zone in the Pacific Northwest, United States - 23_S | ecosystem: Environmental > Terrestrial > Soil > Riparian zone > Trees...
GGAGCCTGCGCGGCAGAAGCCGTCCGGGCTGCAACGGCGCCCTCGCCATCGAGTGTGCCTCTCGTCGAGCTTACATAGCCCCACTATGCGCGCTCTCCGCTAGACCCACTCGATGACGATGGCATCCGTTTCGCCTTGAACGTTTCTGCCGCGCAGGCTCCTAGCTTGTGTCGATGCCGAGCGCGGCAAAATCCTCGCGCACGCGCTCGAACTCGGCCGCGATGCGTCCCGCCTTGTCCGCCGTGTCGCTGAGCTGGCCCGAACGCGCCTCCTGTTCGCACAGGCGGGCCAGTTCGGCAAGCGCCAGGGCGCCCAGATTGGCGCTTGAGGACTTGAGCGAATGTGCGGCAGCGCCGATCGCCTCGGCGTCCCCCGCGGCCGAGGCCTCCTGCAGCGAGGCAATCAGGCGCGGCGCGTCCTCCAGATAGACGCGCACGAGCAGGTTGAACTCGCTGCCCATGACATCGAGCAGTTCGTTGACGACGCCGGCGTCGATCGCGGTTCCGCGTTGTTGCACCTTCGGCGCAGATGGCGGTGCTGCAACGGGGGCTGACACGCTGCCCGCCACCGGGTTCGCGGCCTGCGCCGGCAACCACAGGCGCAGGGTTCGTTCGAGCAATTGCCGATCCAGCGGCTTGGTCAGATAGTCGTCCATGCCGGCGGCGAGGCACTTCTCGCGATCACCGACCATCGCGTTGGCGGTCATTGCGATGATCGGCAGACGTGGCATGCCGTTCTGCTTTTCCTCGGCACGGCGGGCTGCGGTAGCGGCGTAGCCATCCATGACCGGCATCTGGCAGTCCATGAAGACCAGGTCATAGTGCGCTCGCGCGATGCATTCAAGTCCGAGCTGGCCGTTCTCGGCGTCGTCGACGGCCAGTCCGAACAGGGCCAGCAGACGGCGGCCGACTTGCCGGTTCACCGGATTGTCCTCGACCAGCAGCACTCGACCGAGGAGCTGCGGTGAACGCGCCTCGGTGCCGGGATCGGCGGCCGCGGGAACGATCAGCATCGACTCGTCGCGGGGATCGATCGGCTGGTCGTCGATGCCGAGCAGGGCGTTGCAGGCATCGCGCAACATGCGCTCGTCGAATGCGATCGGCAGTGCAACCACGCGCGAAAGATCACGTGGATCCTGATTGCCGTCGTCACTGCCAACCATGAGCATTCGCAGATGATCCAGCGCGGGATCGCGCAGGACATTGCGGGTCAGGGCGGTAGTCGTTCCGCGCGTGGATTCGAGATCGACGAGCAGGATCTCGTAGCCCCAGCGTTCATTGGTGTGTGCGCTGGCGCGCAGGCGGCTCAGTGCCTCGACCGCGACATTGCTGTGCAGGTAGCTCATGCCGAGACTGGCGAGCAGACCACTGGCGCGGCGCGCGAACGCTTCATCGGCACTGAGCACAAGCACGCGCACGCCGTTGAGGTCGCGACGAACCCGCATGTCACCGACCGCCTTGAGCAACGGAATATTGACCCAGAACAGTGATCCGCGCCCCGGCTCGGAGCGCACCCCGATCTTGCCGCCCATGAGCTCGGCAAGACGCTTGCAGATGACCAGGCCCAGCCCGGTGCCGCCGTACAGGCGCGTCGTCGATGCATCGGCCTGCGAAAACGGCCGAAACAGCCTCGCTGCAGTCTCCTCGGTCATGCCCACGCCGGTATCGCGCACGGCAAACACGATCTGGTGATGCGAACGCGATTCGCCGCGGCGACCGACCTGGATCGTGACGCTGCCACGCTCGGTGAACTTGATCGCATTGCTGACCAGGTTGGTCAGGATCTGGCGCAGGCGCACCGGATCGGCGCGTACGGCCAGGCGCACGGCGGGATCGATCGCGACAGCCAGGCGCAAACCTTTTGCGGTCGCGCTGCCCTGCATGAGCTGGGCGACCGAATCGACCAGTTCCTTGATGTTGGTGCCGACGCTTTCGAGTTCGAGTTTGCTCGCCTCGAGCTTGGAGTAGTCGAGGATATCGTCGACGATGCGCAGCAGCTCCAGTGCGGACTGGTGCGCGGTGATCAGATACTCGCGCTGGTCCGGGCGCAACGGCGTTGTCAGCAGCAGGTCGAGCAATGGAACGATACCGTTGAGCGGCGTGCGGATCTCATGGCTCATGGTGGCGAGAAACTCGCCCTTGGCCATGGTCGCCGCTTCGGCAGCCTGCTTGGCTGCAACCAGTTCGCCCTGCATTGCCCGCAGCGAGTCCAGTTCGCGTTGCGCAGCGGGGGAAATCGTTGCGCCGTGCGCAGCGGATTGGAGCGTGGCGTCCTCGTGCCGCGACACCTGGCGTGCGCCACGCACGACGGTGATGATCGCGACAACTGCCGCTATCGCCGCGATCACGAGCCAGATGCCAACGACCCACCCGCGCAGGTGCGGCTGGGTATGAATCGGCGCGGTGATCGCCGCGATCAGCGCGAGCGTCGTGATTGCGGCGCTCGCGCGCACGCGGTCAGAGCGAGGAGCCATGGAAGTCGTAGGACAGGTCGCGCGCGGCCTGTTGCACGAAATTGCCCTGGATCAGGTCGACACCTGTCGACCAGAGCGTCGCGGCGACGCGCGCCTCTTCCACGCGCGGCGCAATGACCCGGCGATCGCTTGCATGCGCATCGACAACAAGCTGGCGCAGCTCGGCGCGCACGGCATCGTCCTGCATGCGCGCGTAGCGCGTGGACAATTTGATGAAATCCACTGGCAGGGCATTCAGCATCTCGTTGAACTCCGTCCCGGCCTCGACGCCCGAAAGCGTGAGGCTGACGCCGAGCAGGCGGATCGCCGAGGCGAATGCGCTGATCTCGACAAGCGAATCGGCGACATCCCCAGCGCGAATCTCGATGGACAGCTGCGAGGGCGGGACGCGGTGCGTGTCCAGCGCGCCACGCAACCAGTCCACGCGATCGGGATCGCGCATGCTCTGCAGCGACTGGCTCACGAACAGGCGCAGGGTGCGGCCCTCGCGAAAACGCTCGCCAATCGCTGCCAGGCAGTTGTCGAGCATCCAGCGATCGACCTGCGCGATCAGGCCGGCCTGCTCGGCCGCTGGAACCAGTTCGCTGGCGGCGCAGACCCGTCCCTCGGCAAGCGGAAGACGAAGCAGGGCCTGGAATTGTTCATCGGCTTCGCCATGCAGCGACACGATTGGTTGGAACACGATGCGGAAAGCGGAATTCTCGAGCGCACCGCGGATCGCCTCGACCAGCGACTCGCTCACCGAGTCGGCATCTTCCGATACGGTCGTGAAGACCCCGTTGCGCTGCGCTGTGCGCGCCTCGAGCGTTGCGCGCTCGGCTGCATCGATCATCGCCTTGGCGTCGCCCACGGCCGCACTGAACGGACAGATGCCGATGACGATGCCGACGTGCGGAACGGCGCCTCCCAGCGTTTCGCGGGAAACCCGGTCGCGCAGGGCGATGGCGCTGGATTCCAGCGCGGCGGCCTCGCGATCGGGGTTGAGCAGAAGAAACCCCATCTCGCCGCTGCGTGCCAGCATGTCGTTGGCACCAAGATTCGTCGCAAGCAGTTCGCCGACACGATCGAGCAGGGCCCTGAACTCGTTTGCGCGCAGGCGCGCCTGCAGACTCGCCACATCCTCGATCTGGACGAACATCAAACCGCCATCGCGCGTGGTTGCATCGTCCATCGCGAGCATTCCACTCAATCGGCTCGAAAGCGCGATCACATCGTGCACGCCCTTGACCGGCTCGCGCTCCACCGGCGTGGTGCGCCTGCGCTCGACCTTGCGTGCCCGGCGCACGCGGCTGGTGACTGCGGCAATCAGATGCTTGGGCGCGATCGGCTTGGACAGGAAATCGTCGCCACCGGCATCGAGCGCCTCGAAATGCTTCTCGGTATCGCTTTCGCCGGAGAGGAACACGATCGGTGTGGATATGTACGCCTCGCGCTCGCGGATCAGCGCGGTCAGTTCCATGCCGTCGCATTCGGGCATGTGCAGATCCATGAGGATCAGATCGGGCTGGAAATCATCGAGACTGCCAAGCACGGCGGATGCTTCGCCGATCGTCAGGGTCTGCATGCCGCTCCTGCGCAGGATCGACTCGGCGAACAGCGCCTGCGAACGGTCGTCCTCGACGATCATGATGCGGTAGGGCGCACCGCTGCCGCTGTCGACAAGTTCGCTGGCGCGCGCGACGAGGTCGCCGGCGTTCACCGGATGGACCATGAACGCATCGCAGCCTGCGCGCATCGCGCGCAGGCGCGACCCCAGATCAGCATCGTCGGAGAGCGCGATGAAGTCGACGCGCCGGTTCGCGCGTGCACGCGCCGCCAGGACCAGTGCACCGACCTCTTCGATGCCCATGAGATGCGCACTGCCAAGCACGACCAGATGCGGAGGCATGCGGGTGAGGCTGTCCTTGAGCGTCTCCAGATTGGCGGCGCGGTGCAATTCGTAGCCGGCCGCGCGCAGGCCGACGTCGATTTCGCTGGAAAGCTCGCTGGCATCGCCAAGGTGAATGGCCACCCTGCGCAATGCGCTTTCGTCGATTGGCGCCTGGATCGATCTGGCAGCGGTCGCTGCAGGCGCGGCGTCGGCAGTGGAGCGTTCAGTGCCTGCCGGCGGTGCAACGGACGAAACAGGCGCGACAGGTGCGACAGGTGCGACAGGTGCGACAGGTGCGACAGGTGCGACAGGTGCGACAGGTGCGACAGGTGCAGGTGCCCGATGTGGTTGGCCGGCACCACCGTTCACGCGCATCTGCGCTGGCGCGGTGGCTGCCTCGGCGAGGATCGTGGAGGGTTTACCCGCGCGCTGCCAGTAGCGCGCGGGCGGGCGCACGAGCAGTGGAAATCCGTTTTCCTCGTTCGCAGCGTAGCCAAACAGCGTGGCCTCGGTTTCGACGTCTTCCGCGAGGGTGTCCGCAACATCGACCTCTGCGACGAGCGTCCCGAGAATCGCCGCGATCGCGCTGGCTGCATCGACGTCGGGCAGCGCCGGCGGATCGAGAAAGGTTTGCAGGCGTTCGGCCAGACCGTCCAGCCGGCTGGCTCCTTCAAGGTCGCCGAGCGCCTCGCTGGCGCGCGCCAACGCCGCCGAATCGGCGGCCAGCAGCCACAGTGAATTGATGTCCCAGCCGTTGCGGCACATGCGCTCGCCGCGCGAACGCAGCTGGCGCGTGCGCTGCGCGAGCTGCGCGGTGCGCCCACGCAGGTGTCTTGGAGTGTTCTCCGTGACCGGCATGGATGTTCCCCGGGGAAACGAACCGGACTATACCAGCGCGCGCCGCGTCATCGGGGCGCCTCAGAACGGCTTGACGACAGCAAGCACCACGATCGCGACGAGCAGCACTGCAGGTATTTCGTTGAAGAGGCGCAGCCAGCGGCTCGAACGCGTGTTCGCGTCGCGGGCGAACGTGCCCACCATGCGCGCGAGGCTGATGTGATAGGCGATCAGGACAATGACGCACAGCAGCTTGAGATGGAACCAGCCACGGCTGAGGTAGCCTGGGCCGTTGGCCAGCCACCACGCGATCAGGGCCAGTCCAAAGGCAATGCTCAAGCCGCCGCCGATGTGGGTGATCATGAGCAGGCGGCGCTGCATGACCTTGAGCCGCTCGCGGACCACGATCTCGGTCGCTTCGGCGTGATAGACGAACAGACGCGGAAGATAGAACAGGCCGGCGAACCAGGTCACGACGAAGATCACGTGGAACGCCTTGAGCCAAAGCATGCGCAGATTCGCCAACCCGGTGGCGTGCCAGTATATCCGCGCTTGACGTTGCGCGGCCGTGGTGGCTATAAGCGCGTTCCATTCAGTTTCGCCCCGCCGCCGCTTCCGTCTCATGTCGACCCCGCGATTCGAAGTCCGTCAGCTCGACCCATCGCGTTCACGAAGGCGGTGGATCTTCATCGTGCTGGCGTGGCTGGGCAGTCTGGTCGTCACTTCCGTGCTCGCCGTGGGCGTGGCAAGGAAATCGGCCGAGTCGGTCGAACCTGTCGACTGGCGCAGCGAGTCCGTCGAGGTCGACGCGCTCAAGTCGAGGATCGCCGTACTTGAGCGCTCCGAGCAGGTCGCCAAGGCCGCGCTGGTCGACCTCCAGCGCACGCTGCGCGATCGCGAAGAGGAAATCGCCGGCATTCGCGTGGATCTCGCGTTCTATGGCCGCCTGGTCGGTGGCGCGCGCCGCGAAGGGCTGACCATTCATTCATTGACCCTCGGCGCTGTGCCCGACTCGCGTGCATGGAACTTCACCGCCACGCTCACGCAGAATTTCAAGCGCGGCCCCGAGACCCGTGGCCGCTTCGCGCTGGGCGTATCCGGAATCGCGGACGGCAAACTGGTCACGCTGAGCTGGAGCGAGCTGGTCCAGCAGCCTTCAAACTCAGGAATCGCGTACGCGTTCAAGTATTTTCAACAGATCAACGGCACCATCATGCTGCCTGAAGGATTCGAGCCGAACCGAGTGCGGGCGATCGCCGAAGGCGACGGCGGCAAGGCAGAGCAGGAACTTCCCTGGATTGACGCGGCCAAGGCCGAGGAGACAGCCGATGTTCGGTAGCGACAAGCGCAATGGCCATTCACTGGCTGCAATCACGACCCTGATTGCCGAAGGCACGACGATCCGTGGCGACATCGAGTTCGCAGGTGGCCTGCATCTGGATGGCGCGATCGAGGGCGGCGTGCGCGGAGAGGGCGACAAGGCCGTGCTCATGCTCAGCGACAAGGGTCGCGTCGACGGCGAGATCCGCGTGCTGAACGCCGTCATCAACGGCAAGGTGCACGGGGACATCGTGGTCTCGGAGCGTCTGGAGCTTGCGGCCAGCGCACGCGTCGAGGGCAACGTCTACTACAAGGTGCTGGAAATGGCCGCCGGCGCGCAGATCAACGGCAAGATGATCTATCAGCCCGAACCGCCGCGTCAGTTGAGTGGCCCTTCGACGAAAGTGCCGGACCCCGACGCCGAGCACGCGGATGCTTGAATTCCGCACATCTGCCACGATATGCCCGGTGCAGTCGCTGCGCGCGACCCACCGCGGACGGATGCCATGAACAGTTCAGCCACGCCTACCTATCTCGACGCGGAGCAATCGCCGCTGCTGTTCACTGCCGCGGCGGCGAGCAAGGTCGGCGAGCTGATCGCCGAAGAGGGCAATCCCGGGCTCAAGCTGCGCGTCTACATCAGTGGCGGCGGCTGTTCGGGATTCCAGTACGGGTTCACCTTCGACGAGGATCGCGCCGAAGACGACCTGGCCATCGAGAAGGATGGCGTGCTGCTGCTCGTCGATCCGCTCAGTCTTCAATACCTGACCGGGGCCGAGGTCGACTACACCGAATCGCTGACCGGAGCGCAATTCGTCATCCGCAACCCCAATGCGAAGACAACCTGCGGTTGCGGTTCGTCGTTCGCCATCTGATCCGGCAATTCGCGTGAGTGCCGCGCAGCGCAGTCGCAACAACATGTTTGCGCAGCTTGCGCTGGACCGCTGCAGCGAGCAGCGCCACGATGTTGCCTGGCTGGACGCTGCACTCTCGCGCGCTGACGCGCGCTTCGTCGTTCTGCGTGCCGACGGCAAGACGCTGGTCGACGCTGACGAGCAAGCGCTGCTGCTGCTCGATCGCGCGCGCTGCGACGTGTTGACGGACACGCACGCAGCGACTCTGCTCGGCTGCGACGAAGCGCAGGCGCCGTACTTCGCGCTGCTCGCCGACGCCCAAGCCGCGCAGGGCATCCCCGGTTCGAAGTTCATCGATCTGCGCCGCGCCGCGCAGTGCCTGCCGACGTTCGAGTCGGGACTGTTCGCTTATGCGCGTGGACTGACCCACTGGCAGTTGCGCACGCGCTGGTGTGGTGCCTGTGGCACGAGCGTGCTGCTGGAGTGGGCGGGGCATCGCGCGCGCTGTCCCAATCCTGCGTGCGCGCTCGAGCACTATCCGCGCACCGACCCGGCGATCATCGTCATCGTCACCTGGCGCGACGCCTGCCTGCTCGGCCGGCAGCCGGGATGGGCACCAGGTCACTGGTCGACCCTGGCCGGATTCGTCGAGCCCGGCGAAACCCTCGAAGACGCCGTGCGCCGCGAGGTGTTCGAGGAATCCGGGGTGCGCGTCGTCGATTGCGACTACCACTCTTCGCAGCCCTGGCCGTTCCCGGCGTCACTGATGCTTGGCTTCACCGCGCGCGCCGATGATCCGGCGATCGCCTGTGGAGCGGAACTTTGCGAGGCACGCTGGTTCGAAGTCGATGCGTTCGTGGACGGTCTGGCCAACGGCGAGATCAAGATGCCGCGTCCGTTGTCGGTGTCCTACCGGCTCATCGAGCACTGGCTGCGTCAGGCCAGTGGACTGGAACTGTCGAAACTTCCCGCCCGCGGAACCTGGCCATGACTGCACGCGTTGACGCCGACCGCTACAATCGCTCACATACCCGCTGACGGCACTCCGATGGCCACGACCCTGCTCGCGATCGTCATCGTTCTCCTGGCAACGCACGCGTTGCCGGACCTGGCGCGCCTGCGCGACTACGCCTGGCTGCGCGACTGGATCGCGCGTTCCAACGACGCGCTCTCCGGACCGCCCTGGTTGCGTGTCGTGCTGGTGCCGGTAGTGCTGCTGATGGTCACCGCGCTGATCCAGGTCGGTTTGCATGGTCAGTGGTTTGGTTTTCCGGGATTCGCGTTCGCTGCCGCGGTGCTGTTTCTGTGCTGGGGTCCACGCGATCTGGATGCCGACATCGACAGCGTGCTCAAGGCACCGGATGGCGAACGGCGCGCCGTCGCGGCGCAGGCGCTGAATCCCGATGCGGCGGCACAGCCGCTCGCGATGACAGCGCCGGCGCTGGTCGAAGCGAGCTTCTTCTCGGCGCTGACGCGCCATTTCGGCGTGCTGTTCTGGTTCGTCGTGCTCGGGCCCGTTGGCGCCCTGGCCTACCGGTTCGCGCAGCTGCTCGCCCGTTCGCCGGCATTCCGCGAGGTCGTTGGCGAATCCAGGGAGTGGCTGGAACACGTCGCCGGTGTATTGGACTGGGCGCCGTCGCACCTGATGGCGCTGTCCATCGCGCTGGTCTCGGATTTCGATTCGGTCGTGCGTTCCTGGCGCGACTACCACGCGGCACATGGCAAGGGCTATCTCACCCTCGACAGCGGATTCCTTGCGGTGATCGCACGCGCCGGTGTGGATGCCGACGTTGCCGCAGGCGACGCGGGCGAAACCAGCATCGGCGATCCCGTGGCTGCGCTGGCCGACGCGCGCGTCGTGCTGCGTCGCGTGCTCATGCTGTGGCTCGCGCTGATTGCGGTGGTCGTGCTCGGCGGCTTCAGCGGATAGCGGCGGCCGCAGGCGCACCCGTCCTCGCAGCCTGTCGGACTTTGGGGGTCGAGGCGAAAATTCGACTGCGCGAGGACAGTTTTTCTTGACGATTCGCAGGTCAATAGTGGGCTCTATTGACCAAGAATCGGCAGAAGCGCTTCACAACAGCGAAGCTGGTCAAAATGGACCGCGCAGACGGATTTGCAGCCCGGCCAGCCAAAGTCCGACAGGCTGCTAGGTAGCAGCTCTTCGATCCTCAGGCCCACGCTCCGCGCAACTCGCGCACGCGCTGTTCGAGCACGGCAGCGTTGGCCTGTTCGGGGCCGACCGCTTCGCCCGCCACGAAATCGATGCGCGACCAGAACCGACGTGGCAGGCGCGCGCGTCCGCGGCGGGTGTCCTTGCGGCTGAACACGCTGCCCCACAGGCCGCGGATCGCCAGCGGCACGACCGGTACCGGTCGTCGCGCGAGGATGCGTTCGACACCGGGGCGGAATGTTGCGATCTCGCCATCGGCGGTGAGCCCGCCTTCCGGAAATATGCACACGAGTTCACCGGCCGCGAGCGCGCGATCGACTTCGTCGAATGCGCGGTCGAGCAATGCGGGATCTTCCCGCGCGCCGGCGATCGGGATCGCGCGCGCAGTGCGGAAGATGAAGCGCAGTACCGGAATGTTGAAGATGCGGTAGTACATTACGAACCGTGCCGGCCGTCGCACGCAGCCGGCCAGGATCAGGGCATCCATGTAGCTGACGTGGTTGCACACGAGCAGCGCCGGGCCGCGTTCGGGAATGTTCTCGAGCCCGGATGTGCGTATCCGGTACAGCGTGTTGACCAGCACCCAGCTCAGGAAACGCATGAGGAACTCGGGCACGAGCGTGTAGATGTAGATCGCCACGGCCGCGTTGAGGATCGCCACGACCAGGAAGATCTGCGGAATGCTCAGCCCGAGCGCGGTCAGGCCGATGCCGAGTCCGGCAGCGACCACCATGAACAGCGCGTTGAGGATGTTGTTGCCGGCGATCACGCGCGACAGTTCGCTGCGCTCGGTGCGGCTCTGCACGAGCGCGAACAAGGGCACAATGTAGAGTCCGGCGAACAGCCCGATCAGGATCAGGTCGATGACCACGCGCACGCTGCCCGGGGCGAGGATGAACTCCCAGGCGCCAAGTCCGGCCAGGGTCGCGGCGAGCGGGCGGGCGAAATACAGGTCCAGCGCGAACACGCTCATGCCGATCGAGCCCAGCGGCACCAGGCCGATCTCGACCTTGTGTCCGGACAATCGTTCGCACAGCAGCGAGCCGATGCCGACCCCTACCGAAAACAGGGCCAGGGTCAGATTGAGGACGCTTTCGCTGCCGCCGAGAAACACCTGCGAGTACGCTGGCATCTGGGCCGTGAACACGGTGCCGAAGAACCAGAACCAGGAGATGCCGAGGATCGAGTTGAAGATCGTGCGGTCCTTGAGTACATAGCGGGTCACACGCAGCGTCTCGCTGGCCGCGTTCCAGTTGAACTTGAGTTCCGGCGCGGTGGCCGGCGCCGGCGGAATCGCGCGGCTGGCGAGATAGCCCAGCACCGCCGCACCGACCACGAGTACCGATGCCGCGGTCTCGCCGATTCCGCCAAAGGCCATCAGCGAACCGCCTGCCATCATGCCGATCAGGACCGCCAGGGAGGTGCCCATCTCGACCAGGCCGTTGCCGCCGATCAACTCCTCCTCACGCAGGGCCTGCGGCAGGATCGCGTACTTGATCGGACCGAACAGGGTCGATTGCAGTCCCATCAGGAACAGCACCACGAACAACAGCCAGATCTCGTGGGCATGAAAGGCATAGACCGCGACCAGCATCACCGCGATCTCGAACAGCTTCAGGCCGCGGATCAGGCGCGTCTTCTCGAACATTTCCGCAATCTGCCCGGCGCTGGCCGAGAACAGGAAGAACGGCAGAATGAAGATCGCCGGCGCGACCATCGCGTAGAAACCGGCCTGTTCCATGCTCAGGCCTAGCTGGAATCCGATCAGTACGACCATCCCCTGGCGGAACGCGTTGTCGTTGAACGCACCGAGTGCCTGGGTGGCGAAGAACGGCCCGAAACGACGCTCGCGCAACAGGTTGAACTGGCTCTTCTCGGACATGTGGCAGGGTCACCGGCGGGAGGCTGGCGCAATCTAGCAGAGAGCATTGCCCGGCGTGCTGGCATCGGCCGCAAGTGAACCGGACCGAACCCGCAGCGCCCGGGTTCGCCCGTGAATTCGTGGCAGCCGGTAAACTTGCGGTCTTTGCCCCCGAGGGTTGACCGCCACATGTTCCCGAGACTGTCCCTGATCATCGCCTGCTGGTTCCTGTTGCCTGGCATTGCCGCAGCGCAGACACTCAAGCCCTTGCCGTTGCCCGACCTGTCGAGCCTGACTCCGGCGCAGATCGCAGACGTGCGCGAGGCACGGGCCAACTTCGATCGCGAGAGTTCTAGCCTTTCGGGGCTGCAACTGGCTGAGAAGTATGGCGACATCGGTGGTTTCTACGCGCGCGCACGGCTCTACGCAGCGGCCGAGGTGGCTTTTCAGAACGCGGCGCTGATCGTGCCGCAGGACGATCGCTGGGTGTATCTGCTGGGTGTGCTCGCCCGCAACCAGAACCGCAACGCCGACGCACGCCGCCTGTTCGATCGCGCGTTCAAGCTCAACGCGATGTATCTGCCGACGCGCATGGCGCTGGTCGGCGAACTGCTTCGCGCCGGCGAACTGGATCGCGCACGCCAGCTGCTCGACGAAGCAGCGAAGATGCATCCGGGCCAGCCGGCACCCTTGGCCGTGCTCGCCGATATCGCCTACCGGCAGCAGCGCTTTGCCGACGCCATTGCCAACCTGGAACAGGCGATTCGCAGCGATCCCCAGGCCAACGCTTTGTATGCGGCACTCGCCCGCGCGCAGGAGGGCGCAGGCAACGCGAGCGCTGCGCGCGAGGCTGGCGCCAAGGCCGGCAACGTCCCGCCGCGACTGGATGACCCGCTGGTGCAGCGGATCCTGCCCGTGGTCGAGGCCGAATCGTCGCCAGCGCAAGCTGGGCAGCCAGAGCAGGAGTCCGACCCCCGGCAACTGATCGCTGGTGAAGTCGCGATGTACATGGGCACAGGGAGGCTGGATGAAGCGCGCAAGACGCTGGATGCCGGTCTGAAGACGTTTCCCAACGACGCATTGCTGCTCACCGGTTATGCGCGACTGGAAGTTGCTGCCGGCAATCTCGCCGCGGCCCGTGATCGCGCGCGCGATGTCGTGACCGCACATCCGCGTTCGATGCCGGCATGGATCACCCAGGGGCTGATCCTTGAAATCGTGAACGATGACGATGGCGCGCGCGTTGCGTATCGCAAGGCGCTTGAGATCGAGCCCAAGTCCACCCGCGCGCAGCTTTCGCTCGGCAACATGGCATTGCGCAATGGGCGCGCCGCGGAGGCCGTGACCGCTTACCGGGCGGCCACCGCAATCGATGCCGACGACACCGATGCCTGGGCACGTCTGCTCGCAGCGCAGTTCATCCTCGGCCAATGCGAGGGCGGCGTGCGCGATGCGCAGGCCAATGCGACGCGCAAGGGAACCGATCCGTTGTTCGCGGAACTGTTCGTGCGTGCCGCGAGTACCTGTCGTGCTGCGACCACGGCGCAACGCGAAAGGGCGCTCGCCGATGGCGAGCGCCTGTACAAGGCCGACAACGTCAATGTCGCCCAGGCCAGTGAGGCCTACGCGCTTGCGCTGGCAGCCAATGGCCGCTGGGACGACGCCGTCCAGACCCAGGGTGGCGCGATGTTCGAAGCCGTGCGCGCGGGCGATCAGGCGGCGATCGCGCAGTATCGCGAGTTCTATCAACGATTCGAAGCCAAGCAGGTGCCCGACCGGCCCTGGCCTTCCTCGCATGCGTTGCTGAAGCCGCAGCGCCCCGCACCGCCACCGGCAGTCGCGCCCGCCGCGCGCCCGAACTGACCCGACGTTTGCACGGCGAGTCCCAACTGGGCACGATGCGCAAATCCCGCGACGCGCGCAGCCATGCGCCGCGGGTGCGGGGAGGACGCGGATGCGCAACGGGACGGATCGCTGCGGAACGGGCGGGACCAACACGCGACGCTGGCGTTATCGCGTCGCGCGGACCCGGCGTGCCATTGGCCGGTTTGCCGATGCGCTTGACCGCGATCTCGCCGCGATCGGTGTGCCGGGAAACGTGCGCAGCACGCTGGCCACAGTCCTTGACGAACTGCTCGCCAACGTGCTCATGCATGCCGACAGTGCGCGTGGTCCGGTGCACGTGCATTTGCGCACGCGCGGCGGCGAGCTGACCGCGCGCCTGCGTTATCTTGCTTCCCCGTTCGATCCCACCCAACACGCCGCGCCGCAGGTTGCCGCCTCGATCGCCCAGGCGCCGGTCGGCGGCGCCGGTATCGCAATGGTGCGCGCGTTGACCCGCGAATTTGCCTGGTGCCACCGACGCGGCGAAAACCGACTTCGCGTGCGCGTTTAGGCGCGCAAGGGCTAGGGACTAGGGGCGAGGGCGCAAGTCCGCTGAATTGCTGCGTAACCGGGGTCCGTGCAGAAGCGAAGCGAGCTTGGCGGTGTTGGGGGAGGCCGTGATCCTTGGGCACCATGGTCATTCGCTGGTTGAAGCAGGGGCCAGCAGCCCGGCCAGCAAGAGTCCGAAAGGCGGCTAGATTCCGCGCCCGATCGCGCGGTGGCCGATATCGCGGCGGAAGAAGCCGCCATCGAAGCGGATCGTGCGGGCCAGCGCATAGGCGCGCTCGCGCGCCTGAGAAAAATCGTCACCCAGTGCGCAGACCGTGAGAACGCGGCCGCCTGCGGTCACGATCTGGTCGCCGGAGAGTCGGGTGCCGGCGTGGAAGACCTTGGCATCCGGGTCGATGCTGCCATCGAGGCCGTCGATCGGATCGCCGCTGCGCACCTTGCCCGGATAGCCATGCGCGGCCATGACGATGCCAATGGCCGGACGCGCATCCCATTCGGCGTGGCTCTGATCGAGCCGGCCGGCCAGCGCCGCTTCAACGAGATCGACCAGGTCGGATTTCAGTCGCAGCAGGATCGGTTGGGTTTCCGGATCGCCGAAACGGACATTGAACTCGATCACCTTCGGGGCGCCGCTGCGGTCGATCATGAGGCCGGCGTAGAGGAATCCCGTGAACGGTGCCCCCTCGGCGGCCATCCCGGCCAGGGTCGGCCCGATCACCTCGGCGAGGATGCGCTTTTCGACCTCGATGCTCACCACCGGGGCCGGGGAATACGCGCCCATACCGCCGGTATTCGGTCCGGTATCGGCGTCGCCCACGCGCTTGTGGTCCTGGCTGGTCGCCATCGGCAGCGCGTGCGCGCCGTCGGCGATGACGATGTAGCTCGCCTCCTCGCCCTCGAGGAACTCCTCGATCACGACGCGCGCCGAGGCGTCGCCGAGCGCATGCGCGCCGAGCATGTCGCGCAAGGCCTGTTCGGCATCGCCCAGGGTCAGGGCCACGACCACGCCCTTGCCGGCAGCCAGTCCGTCGGCCTTGATCACGATCGGGGCACCGTGGCGGCGCACGTAGGCGAGCGCGCGCTCCAGTTCGCCGAATACGGCATAGCGCGCGGTGGGTATGTTGTGGCGCGCAAGAAAGTCCTTGGCGAAGGCCTTGGATCCTTCCAGTTGCGCGGCGATGCGACCGGGACCGAAGCAGGCCAGCCCGGCGCTGCGGAAACGATCGACGATGCCGAGCACGAGGGGCCCTTCCGGACCGACCACGGTCAGATCGACCGCCTCCTCGCGGGCCAGCGCGATCAGGGCGTCGATGTCGGTCGCCGCAACCGCGACATTGCGCACGCGCGCTTCGAGCGCGCTACCGGCGTTGCCGGGCGCGACGAGCACTTCGTCGACCCGCGCTGATTGCGCGAGCTTCCACGCCAGCGCGTGTTCACGTCCGCCCGAGCCGATGACGAGTACTTTCATGTCGATCCAGTTTCGTTGGCGGAAATCGGCGGTCCAGACCGAAAGCCGGAAATGCGCAGCGACGGCATCCTTCCGGCGACCCGCTACCGGCCAGTCTCAGTGCCGGAAATGGCGCAAGCCCGTGAACACCATCGCGATGTCGTTCTCGTCGGCGGCGGCGATCACTTCGCTGTCGCGCAGGGATCCGCCAGGCTGGATTGCCGCGCGGATGCCCGCTGCAGCGGCGGTGTCGATGCCGTCGCGGAACGGGAAGAACGCGTCGGAAGCCATCACGCTTCCGGCCACGCTCAGACCGGCATCCTCGGCCTTCATCGAGGCGATCCGCGCGCTGATCACGCGGCTCATCTGGCCGGCGCCGATCCCGATCGTGCGGCCATCGCGCGCATACACGATCGCGTTGGACTTGACGTACATCGCCACATGCCATGCGAACAGCAGGTCACGAAGCTCTTCGGCGTTGGGCACCCGTCGAGTGACCACCTTAAGGTCACGCAGCATCAGGGTGTCGCGGTCGGCATCCTGCGCAAGCATGCCGCCCGCAATGCGCTTGCAGTCGATCGCGTGCGGTGAATGCTCGGGCCACTCCCCGGACGCGAGTACCCGGATATTCGGCTTTTTCTCGAACGCGACCAGCGCGTCGTCGTCGATCTCGGGCGCGATGACGACCTCGACGAACTGGCGCTCCACGATGAGGGCCGCCGTCTGCGCATCGAGACGATGGTTGAATGCGACGATGCCGCCGAATGCGGACACCGGATCGCAGGCATAGGCATGCTCCCAGGCTTCGCGCACGCTCGATCCCAAGGCGACGCCACAGGGATTGGCGTGCTTGACGATCACGCACGCTGGCGCGCGCTGGAAGGCCTTGACGCACTCCAGGGCGGCATCGGCATCGGCGATGTTGTTGAACGACAGTTCCTTGCCGGCGAGCACGCGCGCGGATGCAATCGTGCCGCGCGGCACGTTGCGCTCGACATAGAGCGCAGCGGCCTGATGCGGATTCTCGCCATAGCGCAGCACCTGGCGGCGCTCGTAGGAAAGATGCAGGGTTGGCGCGAACGCTTCGACGTCCTCGCCGCCAGCGCGCGCACCGAGCCAGCCGGCGATGCGCCCGTCGTAGTCGGCCGTGTGCGCATACGCCTTGGCGGCCAGATGCCGGCGCAGCGAAAGCGAGGTGCCGCCGTGGGCCAGCGACTCAAGCACTTCGGCATAGTCGGCCGGATCGACCACGACGATGACGTGTTCGTGATTCTTCGCTGCCGCGCGCAGCATTGCGGGTCCGCCGATATCGATGTTCTCGATCGCGTCCTCGAGCGTGCAGTCGGGTTGTGCGGTCACCGATTCGAACGGATACAGATTGACCACGAGCAGGTCGATCGGCTGGATGCGGTGTTCGGCCATCTCGCTGTCATCGACGCCGCGACGACCGAGCAGTCCACCATGCACGAGCGGGTGCAGGGTTTTCACCCGGCCTTCCATGATTTCGGGAAATCCGGTCAGCGCACTGACCTCGGTCACCGGCACATGGGCTTCACGCAGCGTGCGCGCAGTGCCGCCGGTCGATACCAGATCGATTCCGAGTGCATCGAGTCCGCGTGCGAGATCGCACAGGCCGGTCTTGTCGGACACGCTGAGCAGGGCGCGTCGCACGGGCACGAGAGTGGCATCGAACATCAAGCAGCCTGCGGGCCAGGTGGGGCGCGCATTATAGCCATGTGTGGGGCCGCGAACCCGTTCGCATGCGGCAGGCCTGGACCAAGCGTGCCTCTCAGCTCAAACCGTAGCAGGCAAGCTTCTTGCGCAGCGTTGCGCGATTGATGCCCAGTGCCGCGGCCGCCTTGCTCTGGTTGCCGCCATACCAGGCCATGACCTCGCGCAGGAGCGGACGTTCCACTTCCACGAGCACGAGCGCGTGCAATCCCTCGGTCGGCTGCGAATCGACATCGGCCAGGTAGCGGCGTACGGCACGCGCGACGCATTCGCGCAATGCTGGCTGCAACGCGGAATCGTGCGCGGCTTCGGCGCGCAGCGGTGTAACGGCATTCACGAAGACGACGCCCCCGAAATCATCTGAGCTGGTGCGGATCCGTCGCGCTTGCTTGATTCGGCATGCGTGCGGGGTGTGAATACTACCCCTGTGCAAGGTCTATGGTAAGTGCCGATGCGCGCATCGCCGTGACCGGTGGACATGGTTTCACTCGAACCTGAACTCGAACGCGACCGCGTCCTTGCCCGGGTCGGCGACTTCGAACACGATCGCCGCATTCGCCGAGGGTCCGAGACCGCCGGCCAGGGCGTCGGCATCGGCCACGTATTCCATTGGCTGGAAGCGACGCATGGCGACACGCTGCTCGTCGAGGTCGGACAACGTGATTTCCACGACCGGGAACGGCTGGGTGAAGGCAGCCGCATTGTGCAGGGTCGCCGAGATGATCAGGGCGCCGGCGACCGAGGGATGCGGGCGGATGTCACGTGAGGCCAGATGCAGCAGCTCGCGGTCCCGGCGCAGCGGCAGGCGGCAATTCACGGTCGCACAAACGCTGTCGAGTACCGTTCGTGCACGCGGATGGTCGATCCAGCGTGCGCGTTCGGCCCAGGCGATTTCCGCGCCGAGGGTGAGGGCGAGCACGAAATTGGCGAACAGCCACCAGCGATTGCGCTGGCCGGAGGCTCGTCGTGGCCGGCGCGTGAACAGTGGCGGGCCGGATGCGCGTTCGCTGGCGCGCGGGCGTTCGTCGGGATCGAAGTACAGCGCGCGCTGCGCACCGCCGTTGGGACGGAATACCGGGACATCCAGTTGCGGTGGCGTGAGCTGTTCCGCATGCCGCTGGAGCTTGGTGATCGGCTCGGGCGGCAACCGCTCGCACAGCGTGAGCAGGGCATCGAACACCGCGTTGCAATGCGCGCAACGAACGCGCCCATGCGCGGCACCAAGCTCGTTCGTGCCGAGCGAGAAGATGGTCAGGCATTCGGGGCATTGCGCGTACATGCGTCGAGTGTATCAAGCGCGCAGCGCGATCCAGCGCACACCGTCACACTGACGCATCACCCGCGTCGGTGACCCTCGATGCGCACCCAGTCCTCGCGCTGGACGACGCGCAGGTCCTCGAACCAGTCCGCGTAGCGCCCCACCAGGTCCTCGTGCTGGCCCACAAGAATGCCCGAGAGTGCGAGCAGGCCGCCCGGCTTGACGCTGGCAGCGAACCGCGGAGCCAGTTCGTACAGGGGACCGGCCAGGATGTTGGCGACGAGGACATCGGCGGGTTCGGTCGCGCCGACATCGGGCAGGTGCAGCTCGATGCTGTGGGCCACGCCGTTGCGCTGCGCATTGTCGCGGCTGGCCTGGATGGCCTGCGGATCGTTGTCGATCGCGATCACGCGGGTTGCGCCGAGCAACGCCGCAGCGATCGCGAG
>Ga0307505_10001502_pt1 | contig 18658 bp, 18 predicted proteins | sample 23_S_MG_FD_202183 | JGI IMG/M metagenome (GOLD analysis project Ga0307505, IMG submission 202183) | Soil microbial communities from Populus trichocarpa stands in riparian zone in the Pacific Northwest, United States - 23_S | ecosystem: Environmental > Terrestrial > Soil > Riparian zone > Trees...
GCAGGCGAAGGAAATCTACTCGGAAGTGATCGCGGGCTGGAAGTAAACGGCGCTCGAGGAAGTGCGTTCGCCGGACCTACTGATCGCTAAATGGGGTCAGGTTAGTTTTTGAACCTGTCCCCTTTTGTTGCTCACTCGAACAACGCGGAAAAAAAGGGGACAGGTTCAAAAACTAACCTGACCCCATTTAGCGAACGCACTTCCTCGAGCGCCGCCCTTCTCAGTGCCCGAGGATCTTCGAGAGGAAGTCCTTGGTGCGCTCGCTCTTGGGGTGGTCGAAGAAGTCGTGGGGGTTGTTCTCCTCCACGATCTGGCCCTGGTCCATGAAGATCACGCGGTTCGCCACCGCCTTGGCGAAGCCCATCTCGTGGGTGACGCAGAGCATCGTGATTCCCTGGTTCGCGAGCTCGACCATGACGTCGAGCACCTCCTTGATCATCTCGGGATCGAGCGCCGAGGTGGGTTCGTCGAACAACATGATCTTGGGCGTGAGGCAGAGGGCGCGCGCGATCGCCACGCGCTGCTGCTGCCCGCCGGAGAGCTGCAGCGGGAACTTGTGGGCCTGCTCGGCTATGCGCACGCGATTCAGGTTCTGCAACGCGCGCTCCTCGGCTTCCTTCTTCGGCATCTTGCCCACCCACATGGGCGAGAGCGTGAGGTTCTCGAGCACCGTGAGGTGCGGAAACAGGTTGAACTGCTGGAACACCATGCCGACCTGCCTCCTCACGCGCTCGACCGCCTTCACGTCGTCGGCGAGCTCGGTGCCGTCGACCACGATGCGTCCCTGCTGGTGTTCCTCGAGGCGGTTGATGCAGCGGATGAGCGTGGACTTCCCCGAGCCCGAGGGGCCGCAGATCACGATGCGCTCGCCCGGAGCCACGTTCAGGTCGATGTCGCGCAGCACGTGGAAGTTGTCGCCGTACCACTTGTTGACCTTGTCGAAGACGATGATCGGTTGTGCGGTTGCGGACATGTTCTCCCCTATCGGCTCTTGCTCGCGCTCAGCCGCTTCTCCACCCACAGGCTGTAGCGCGACATGGCGAAGCAGAACGCGAAATAAACCAGCACGATGAAGAAGTAGCCCTCGATCTTGAACGGGCGCCAGTTGGCGTCCGAGTTGAGCGCGAGGCCGAGCGCCCCGGTGAGCTCGTACAGGCTCACGATCGTCACGAGCGAGGTGTCCTTGAAGATCGAGATGAAGCTGTTCATGATGCCCGGCACCACGAGGGCGAGCGCCTGCGGCAGCACGATCTTCCTCTGCGTCTGCCAGTACGAGAGCCCCAGCGACTGCGCGGCCTCGACCTGCCCGCGCGGGATCGCCTGCAGCCCGCCCCGCACGATCTCCGCCAGGTAGGCCGCGGCGAAGAGCGTGATCCCCACGAGGACGCGCAACAGCACGTCGGGCGACTTGCCCACCGGGAGGAAGAGCGGGAACAGGAACGACGCCATGAAGAGCACCGAGATCAGCGGCACGCCGCGGATCAGCTCCACGTAGAGCACGCACAGGGTCCGGATGGCGGGCATGTTCGAGCGCCGGCCGAGCGCCACCAGGATCGAGAGCGGGAAGGCGAAGAGGATCCCGAAGGTCGCCAGCATGATGGTGAGCGGCAGCCCGCCCCAGCTGTCGGTCGGCACGCGGCTCAACCCGAAGTAGCCGCCGCCCATGAGCCAGAAGAACACCGGCACGACGAGGATCCACACGATGCCGAGCCACGCCTTCCAGAACGCGCGGATACAGCTCACCACGAGCAGGCCCAGCAGCAGGATGGTCGCGACCTCGGGTCGCCACTGGCTCTCGAAGGGATAGCGCCCGAAGATGATGAAGCGCCACTTTTCGGTGATGACACCCCAGCACGCGCCCACGCCGCGCGCGGCCTGGCAGGCGTCGGCGTCGGGCCGCACCACGGCGTTCATCACCGCCCAGCTCAGGAACGGCGGCACCAGCCAGAAAGCGAGCAACACCATCACGACGGTCGCGGCCGTGCTCATCCAGTTGCCGAACAGGTTGGCGCGCGCCCAGGCGGCCGCGCCGGAGGTGCGGATCGGCGCGGGCCGCGGGGTGATCGGCGTGAACGTGGCGGCCATGGCTCAGCGCTCCTTGATCGCCGAGCGGCGGTTGTACCAGTTCATGAACGCCGAGATCGACAGCGACAGCGTCAGGTACACCGCCATGATGATCGAGATGCATTCCACCGCCCGCCCGGTCTGGTTCAGTGCCGTGGTCGCGATCGACACCACGTCGGGGTAGCCGATCGCCACCGCGAGCGAGGAGTTCTTGGTGAGGTTCAGGTACTGGTTGGTGAGCGGCGGGATGATCACGCGCAGCGCCTGCGGCAGGATCACGAGCCGCATCGCCATGCCGCGCGTGAGCCCGAGGCTGCCCGCGGCCTCCGACTGGCCGAGGGCGACCGAGGCGATGCCCGCGCGCACCACTTCGGCGATGAACGCGGCGGTGTACATCACGAGGCCCAGGAGCACCGCGAGGAACTCGGGCGTGGCCGAGGCTCCGCCCTCCATGGAGAACCCTTCCAGCTTCGGGATGCTCCACGCCGTGGGCGCGCCGCCCAGGAGCCAGCCGAGGAGCGCCATCGCGAAGGGAATCACCAGCGGGACGAGAACGAGACTGCGGACCTTGCCGGTGGCTTCGAACTGCTTCATCGCCCAGCGCCGGTAGACGACCGAGATCACCACTCCGATCGCGAAGCCGCCCGCCGCGAGCGCCTGTCCGGTACCCCAGACCGGGGTCGGGAACGAGAACCCCGCCTTGCTGAGGTAGAACATCCCCCCGATCGTGGGGGCGTCGGCCAACGGCGGCAGCACCTCGGTGAAGACGAGATACCAGATGAGCAGCTGGATCAGCACCGGGACGTTGCGGAAGAGCTCCACGTACGCATAGCAGAGCCCGCGCACGATGGCGTTGCGCGAGAAGCGCCCGATGCCGAGGAGCGTCCCGAGGACCGTCGCCAGGATCACGCCGATCACGGCGACGCGCAGCGTGTTGGCGAGGCCGACGAGGAACGCGTTCCAGTACGGATCGAGCGCGTCGTAGGGGATGACCGACTCGCCGATGTCGAAGCCGGCGGGCTGTGCGAGGAAGTCGAACCCGCTGCGGATTCCGCGCGCCTGCATGTTGGCGAGCGTGTTGGCCGCGAGGTAGTACAGCGCGAAGGCCACCGCCGCGAGCGCGATGATCTGGTAGACCAGCGCGCGGAACGACTCGCTGCGCCAGCTCCATTCGCGCTTGCGCGGCGGAGGCTTCGGGGCGACGGTCGCACTCATGCGAAAGGCACCGCTAACAAGGGACGGACCCCGTGAAACGAGTCGCTGACGCCCGGAATTCGGGGTCCGTCCCTTTTATCAGCGGACCGGGGGCGCGTATTGCAGGCCGCCCTTGTTCCACTGCGAGTTGAGGCCGCGAGGCAGGGCGAGCGACGTCTTCGGGCCCACATTGCGTTCGAAGATCTCGCCGTAGTTGCCCACCGCCTTGATGGCGCGCACCAGCCAGTCCTTGTCGAGGCCGACCAGCTTGCCCGTGTCCTCGGAGCTGCCGACGATGCGCATCACCACAGGATCCTGGCTCGTGGTCTTCATCTGCTCGACGTTGGCCTGGGTGATGCCGTACTCCTCGGCCTCGATCAGCCCGTAGATCACCCACTTGGCGATCGATTCGAACTCGTCGTCGCCGCGGCGCACCGCCGGGGCGAGCGGCTCCTTGGAGATCAGCTCCGGAAGGATGATGTGCTCCTTCGGGTCCTTCGCGTCCTTGTTGCGGATCGAGGCGAGGCCCGAGGCGTCGGTGGTGAACGCGTTGCAGCGGCCGGAGAAATACGCGCCGGTCGCGGCTTCCTGCTTCTCGAACACGATGGGCTTGAGGTCGAGCTTGTTGGCGCGCGAGTAGTCGGTGAGGTTCTTCTCGGTGGTGGTGCCCGACTGCACGCAGACCGTCGCGCCCTTCATGCCCTTGGCGCTCTTCACCTTCGACTTCACCGGCACCATGAAGCCCTGGCCGTCGTAGTAGGTGGTATGCAGGAAGCTGAGGCCGAGCGAGGCGTCGCGCGTGAGCGTGTAGGTGGTGTTGCGCGAGAGGATGTCGACCTCGCCGGACTGCAGCGCCGTGAAACGCTGCTGCGCGGTGAGCGGCACGTACTTCACCTTGTTGGGGTCGTTCAGGATCGAGGCGGCGATCGCCTTGCAGACGTCGACGTCGAGGCCCGACCAGGCGCCCTGGCTGTCGGCCGCCGAGAATCCGGCGAGGCCGGTGTTCACGCCGCAGACGAGCTGGCCGCGGGACTTCACGGCGTCGAGCGTCTTGCCGGCGAAGGCGGGCACGGCGGCGAGCGCAGTCGCGGCGATCGCTGCCCAAATGGGGGTCATTTTGCGTTTCATGGATCTCTCCTCGTTGGGGGAATCGGGGCAATGCGGGCGACGCCAATGTAACACCACCCGATACCGTTGATAAGTGCCGCCGCCCGGCCCCGAGACACCGGTCGTATACTGCGCCTCACCCCGGGCACGAGCGGAAGACGCCCGCCCGTGGAGCCGCGCACTGAAAACGAACAACAGGGAGGCGCCATGAACCGTCGCGATGCCATCGTCACCATCCCCGGCCTGCTGATACTGGGGGCCTATCCAGCTGCAGCCCAGAAGTTCGACATCGGAGGCGCCATCGGCGCCGCCAGGGACGCCACCAAGGCGGCGACCCTCACCGATGCGGACGTGCGCAACTACGCCGCTCAGATGGCGGCCTACTCCGACCGTCAGGCCAGGATCGCCCCAGCGGGCGACAAGTACGCCCAGCGGCTGGCTGCGCTCACCAGCTCGTGCCAGGACGACCAGGGCCTCAAGCTCAACTACAAGGTGTACCTGACGAAGGACGTCAACGCCTTCGCGATGGCCGACGGCACGATTCGCTTTTACTCGGGGCTCATGGACCTCATGACCGACGACGAGCTGCGCTACGTGATCGGCCACGAGATCGGCCACGTCAAGCACGGCCACACCAAGGCGCGCATGCAGACCGCGCTCGCCGCGAGCGCAACGCGCAAGGCGTTGGCTTCGTCCAACACGCGCGCCGGCGTGCTGGCCGACTCCCAGCTGGGCGACATGATGGTGAAGGTCGTGCGCGCGCAGCACTCGCAGGGCAACGAGCACGAGGCCGACGACTACGCGATGCAGTTCATGTCGCGGCGCAAGTACGACCGCAAGGCCTGCGTGAGCGCGCTCGAAAAGCTGGTGAAGCTCTCCGGCGGCGGCGGCGCCAACTGGCTGTCGACGCACCCCTCGCCCAGGGAGAGGGCGGATCGCATGCGCAAGCAGGTCGCCTGACGCGCCTCGAGTAGCCGGACCCTCGCCCACCCATACAGCCATCATCGACCATCGCGCGGGCTGCGAAACACCGTGGCGAGCCACGGCTGCTGCTCGCGCGGCAGTCCCGTGGGCCGGTAATAGTGCTCGAGCTCGACGAAACCCGCGCGCACGAGGTGCGCGCGCCACGTCTCGAGGTCGTGGTACGCGCCGTAGCGCCCGCGGTTCCAGCCTTCCTCGTTGCGCCCGTGCGGGTTGGAGCTGAAAAGCACGCCGCCGGGCCTGAGCGCCGCGCGCAGCTCGCCCAGCACGCGCGGCAGCTCGGCCGTGGGCACGTGGAAGAGCGAGGCGTTGGCGAAGATGCCGTCGAAGCGCCCGGCCGGCAGGTCGAGCGCGAGGAAGTCCTGCACCAGCACCTCGCAACCGCTCTCCTCTCGCGCCATCGCCGCGAGCGCCTCGGCGCCTTCGAGCCCGATCGCCACGTGGCCGAGCGCGGTGAGCGCCTTCAGGTCCCGGCCGGGCCCGCAGCCGAAGTCGAGGATCGTGAAAGGCGCCTCGCCCTCGAGATGCCGCAGCAGCGCCGCGATGTTCTGGCTCACGTCGTGGTCGCGCGTGCCCTCCCGGAACGAGCGCGCCTTCCCGTTGTAGTGCGCGAGCGTTCCCTTCGAGATCTCGTTCACCCGGAGTTGCGCAGCCCCGCGGCCAGCCCGTTGATCGAGAGGTGGATGGCGTTGCGCACACGCTCCTGCGCGTCGCCCGTGCGGTGGCGCTTGAGCAGCTCCAGCTGCAGGTGGTTCAGGGGATCGAGGTAGGGGAAGCGGTTGCGGATCGAGCGCGCGAGCGCGGGGTTGGCCTCGAGGAAGCGGGTCGCCCCGGTGATCGCGAAGAGCGCCGTCACGGTGCCGTCGAACTCCGCGCGGATGCGGGCGAAGATCGCATCGGCGTGCGGCTGGCCGGCTGCCAGCTCGCGGTAGCGCTCGGCCACCGAGAGGTCGGCCTTGGCGAGCAGCATGTCGAGGTTGGAGAGCATCGCGCGGAAGAAGGGCCACTCGCGCCACATGCGCGCGAGGAGCTCCGCGCCCGCGGCGCCGCGGCGCCCGCCGAACGCGGCCACGGCCGCGCCGAACCCGTACCAGCCCGGCAGCATCACGCGGCACTGCGCCCACGAGAACACCCACGGGATCGCCCTCAGGTCCTCGATCGCCTGCGACGCCTTGCGCGAGGCGGGACGCGAGCCGATGTTGAGCTCGGCGATCTCGCCGATCGGCGTCGTCGCGCGGAAGTAGTCGACGAATCCCTCGGTCCCATAGACGAGGCTCCGGTACGCCGCCATCGCGTCGCGCGAGAGCTCCTCCATCGCGGCGCGGAAGTCCTCGTGCCCCGCGGGCGCGGCCTCGTCGAGGGTCGCGCGCACCGTGGCGGCGAAAAGCGCCTCGAGGTTGCGCCGGCCGATCTCGCGGTTTGCGTACTTGCCCGCGATGACCTCGCCCTGCTCGGTGAGCCTCAGCTCGCCCTGCACGCTGCCCGGCGGCTGGGCGAGGATCGCGTCGTAGCTCGGGCCCCCGCCGCGGCCGACGGTCCCGCCGCGTCCGTGGAAGAAGCGCAGGCGAACGCCCGCGGCCCGGAACACCTCGACCAGCTCGGTCTCCGCCTTGTAGAGCTCCCAGTTCGAGGTGACGTAGCCGCCGTCCTTGTTGCTGTCGGAGTAGCCGAGCATCACTTCCTGGGCGTCGCCGAGCGAGCGCACGAGGGCGCGCGCTTCGGGCAGCTCGAACCAGCGGCGCATCGTCGCGGCCGCGCCGCGCAGGTCGGCGATGGTCTCGAAGAGCGGCACGATCTGCACGCGCGACGCGGGCCGCTCGCCCGGCTCGACCAGGCCCACCTCCTTCAACATGAGAGCGACCTCGAGCAGGTCGGACAGGCTGTCTGTCTTCGAGATCACGTACTGGCGGATCGCCTCGGCGCCCAGGCGCCGGTGCGCGCTCGCGGCCGCCTCGAGGATCGCGAGCTCGCCCTGCGCGAGCTCCGAATAGCGCCCGAAGGCGGTGCGCAGCAGGCGCGGGGAGCGCAGCTCGGCGACGAGGATGCGCTGGCGGGCGGCCTCGTCGAGCGCGGCGTAGTCGGCCGCCACGCCCGCGACCGCCAGGAGCTCGGCCACGACCGTCTCGTGCACCTCGGAGTTCTGCCGCAGGTCGATCGGGGCGAGGTGGAAGCCGAACGCGCGCACGGCCTTGCGCAGCATGCGCAGCCGGCCCTCCGCGAGCAGGCTGCTCGCGCCGGAGCGCAGGCTGGCGTCGATCACGTCGAGGTCCGCCGCGAGCCGGCCCGCGTCGGGATAGGGCTCGGCGCTGCCCACGGCGCTTCGCTGTTGAGCGCGCACGCCGAGCGCATCGGCGGTCGCGGCGAGGCGGGCGTAGATTCCGGTCAATGCGCGGCGGTACGGCTCGTCCTGCCGATGCGGCGAGCGGTCGGGCGACTGGTCGGCGAGCGCCGAGAGCGCGGGTGTCACGCGCGTGAGCAGGCCCGAGAGCGGCAGCTCGGCGCCGAGCGCGTGGACCTGCGCGAGGTAGTGGTCCAGCGCCATCGCGGCCTGGCGCCGGAATGCGGCCTCGAGCATCTCGGCGGTGACGAACGGGTTGCCGTCGCGATCGCCGCCGACCCAGCTCCCGACGGTGACGATCGGGGCCAGGTCGGGGCGCGGGCCCTCGCCCGGCAGCCCGGCGACCGCGTCCTCGACGTCGCACGTGAGCGCGGGGATCGCGTCGATGAAGGTGTAGTTGAAGTAGGCGAGCGCGTTCTCGATCTCGTCGCGCACGTTCAGCCGCACGCCGCGCAGCATGCGCGTCTGCCACAACGTCGCGATCACGCGCCGGAGCTCGCTCTTGGCGCGCTCGGCGTCGCCCGGCACGACGTCCGCGGAGTCGAGGTGCGCGAGCCCCCCGGCGATCGCGAGCTGGCAATCGAGCGTGCTCTTGCGTTGCACCTCGGTCGGGTGCGCGGTCAACACCGCCTGGACGCGCACGCCGGCGAGGCGCGTGGCCGCCTCCTCGCGCCCGATGCCGCGCGCGTGGGCATCGGCGAAGAGGCCGCGCACGGTCGATGCGAGCGGCGCGGCGCCGAGGCGCAGGTTCTCGCGGTGGCGGCGGATGTGGTGGCGGTCCTCGGCGATGTTGGCGAGCAGCGAGAAGTAACTGAACGCCCGCACTACGGCCACCGCCTGCTCATCGGTGAGCGCGTCCAGCGTGCGCGCGAGTGAGCGCCGCGACTCGACGTCCTCGCGCCGCCGGCTGGCAACGGCCAGGCGCCGGATCTCCTCGATCTGGTTGAACGCCGCTTCACCCTCATAGGCGCGGATGGTGTCGCCGAGTATCCGTCCCAGGAGGCGAATGTCCTCGGCGAGGCGGGCGTCCTTGTCGTGGCGGTCGTTCACCCGCCTAGTCTATCCGTCGGGGTCCGGCACCGTTTCCGCGCGTTCGCCCTCGCACGCGACGCCACTGGCCCGAAGCTGCGCGTAGCGCGCCTCGTCCACACCGAGCTCGGCGAGCAGCTCGCGGTTGTGCTCGCCCAGGCGCGGGGCGGGCGTGCGAATGGCTCCCGGGGTGCGCGCGAGCCGTGGCGCGACCGCGTGCATCGGGAAGGCGCCCATGTCGGCATCGGGATAGTCGGCGAGCACCTCGCGCGCGGCGAAGTGCGGGTCCTCGAGGATCTGCCGGATGTCGTAGATCGGCCCGATGGTGACCTCGGCCTGCTCGAAGAAGGCGACGTTTTCCGCCTGGGTGCGCCGCGCGATGAACTCGCCGATGATCGCGTCGAGCGACTCGGCGTTCCTCACGCGCTCGGCGTTGGTGCGGTAGCGCGGGTCGTCGATGAGCTCAGGGCGCCCGATCGCGCCGAGCGTGCGCTCGGCCATCTTCTGCGTCGATGCCGAGAGCCCCACGTAGAGCCCGTCGCTGCAGCGATAGGCGTTGCGCGGCCCGGAAGTCGTCGAGCGGCTGCCGCTGCGCGGCTTCACCTTGCCGGTGAGGCGATAGTTCGCCGCCTGGGGCCCGAGGATGGCGAAGAGGGGATCGAACAACGGCAGGTCGATGACCTGCCCGGCGCCGCCCTTCGCCTCCACCTCGCGCAGCGCGATCATCACGCCGCACGCGCCGTAGAGGCCCGCGACCGAGTCGGCGAGGTAGACCGGTGGAAGCACCGGCTCGCGGTCGGCGAACCCGTTGAACGACGCGAACCCGGACATGCCCTCGACCAGTGTGCCGAAGCCGGGCCGGCGGCGGTAGGGACCGTCCTGCCCCCACCCCGAGATGCGCACCACCACCAGGCGCGGGTTTCGCGCGAGCAGCACGTCGGGTCCGAGCCCCATCTTCTCGAGTGTGTCGGGACGGAAGCTCTCGATGAAGACCTGGGCCGTGGCCGCGAGCCCGAGCAGCAGCTCGCGCGCGGGATCGCGCCGCAGGTCGAGGCAGAGGCTCTTCTTGCCGCGCGCGTAGAGCTTCCAGGTGGTCTCGACGCCCTCGACCTTCCAGCCGCGCAGCGTGTCGCCGGCGGGCGGCTCGACCTTGATCACCTCCGCGCCGAAATCCGCGAGCACCTGGGTGAGCGTGTTGCCCGCGACCAGCCGCGAGAGGTCGACGATGCGCACGCCGTCGAGCGGCCCGCGCTCGCCCGGCTGGTAGTCGCGCCGAGGCAGCGCCGGCACCTAGATCGCCCCGGCCTTCTTCAGCACCTTCTCCACGGCGGTGGCGATCTCCGCGTAGCCCTGTGCGTTGGGATGCACCATGTCCGACTTCAAGCGGTTGTCGAAGAGCACGCTGCGGACCGCGGCCTCCTCGAACGGGATCCTGAGCTCGGTGGCGATCTCGCCGTAGAACACCGGGATCGACGGCGGCAGGCCGGGTTTGGGCGTCGCGAGGAGGACCACGTCCACGCCCTTCTCGCGCGCGATGCCGATCATGGCGCGCACGTTGGCGGCCGCGGCCGCGTCGTCGAGCCGGCGCAGGAAGTCGTTGCCGCCGTGGCAGAGGATCAGCAGCCGCGGCTTCACTTCGTCGAGCACCGCCGGCAGGCGCTCCAGCCCCTGGGCGCTGGTCTCGCCCGGCACGCCCGCGTTGACCACCTTGCGCCGGATCGCGCGCTCGAGGACCGCAGGATACGATTCAGTGGGGCCGGCGCCGGTGCCGTACGTGAGGCTGTCGCCGAAGGCGAGCACGACGGCCGCGGCGTCGAGCCGCTCGAGCTTGTGCTTCGGTCCGCACGCGGCGAGCGCCGCAGCGAGAACCAGGGCGATGAGGATCCTCATCGCCCGGATTCTATAGAAATGGGGTCAGGTTATATTTCGAACCTGTCCCCTTTTCAGGGGCGCGACTGCGAAGGAAAAGGGGACAGGTTCGAAATATAACCTGACCCCATTTCTTAATACCGGATGATCTTGTCGTCCGGCATCTGCCAGCTGAGGTCGGCGTCGGTGCGCGGCGCGATGCCGAAGATGCGCGGCTCCTCGCCACGGGCACGGCGGCGCTGTTCCCTGGCGAGCCCTTCGCGCGCGACCTGGTCGAAGAGCGGCGTCTGGGTCTGCGCGGCGGGGGCCGCCTGCTGCTGCACGGCGCTGCCGGCAAACCCGGTGTTTCCGCCGCCGCCGATGATCGAGACGTTGCCTTCGGGCACGAGGGTGCCCACCGTGCCCACGTCGACCGGCTCGCCGGAGTTGACGATGCCGGTGCTCGAGTTGCCCGCGAGCGTGCCCGACGACGTCTGGCCCGGCGAGAGCCCGAGCGCGCGATTGCCGCTGTCGTTCGAGAACGGGCCGCCCGGGCGGAATGCCGAGCCGGGGTTCGAGGCGGCCGTCGTGTCCGTCGTGACGTTGGTGGCGGGCCCGGTACCTCCTGCCCCGCTCGAGGTGCTGGTTCCGTCCGAGGTGGGCGGCAGGGTTTGGACGTTGAAGGCCGAGCTCGTCGTGGTCGCGTTGCCCGCCGTGCCGGCCGTCGTCGCGTTGCCCGTCGTGGGGGTGGTCGCTGTGCCGGTGTTGGCGGTCGTGATACGTGACACGCCTGTCTGGGCGAGCGCTGGGAAAGCGGCAAGCGCCGCGATCCCGGTGGCTATGATGAGGGTGCGCATGGGATTCTCCTATCGGCTAGTCGTCGAGCTCCGTCGGCCAATCGTCCATCTGCACACCCGCGCCCTGCACGCCGTCGGCGTCGTCACCGCCGGTCCAGCGCGGGTGTCCCCACGCGGCGTGCTCGGATACGGGAATGCCGTCCTCGTCGATCTCGAGGATCGGCGGCAGCTTGGCGCGGCGCAATTCGGTTCTGGCTTTCATGGCGACGGCTCTCTCTCTGGTTGTCTGATCTTGCTGCCGAGTGTGTACCGGCTTCGCACGCCCAGCCAGTCAACAACGCGCTAAAAAAAGTAGGACAGGAGCGGTTCGTTCTGTGAGCGCGCGTCGTAGGAGGACTCCTACATGGATGGGATGCCTCCTCCTACAGAGTCGTGCGGCGGCGGCGAACATAATCGGTCGTCATGACGTCCTGGTTTCATCAGCTGGACAGAGCCGCGAGCCCCGCGGAAGTGGTCGCGGTCGCGCGCGACTACCTGGCCACGTGGACGCCCGTCGAGATCGGACGGCTTCCGCGCGCATGCCGCCCCGGGCGCATGCGTGTCGCCGAGGACATCGAGGAAATGCACTCCTGCGCCGTCGACGCCTATCGCATGACGCGCGCTTCAGGCGACGAGCTCACCGCGCTGCAGTTGCTCACCAGCTTCCTGGTGCGCGCAAGCCTGCGCCTCGCGAAGTTGCGCGAGACCGATGACGCCCCGGCGTACGACCCCGCCGCTACGAACCCTCCGCGCCTTTCGAAGGCTCGCGATCGCTGATCGCCGGAGGCGCGTCCGGCTGGCTCGGCTTCGCCTCTCGCAGCACCCAGCGGTATCCCTTGTCTGCCGTGAGCACCCGCACCCAGACGTGGAACGGCTCGTTCGGGTCCGCGAAATAGATTCCATCGTTCATCGTCGCACTGTAACCGGCGCCGCCCCCGCGCGAAGTCGGCGCGCGCTTTAGAGCGATGTAGGAATCCGGCGCTCGAGCGCGCGTCCGTGAACCCCGCGTGCCCGCGGGCATCGAAAGGCGCATGGGGATCTCGCCGCGCCACCTCGGCCACGTATTCCGGCTCGCCTTCAAGGGCTGGAAGGACGACAACTGCATGAGCATGGGCGCCGCCCTCGCCTTCTACTCGCTGCTGTCGATGGCGCCGCTGCTGGTGCTGGTGATCACGCTGGCGGGGCTCTTCATCGGCACGGACAAGGCGCACGAGCTGCTGCTCGCCCAGCTCTCGGGCCTGCTGGGCGACACGGGAGCCCAGGGCGTGCGCACGGTGCTGGAGGCCGCGTCGAGGGACGAGAAGGGAATCCTGCAGACCGTCGTGAGCTTCGTGTTGCTCGTTGTCGGGGCGACCACCGTCTTTGGCGAGCTGCAGGACGACCTCAACCGCATCTGGAACTGCAAGCCCGAGGTGACGAACGGTATCCTCGTCCAGCTGCGCAAGCGGCTGCTGTCCTTCGGCCTGATCGTGGCGATCGGCTTCCTGCTGCTCACCTCGCTCGTGGTGAGCGCCGTGATCTCCTACATGGGCAGCGAGTGGTTCGGCGGCAACGAGCACGTCGCGCGCACGCTGGAGCTGGCGGCCTCGCTGCTGGTGATGACGGGCCTCTTCGCGTTGATCTACAAGATCCTGCCCGAGCGCCGCATCCCCTGGGGCGACGTGGCGTTCGGGGCCTTCGTGACGGCGATGCTCTTCACTATCGGGAAGTACCTGATCGGCCTGTACATCGGCAAGAGCGCGATCGCCTCGGATTTCGGCGCCGCGGGCACGGTGGTCGTGGTGATCGTCTGGGTCTACTACTCGTCGCAGATCTTCTTTCTCGGCGCCGAGTTCACGCGCGCCTGGTCGCTGCAGCGCGAGCAGCTCGATGCGGCGAACTCCGATTTCCGCAGCGAGCCCGCCGAGATGGTCGACGTCGCGAAGCACATCGTCCAGGGGGGCGTGCTGCCGGGCAAACAACCGCCCGCAGCATCACCCGCCTCCTAGCCGCGCGATCTCACGCGTCGTTGGGCGGCGCCGAGTCCGCTCCAACGACCGCCCCGCTGTCGTTCTACCGCGGGGTGTCGCTCACTTGAGGGCCTTGAAGCGGATGCGGTGGGGCTGCGCGGCTTCCTCGCCCAGGCGCTCGAGCTTGTCTTCCTCGTACTCGTGGTAATTGCCCTGGTAGAAATACCATTGCGAGTCGCCTTCGGCCGCGAGGATGTGGGTGCAGATGCGGTCGAGGAACCAGCGATCGTGCGAGATGCAGAGCACCGTGCCCGCGAACTCCGAGAGCGCATCCTCGAGCGCGCGCAGGGTCTCGACGTCCAGATCGTTGGATGGCTCGTCCAGCAGCAGCACGTTGCCGCCGTCGAGCAGCGTCTTGGCGAGGTGCAGGCGCCCGCGCTCGCCGCCGGACAGCTGGCCGGTGAGCTTCTGTTGGTCGCCGCCGCGGAAGTTGAAGCGCCCGAGATAGGCGCGCGACTGGATCTCGAACTTGCCGATGGTGAGGATGTCCTGGCCGCCGGAGATCGCCTGCCAGACGTTGTGCTTCTCGTTGAACTTGCGCGTCTGGTCGACGACCGACATCTTCACCGTGTGGCCAATCGTAATCCTGCCGGAGTCGGGCTTCTCCTTCCCGGTGATCATGCGGAAGAGCGTCGACTTGCCCGCGCCGTTGGGGCCGATGATGCCGACGATCGCGCCCGGCGGGATTATGAGCGACAGGTTGTCGATCAGCACCCGGTCGCCGTAGCTCTTGGTGACGTTCTCGAACTCGATCACCTCGTTGCCGAGGCGCTCGGCCACCGGGATGAAGATCTCCGCGGTCTCGTTCCTCTTCTGATACTCGTAGTCGTTCAGCTCCTCGAAGCGCTTCAGGCGCGCCGTGTTCTTGGTCTGCTGGCCCTTGGCGTTCTTGCGGACCCACTCGAGCTCCTTCTTGATCGCCTTCTGGCGCGCGCTCTCGGTGGATTCCTCCTTCTGCAGGCGGTCGCGCTTCTGCTCGAGCCAGTCGCTGTAGTTGCCCTTGTAGGGATGGCCGCGGCCACGGTCGAGCTCGAGGATCCACTCGGCGGCGTTGTCGAGGAAGTACCGGTCGTGCGTGACGGCGACGACGGTGCCGGGGAAGCGCACGAGGAATTGCTCGAGCCACTCCACGCTCTCGGCGTCGAGGTGGTTGGTGGGCTCGTCGAGCAGCAGCATGTCGGGCTTGGAGAGCAGCAGGCGGCAGAGCGCCACGCGCCGCTTCTCCCCGCCCGAGAGGTTGTCCACCTTCGCGTCCCACGGCGGCAGGCGCAACGCGTCGGCCGCGACCTCGAGCTGCGTGTCGAGCGTGTCCGAGTCGGCCGAGGCGAGCAGCTTCTCGAGCTTCTCCTGCTCCGAGGCGAGCTTGTCGAAATCGGCGTCGGGGTGCGAATACTCCTCGTAGACCTGCGCGAGGCGCTTCTTCGCCTGGAAGACTTCCCCCAGTCCTTCCTCGACGGCTTCGCGCACCGTGTGCCCCGGCTCGAGCTGCGGCTCCTGTGGCAGGTAGCCGATGCGGATTCCGGGCATCGCCTTGGCCTCGCCCTCGAACTCCTTGTCGATGCCGGCCATGATCTTGAGCACGGTCGACTTGCCGGCGCCGTTCAGCCCCAGCAGGCCGATCTTCGCGCCCGGGTAGAAGGCGATGGAGATGTTCTTGATGATCTCGCGCTTGGGCGGGACGACCTTGCTCACGCGGATCATCGAGTAGACGTACTGAGCCATGGGAAATACCGGGTCTTGCGGGGGAATGGGTTGCGGGGGGAGGCGAGAGTCTACCTGAACTCAGGGCAAAAAAAAGGCCGGCGCGGATTCCTCCGGCCGGCCGCGAGGGAGCAGGAAAGGTTCGGTGGCTTACCTGCGTTCGATGATGATCGCGCGGGGCGGAGGCGGCGCGACTTCGGCAAACCGCGTGCCCTGGCCCAGGTTGTAGAACGCTACCTGTTCGGCGTAGTCGTCGGCGATCCAATGCCCCGCGACCCAGACGTGGCGGCGTCCGTTCCACTCCCAATGGCCCGGCGACCAGATGTAGCCCTCGCGCGGCGCGGGCTGCACCGCGACCAGCGGCCCGACCAACGGCCGGCCGACGTTCGCATACCATTCGAAGTCGACGCCGCGCCACGTCGCATCGGCGGGGGCGAGGGTGACCGCGGGGAAGACCGGCATCGAGGCGCTGGCGATGGCGACCGCCGCAAAGCCGGTGTAGATGATTCTCTGGATCGCCTTCATGTGCGCTCCTCGAATGGGCTTCATTGCAACCAGCGTATCGAGGGGGGCGCCGCGCATCTGCCAGCATCGTCCGCTTCGACGCGTCGGCTGGAGCCGATGCGCATGCAGGACGCGCGGAAAGGAAAAGGGCACGGCCGTAGCCGTGCCCCTTGCGAAGGCTGGGCCCTCGCTTGTTTCCCCGGTGACGCAGGGAAACGCGTCGTCGGTCCGCAAGCGGCTCGTTACTGCAACGGGCACATCTGCTTCGCGATGACGAATCCAGCCTAGCGCCGCGGGTCGAAGGCGCGCTGTAGGCGCATTCCGTTCGTGGGGTAGGAAAAAGGAAATGCCGGCGTTTGGGGCGCCGGCATTCCCGGGTCGCGGGGAACGCGCGCTTCTATCGAAACGCGCTCGCCGCGACGTGCTGAGCTTGCCCGGTCCCGCCCGAGGCGGGAAGGTGGCGCGGAAGCGACATGGCCGCCGCGGCGACCATCGTCGCGAGGAGCACTCGTCGAGTCCACATGAACGCCTCCTCCGGTGAATGGGGTCCTGCAACCAGATTAGCGGCCGCGTGACCCGTCCCCAGCCGGCCGATTCCGCAACACGCGTCGGAAACGGCCGGCTGCGAACGTGGGACTTCGCTACCGCTACTTGCTGTCGCCGCCGGAGGACGACGAGGACGGCGAGCTCGACGGGCTCGAGGCAGCCGCGCCGCTCGGGCTGGAGTTGGTCCCCCCGGACTGGCCCTGCGTGCTGCTGGCGGCGGCCGCGCCGGTGCTGGTCTTGTCGACGCAGTCCTTCGGCATGGCGGCGCGCGAGGGGTACTTCGATTCGTCGCAACGCGCGTCGTTCTGCGCCACCTGGGTCTTGTTCTCGGTGCCCGAAGTCATGCCGTTGGCGGGATTCGCGGGAGCCGTCTGCGATGACGGAGTCGCGGCGGCATCGGACGCCTTCTTCTCCTTGGCGCGGTCGCCGAGGGCGAGCGCGGAGGTGCTGGCGAACGCGATGAGGGTGGTGACTATCAAGGCCGGTGCGGATTTGCGCATCTGGTCCTCCTGGGGGATGAGTGGTTGGAAGTCGAATGCAAACGAGGTTTTGCCTGTAGACCCTCGCTGCAAACGGCATGCCAGCCCTTGACCCCGCGATGCGCGGCCCGATCGCGTGCGCGTGCGAAGTTATTACGCCGCACGGAGAGAAAAATACCAAGGATAAAGGGGCGCCCTTGCGGGCGCCCCTCCGGTTTGCAACACGTTGTATCAGTAACGCCTGGGGTTGTTGGGCGCCGCGTCCCTGCGGTTCGGCACGCCGTCGCCGTCGCGGTCGCGGTCGACGCGGTTCGGCACCCCGTCGCGATCACGGTCGCGCATCGCGTAACGCTCGCGCTTCCAGCCGCCACGGTCCAGATACCAGCGACCGTCGCGCTGTTCCCAGCGGCTCGGATGGAAGAAGTAGCCGGGGCGCTCGCGCACCCAATGTCCCTTGCGCCAGTAGTGGCGGTCACCGCGCCATTCCCAGAAGCCCGGTTGCCAGGCGTGACCGCGGCGCGGCGCCGGCAGGACCTCGTAGCGCGGCGCGGGCGGCGCGACATCGAGGTAGAAGCTCACCTGGGCAGCGGCCGGCAGCGGCGCGAGCCCGATGGACGAGACCGCGAGCGCGGCCAGCAGCAGTTTGCGTTGCATCATGGACCTCCTGTCTGGAGTTTCGGGATACCCTCCAAAGTAACGCGCGACTTCGCGCGCCCTATGCCGGACTGCACCCATTCACCGGTCGGAAGAGTCCGACGCGCCACGGTGGTAAATTGTCGGCTCACGGAGACACTCCCAATGACACTACTTTCGGATCAGCCGCGCCTCGCGTCCGCGGAGCTCGAAGCCTATTGGATGCCGTTCACTGCGAACCGGCAGTTCAAGTCGAAGCCGCGCATGATGGCCAGGGCCGAGGGCATGTACTACACCACCGACGACGGCCGCCGCATCCTCGACGGCTTCGCGGGGCTGTGGTGCTGCAACGCCGGCCACGGCCGCAAGCCCATCGTCGAAGCGATCCAGAAGCAGGCAGCGACGATGGACTACGCGCCCGCCTTCCAGATGGGTCACGCGCTCGCTTTCGAGCTCGCCAACCGCATCGTCGAGCTCGCGCCGAAACCGCTCGACCACGTGTTCTTCTGCAACTCGGGCTCGGAGGCCGTCGACACCGCGCTCAAGATCGCGCTCGCGTGGCAACGCGCGCGCGGCGAAGGGGCGCGCACGCGCCTCATCGGCCGCGAGCGCGGCTACCACGGCGTGGGCTTCGGCGGCATCGCGGTGGGCGGCATTCCCGCCAACCGCAAGATGTTCGGCGCGCTGATGGCGGGCGTGGACCACTTGCCCCACACGCTCAACATCAAGGAATGCGCGTTCACGCGTGGGCAGCCCGAATGGGGCGCGCACCTCGCCGACGAGCTCGAGCGCCTGGTGCAGCTGCACGACGCCTCGACCATCGCCGCGGTGATCGTGGAGCCGATGGCCGGATCGACCGGCATCCTCGTCCCGCCGAAGGGTTACCTGCAGCGCCTGCGCGAGATCACGAGCAAGCACGGCATCCTGCTCATCTTCGACGAGGTGATCACGGCCTTCGGCCGCGTCGGCACCGGCTTCGCCGCCGACCTCTTCGGCGTCGTGCCCGACATGATCACCTTCGCCAAGGGCGTCACCTCGGGCGCGGTACCCATGGGCGGCGTGATCGTATCGAACACGATCTACCAGCAGTTCATGTCAGGCCCGCCGGGCGCGATCGAGCTCTTCCACGGCTACACCTACTCGGCGCATCCGCTCGCCTGCGCGGCGGGGGTGGCGACGCTCAAGCTCTACAAGGACGAGGACCTCTTCGCGCGCGCCGCGCGCATGGCGCCCAGGTTCGAGGCGGCGCTGCATTCGCTCAAGGGCGCGCGCCACGTGATCGACGTGCGCAACATCGGGCTGGTCGGGGGCATCGAGCTCGCCGCGCGCGACGGCGCGCCGGGGCGCGCGGCTTCGAGATCTACCTCAAGTGCTTCGAGCGCGGCGTGC
>Ga0307505_10001503_pt1 | contig 18656 bp, 12 predicted proteins | sample 23_S_MG_FD_202183 | JGI IMG/M metagenome (GOLD analysis project Ga0307505, IMG submission 202183) | Soil microbial communities from Populus trichocarpa stands in riparian zone in the Pacific Northwest, United States - 23_S | ecosystem: Environmental > Terrestrial > Soil > Riparian zone > Trees...
GCATCGCGAACAACGTGACGATCGAGGGCGTGAAGAACATCATCGCCGTCTCGAGCGGCAAGGGCGGCGTAGGGAAGTCGACGGTGGCGGTTAACCTTGCGGTCGCGCTGGCCGTTCAGGGGGCGAAGGTCGGCATCATGGACGCGGACGTTTACGGGCCGAACATTCCGATGATGCTCGGCACCGGATACGATCAGCCCGAGGTACGTAACCAAAAGCTCATCCCGATCGAAGCCCACGGCGTGAAGATGATCTCGATGGCGGTGCTCGTTCCCCGCGACAAGCCGATGATCATGCGTGGGCCGATGCTTCATGGCGTTGTGCGGCAGTTTCTGACCGATGTCGATTGGGGCGAGCTCGATTACCTGATCGTCGATATGCCGCCCGGAACCGGTGATGTGCAGCTTTCGCTCGCGCAGCTTGTGCCGGTGCAGGGAGCGGTTGTGGTCACGACGCCGCAGGAGGTTTCGCTGTCCGACGTCCGTCGTGCAGTGAAGATGTTCGAGACGGTGAACGTCCCCGTGCTCGGCGTGATCGAGAATATGTCGTATTTCATCGCCCCCGACACCGGAAGCCGCTACAACATCTTCGGCGAGGGCGGCGGACAGAAACTCGCGGACGAGTACAACCTCAACTTCCTCGGCCAGGTCCCGATCGGCTTCGAGGTCCGCGAAGGCGGCGACCGCGGCGTTCCCGTCGTCGTTTCGGCCCCCGACTCGACCCAGTCAGAAGCCTTCCGCAAGGTCGCCGAAGAAGTCGCCCGCCACGTTTCGATCGAGGCGATGAAGCCGGAGTTGGTGGTCATTTCGAAGGCAAAGGTTTGATCGTTGAGTTTTGCTGGAGGCTAAAGAACATGAAGAGGAAACTTCTCGGCTTCGGATCTGGGTTACTCCTCAAGGCGCTAGTTGTTGCCAATCTTTTTGCAGTGATCTGCGCTCAAACAGGACCGCAGACGGTCGGCACGTGCCGCGGTTCGGGATGTCCGGCGATAAGCCGTGCGGAACTTTTCCTCAAGGCTTTCGCTTCGTCGGGCAGATCGCACGCTCTGCGAACGAGTAATCTTGAACAGGAGGAGAAAGTTAGGCTTGCTTTCTACGGAATTGATGCGACCCGGGTAGAAATTGAACGAGGGAGACTGAGCGAATCGGAAGGCAACTTTATTATTGACGGTCACAAACAGGTCATTCGAAACTACCTTCAAGACAATACCAACGAATCAATGGTTCGGGCGGCGGGCGGACAGGTTTTGGAGATCCCCGCAATAAAGCAATCCTTGAGAGGATTATTGAGCGTTGCACGGCAGGACGCCCTGATGGGGCATGAAGACCTTGCGATGCAGGCCCAAACTCAGATGGTCAAGATCCTCACCACCTTTTCGCAAAAGTTTGCGGAAACGTGCGAACAACAATCTTTTCCGCAAGAATTGCCGCTTGTTTTGGAGCGTCAAAATCAAATGTTCGAATCTGGCATTTCGCTAGAGCATTGCATGAACCGGAAGTTTACGGCGGAATTGAACAATCAGGGAATCCGCTATGATCTCGAGACCTGCAGCAACTTGTCAAATGCTTCGAATTGGAAGCTCAAAATTTCCGGGCGTGTTGTTGGAATGGGCAGCGGATCGACAAACAGGTGGGAAGCTGATGTGGTCTATCAAGACACCGAACATCAACCAAGCGGGAGACTGAAGATATTTACGCAGGAGTTGGAAGAGGAGGATAACGAGTCGCCAGCGGTCCCCGATGATGCGGGCCCCAATGCCAAACCGAATGGATGGCCCTCGGCACCGATACCGGATCCGCCCCCGCGTTTTAAGAAAAGAACGATCTTGAAACTTGGGATGACGACTATCCTATTAAAAGGATCGCGCGGCTTCTGCGGTTGGACAATAAGCACGTGCGGCTTTGCGTCGCAGGGCAGTAACTGGGTCGAAGCAGAAATGAAACAGGATGGTAAGCCGTGCAACCCGGTCACGGAACATCCATCCGGTGAGGCTTAGCCGGGAATGAAGGAGCTACTCGATCTCTGGTGTTCAAGCGGGAGCCGGACGCGTCCCTGTCGTTGTTTCCGCACCCGACTCGGCCCAATCCGAAGCCTTCCGAACCGTCGCCGAAGAAGTCGCCCGCCACGTTTCGATCGAGGCGATGAAGCCGGAGTTGGTGGTCATTTCGAAGGCAAAGGTTAGTTCGAATTTGCCCCATGCCTAGAGAGTCTCGAAAAGATGCTGCGATACGCACCGGAAAGGAACTCCTCAAAGTTCCGCGCATTTACTCCGATGCAAAGCAAGAGATCGTAGAGCACGCGATCACGACGGCTGAGGCCTGGGAGAGTCGATTCATTGCGATCGGTTTGAGTATCGGAATGATCGTCTTCTGGTCGTTCACTATCTGGAGCGGGGTCGGATTCGAGGTACTGTACGAAACGTTCGGCACATTTTTTGTTGCGGCCTTGGCATTCGCATACTTTTTCTTTTTTCACTTATCCAAGCTAATTTTTAGAACGACAGAAGAAGAGATCTCCGACGATACGAGCATGTTTGCTCTTTTTTCTGCGAGCCGTCGAAAGGAGCGCCGCAGTTTTATCTCGATATTTCTCGCCGTGCTCCACACGGTCGTACTCATCGGATATCTGATCCAGAACGATATCGGATGGCTCAATTTGGAATAGAATAACTATGCTGCCTACACATAAATCCTTGTCAAGAACTCTTACGGCCAGAGCGGTCGTTGCGACTATCCTCCTCAGCCTGCTGAGTCCCGTGGTATTCGGCCAGGTGAAGCGGCCGTTAGCGGCGAGCGATTTCGATTCATGGCGCTCGCTTCAGGGTGCGCAGATATCGCGGGACGGGAATTTCGTCGCGTATGTGATGCAGCCGCAGGATGGCGACGGCGAACTTTTCGTTAAGAGCACGACCGGCGATACCGAATGGAGAGCGCCGCGTGGATATCGTCCGCCGACTCCGCCGCCCGATGCTTCGGATCCGGCCGCGACGGCGGCGTTCCAGGCGCTCGGAAGGCTTCTTCGGCCGATCTTCTCGGCGGACAGCAAATATCTTTTCTTTAACATCGAGCCCAACCAGGCGGACATTCTGAAGGCTCGCAAGGACAAGAAGCCGCCCGCGGATTTCCCAAAGAACGCGCTCGGGATAATGGATCTCGCGACCGGAAAGGTGACGCGGGTCGAGGAAGTGAAGTCGTATCAGGTTCCGGAGGACGGTTCGGGATTCGTGGCGATCCTAAAGGAGCAGACGCGTGAGGAACGACGTCCCGACACGCCGGCAGCTTCAAACTCAAACTCAAATTCTGCACCCCGTCCATCGCCGTCTCCTGCATCCGGCCGCCGGAAGGAGTACGGCAGCACGCTGATCCTTCGAAGCCTGGCGGACGGCAAAGACCGAACGTTCGCGGATGCGCTCGATTACAGCTTTGCGAAAGACGGCAAGTCGCTGGTCTTCGCGGTGCAGTCGCGAAAGGAAGAGACGAACGGAGCATTTGTCGTTACTCCGCAGACCGCCGACGCGCCGGTCGCGTTGCTAAAAGGTGCCGGCAAGTACACCAAGTTCACATGGGATGAAAAGCAGGAACAGGTTGCGTTCATCAGCGACCGTGACGATGCCGCCGCGAAGCAGCCGAAGTTCGAGGTATTTCATTGGAAGCGAGGCACTCCGGCGGCGACAGAGGTCGTGTCGGTGAAGACCGCTGGGTTCCGTCCGGAGTATGTGGTCAGTGAGAAAGGGTCGCTCGCGTTTTCGTACGACGGCAGCCGGCTCTTTATCAGCAGCTCGCCCCCGCCCGATCCGGATCCGGATCCGAACAACGCGGTCCCTGATGAAGAAAAAGTGACCGTCGATCTGTGGCACTGGAAGGACGATTACATCCAGCCGACGCAAAAGGTTCGGGCGATCGCCGACCGCGACCGGTCGTATCGGGCGGTGTGGCACATCGCCGACCAGAAGTTCGTCCAGCTTGCCGATACGACGATGGAGAACATTGTCCCAAGCTCGAACGGCTTGTATGCGATCGGATTCGACGATCGCGAATACCGGATCCGCGGAAATTACGACCCCGGGTTTAGCGATACGTATCTTGTGTACACGGTTGACGGCTCCAGGAAGCTGCTCCGAAAGGGCGGGCAGTTCGGAGCCAGTTGGTCGCCGAATGGGAAGTACATCGTCTACTTTGACGGCAAAGACTGGAACTCGGTGTCGATCCCGGATATGAAGATCACGAATCTGACCGCAAAGCTCAAGACGCAGTTCACTCGCGAGGATCACGATTCGCCTAACGCCGCTCCGCCATACGGACTTTCGGGCTGGACGAAGGATGACGCCGAGGTTCTGATCAATGACCGCTTCGATATCTGGCAGGTCTCACCCGACGGTTCCGGCAGCAAGCCCCTTACCAACGGCCGTGCTGCAAAGACCGAGTTTCGATACGTGCGTCTTGACCCTGAGGAACGATTTGTATCGCCCGGGCAGGCGATGCTGCTGAGGGCTGAGAATGAAGACACGCGCGACTCCGGTTTCTATCGCGTGAAGCTTGGCGGGACACCCGAGCGGCTCGTGATGGACGCGAAGAACTTCAACAATCCGACGAAGGCCAAGGACGCCGACCGGCTGATGTTCCAGGCATCGCGGTTTGATATGTACCCGGACATATGGACGGCCGCGGGAGATATGACCGCCGCTCGGAAGCTCAGCGACGGCGATGATCAGCGTGCGCAGTTTAACTGGGGCAAGTCAGAGCTGATCCGTTACAAGAGCGCCGACGGCGTGCCGCTGCAAGGCGTTCTGATCAAGCCCGACAATTTCGACCCGAAGAAGAAGTATCCGATGATCGTGTATCTATACGAGAAGCTGTCGGATACCGTCCACAACTTTCAAAATCCGGGGCCGGGAACGTCGATCAATTTCAGCCATTACGCGAGTAACGACTATGTGATCTTCCTGCCGGACATCGTGTACAAGACCGGCTATCCGGGAAGAAGTGCTCTGAGATGTATCATGCCCGGTGTCGAATCGCTGGTTAAGGCCGGATTTGTCGATGAGAACGCGATCGGCATTCAGGGGCATAGCTGGGGCGGATATCAGATCGCCTACATGATCACGCAGACGAACAAGTTCAAGGCCGCGGCCCCCGGAGCACTCGTCTCTAATATGTTCAGCGCATACAACGGGATCCGCTGGGGCACCGGTCTCCCGCGGCAGTTTCAGTACGAGCGTACTCAAAGCCGGATCGGAGCGACGATCTGGGACGCGACCGATAAGTTTATGGAGAACTCGCCGCTGTTCGCTGTTAAGAACGTGCAGACGCCGGTCCTGATGCTTCACAACGACAACGATGACGCAGTGCCGTGGTATCAGGGGATCGAGTTCTATCTATCGCTGCGCAGGCTGAACAAAGAGGTCTATTTCTTCAACTACAACGGCGAGTTTCACGGGCTCCGGAAACGGCAGAACCAGAAGGATTACTCTCGCCGGATGAAGGAATTCTTTGATCACAAACTCAAGGGAGCCCCGGCGCCCGAGTGGATGCAAAAGGGAATTCCGTTTCTGCAGCGTGAGAAGGAGAAAGAACAATATCGCAAACAGGTGGCCGATAGCCCGGCAAATAGGTAAATAGCCGGGAAAAGATGCCTGCTGGGAGTCTTGGTCGATTCTCGATCATTGAGAGGGAAGAACGGGAGAGTATGCGCAATTTACAAAAGATCGGCGTCTTGATCATCCTCGTCAGTTTTGCGTCCACGCTGGTGTATGGCCAGAAGGATGTGGTCAAGAAGGTCGTCTTCAAGAAAGGTAAGACAACGGCGGCTTACTTTGGAAAGCTGCCGAAGAAGTATGCCGATTACGATGCATACCTCGTTCGCGGCCGGAAAGGGCAGACGCTGACCGTAAAATTGAACGGCGACGAGTGGGGAGCCCACATCCGCATCTTCGAGACCAAGCTCCTCGGCCCGACCGAGGACGCGCTCATAGAGGGCGAGGAACCGGTGGAGGAATGGTCCGGCAAGCTGCCGGTCACCAGCGAGTACAGCGTTCAGGTCTATGGCGTCCGATCGTTCGACGATGGAGCAGGTAAAGGAGCTGACTACGCAATCGATATTTCGCTCAAATGACCTTGATCGCCGACATATCTCGCGTAGTGCGTTCGGAGGAGATACGAGATTATGTCAGCACCAATGTCCTACATCAACGATGCCCAGGTGAACAAGATCATCACGACCGAGATAGGCAAGTTCCCGGGAGCGACGATCACCGACCGGATCTATCAGGCTTTCAGGTCGCTTCAGGCCCGCCGGCGGTCGAAGGAATGGAACAATCAGGAGTTAGCCGCCGCCGAGCATTATATGTACGCCCGGTTTCTCGCGGGCCGTACCGGCGACCCGATGGTCGCCTCTTCGCCCGATCTCTACGACCTAAAGAAGCGGGCATTCATCGCGCTCGATATTCAGAATCTAATGAATACTACGGACTATCCGGGCCTTCCGGCGTCACCGGAAATGGTCAAGTGGGGAAAGAAGGGAGCGACCGATGGCCTGATGGACTTTAAGATGGCGAATCCGACCACCGGGTTCCAGACCGGTGCCGCGCTCAAGCCGCTCGCCAAGGGGTCGTACTAACGCCGTTCGGGAAAGCTGAGCGTGCTGGTCGAAAACCACGAGGCCGAACCGTTGTAAGGTGCATGGATCGCGGCTCGACCGTGTCGATCACGGAGGATCAATGGCGAATATCCGCTTCTCTGTAGGTTTTGGCCTAGTCGCTTTTTACATCACCCTTGTGGCTCACAGCACGGTTTGGGCCCAATACCGCAACCCTTATTCAGGCGTTGAGTTCAACGATCAAATGGCCTACATGTACAGCATTTTAGGCTCGATGAATAAACGGCTCGGCGACGCTACGATGCGGCGCAGCCTTCCCGACTGGATATCAGCAAGGCGGCATTTTGCGTATGAAAGCCGTGATCCAACGGCAAATCGGCTCGGGCAGACCCGTCCCGGTCTAAAAGCGGTACAAGCCGTTAGAGGAGGATCCGAAAGATGAAAACAACGAGGTTTCTTTCAGTGGCCCTGTTCGCATTGGTCGTTCTCTTAGCCCCGCGAATGGCCTGCGCCCAGCTCACCGACTTCTACTCCAGCCCCGGCTACTCGAGCATGATAAATACCATGATCAATAACAAGATCTGGGAAGCGGCGATGGAGCGGTACACCAAAGACTACAAGGGAACTCCGGGCGCTGCCGGTACCAGGCCTTCAGCAAAGGCCTCGACCTACGAGGTTCCGGCCTACCGAATATATCCAGCCGTCCGTTTCAAGCCGACGGGAACGCGCATTACGCTTCAACCGTATCTCGATATTGTCGAAGCCACTCCTCAGGACAAGGCGGAACTAAAGGAGTTAGTCCTGGATATTTTCAAGAAATACGAGGCGGAGTCCGCCGCAAGGGAGTATCCGAACGACTGGGCCCTGGCCTATGTTTCGTTCGTCGGCCTCAATAGCCACGTCTATAACGGGCGAACCGAGAAGCCGCTGCTCCCGTTCGAACAGAATATAGGAATGCGGGATTTTGTCGCCGAAAACGCGACCAACAATGGCATCTTTGACGGCGTGAGCGACCGAAGGAAACAGGAGCTGTACGAGTTCCTGGTCATGTTCGGCGGCCTGACGTACCATCTTTATGAGAAGGCGGTGCGCGAAAAGAACGACGCGGAGATCAAGAATGCCAAACTCGCCGCCGCCCAGAATCTAAGGCTCCTCGGCGTTATGCCGTGATCTTAGTCTTGTTTTTCGGTTAAGTTTTTATTAATATTGAAATTAATGTAAGGATTCGCTTTCGGGTCCTTGATCAATTAGGAGACGACTTCATATATGGCAGCAGTTGCAGCACCAGCAGTTGAATTGGACGTTACCGAGAGTGCCTCGGTAGAGATCAAGAAATTCCTTGCGAGCGAAGAGGATCTGCCGGAAACGTCAGGGCTTCGCGTTCGCGTAGTTCCGGGCGGATGCTCGGGCTTTCAGTACAGCCTCAACATTGAGGAAGAACCGAAACAGGGTGATTTCATCCTCGACAAGTTCGGCATAAAGCTATTCGTCGATATGTTCTCGGCCCAATACCTTAACGGGGTCGTTGTAGATTATACCTCGAACATGATGGGCTCCGGCTTCACCTTCGAAAACCCCAACGCCACCGGCGGCTGCGGTTGCGGCACCTCGTTCTCGGCCTAAGGGTTCAACAAACATTCTGATTCGCACTTCGAGGCGGCCTTCGGGCCGTCTTGATGCTTTTTTGGGGGTTGGCCACTTGAAACGATTTTTTTGTCACCCTTTTCGCGGGCCTGTCGCATACGGAAGTAAAGAGGCCCATTTTATGAAAATCGACGCAGGTGTTACCGCTTCCCCCGCTTTCTCTCATACCCGTATCGTCCTGATCGTGCTTTTCGCATGGCTGCTGCTCGCTATTGTGGCGGCAACCAACTGGGTGGCCGATGCCGAATCAGACCCGAGCGGCGCCACGAATTCGAACCTCTCGATGGCGACGCAGGCCGAGACATCTACCGATTCGTCGCCGAGATTTGTCGTAAATTCGATAATTCAGGATGCAAAAGAGGACTTCAACCCGTTCATCGACGACGGTTCACACTTGGGTGACCCTTGCCATGTGTTTGCCAACCAAAAGCTCATTCCGTTTACCAGTGGAGCTGCGGGTCAAAGCATTCAGACGGGTGGAGGATGTAGCTATTCGCCAGCCACTATGACGGTCAGGGTAAGTTATCCCACGGTTATTCAGTACAGCGGAGCTTTGAATGGCCCGGGAAATGTCCCTGGAACTTCGGCGACTGGGTTCGGATCAAATGCAATGATCTCCTTCTCACAGGACCTAAGCAGTTCGAGGACCTACGGCGGCTCCAGCATGTATATGTTCTTAAGCATTCCTGGCCAAGCCGCCTCCTTGCCGGACACCCCGCAGATCTATCAGGCCCAGCTTCAAGGCACGTTCACGCGAAATAGCACCGTCAATACGGCCCGCGCATCGGTTGATCTCGCACCGGTTTACATCAAGCCCAAGTTCACCACCTCGACAGTCGGCCCGTTATCGCCTGAGGACCTTATATCGTACAAGCTTGAACTTCCCGCCTATCCCCATTTTACGACCGAGTACGGGCTTCTGAAAATTCGGACACCTGGCAACACTTCAGTTGTGACCAGCTCGTTAACCGGGGCGCAGGGTGCGACCACGATAACGCCAATCGGTACAAACGGAGCCAGCGGCTGGGACATATACTGGGATCACAATCCTGGCAATCGCGTAATTGAATTCCAATCTCGAGTAAACGCTTCGATCTCACCAGCGGTGACAGAGATCAACTTTGCATCCAATCCGAATTCATTAGCTGGACCTAATTACGAGTTCAGAGTACGATCCGGCAGCGAGACTGCTACCAGCCAAATATACACTCCGAATCTACGTATTCCTGTCCGCCCGACGTTGGGACTTAGCCTAAGCACCGATCGTCGGTTAGTTGCGGTCGGCGATGAGTTCACCCTAAGGGGGCGACTCACCAACTTAATGTCGTCGACCATGACCAACGCCCGGCTCGAAACGGCAGGCAGCTCGATCGTGTTTGCGGGGGAGGGGCTCGCGGAATTGGTCCAGCCGGTTTCGACTACGACCCTGGGGCTGGCACCGGGAGCCTCGGGCGATCTAGAGTATCGGTTTCGAGCGACGAGAGCGGGAAAGTTAACCGTATCGGGCAGAGCCATAGCAACCGTTGGATTCGATTCGGCTCGGTCGAAGTTGGAGAGCACGCCTGAGATCTGCGTCGGCTGCGACGAGGTTGAACTCGACATCGAAGTCGAGAAAACTGATTACAACGTCGGCGACGAGTTTCCGATAACCGTCAAAGTTAAATCGAACCGCCAGGACAGCGTTCGCGTAACGTTCGAAGACCCGGTCCTCAAGGAGCGCCCACTGGACGATTTGCCGGCAAACGCGCTCCTTACGGTAGATCCACCTACTCTGCCTGAGCCGTTCGATCTGACTCCGACCGCGCCTTCGCGCTCATTTACCGGAATGGCTCGCCTCAATAAGCTCGGGATCGCTGAGGTTGTTACGTCCTTGTCGTACACGGCTCAGGGAGTTCCTTCGACACCTCTGACGAAGACGAAGAAGATCTTCTCGTCTGTTTTCAAAGTGACGGTTGAGGTCACTCCCACCCAAACAAAGCTCAACCAGACGCCCCCAGAGAAGAAAACGGAGGGATGTCGCACCCTCGAGGTCCTGCCGTTAGTAGATAACTGCATTGAGTTGGTAGCGAGGGTCAAGAATATCAGTGATAAGACAATTACGAACGTCCGCATCCCTAGTGCCGACTCTGTTCTCGACTTGATCAAAGAGACTAATCCAAAGCTGCTCGGTGAGCCGCTGAGCCCGGTCGAGCATCGACTTCCAGAGCCATCTCCGCTCACGCTCGAAACCGAGCAAGAGGCCACATGGATCTGGAGACTGGACGCATTTGGCGCGCCCGCGGCGCTCAAATTCGAGCCAACGGTCTTCGGAGTGATCGACGGTGCAGAGGTCGGAGGCCATGGAAGTAAGGAATTCAAGATCTTCGACAAGGTCCTTCTGAAATGGGGAATGCGTCCGACGGATGGCCGGCTCGGCTATCCATCAGGCAGTTCTGTGAGGGCGGACGGGTTTATCGAGAACGTTTCCGCTGAGTCTGGTGATGAAGAGGATCTCCTGGTGATGGTGTATCAGACCTGGAGGGGTAACGTCGGGGGCGGGTTCGTCTTTGACTCGGCTGTCACCGGGGAAACGCCGGAGTACTACAAGATCTTCCAATTGCCTGCAAAGGGGGATGCGAAGCGGGTGAGCCTGGCAGCCATATTTCGAACCGTGCGGTCGTTGGAGGCTACGACCGGCGACATAGGGTTTGGAATAAGGGTCTGGAAGATCGAAGAGGAAGGCTTGCCGACACAAGTGTCCGAGCAGGCTGAATTGGATGACGAGAATTACACCGACGGCTTCACCGTTTCGCTATCGCCGGAAGAGATCATTGTCGATGACTACGAGGAAGAGTGTCTCGCCGAAGGCTATCTTCCGATCCACTGCGCGTTCAATGCGGGCATTGGCGGACCCTTCACCGATAGCGTATATGGGTTGTGGCAATTCGGCTTTGAGGTAATGTCTGGTCTCAAGGAGGGAAGCGAGAATCACGCTCAAATATCAACCGGCGATGCGTTTGCCCTTTCGAACGCGATGAGAGCGCCGCCGGGCTCTCCGCCCTACGAAGAAGCTAAACAGATTCTTATGTCGGACGCTTACCAGGAATATATGAATTATCACCAGAATGGGATACTTCTGGGCCAGCTTCCGGGCCAAATAGCGATGACGTATGAAGAGTTCTCAATTCAAACGTGGGATTCGGTCGGACGGTTCTTCCAGGACGTTGAAGGTGGAGATATTAACGCCGTCCAGAAGAAGGTCGGCTACTTCTTTGGGTCGAACCCGGACTTGTTGATCGAACCGCTCGCGGCCGGCATGACTCTCCTCAAGTTGCGCAAAACACTCAGAAAGACCGGTGGCACCCTCGACAATAATGTTGTTACAGCCCAACTCAGAGCCGACGGCGTACGGCGTCGTTCTACCCTGGATGAGCGCCTCGCAACAGCGGAGGCCGACCCCAACGTGACCGAACTTTCGACGGTTCTCGAGTCTGGCGATATTCTTACCGCACGCCACTTGTTGAAGGTGTATGGCGTCGATTGGGATACCTACAAGCGGCTTGAAGATTTTGCTCGAAAGAACAAGATCATCCTGTTTTTCCGATCGCGATCTGACATTTCTCAAAGCCTCCTCAATCGCGGACTGGCGTGGCCGAAGCCACAGGCCCTAAAGCACAAGACGGTTAGTTTCATCGACCAGAAATACTTCGGCTACCGCAGCGAGTCAAAGGGCATTCTTGAGATCGTTGAACCGCCATCGTCGATCAAGGGGAAGACCAACGAAACGGGCCTGCAAGCCGCACTCGACTCGTATATGGATGACCTGGCGAATCATCACCCGGAACTGGACCTGCCGGAAAACCAGGTTCTCCGCGGAGAGGTGCGAGACCGTCTCGAGAAACGAGCTGAGGAATGGAATAAGTACTGTCCGCAGCTCGAACTCAGCGACACACCGGGCGGTATCAGCGAAGTAGATGTAGGTGTGAGTTTTGAGGCCCCGATGCAGTCTGCTCATGACGTGCAGGGCGATGTCGCTCCGTTGGAATACCGGAAGGTCAAGACCGTCAACGACGGTTTTGTTCAGGACTTGACGGGGGAACAACGTCGCGTTTGGACACTCGATATGAGAGGCCCGGGTAACGGGGATTACCGAGCGGTCACCGGCGACATTGACTTCCTCGCCATGCTCGACGAGCAGGGACGGTTCATCCAGGACTATGATAAAAGATTCGCACTCTACAAGGCCCTGTCGCAGATGGGATTCATGGAGCACGGCGAAAGCATCACATTCCGTCTCGAGAATCCGCGATTGGAACACTTGAATTGCTGTGTGGAGGGCGTGCCGGGGTCGGACGCTATGGTGTCGGTCGGCGGGTGGTCCGGAGGCCCACGAGCGGCACGGTTCGTTCCAAACTTAACGGCGATGAATGAATTTAACGCGGCCTGGAAACGCGTCCGCCGGCAAGAGGTGGTACTTGATAAAGCCGGCGAAGTGGTCTATGACGAACTTGGCAGGCCGAAGACGATCACCGTACGGATGGAGAACACGACCGGGGAGTTTGGTTTCACTAACGGTACGCCGCTTATTCGAAACGCAGGCAGAAACTTCATCAATACGTTCGAGCCAACGCTGATGGACACGATGTACCAATATTTCTTAGCGAGGGCCAGGGTCTACTTTCCGTTTATGATCGCTATCAGAATGACTGGCGAAGAGGAAGTTACAAATGCGGCGACCGGAACTTCGAATGCTGTGTTCGCTCGGGGCGGCCCGGTGATCCAACTCGAATCGGTGGCGGACATCGAACTGAGACGCCCGACCGAACTAAGAGACTGGACTTTCGAATCAGGCTGGCAACCGATCACACCCGAGGAAGCGGTCGCGAAAGGGATCCCAGGCGTGCCGGATCTCGCGCCTTTCACGTTCCTCCGGAATCTTGCTTCGCCGGGAACGTCGCAGCTTGAGATCAACTCGCTTGCCGAACTGCGGGCGACCGGAGACTTTTTGCAGGCCAGCGATTGGATCGTATTGAACCCTGGCGGTCCGAATCAGGAAACGGTACAAATCGCGAGCATGGACCCGCTGACGCTGACCGCTCCAGTACGACTGGAACATCTGATGGGTGAGATGGTCGCGTGGATCGAGCAGCCGGCGGCGTCGGCAACGGTCGCGGGATTTGTCCGAACGCCGCAAGGCAGGGGGATCGCGAATGTGGAAGTTGTCATTACCGATGGTGTCGGAGTCAGTCGGGTGGCGAGAACTAACACCTTCGGCAGGTTCAAGTTCGGCGATGTCCAAACCGGCCAGGCCTATACTATCGAAGCCAGATCGCGGCGATACGAGTTCGGGTCTCAGAAGATAAGCGTCAGCGGCGACGTGACAGACATCGAGATCGTTCCGTTGAAATAGAGACTCAGGATCCTGATTGGCGGGGCGATAAAAGCTCTTTGAAAATATTCTGGAACAACCTTGGCATTCAACCTATTTGTTGGGCATACAGGACAACTGAAGGTGCTCGGAAGGCGGGGTTGGATGGGTTCGGGATCGGCTGAAAAGCCGATCCCAGATGATCCAGGACTGCAGGCGATAGCCGTTCTTCTTTAAGGACACCTCTGCGCTAAAGAGGGGCGGCAAATTGTCGGAAACGCGGTCCGAAATTGAGAATTCAACCGTGTTTTCGATAACCGGCAGCCGCTCCTCTTTAACGCAGAGCGCGTGCGCTTTCGGTCAATGTGAACTCGCCGTTTGCTCCCATTCGTTCAGAATGCTATTCTCCATCTTGGCTTTAGTCGAGGACGGCCCTTGCGATTCAACTGCATGCCCTACCGTCGAGCGACTTTTCAGTAAATAGCCTTCAAATTAAAAGACAATTTGAATCGGTCTCGCGATCCAGAAACTACGGATCGCATCGGTGTTTTACTTTGCACCATCAAAGCCAGCCTTAAATTTACATCTGGAGTTTTTACGTTTTGAAAGATTTGAAGAAGATCTGGTATCTGTGTGTTGCCATTGTGTTTGTTGCCGCAGGGTTTATTATAAATGCCTCGGCTCAGGATAGGGATAGAGTCGTCCGCACGATCTCAAGCCGCCCGGTAAATCAACCTCCGGCACCCGCCGCAACGACAGATAAGCCAGTATCAACTTTGGTCCAGTCCAGGCCCACCAACCGCCCTCCGCTCGTTCAAGACATCCAGATCGCCCGCCCGGCAGTAGAAGAATCCAAGGTTAAGAAGACCGTATCGTCGAATGCTAGAGGAGCCAGTTCGATCCTCGCTTCACGTTCGATCTTTTCGTCGAATGTGACCGGGATGATGCAGCAGTCGATCTACGAGAAACTCGGCATCCCATACCTTTACGGCTCGTCCGGCCCAAATCGATACGATTGCTCAGGCTTTGTATGGTCGGTGTTCGGTGACGCCGGAATGCCGTTTACGAGAGTTAGTGCTCGGAGCCTCTGGTCGATGTCCGAGCCGGTGAGCGGTGACGACAGGTTTCGATTCGGCACGCTCGTATTCATGAACGGCCTCGGCCACATGGGAATCGTCGCCGACGAGTACGGTTTCTACCATGCTTCGTCAAGCAAAGGAATTACCTATTCGAAATTCGCGGGATACTGGGAAAACCGGATCGTCGGATTCCGAAAGCTCAACCTGACGTCGGCTCCGGCTGATACCGAAAGATGAGGATCTGAAAGGTTTGAAAGAACGAATGGCTGTCCATCTTACCGGACAGCCATTTTGAATTTTAAACGATGAATCCGGGCCGCGACGTAGGATCTGCCGACTTTCGGACCGCAATGATCTTATCGATCGAAACAACCGTGACGTCGTCGTGGTCATCGACGATCTCGACAAAGTCATCATTCACGGCCTTTAGCACACCGCTGAACACCAAACCTGCACCACACGTCACTTCAATGCGGCTTTCTACGAATTCGTTCAATTTCTTATCCATAAAAACAAGCCAAGTCTAGCAGATTTTCTCGCTCGCGCGAGAGTCGCCGGGAAGGTTCTGCGGAAGACCTGTGGAAATCCGCGTAACTTGTTCAGTGATTTAAGTTGACAAGGCTTATGTACCTCTGTTAAACATTCTACATTACGTTCACCTGAATCCTGTGCCTGTTTCTATTTGGAAACGGATTCCTTGATCCATCTTTTCCGGAAGGTCGTCGGCATTTCTTGTTTAGTCCGGCGTACTTTCAATTTTATCCGTTACGGAATTAGCGGTATGGCGCGCTCGTGCGCACAACTGTGTGAAGAACATTATTTGGAGTAGAGAGTTTATGAGAGACCCACGTTGTTTGAGTTCGTATTTGATCAAGACGAGTTTGCTGCTCGTCGGTTTGATGGTCGGGGTATTTGCGCTGCCGTTCACGGTCGCTGCCCAGGGCGGCACGTCGGGAACCGAGTCGATCCCGGCCGGTTCGCTCATTATCGCAATGGATAATGAGAGACAGGGAAATGCCGGCGATTGCAACGGCCCGGCATTCAATATCCGAGCCTACGGCCTCGCGGTTCGGCTGCTTCATCAAAATGTTCAACTGAAGTGGGTGATCAATACCAGCAAGACTGGTAACGCGACCAATGACATCAATGACGTAAACGTCTCGCAGTTGAACACTGCGACCTACGGCGGTCAGACTTGTCAACATACCGGTGGTGCTACCACCGACTTCAGAGGTGGTCCACTGGTTGTTCCGCCGGCATTTGCGGCAACAGCAAAGACGGTCTTGGCATCCTTTAACGGGTCGACCACTCCTGAGAATGACGTGCGTGTGTTTGAGGTCCTCACGGGCTTCACCGGATCGGTACGGTATACGTTGACCCACAAGCCCTTCATCGCGGTCGGCCCTGACTGTACGCCCGGAGGAGATTGCTTCAGCCAGAATGTTTATCAGCGGCTTTACGCGGCAGCGGGTATGATCCAGGGGACGCATTACGCGAATGTTGCTGACAACACATTCAACAATTTTTGTGTAACGTTGGCCGCTCAGGCACATGCCCAGGCGACTGCAACCAACTTTATAAACGACTATATCGGCCATGTACAGGACGGCGGAAATCTGCTTCTTCAGTGTGCTTCCGTCGAACTGTTCGAGGATATCGCTCAGTCCGGGACCGGTGTCGACGGAGCGGGCAATGGCTTCTTTACAACAGCGGGAATTACAGATGCGGCGGGTGATACAGGCCACGCATCTCCCGTAATACAGAATGCGTACATGCCGTACAACCAGTATGTCGGTTCACTTGGTACGGCTAACGGATGGACGAATTTTACCCTTCCCTCAGGATCTTACCTGACCGGTTCGGGGCTACTACATGCGGCCCGACAAGAGGCGGCGAGCGGAGATCCGTATATGGCGTTCACTCGTGACCTGACGGCCGGCGTCGGCGGAAACGTGTTCGGACTCGGTGGACACGAATACGGCGGGTACGAGGGGGATGGTGTCGCTGCGAGCGGCGGTCCCGATGTTTCAGGCGGAGAACTGGAGCGTGTAAACGGCAGCCGAATGGCGTTGAACACGATCCTGATCCCGGCAAACCCGGCATGTTCGTTCGCGCCGCCGTCGATCCAGGGCTACAAAACCGTGCGAATCGGTACAGGTGCTGAGGACGTTAACGGAAACGGCCAGGTCAATTTTGGCGACATCGTTGAATGGACCGTACGCTACATCAACACTGGTGTGACCCCAATTGCCAATTTCCAGATAACGGACGAACTTGAAGCTCGGTTGCAGTTGGTTATCGGTTCGCTTAACGCGACCGCGACCGCTGGTTCTACAGTCGCGATCAATTCGGGATACCGCGGAAACACCAACAACGGCGATGTGGCTCCTGTCGACATCAATCTGCTTAACCCCAATTCGTCGTCGCTGGCGGCGGGTGGAATGATCACCGTTCGATTCAAGACGAAGGCGATCGGGTTCGGCGATATCCCGAATCAGGCCGCTGCGTTGGGCAATGGAATTGGAACTCCCGTTTTGTCAGACTCCGCGGATAACACGACTCCCGGAAATACGGGTGGATATCCGATCGCGGGTGATTGTACGAATTCCCCGATCTGCGTTGATCAATCGGCGTGGGTTCTTGGAGATCCGGACAACTGGACCGGAAATATCGAACCAACGTATATCGACCTTGGGACCATCCCGACTGCTGCCGGGGCTGACGTCGCCGGAATAGTTGCGGATTCCAAGGGACGCGGACTTGCCAGGGAGCAGGTCGTGCTTCAGGACGCATCTTCTGGAGAGGTGAGATTTGCGGCGACGAACTCGTTCGGCAGGTTTGCTTTCAGAGACGTACCCGTTGGAAGTTTCTACATCTTAACGGTTGTCAGCAAACGATATACCTTTGAGACCGCAAGTTATTCGTTCGATCTGGTAGATAACCTTACCGATATTGAGTTCATTGCTCAGATTCCTGGCAGGGTTGTTCCTCAACCGCCGGTCTCAAAAGCCGCGGTTAGCAACAGCGTGCGAGAACCGGTCACTTCTAAGGAGCCGGCCAAAGCTGAACCTGCAGTTCGCAGGTCTGTTATCGTGACAAAACCCGTGAAGAAAAAGTCGAAAGACGATGAAGAACCGGCGGAAACCGGTAACTAAACCGTGACAAACGGGAAGGGCTGCTTTTAGCGGCCCTTTTCGGCGCCCTAAAAAAACATTGGAAGAGTTGCGGGAATCGAACTATACTGAGGCAAAAGATAAGTAGATGAGGTTCAGCGGTTTGAGCCTCTCGCAAACAATCCGGTGCCCAGAGGCCTAATTGGGTTCGACTTAGTCGGAAACTTAGGTCATTGCGGATCGAACTGCAAAGGTCGGTCCATGAGGAAGGAGTTTCTCTATGCGTTCCCCCAAGAGTATTTCCACGGCGATTTCGCGCTTTTCCATTTTCACCGCGGCCCTGTCACTAATTTTGTCAATGTCCACCATCGCCTGGTCGCAGGCGGGAACGTCGGATGTCGAGCAGATCGATGCCAATTCGATCATCATTGCGATGGACAACTCTCGCCAGGGTGATACTGACGGCGGTGGACCGTGTGACGGGCCAGATTTCAACCTGCGGGCTTACGGACTCGCGGTTCACCTGCTGCATGCCAATGTTCCGCTGAAGTGGGCCATCAAGGACAAAGCCACCAAGGACGAGGCCGATTTTGTTGCGGATGTTACCCAACTGGTTGGTGACATTGGCGGTGGGATCAATGTCGGCGGGCAAGATTGTACAACCGAGACTGCTAATACCCCTTTTCCTGGCGGTCCGATCATCATCCCCGCTCTATATCGGGCAGCGGCTTTGCAGGTGATCGAGGATTTCAATGCCTCGTCTACCTCAACTAACGACGTTCGCGTTTACAACGTGAATGCGAATTTCGTCGCTCCGATCCGTTACACGCTTACCCATAAGCCGTTTGTCGCGGTGGGGCCGGAAGGCGGCGGTTTCGG
>Ga0307505_10001504_pt1 | contig 18653 bp, 9 predicted proteins | sample 23_S_MG_FD_202183 | JGI IMG/M metagenome (GOLD analysis project Ga0307505, IMG submission 202183) | Soil microbial communities from Populus trichocarpa stands in riparian zone in the Pacific Northwest, United States - 23_S | ecosystem: Environmental > Terrestrial > Soil > Riparian zone > Trees...
GAAGGGCAAGCGTCCTCGATTGCCCTGGCGCTTGTAACCGATCTGGTTCTCATCACGATACTGCTCGGTTCGGTGCGGATGGGTTTCATCGCCGTTCTTCCCGTCGCATTCAGTCTGCTTCTGATTCTCGCCGCGCTGGCGCTCGCCGGAACACCGCTCGGAATCGCCAACTCGATGTTCGCAGGCATAGCGCTCGGCATCGGATTGGACTTTGCGATCCATTTGACGACGGCGTATCGGCAGAAGCTGAGTCAAGGTATCCCTGCGGGTGAGGCGCTGCGGAGCACGCTCGAACTCACCGGGCCGGCGGTCTGCGTCAGCGCCGCGTCGATCACGGCGGGTTTCTCCGTGCTGTTGCTTTCAGAGATTGCCCCCAACGTGCAACTCGGCGTCATGATCTGTCTGTGCCTTCTAACCTGTGCCGTCACCACCTTGCTACTCATCCCCAGCATGCTCCGGCTCTTGAAGGTCGTCCGGTAGCCACAAAAGGCACAAGAAGCACAACAGGTATTTTGCGAACCCACCTTTGTGCCTCTTTGTGGGTTACTTCAGCGAGTCGGCGAGCAGGAAGGGGAGAGAGACGAGGAGTGGGGGGTCGGTCAGGACCATCGGGCGGAGGGAGATGTTGAACCAACCATTGGCTTTCCCCTCGCGCACGATCACCGGTCCGTTCCATGCACCCACTGAAAGGTTTGCGCTGTCAGGTAATAAGTAGCCGAGTGTGTCATTGAGGCGCGGTAGGGCAGCGGCGAGCAGGTGATAGGTTCCGTCGGGCACGGGTCCGATGCGGAACGCGCCGGGCGACGTAAGGAGCGCGCCACCGACCGGGCGACTCTGCGGAATGTGCGCGGGGAAGAGGCCGACGAAGATCGGTCCGCCACCAGGATTGGAAGAGTCGACAAAACCCTCAACGCCCGCAAACGCCGAGCGAAGCGCCGCCCGTTGTGTCAGCTCTGCGTAGTGTGTGCATAGTGACTCGACAGAGGCCGGAGTGATCCGTTCGGCGAGGTACCGAAACTCACGCGGTCCCAGTCCGACGCGTTCAGTGAAACGCCTGGTGAAAGTGCTGAGACTGCTGTAGCCCACGTCGAAGCAAATGTCCGTGATGCTCTGGTTTGTATTCAGGAGCAGCCGCTTCGCCTCGTCGAGCCGCATCGCCGAGATGAACTTGTTGGGTGGCAGTCCTGTGATCTGGTGAAACACGCGGTTGAAGTGAAACGGGCTGACATACGCGACCCGCGACATGTCTTGCAACGAGATCGGCTCACACAACCGCTCACGCGCGTCCGTGATCACGCGCTCGACTGCCCGGCGATGTGACGCAACAGTGTCTTCGCGGGACGCCGAAGTAAATCCGCCCTCGCCAAACGCTTCGAACGTTTCATTTCTTAACGCTTCAGCCATTCGCATAGTCTTTCAACGCCTCGCGCAACTGAGGAGGAACCGGCACGGGCACAACCTGCTCGCCCTCGCGCTGCATGCACGCGACCTGTTGTTCGCCACGGGCCACCAGTTCTTCACCGGCGGGGTTACGCCGCCAGTAGTCGAATTTCATCGTGATTCGGTTTTGTGCCAACTCACCGAGACGCATGCGTAAGGTGATCTCGTCGAAGGCGACGAGCTCAGCCATAAACTCACACGACACGCGCGTGGTTACCATGACGAGTCCGTGCTTGAGTGCTTCGATCACGTCGGGAGCCCGGTCACGCAGAAACATCTCGCGGCAGCGTCCCTGCCAGCGCACGTGGTTGGCGTAGTAGACATTTCCGATCAAGTTCGTCTCTTCAAACCCGACGACGTGCCGGTATTCATACGCGCGCATCTCCGCCTCCTGTCAGCAATGCTATTGCCAGTTCCTCTTTCACACCGTCTGTCCTGACCACGCCTGACACGATTTTCAATTCGCCGGACGCGAGCAAGACCCAACCGTTATGCGCTGCACCGGCGAAGACGAGCGGCGCCGTCATCCCGGAGCCTGCTTTCTTCAGACACTCAAGCGACGTCCAGACGCGTGTCGCTGCCACGTCAAGTGTCTCTTGTGTTTCACGGCTGATGATCTCGGCAAGCTTGAAGCGCTCAACGCCGAGGAGGTCACTCCAGATTCCGGCTGGCCGCGAGGCGACTAGTTCGAGATCGCAGCCAACCGGACCGTGTGCGGCAACAGCCATCGTGAGGCTGCCGGAGTGAGAAGCAGACACGCCACGTCCATCGCAAGCTTCCGGTTTTCCATTTGCGCGCCTGATGACGCAGCCCGCACCGAGTGCTCGCTCAATAGCGCGTGTGCTGCGATCGCGGCGGTCCGACTTTTGGTCGCGTTCAAAGGCGATCGAAATGTTCGCGCCAGGAATAAACTCGAGCAGACATCGTTCGACGTATGGCGTCAGCAGCCCTTCGGGCCACGGACCTTTGAAATCCGTGCCATTCATAGCGCGCAAGTGAAGCCGCTCCCAGCGTTCTCGCACGTGCCCTTCGGTATCGCTCAACTCTACGTCGTACACGAAGCCGTTCGGGAGGCGCTCCCTTTCCTGTGCGCGCACGATTAACTCGCCACTGTGTCCGTTCAAGCTGCCTGTTATTTTCTCGACGCCGATCGGCAAGAGCGTGATCTGCGGCACGCAGGCTTGGACCGCGTGGATCGCAGCGTCGCGGGCGCCGGGATCTCCGAGCGCCAGACCGCCCGGTAAGTAGTGGCCGAACCAGGTGGTCGTGCCGTCGGGAATGATCTCGGCCGCGCACTCCCTGGCCCTGAGCGCACGATACTCACGGAGACGACGAAAGCGTCCACGGTGGAACAACACGCGGCCGTAGAGGTCGTGCTCAGGATCGACAGTGACGCGCGTGCCGGTATCGACCGCGCTGTGCGTTTGGTCCAACGGAGCGCTTGCCACGCGACACACCGCACGGAAATGATCGATCTGAAAACCCGTCTCAGAGCTGCGTAGGACCATCTCAACGCAGCGCGGCGAGCGCACGAGTGCGGCGACACGAATCGTATTAACCGCATCGTCGCCGACAACGACGGGCCGCTCGAATTTGACCTGCTCAAACACCGGCGGCTCATTCGTCTCCATGAGTGCCATGAAAACTTGGGCCATCGCCTCCATGCCCATCACCGCCGGCAGCAGCCGCTCGCCGCGAAAGACGTGATCGTCGAGATAAGGATCGGTTGCCGTCGACAACTCCGCGTCGACGACCAGTTCGATCGCCGGATAGTAGACACGTGGCTTTTCGAGGAAACGGAAGAAGGGAAGCTCGGGCCGCTCGACTTCAAGAGTCGGCATGTCGCTCAAGCGGCCCATAACCACCGTTGCGACGTTTGCGGACTTGCGACAGAGAAGTCTGCGCAACGAGTCCAAACCCTTCTCAACCGGGATCGGCGTGATTCCCGTTCGCGCCAATTCGTCTACCGTGCCGAGCCGCGCGCCCATACCGACACCCGACCAGACGGACCACTCGACAGCCAGACAACGGCAGTTCGGATGCGAGGTCTGCCAATGCTCCGTTAAGCGCGTGAGCCATTCGTTCGCGAGACCGTAGTGCGCTTCGCCCGGCAGACCCGTCCGCGCGATGATCGACGAGAACGTGATGAAGAGGCGCAGGCGGTCGGGGTCGATCGCCGCGAGCAAGTTCTGCGCGCCACGGAACTTGGGCGCTAACGTCTCGGCGAACGCCTGCGAGCTTAGATTATCAATCAGGCACGGGACGTTTCGCGCCGCACCGTGCAGGATTGCTGTGACCGGGCCTAAATCCTTTTCAACTTCATGGACCACTGCGCGTGTTGCGGCAGGGTCCGTAACGTCAACACTGTAGTACCGGAAATCAATGCCCGCTGCCTTCATTCGTTCGAGGTTTGAAGCGATCTCGCCGTTTGCTGTTGGTTGAGAAAGTCCGAAGATAGCCAGGCGTGCGCCGGATTCGCGCGCAAGCCGCAGGGCGCATTCGGCTGTGATCCCGCGCGCGCAGCCTGTAACGACTAACAGGTCGCTGTTCGTGAGTGGCAGTTCACACTCATCATCTTCAAGTGCGAGCGGGCGTAGCACCGGTTCATAACGTTTGCCGTCGGAACTGTAGCGCGCTTCCGCGTAGCCACGGACAGCGAGCGCTTCAGCCAAGATCCATGCGGCCGCGTCCGGGTGGTTCAGAGGCACATCAACCACACACGTGTTGAGATTCTTCGCTTCAAGATGCAGTGTGCGCGCGAAGCTGGCCGCACCACCTTCATGCCCGACAAGCACGAAACGAAAATCTTCGCCGCCCTTCAGCGCCTCGCGTGCACCGTTCAACAGAACGTCGATGTGACTCTCGTCGAGTTCGGGAGGAAGAAGGACGACGATGCCGCGACCTGCGCCATAGTGCGCAAACGATCTTTCCACGGCGTCCTTAAGTGGATGATCCGATGAGGCGAGTATGCGCCAATCTCCTGCTTCGGATGGACCATCGCGTCGCGGTAAAGCACGTTCGACGAATTCGACGGAAAACTCTCTGACCCACTCGTCGATGCCGGCGGGGTGTGCTTCTGCATCCGCGTCGCCGTTCGTACCGCCGGTGCGTGCAGCGGCCTCCAGGGTGCCGGCGATTTCAGAGAGAGTCGCGTTTGCGAAGTGAGTCGGGGCTGGTGGAGGCGGTAGACCGAGACTGCGGGCTGCTTCGGTCACGAGTTGGGCCACGCTGATCGAGTTCAGGTGAAGATCGTCAAGCAACCGGCTTTCGTCTTCAATGGTCGCGACGGGGAGTTCAAGCCGCTCTGCAACTAGTCGCCTCACAACCTCTAGCGGAGTGTGAGTTTGCGACTCGACTTGAACCTCCTCCGTCGCGTCCATTTCGCCGGACTCTTCGCGAGAAGCGTCCCCCGATGCGTTGTCAGTCGGGGCGTCAGCCGGCGCCAGTTCGCAGGGATTCACAAAGAATGTCGGATGCCAATCAAGATCGAACGGCCGAGCAAAGCGATCGGCGAACAACTCGTCGTGCGCTACGCGCGCGCCCAGGCAGAAACATGCGCCGACGGCATTCAAAAGCCCGCGCATGGAATTTCCGCCCGCATCCAGCGCGACGGCGGGCTCGTTACGGAACTGGGTCACCAGTCCGCATAGCGTTTGACCTGGACCAACCTCCAGCCAGAGATCGACACCCGCATCGACTGCATTGACGGCTTCCATAAACCGAACAGGCGAAGTCACCTGCTCGCGCAGCAGCGCACGTAAGTCGGCATTGGCGTGAAGGTGTTGGCCCGTCACGGTTGAACAGACGCTGCGCTGGAGTGGTCCAAACTCTTCGCGCTCGAGATGTGCGTACAACTGAGTCCCGGCGGATGCGACGAGCGAAGAATGAAACGCGTGCGACACTCGCAACAGCGTCGTGTGCAGCCCACGCGTCTCGGCGCGGCGCGCGACTACGTTGATCTCGCCTGCTTCGCCCGATAGGACTGTTTGCAGCGGTGAGTTGAGACCGGCGATGACAACGCGTTCGCCGTTCAGAATTTCTTCGACCGCTTGTTTTCCTGCAGCAACACTCAGCATCGCTCCAGCGGGGCCATCGACATCCGCCATAGCGCGCCCGCGTGCGCGAGCGATGCGCAGCAATGAAGACTCGTCCAGCGATCCGGCCCAGTGGAGCGCCGTGAACTCGCCGAGGCTGTGGCCCACACCGACAGCCGCCGTGATTCCTAACCTGGAAAGAACGCGAATGGCCGCGACTGACGAAGCCACGATCGCAGGTTGCGCCACGTCGGTCGACACGCCATCACCGCGCCATTGCTGCATCGTGTAGGCGCAAAGGTCTTCGAGGAAATTGAAGCGCCGCCGCCAGGCGCCGCCGTCCTTGTATGACGGCGAGCCTTGGCCGGGGAAGAGAAAACCGATGCGCGCTGATGACGCATAACCATTCAGAAAGATGCCGTTTTGCGGATCGATCACTCGCGCCGCGCCACTGCGCGCGCGCGACTTCAGCGCTTCAAGCCGGTTCGACAGTTCCGTTGCGCTTGAAGCTACCACCGCGGCGCGAACCGAAAGAGGACGAAGAGTTTCCGAGAGGCGCTTGGCAAGATCCGTTAAGTCGCTGCGCGAAAGACGTTCGGAGTACACGAGCACGCGCTCGAGCTGACTTTCAAGTTGATCGACGTCTCGCGCGCTAAAGAAGAACAGTTCGGCATCCTGCGAAGACGTGATTAGAGCGCGCTCTTTAGAAGTGAGAGACTCGCGGCGATCGTCGTGTGGCGCTTCCAGTGTTACGTGCGTGTTGATGCCGCCGAAACCCATTGCGCTGACACCGGCGCGCAGGTTCGCGCTGTTGGAGAAGAGCTCGCCCTGTTTGAGAGCGCGGAGCACAGAGCCCGTCCGTTTCAGTTCTTCGTGTGGCTCATCACATCCAACGGTCGGCGGCAGGATCTGCGCGCCGAGCGCCATCGTCGCTTTGATCAGACCGGCAACACCCGCGGCAGCTTTTGTGTGACCGATGATCGCTTTGATTGAACTGACTACGGCCGGCGAAGCGTTGGTTCCATTTGCAGAAACGTTTACTGCTGCCTCGGTGCGCGCGCGCGTTAGTGCTTGAAGTTCAGTCGTATCACCGACGGCTGTACCCGTTCCGTGTCCTTCGAAGTATGCGACCGTGTCGGGACCATAGCCTGCGCGTGCATAAGCTCGGCGCAAGGCGATGACCTGTCCGTCGACTTCCGGACGAGTGATGCCGCCACTGCCATCCGAAGACACACCCCAACCACGAATCACAGCATAGACACGCAGCCGCTTCTCAAGCGCGTCTTCGTAGCGCATGAGAACGACGAGGCCGCAACCCTCACCGGGCCAGAAGCCCGCCGAGCGCGCGTCATAGACGCGCATCATATCTGCCGCGAGCGCGCCGGTTTTGGCAAACCCGACGAGCTCGAATGGATCAACGCTCAAGTCAACACCGCCGGCGATTGCCACATCGAGATCGCCTGCAGCAAGCGACGAGCAGCCATTGATAACAGCGAGCAGCGAAGAGGCACACGCTCCGTCAACCGTGTAGCCGCCTCCGTTGAGATCGAAGTGATTGCAGATGCGCCCGGCGATCGTGTTGGAGAGGCCACCCGCAAGCGTCTCAGCGCCGACCGGCGGAAAAGGTTTCTTGTAAAGGGCTTCCATCTGCGCGAGCAACTCACGCTGTTGCTCAGGCAGGCACGCATCATCTTCGAGCACCTTCCGCACGACGCGCCGCACGTACGGCCAGCGCAAACGCATCGTGTTCGCGCGAGAGAACTCACCCGTCAGCGTGTTGCCGACAAATACTCCGGTCGCTTCACGCGGCAGTCCTTCACCTTCTGCGAAGCCGGCGTCTTCGAGTGCCGCAGCAGCAACGTCCAACGCCAGCCAGTGTGCGGGGTCGGCCGCGCGATAAGTCGCGCCCGGCACGCGAAAGCGCGCGCGGTCAAACTCGTAACCCTCGATAAAGGCGCCTTCCGTCGAGTATGTCTGATCGGGACTTTGGCGATCAGACGACAAGTAGTCGTTGAGATTGAGGCGTTCAGCCGGAATCCGTCTGAACGCGCGGCGTTGGGCCAACGCATTTTCCCAGAGTTCATCCGGCGAACGCGCGTCAGGATAGCGGCACGCCATGCCGACGATGGCTATTGCTTGGGCCATCTCAAGCCTCCCTCACCATGGCTGCTGCCGGTGACGGTGAACTCAACGTCGCTGGTCCAGCGACGCCATCGATCTCTTCACTCTCGCGGCCCTTGACCCACCTGCAGGCGAACATCCACAGCCCTCGCACCGTGCAGACGATTGTCAGCGCGAAGAAGAGTCCGAAAACGATATGGCCCACCATCAACAGCCCATAAACGGCGGCGACACTGCAACCAAATATGATCTGCTCGCGCCGTCCTTCCGGCGTGGTAGCCGGATCGGTCACCATGTAGAACGTGTAAAGGATGAAAGCGACGCCGGTCATCGGCACTAACGACGCACCGAACGGAGCATCAAATAACAAACTCCTCACGGCTGCTTGTGCAACAAAACCGCCGAGCCACGCCGCAATCAGCGGCAGGCGGTGCGTGAAGCGCGCGTTCAAGAACGTACCCGTGCAGACGATCACCGCGGGCAAAATCCAGTCGCCGAAACTGATCATGTTCTCCGTGAACTGATAAGGCGGCGCGACACTGACCCACGAGAAGGCGAGTAGCGTAATCGTGATGCCGAAGTTCGACGGGTTGAGGAAGTGACGCGTGCCGCGTCCATTCGGTGCGCGCAAGACACACTTCGAACAGATCGCCACGGTGGAGGCGAAGATTACTGGTCCAAGTGTCTCGTTTGCATAAAGCAACATGGCGCATGCAAGTCCGGTGATGTGCGCCGAAAGAAGAAAATCGATGAACTTGCGTGGACCGCCACCGAGGAACCTGAGCGGACGGCGGTTGAAGCCCGCGTCGATGAGCTCGAGCAACAGCTCGACGCTATACGCGGCCGCCAACGCCACGAGTGGCTGGGCCAACGATTGTTCGAAGCCAAAGAAAGCGTGTCCGAGTATGTTGAGGACGGTGATGGCGATTGCGAAACGACGCAGCCCTCCCAAGCGGTTCGTCCGATTGCCCCTCTCATTTGCACTCATTAGTGACTCCCTTCTCACTACCGAGCAGGACCGTGTACCAACCGCCCGGCAAAATTTGAATCGTTTCCCGTTGCACAACTCCGCGTGCATCGCGCCAGCGCAGTCCGACTGTTATGGGCCTGTCTTCGGGAAGGTGGCCCAACCCGAATTGCAAATCGGGACTACGCTTGCCTGAATGCCCGTTACCACCGTCAACCTGCTGCACGAGCGGCGTGCGTTCGGGCACAAACGCACGTGCCTCGGCGCCGATAGCCGCACGTGACGCGACTGTGGTTACGCCCTTTCCGTCGCGGCACACGCGTGTTTTCGACATGCTGTCTCCAACGGGCAGGCGAAGCCTGAGCCCGATGAAGGTGCCCGGATTGTTGCTTTCGTTGTGGTAGAAGAATGAAGTTTCCCATTGGTTCGCAACTGCGTAATCGAGCCGGCCATCGCCGTCGACGTCTGCTGTCGCGATCCCGCGAGTGAGTAACGGTTGGTCCAGCGAAAGTTGTTTGGCGATGTCGTGAAAACGCCCGTCCGGAGCGCGCACGAAGAAGAAGTTGTGACCGTTGCCGCTGAGGTCGTCGCCGGCTTGCAGCTTGGGCCAACTGCCCGGATGGCGAAGCAGTTGATCGTTGCCCATCACAACCTCGTGAAGTTCGGGCCATCGATTGACATTGCCCTTCAGGAAACCTGTGGCATGCAAAGCTTCAAGTACGCCGTCGTTGTTGAAATCACCGAGACGTGATTCCCAACCCCACCCGCTACGCGAAAGACCGAGCGACTCGCTGCGATCGAAATAAGGAGCGACGCCGTTCTTCATTTGATCGACACGTCCCGTGCTGAGAAAGACGAAGTTACTCTCTTCGAGTCCATACTCTTGCGTGATGTTGCTCACGAAGATGTCGGGCCATCCGTCGTCGTTTAAATCACCGAAGTCAACGCCCATGCCTTTGTACGAGTCGCGGCCAAGCACTTTCGATTTCGGCGTCGTTAACGTTCGTCGTCCTGCTAGCAACTCAAAGCGTGGATGTCCGGGTGTCGAACGGTTGTGCAAGAGACGATCGGGACCGAAGTCGTTGGCGAAGTACAGTTCGGGGAGCAAGTCGCCATCGAGATCGGCCGCGCCGATCGCCAGTGCCCAACCTCGGGCACTCTGCTCGTCGAGTATGTTGTTGACTTCTTCGAATTGAACTGCTGAGCGCGGTGAGCCGGCAGCCGGCGCTTTCCACATCAGGAGATGCTTGTGTCCGCCGTTTTGCGCAAGCGACATCGAATCCTGCATTCCGTCGGGAACTTCAGCACGCGCGTCGAGGATGCGAGCACCATCGGGGAAGAAGTTGCCAACGATCAAATCCGTGTGACCGTCGCCGTCGATATCGGCGAGCGTAGCAGCGTTTGTGTACCAGCGAGCGCCGCCGGGAACCACTTCGCTGCGCGTGTAGCTATCGCCGTTGGGCCCAGGCGTGCGGTCGTTTTTGATGAACGCGATTGGAGTCCGGCCCCAGTAATAGGCCAGCATGTCCTGAAGACCGTCTTCGTTAAAGTCTCCGGGTAAGCAGCCCATCGGGGCCATCGTCTTTGAATCGTACGGAAGCGTAAGAGGATCGAGCGTGAACGGTTGATAGCGCGCGGGAGTGCCTGGCACGGGCGCGACGATGACCTTATCGATTCTCGTATCGACGTAACAGGCATCATTCGGCAGCCCATCGCCGTCGAGATCGTTCAACGCTACTGCTGCGCCTACAACGGAGATCCAACCGGAAATGCGTTGCAACGATGGGTTGACGTCGCGGATTGTTCTTGGCGTTTCTCCGTTGTTCAGCGCCGGCAGCGCCGTTGCGCGGAAGTTGAATCCTTCGGCAAGTTTTGTTAACTCGGAGTCCGACGCTTCCGGCATGCGCGCAAAACCGTAGACTACGAAGACGAGAATAATTGCAGTCAGCTTTGCAGCCTGGCGCCGGAATGCGCCTTCGGTAATTGTCATGATCTGGTGACCTCCAGTGCGAGATTGTTCTGAATGCGGCGGCGCCACACTTCGTAAGCCGGCAACCCGCCTTCTTCGTGCAAGTCTTGCAGGGCATCGTCGGTGATTGCAGCGACCTCTTCAGCAGAGCGCCCGCAGATCACACGGCAAACGGTTTCTGTATGAGAGCTGAGGTTTGCTGCACGTTGGCGTGTCTTGGCAGCGAATGCGATCCCCTGAGCAAGCGCCGGAAAATGTTCGTCAGCGGCGTCGCGCAACGACTCGATCGCAGCGCGCGAGCAACCGCCGGCATACGCGCATGCGAGACCTGCCCCGCTCCACAAGTCGTCGCGTCGCGTGTAGGGAAATGAGTTGATCGCATTCCCGACTGCTGCGACGCTTGCGCCTTTCACAAACCAGATACTGCGGCCGAGACCTTGATCGAAGACGCGTTGCTCGTAGCCGTTCAGTTGCGTTGGAATAGCTCGTTGTTCGACGTATCGAGGCCAACTGAAATAGCCTTCATGAAAACCGTAACCGTCGACCACGAGCCAACGCAGCAATGGATCGAGCTTCGTTAAGTGCGACGGGACGGATCGCCGCAAACGCGCGAGCGCCCAACCCAATCCCACATGCATCATGTAAATGTGAGGTTCCGCGAGACGTTCGGTGAATGTGCTCCAGCGATCCCTCCGCCAGGGTGTGAAGCAATCGAGTAAAGCCAGTCCCATTGCAGCGCCTTCAAAAGCGAAGCCGCGCAACTCTTCTTCGACATTCGCCAACCGGCGCGCGAGTGGAACGAATCCGGTCTCTTCAAGCGCCGCATGATAGCCACTCAAAAACGTGAAGCCGATTTGCTCGAGACGCAGGCGGGCTTTCTCTTCACCCGCGAGGAAGCCGCGTTTAGCAAAGCTCGCCTCAGCCGGTGAAAGACCCAGGAAGCGTCTGCGCGCTTGCCCGAGTAACGAAACTTTATCCCTCACATTCTCCCGCATCTGCATGTTTTATTGACCTGCGCTATGGACTGCGACACGTTTACCGACACGTCAACCGTTCGGAGTCAAACGCTCCTCACAGGGAGTGTTCGAGTTGTCAGGATCTGGGCTCGACGATTGCGGAGAGATTTCCCAAAGCTGGCGGCTGAGGTCGGGTCAGCGCCGCCTATCCGATCGTCTGTATTGGGAGTGCGGAAAACAGTATGAGCCTCGGCTGGAGAAACCGGCGTGGCAATTTTGGAAACCGATGCCTCGCTTCAGCAAGAACGAACAACTTCTTCCGCAAGATTGAACAAGTATGAAAAGTCGGAGACGTGCTCAAATTCTCATCGCCGAAATACACGGAGGTGAACGCAAAGCATGGCCACAACGGAATTCTCTATCCGAAGCCCAAGCCGCTCCGTTGAATTCGGACATCCGTAATTCGTGAGGAGGAAAAGATCGATGAAAGAAATCACACGGAGGCTTTACACAAAACAGGTCATGCTCGGCATGGCGTTCGTTGTGGGATTGGCTCTCGTGGCTGCTTTGTTTGTCACGCAGAAGAGCACGGCTGCACCGAACGCATTTCCAGTCGCAGCAGGAAACGACGAATTCGAGACCGCCGGCGACGGCGAGACTTTTCATGACTTCGGTGGCGATTCCATTGACGCGAACTTCTTCGGACCAGGTTCCAACCCGTTTAGCGGAATCGTGATCCTTAAAGGCGTGCCTTTGGCGCCAGGAAGCAATGTCGACACGGTCATCCAACGGCACCAGGCTGTTGCGGCGCCGGGCGGCAGCACAGCTCTCACCATGACCGGGCTTTCGCTAGTTGGCACAAGCTCGATCACCGTCACTTACAGCAACGGCACGCCCTCTCAGCAGTGGAATGTTGCGGTGGGCTTGTCCGCTTACAAGGCTTCGACCGGGTCGATGAAAATCAATGCAAGCACGTTTGATTCGACGCTGAAGGTCTGGCCGAAATTCACGTTCACGCGCGTCGGCGGCAGCGGTGGACCACTCGTGCTCGACACGGGCGCTCCCGGCGGCCCTGGCCTGACGGCGTCGTCCGCGACAATCGCGAATGACGATGTTGCATTTGAACCCGCTCCCTCTGCCACAATCGCACCCGCGCCATGCGCGCAGATCGACGTTTTCGAGGGAACCACCAAGACCGGCGGTTCTTTCAATACAGCAGCGGCCGCGAGTTCATGTGCGCCGGTCACGCTGAGCTCCGTCAACTCACCCTGGACGAACTGCCCTGGTTTCTGTATCCCAGTGCCGATCACCGAGGAGGAGAGATGGGCGCGTCATAGACCGGGACCGAGAGGTACCATAGCCAACACCACACGGGGCGGCGCAGTCGCCGAGTAATCACCTCATGTGAGTTAACACTCCTCCCGAAGCGGCCCAGATCAACTGACCTCATCCGCGACTCCGTTATGGAGCCGCGGATGAGGATTTACACTCTTTAGCCACAGTAATAGAATCTCGGATCCCTATGACGGAAGTAATTCAAGCTTATAAATCGTCAGGTTCGGGATGGACGCTACGCTATGCAGCCGTGGCTTGGTTTCTGATGTTGAGCGGAGCGTCTTCCGCGGAGGCTCAGGAGCCGGTAACTCTCGCCGTTGGCCAGCCCGTCGTTCGCGAAATGCGCGGAGGCGAAGAGCACTCGTATCAGATAAACCTCAGCGCCGGACAACATGCGCGCGTGGTGTTGGACCAGAAGGGCATTGACGTGGTCTTGGCGTTGTTAGGCGCGGATGGAAAACCATTTCTTGAAGTGGATAACAACCTGAGCGGCACACGAGGCATGGAAGTGCTTTCGCTCGTGGCGGACGTCAGCAGCACTTACGTCTTTAATGTGCGCTCGCTGGAAAAAGGCGCATCGAGCGGCCGATACGAGTTGCGTATCGAAGATTTGCGGACTGCGACTGAAGCAGATCGCAAACGCGTTGCAGCCGAACGTTCCTACTTCGCCGCTGCAAAACTACAAGGCCAAAGAACAGGTGAGTCGCGGCGCAAGGCCATCGAGCAGTACGGCGAAGCGTTGCGCCTGATGCGGGAAGCAGGCGATCGCCGGGGCGAAGCCATGACGCTCACGAACATGGCGTCGATCTACAATGTTCTTTCCGAGCAACAAAAAGCCCGCGACTACCTTAACCAGGCACTCACCGCCTGGCATGCCGTTGGCGACCGTCATTTAGAAGCCCTTACGTTTTTAACCAGCGCGAAGCTTTTCTATACGATCGGTGAGCCGCGGAGGTCACTCGAGGATTGCAACCTCGCGCTTCCGGTCATGCGCGCAGTTGGGGATCAGAGCGGCGAGGCAGGGGTGCTCATGCAAATGGGCTCGGATTACCGAATGTTAGGTGAGTCGCAAAAGGCCCTCGATTATTTCGAACAAGCTCTTCCTTTGTGGCGCGCCGTGGGTGACCGCCGGAATGAAGCGATAATCCTCAACAACATGGGGACGGTCTATTACCTTCTGGCTGAACCGGGGAAGGCCTTTCATTATTTTCAGCAGGCACTCCCGCTGGCGCGTGGCGAAAGTGATTGGCGCGTCGTGGCCGTGACGCTCATCAACGTGGGAAACGTTCACAACCTTCTGGAAGAGCCGGAGAAGGCAGTCGTACTTCTCGACCAGGCGCTCAAACTCGCGCGGGACAATAAAGACAACAGGATCGAGGCGGCTGCGCTTACTCAGAAAGGAAGCGCATACAACGCTTTGAAGCAGCGGCCTCAGGCCGTCGAGTATTTGGAGCGTGCACTCCAGCTTAGAATTGCTACGCTTGACCGTCAGGGCGAGGCCGTAACGCTCAACCATCTTGGACGCGTCTATGACGCGGACGAGCCGAAAAAAGCGTTCGAGTTCTATGACAAAGCTCTTCCCATCTGGCGCACTGTGGGCGATCGAAACGGGGAAGTCGCTGCCCTTTACGGGATGGGCCGCGCTGAGTCCAGGTTCGGTGATCCTCTCCAGGCGAGTGAACGGACCGGCGCCGCGCTCAACATCATCAACAACCTGCGTACGAAGATTTCCAGCCGGGATCTACGCGCTTCGTACTTCGCCTCGGTACAAGACTTATACAAGCTGCACATCGATCTCTTGATGCGGCTTCATCGACGTCAGCCGGCAGCCGGCTTTGACGTTGCCGCATTAAAGACTTACGAGCAGGCGCGTGCGCGCAGCCTGATCGACATGTTAGCCGAAGCCAGCGCTGACATACGTCAGGGCGTCGATCCCGATCTGCTTGCGCGCGAGCGCACTTTGCACCAGACGCTCAACGCCGAAGCTGAGTGGCAGATGCGCCTATTCGGCGGTAAGCACTCGGACGAATCAACGAACGCGGTGCGGCGCAGGATAGATGAACTGTTGACGCAGCTACAATCGATCGAGGCCGAGTTGAAAGCCCGCAGCCCGCGTTATGCAGCGCTGACACAGCCTGCGCCTCTTGGTTTAAAGGAGATCCAAACCACAGTCACGGATAACGAGACGTTGCTGCTCGAATACTCGCTCGGCGAAGAACGTAGTTATCTTTGGGCCGTAACAGCGAACTCCTTTTCGAGTTACGAACTGCCGTCGCGCGCCGTGATCGAGGAGGCGGCCCGGCGTTGTTATGAACTCCTGACCGCGCGCAATCAGTTCGTGAAGTTTGAAACGGCTGATGAGAAACGCGAGCGTGTGCGGCAGGCCGACGCCGAATATCCGAATGCGGCCGCGGCTTTGAGTGAAATGCTGCTTGGTCCAGTCGCCGCACAGTTAGGACGAAAACGCCTGCTCGTTGTTCCTGATGGCGCATTGGAGTATCTGCCGTTCGCCGCGCTTGCCGTGCCTCGCCAGGAATCGATGGGTGGTCCAACCGGCAGGCGGCGTTCTCGAACGGGTGCGGCGCAGTTCGTACCTCTGATGGTCGAGCACGAAGTGACGAGCATTCCGTCGGCGTCAACACTCTCAGTACTCAGGCAGGAGTTCAAGGACCGCTCGCAGGCGGAAAAAGTCGTGGCCGTTTTCGCGGACCCGGTGTTCGACAAGACCGATGAAAGGCTTTTGGGAACCTCGAGCAACCGTGTAGGTGCGCACCACGGGGCGCCTGTCGCGGGCGCCGCACAGACAAACACTTCGGACCTCACGCAGTTGGAGAAATCTACGGACCAGGCGTCGGCTTTACGGCGGCTTCTTTATACACGCCAGGAGGCCGATGCGATTCTGGCCCTCGCGCCGTCAACCGGTCGAAAGGCTGCGATCGGCTTTGAAGCCAATCGTGCGGCGGCGATGAGCGACGACTTGAACAACTATCGCATCATCCATTTTGCTACTCATAGCTACCTCGACAGTACGCACCCGGAGCTGTCCGCCATTGCGCTTTCGATGTTGGACCGTCAGGGGAAACCTCAGAATGGTTACCTGCGCTCGCACGAGGTTTTCAATCTCAGGTTAGGCGCCGAGTTGGTTGTGTTGAGCGGTTGCCGCACCGGTCTCGGCAAGGAAGTGAAAGGCGAAGGACTCTACGGCATGACGCGTGGATTCATGTACGCCGGATCGAAGCGCGTGGTGGTGAGTCTCTGGGATGTTCAGGACCAGGCCACGGCCCGGTTAATGTCGGATTTTTATCGCGGGCTTCTCGGGCCGAAACGCGTCTCGACTGCCGCGGCGCTCAGGGCGGCACAGATCGCAACCTGGCGTGAAGCCCGTTGGCAGGCGCCGTATTACTGGGCCGGCTTCGTGCTCCAGGGCGAGCCGAAGTAATCCACAGATTACGCAGATGTTTAAAACAGGTGATAGTAATCTGTGTAATCTGTGGATTGCCTTTACCGCGCCAGATTTATCTCAGTCAGCAAATCTTTCACTATCTCTGACACGACTTTGGAAGTCTCACCGGAGTAACGGCGCGCGCTTCGACTCGCCTTGGGCCAAAGCACCGTGCCGCCGGCGTTGACTAGTCTTGCCGTCGCTTCGATCTGCGGCCCGCCGGCATTCGAAATCGTGATTTGAAGAGCCGCGTCAGCCTCGTCTGCGTTGGCCGTTGCGGCAACGACCCCACTCGAACTCAAGCTCGCAATAACGTTATCGCGCAACTCATTGAACGTCGCGTTGCCGCGCATGTCTATGTAGATCTTCTTTACGTCTTTGAGTGTCAGATTAGCGACTACACTGCTGCTGCGCGTCACATCAGTATCATCTTCGTCACTCGCCTGTGTCTGGACTTCTGTGACAGGTGAAGTTGAACGTACGGCCGGCGCCTTTTGCGCCGGTCGCGACGGAGTCGCTGTGGCTGTCGCCACGGCTCTATCTGGTTTCGTGATCGGTTCGCTAGCGGAAGTGGCAAGGCTAGAATCTGGACCAACAGGAGTCGGCTGAACAACGGCGGTCTGCACTGATTCATTTGCCTGGCGTGACTTTAGTGTCACATACCCGAGAAAGCTCGCCAGGCAAATAACCACCACGCCGGCGACGAGTATGGACCGCGTCGATGCTCCGGCCCACAAACTGCCGTGCTCGTGCTCCTGCTCTTGGCTGCGACGAAGGTTGAGTCGTCGCCACCACAAACGCACCGCTCTACGCGGATCGGTCTCCTGATAGCCAAACTTGACCAGCAGGTCGGGACCGCCGTTTCCGTCGATTGGTCTCCTCGTAATACTGAGTGACAAGTCCTGGCCGCCTTCCAACCTTATTGAATAGACAGTTGGCCCTTCGTGTGCGTCTTTTCCGAAAGAAGTGAGCAGGTGCGTCGCGAGTAGAAGATCGCCGCTCGAGTCCGTCGTCATTACTTCAATAAGTTCGGCGTCATCTTCAGCGCTAAAGCTAATGCTCGACTCTCCGCCCGGATTCAACCGGCCTCGTTCTATCCCATCGACCATGATGCGTATGGCACCGGTCGATGACGCACGGCGGCGACGCCTCGACTGTTCGGCGAGCATGTCGTTGATCTCCGCAAGCTCTTCGGTGCTCAGTTCCGCGGGCGCAGAACGCTGCCGGGGCGGGGATTGATCGTCCTCCTGCTCCAGGAAGAAACGCGGCAACTCCACTTGCTTCTCCGGGGAACCGTAGCCAAAAGCCGCGACTAACTTCCCAAAGCATGCCGGGTGCAGCACAGCGTGGATGCGGCTGATCTCGATCCTGTTTTCGTCGGCGCTGCTTTTCGAAGTCAGCGAGGCAATGACCGACGAAAACGGATCGAAATCAGACGGCACCGGACAGAGCGTGTCCCAGGGGGTAAACAGGCGAAGGCACTCTTGCACGAGCGATCGATGTTCGCTTGAGCCGGGTTGAGTCTCGAATCGCTCTTCGCCTCGCTGCCTGCGACAGGCGCGGATGAGCTGACCGAATCGCTTATTCAGCTCCTGCATTAAGACGGCTTTGCGTGAGCGGTAATAGTAGTCGTCCTTTACTCGCTCAGGCTCACCGATTACGGCGTTATAAATTTCCATGGTTTCAAGCGTGCTGTAGCTGTGAAGGAGGCGGCTGACACCGAGCGTAACGTAGAAGGCGTTTCTCTTCGTCGTAATTCTCACGAGATGTTTGATGAAGTAAACGAGAAGGTCTTCCTCATTGGCTGGGTCACCGACAGCGGGAACGCCTGATGGCGCGGCCTGGGCTTGAACTTGGGCGGCACGCTCCTTCTGGCGCTCATAAGGTTCGGATTCGACATAGACCAGGCGTTGAAGCAAGTGAAGATCGCTGAACAGGGCTTTGTTGCGGATACCGTCAGTTCGACGCGAATCTCCGCGCGAAAACCTACCCACGGGAACGTAGTACAGCCGCTTGCTCTGACTGGCCATCGCTACGTTCAATTTGAGCGTGGCAGCGGCGACGATCCGGGTCGCCACACCTTTATCCTGATGGAGAAAGTAGGCGAGACGGTATGCTTTATTCAGCACTTCTTCTGTGGATACCCTGGTCACCGCTGCGTTCCTATCTCGAAGCGGACACCGGTCACGCACGCCCCCGATTTGGGGCGGCGAGGGTGCCCTTTCAACTCCGACTCGCATCGGCAAGTATCGCCGGTCCGCACGCCGGGCGCACATTTCATCGCACCTCGCGCCCCAGCACCGTGGCATTTTCGGAATTCGGTAGTGGCCTAACTCGGAGCGCGGGCGGCTCGCCCGCAGTAGGAGCCATGCGGTTGCGACCCTGCGGG
>Ga0307505_10001505_pt1 | contig 18648 bp, 18 predicted proteins | sample 23_S_MG_FD_202183 | JGI IMG/M metagenome (GOLD analysis project Ga0307505, IMG submission 202183) | Soil microbial communities from Populus trichocarpa stands in riparian zone in the Pacific Northwest, United States - 23_S | ecosystem: Environmental > Terrestrial > Soil > Riparian zone > Trees...
TCATCACAGGGGTCGCGGGTGGACGTGCCTGGTGGTGGGCGTTGCTGTTTCCCGCTTTTTTTGGATTTGCCAAAGGCGTGTCGGACCTCATGAAATCGAAAAGGATGCTCGAAACGCGGCGTGCGGCATTTGTTCCGCCGACCGGGAATATGGTCGGATCGGCACCGAATTATTCCTCGCTTCCATCGGCTCAGACCGACTTTATAGTTCCTGATCCTCGGTACAAGACGGGCGATCTGGTGCCTCCCAGCGTTACTGACAGCACGACACGCCTCCTTGAGATCAACGTCGAGGGCGAAACGATGGCGTTGCCGAAGAAGTAGCTACTTTCTTCGCAAACTCATCTTGTGTCCGGCGAGTCGTTCGATGACCGATAGATAACGGGCTGGAAATAATCGAGAAATTAGACTGATCTGCTTCGCGTCTTTACCGATCAAGATGCGCGGATCTTTGCGTTTGATGCCGTCGAGGATCACCTCGGCTGCGGCTTCGGGAGTTGTCTTGGCGACGCGGTCGAAGAATTTCGCTCCTTGTTGCTTCCATTCTTCGGGTGTGTTCTCGCCGAGTTTCGAGTTGCGTGCGATGTCGGTGAGGATGCCGCCGGGATGAACGCACGCGACGTGCAGATTTGAGTTTCGGTACTCGTGCCGGAGGCTTTCAGTAAATCCGCGAACGGCGAACTTCGAGGCACAATAAGCGGTCTGTTCTTCGGGAGCGATGAAACCAAAGACGCTCGAGACATTAACGATGTGAGCTTCATCCTGCTTGAGTAGCGTGGGCAGAAAGACCTTGCAGCCGTAAACCACGCCCCAGAAGTTCACGCCCATCAGCCATTCGATATCGGCGATCGAAACCTGCTCGAATGTGCCAAACAGGCCGACGCCGGCGTTGTTGATCAGGTGGGTGACCCGGCCGTGGCGTTCGATGACCTCGTCCGCGAATCGCTGGACCTGATCGAGTTTGCTGACGTCGATGATGTGTGAAGAAACCCGAACCCCAAGCTTCTGGACCTCGGCGGCGGTTTCAAGCAAGCCGGTTTCGTTCCAGTCTGAGATAGCGATCCCTGCGATATCTTCCTTCGCAAAACGAATCGCGAGAGCCCGGCCGATGCCTGAGGCTGCACCTTGCCGGTCGCGTCGAAGACTCGAAGGGTGATGGAATATTCGCCCGGAATTCGAACGGGAGCGTTCACTGTGTAGCGCTCCTCGGGCCCGTCGGAGATGCCGTCGTCGGGATAGACGGCCTGCCACTCACCGCCGTTAATGCTGAACTCGGCTCGAGCGATGTAGCTGCTACGATCGGATGCGATGAAGATGACGAGCGCCGAATCTCCGGTCATTTGCGGCTGGCCGGAGACGGTCACCGTCGGCTGGGTGTTGTCGATGTCGAACGGCTCACTTATGATCTCGCCGGTCAGTCCTGAGGGGTTCGACGGCGAGTCCTTTACAACGACCCGCACAACGTATTTGCCGTCGGAAAGCGACAGCCCGTCGAGCGTCACAAAATTCTCGCTCGAGTTTTCCTTCAGCAGTTTGAAATCTGCATCGGCCACCTCTTTGAAGTAAACGTCGTAAATGAGATCGTCGCCGTTGCGATCTTCCGCGGTCCATTGAAACGCCCTGGCACCACGCTGAAACGCTCGACGTGGAGGCTGAGCGGCGATGACGATACCGAAATTCTGCGGTGATAGTCCGGAGAGTTCAATGTTCGGGTCGATCTGGATCGGCGGATTTGCAAGTAGGCCGACGTTCGATGGCATTACCTGAAGCGACGTGATCTCGGGCGCAATATTGCGAGGGCTGAACGCTAGATTCATTTCACGGAGCGACGAACCGCTCGCGAGTTTGGCTCGCCATTGGAAGTAACGCGCGGTCGGGTTATTCGTTTTTCCTCGGCGGGCTTCGGTTCGAACGGTTTCCCACCCGCTCCAGGTTTCGTTCGGAAATTCGGAATTGCCGCTGCGAGATTCGATCGTCACATTCCCGTTTGACGTCCACCAGAGATTTCCCCAAGCCGCGGTCGTCTTTGCATCGAGCACGGCCGATTCGTAGATCCCCTCGGCGACGGTGTCCGGCCCGATCTTGAATAGGCGGCCTTGATTGCTGGACGCGGCGTAAAGGTTCCCGCCCTGGGCGAAGATGCCGGAGATCTGGCTCGCGTCGGTTTGCATCGCAAGCGTTTCGTTTCCATCGTTGCGGATGTTGTAGATTCGGCCGCGATCCGACGTGCCGAGCAGCACGCCGCGGCCGGTTTGATGTGCGTAGATCGAGAAACCAACGACTGTCAGAGACGACCAAAGGATATCGTTACCGCCATCGGGCAGTATCCGATAGACCGCAGACTTCGCACCGGTCAGATCGTATTTGCTCTTCTGCGGCGGCGGCGGTTGCGACGGGTTGGGCGCATCGGCAGAGACGGTATTGCTCGCAGGCGTCGGCGAAGTCTCGGGTTTCGCGGTTGAAGCGGATTCGCCAAGAGCGAGGACGTATACCGATCCGTCAGGGCCGACCGCGAGTTCGTGGATCTCGCGAAGCGGCGAATCGAGGAGGCCGAAGGGTTTGCCGTCATGTCCGAAACGCATAACGAGTCCACCGGAGTCGGAGCCCGCATAAAGATTGCCTTTCGAATCGGCGGCGAGCGAGATGATGTGCGTTTCGCTGGTGTCGTACAGGAGCGAGGCTTCGGGTGCCGCGTTAGCCGACCGGACGCGATAGATCTTGCCGTTCGCGCCGGTCGCAATCGCCAAGCTGCCGTCGGTCATCACGGCCAGCGACCAGATGTACTTTTCCTTCGGATCGAAATACACCGTTGCTTTTCCGGTCGTGTCGATTTGATAGACCTTGCCGTCCGGGGAGCTTGCCGCAAACAATTCTCCGTTGCGTCCGATCGCCAACGCCGATACATTCAGCTCGTTGAGATCGGCGAACATCGCGCCGCTGCCGGTCGGCGATACTTTATAGATACGTCCTTCCGCTCCGGTGCCGAGATAGACGTTCCCGGCCGCGTCGATCGCGTTCGACCAGATGTAGGGCTGCTCGGTCTTATAGATCTCGGTAACCCGTGTTGCAGGCGCGATGTTGCCGTTCTGGTCGATCGAGACGCTGCGCGCCTCGCCTCGCATCACGTCAGCACGCGAATTAACCGACCAGATCTGCGGATCTGCGGCGAGGACGGAGGTGGTAATGATGAAGAGGGAAACGACGGAAAACAAAGATCTTGTCATGCGTTATGGATGCCCGGGCAAATCTATATTCGAGCTAAATCTTAAGCTATCCGCGACCAAAAGGACACTAAGTTAGCTCACCAGTTTCGAGTTTTGAGTTATCAGTTTCGAGTTTTCTGACTGGAAACTCGGAACTGATAACTCGAAACTGGCGCTGAATCTATGTGAGCTTCTTGGCCTTGGCTCGCTCCTGCATGGCTTCGACGACGGCATCTTCGCCTTCGAGAAAGTCGAGGGCATTGCGGAGTTCGTGGGCGTCGCCGGTGATCAGGCGGGCGCTGCGTTCGCGGGTGAGGTATGCCCAGAACCATTCGAACATCACGGCGAAGCGGTTACGGAAGCCGATGAGGAAAAAGACGTGGAGGAACAGCCAGAACATCCAGGCGATGAAGCCTTTCAGCTTCAAACCAAAGACGTGAGCGATCGCCTTGCTTCGGCCGATGGTTGCCATCGTGCCTTTATCGACGTATTTGAAATTTGTCCGCGGCTTTCCTTTGAGTTCGCCGAGGATGTTCTTTGCCGTGGCGGTGCCCATCTGCATCGCCGCGGGCGAAACTCCGGGGACGGGTTCACCGTTCTCCTGTTTGAGCGACGCCATGTCGCCGATGACGAAAATGTTCTTGTGATCTTTTAGGCTCAGGTCGGGTTCGACGAAGACGCGGCCGGCCTTGTCGGTCTCGACGCCGAGTTTCTTGCCGAGAGGCGATGCCGCGACACCGGTCGCCCAAAGAACGACATCGCATTCGATCCAATCGTCACCAACCTTGACCTTTCCGGGTGAAATGTCCGTGACGAAGCTGTTCAAGCGAACTTCGACACCGAGGGATTCAAGCTGCTTCTTCGCGCTCTCGGTGAGGTCAGGAGTAAACGTTCCCAGCACGCGGTCGGAGCCTTCGAACAGGGTGACTTTGGTCTTCCGCGTGTCGATCCGTTTGAAATCCTTCGCCAGGGCTTGGCGTGCAATGTCGGCGATCGCTCCGGCCAGTTCGACGCCGGTCGGGCCGCCGCCAACGACGACGAAGTTCAGTGGACGATGTTCGCCCTTGAGATAGGCTTCGCGCTCGGCGAGTTCGAATGCAAGCAGAATTCGCCGGCGCATCTCGACGGCGTCCTCGAGCGTTTTCAAACCCGGTGCGGATCTCTCCCAATCGTCGTGGCCGAAGTATGAATGTCTTGCTCCCGCGGCGACGATCAGATAGTCGTAGCTGACCGTCGAGCCGTCTTCGAGCTTGACGGCGTTATTCTCCTTGTCGAAATCTGTTACCTCGCCGAGTAGGACCTCGACATTCTTTGCGTCGTGAAGTATACGCCGAAGCGGCTGCGCGATCTCGCCCGGGCTAAGCACGGATGTGGCTACCTGATAAAGAAGCGGCTGAAATACGTGATGATTCTTGCGGTCGATGAGTGTGACGCGGACCGGTTTGTTCGCCAGCGCCGAAGCCGCCCACAGCCCGCCAAACCCGCCGCCGATGATAACAACTTTCGGATCTGTTTTTTCCACGTTAATTCACCAGCGCACCATCGAAACTCTGAACATGTTCTACTATCAACGAGTCGAAGACATCCTTTTTGACATAATATTGATGTCCCCAATCATCGCCCTCGGCCTCAAGCATAACTTTGTAGACACCGGGGATCTGCTCGGTCTTCGACAATACTTTGCCTGTAATACGCCTAAAATAATTTACGCTCAATACACGGACTCTCTTCCCTCGAAAACCGGTATCGACAAATGCGAAATCGTAGTACTCGCCATTCCAGGCCGTGTTGTTCGTAACGATCAGGACCGTAGGCTTAAGAAGGAGCTTTCCAATCGTTTAATAAGTCCGAACTTCTTCAAGCACTCGCGGTGCATCGCGAAAGAGATTGTTGGAGACTCTCGCGTTTCTTTCCAATCCGGATACCGATCGTTAAAAATTGATTTCGGTTCGATCGCTAGTGTAACCAAACGATCATCCTGAAAACTTGCCTGCAGCACCAAGGATTTGGACAAATCGTAAAGGTTCAACTCTACATCTATCGGCTCGCCAAAGTAGCGTTTTAGGTCGTCCAACACCCTTGCCTTTTCGTTCGCACTGACAGACGCATAACCGATGAGGATGGCTAGAACCACAACGCTCGATCGCACTAGCCCTTTGGCTCCTGCAAAACTCCTTCTTGATCTAAGGTCGTGCATAACTAACTCCCCACGTAGCGAGAATACAATGAACGTGCCTCGGAAATACTATCAGTACCTTTTACTATGGCACGTCCATCAGTAAAGACTGTCATCTCGGTGCCGTCGTGACTGAAGCGGAGGAGATATTCGTTGAAACGCACTTCGCCGAGCGGTGAGAGCTTTTCGGCGAGGCCTTTCAGGTCGATCTGTGTCGGGTTCGGCGGCGCGATCTGGACGGCGTCGCGGCCGCAGAGGACAGCTGCAAACTCTTGAGATTCGGCGTGAAGAAATTGGAATTCGCGCTTGCCGCACGCTGGGCAATCAGGATTGGGTCCCGCGAGTTTTATCTTTCGCCAATCGTTTTGCCAGATGTCTATCTGCAACAGCGAGCGGTGGAGTGCGTCGCGATTTCCCGTGAGAAGCTTGATTGCTTCCGCGACCTGCACGGCGGCGATGCTCGAGATGATCGGCATTATCACACCGGCGGTGTCGCAGGTCGGGGCAGAACCGGCGTCGGGCATTTCTTCGAACACGCATCGCAGGCAAGGGGTTTCGCCGGGGATGATGGTCATCGTCGTGCCGTAGCTCGAAACTGCCGCGCCGTAGACCCACGGAGTGTTGTGTTTGACGCAGGCGTCGTTGACGAGATAGCGGACCTGAAAATTATCGGTGCCGTCGATGACGAGATCGCAGCCGTCGATGAGCGATTCGATGTTTGAGTTGTTCACGTCGGCGACGTGTTCTTCGACGGTGATCTCGGAGTTGATCTCGGCGATGCGGCGTTTCGCGGCGACGGCTTTTGGCAAACGGTCGATGGCGTCCTGTTCTTTGTAGAGCGTTTGCCGCTGAAGGTTGGTGAACTCAACGAAGTCCCGATCGACTATCCGAAGCGTGCCCACACCCGCACGAGCCAACATCTCCGCGTGCGACGCCCCGAGAGCGCCGGCCCCGACGAGAAGCACTCGGGAATCAAGCAGCCGCTCTTGGCCTTCTTTGCCGATCTCGCGGAAGAGAATTTGTCTGCTGTAACGGTCGTTCATCTAGTCAAAGAATAACTTCAGCAGCCCACCGATGCCGCTCGGCTCTTTCTCATCAAACTTCATATTTCCGCTTCGACGCGACATCATTTCCATCCGACGTTGTTCGTCGCGGAGGCGGGAGCGTTCGTCGGCCATTGAGATCTTCTCTTTTTCACGGGCACGGTCGAGGCCGCCTTTGTCGATGAACTCGATTATCTTCGGCAGCTCGCCCGCGTCGAACCAGACGCCGTGCTGTTTGCACATATCTATTATGATGCCTGACGAGCGGGCGAAATTGCTGCGGTTCATTAGCTGCGTGCAATCGGGGCAGGGGACGTAGGAGATCGTCGCCGCGTTAGGATTCTCGTGGCGATAGCTGCCCGCGAAGCCGAGCACAGACGCCTGTTTCTCGCGATCGGAGCAGAGATTTTCGAACGCATCGCCCGCCGACCAGAAACCGCCGCATCGCTCGCATTCGCGGATCTGAACCGTGTCGATCTGCAGCGATTGGAGCTTTACCTTGCATCGTGGACAATCGCCTGCGTTCGCATCGTCTAGCAGTTCGGCGGCGCGTGCGGTCGCCCCACAATGGCCGCAGAATTTGCTGCCGAGAAACATCAGCCCGAGACACTTTGCACAGCCGACGGTCTTTAGGCGCGACGAGCAAAACTGGCAGTTCGTCTGATCGCTCATCACGGCCCCGCCGCAGTTGGGGCAATTGAGTGCTTCCGGCTGGTTCATAGTTTCAGTTTCTTCTTGACGGCTAAGGTCATCGCTTCGATCGGAGCTTCGCGGCCGGTCCAGATGCGGAATTGCTCCGCTCCCTGGGCGATCAGCATTTCCATGCCGCCGAGAGTTCGTACGCCTGCCGACGTTGCCTCGTTTATCAGCCGCGTCTCGGTCGGATTGTAAACGAGGTCGTAGACGAGTTTCACACCGTTGAGTTGCTCGGCGGTCGCGATGGATTGTTCCGCCGTGTCGCCTTTCGTGCCAAGCGGAGTGCAGTTTACGACGATGTCGAAGCCTGCATAGGTTTGCGGAATTTCGTCTACGCGAATGTCGAAACTTTCGGCAAGGTTCCCGGCTTTGTTCACGTCGCGGGCGAACACAGTCACGTCGGCGTTCTCGTGTGTCAAGGCGTACACGACGGCTCTGGCCGCGCCGCCTGCTCCGACTACTGCTACCTTTGCATCAGTCAGATTGCCGATCAGTTCCTTCAGCGGATTGATGAATCCCGGCGCGTCCGTATTGAAGCCACCTAACTTCCCGTCCTCGATCTTCACCGTGTTCACCGCGCGGATCTTTGCGGCAGTCTCGTCGATCTCGTCGAGGTGAGCGATGATCGATTGCTTGTGCGGATTTGTGACGGAGAATCCGGCGAAGTTCAGATCGATCTCGCGAGTCTCGGGCCGCACCATTCGCTTGATGAACGCATCGAGATCGGCGACTTGGAGCGGCACGAACACGCGATCCTCGCCCGCAGCTTTGAACCCCGCATTGTGCATCCAGGGCGATATCGAATAGCTCGTGTTTCCCGCAACGATCCCGTGAACTTTCGTTTCGCGACTGAGTTCATTAACACGAAAAACGTCGATCAGATCGGCGGCGGCTATCTGGCCGGGAGCGGTTGCTTCCGATTCGTCGAGAGCGGCGTAGGTCATGAACGCTCCGTGGGCCGGCCCGAGGATCCGCGTCCATTTGCCGGCTTCGCCCATCGCGATCGGGATCGCGCGTTTCTCTTCGCCTGCGGCTGCTTTTATAAGGTTCCAGACGGGAATCGTATCTGTAATATCGTTTGCGGTCGCCGCGATCTTTACGATCCCTTCACCAAGGTCGGCCAGTTCAAAAAAGGCGGGCCGAAGATCGTTCGACGGATCGTTGAAGAAATGGGCTGAGCGAATGACTTTCGATTCGGCGATTCGAAGAGGGAAGTTGATGTCGGCTTCGAGGTCGATAAGTATGTCACGTTCACCAAGTGCCGGAAGCACTTTCTGCCAAAACATCACCCGGGTGTTCACCGGCAGCACCCGAAGTCCGCCCTGCTCGCTCGGGCGATACGTCAGCAAATACGTCTTCCCGACCGAGGGTAAATTCTCGATTACTCGATCGATCTCGTCCGGATTCAGGCAGTCGAACCTGATCTCGATCACGTCCGCGAGCGGTTCGGCACGCACGATCTTTGCGAAGAGTTCGTCAGCGGTTTTCGCGCAAAGTGAGATGCAGATCTTGCCCTTATTCATTGACGGTTCGAGGGTTGTCGGTCGACGGCAGGTTGACGACAAAACTGAGCGATGCGATCAGGCACGCGACGGTTCCAATTGCCGCTGCGGCTACAACGAGCGTCTGCCCGCTTTGTTTAACGCCGATCGCCGTAAGGGCCCACGCGATCGCAAGCGGATAAAGGTAATTTACGAGCCGGATGCGGATGACGACTCCAAGTGCAGCGGCGAGCAAGATCAGCACCACGCCGATCCAGGTCCACGCCGACGCGGAGATCGAAACATTCCAATGCACCAGCAAGATCGCAAAGTTCACAAGCGTCGCGGCCGTTACCCATCCGAAATAGATGCTGAACGGAGCCTTTACCAACCAATACTCGCCGAGGCCGTTCGTCTCACGAAGGTTGACGTTGATCAGGAACAGGCAGAGCGCAAGGAGGGCGATCAGCACCAGGCAGATAGCGATCTGGTCCGAATGCCACATATAAATCCAGCCGCAGTTCAGGGCGCAGGTCAGGATAAATAGCGACCGTATGTTTCTGAACTTGGGCAGATTCGCGGGCAGGAGCTGATAGATGCTGAACGCGATCATCCCAAGATAGATAAGGCTCCAGATCGTAAACGCGTAGCCCGCGGGTGTTATCGGCGTCGGATATTTATCCGAAATATCGGAAGGTGTCACTCCATTGACGCCGCCGATCGCCGCGAGCCAGTTGAAGGCAATGGTTCCCAATGTTGCGAGCGGTACAAGATATGCTCGGATGCGGTCCGTTCCGAGTATTTGTTCTGTCATTCTGAAATCGATTCTATCAAGTGGATCCCGGTTTCTATTGAGTTATTTACGTTTTCGTATGAGAATAGACGAGAACGTAAAGTTTTGTAAGCTTTGCGTTTCGCCCTTTGAGGTTAATAACAACTATTTTGCAGGCGAATGCGTCTTAAACAGGTCTGTGGCACCGACCTTGCCTTAAAGGACGGCGGACGCACTTTTCCTCTTCCCCGGAAGCGTTAATTTGGGAGAGAGAAATGAAGCAATGAAGACTTTGAAGCAAATTTTATTCACCCTTGTAGCCGTCGCCGGCCTCTCGCTGGCGGTGTCGGCTCAGGGCGGAGGCCGGCCGCCAAAGGATCCGAAAAAGATCGAACCGGTGCCGAAGCAGACTCCGAAGCCCAAGGAAGATAAGCCGAAGAAGCCCGGCATGAGCTATTTCGTCGCTTTGCCACCCGAAAGCGGATACTCAGAATAACCACGACACACGAATGATCAAAGGCATCGCCCGAACTGAGCGATGCCTTTTTCGATTGGTGCCGTCTACAAGATTTGAACTTGTGACCTATCGCGTGTGAAGCGAGTGCTCTACCACTGAGCTAAGACGGCGAAAAATTAGATCGACGGATCTTCCGGGGTTGCCGGGCGATTCTCCGACGTTGCCTTAATGGTGCCCAGCGACGAATCGGTATAGAAGTGACGGGTGCCGGTCGCGGTTATGCCTTCTCCGACTTGCGGGTCGGCATTGACCTTGTAGAATGCCGGACGGGCCGATGATGGTTCTTCAAGTGTTAGGGTGAACACATAACCATTTACCACAGGACGTTCCCCGCGGAACCCTTCATCCAAACCTGACGATCTGATCAGGTCGTCGAACGTGCCGAATTTTCCCCTATTGTTTCCGGCGAATTGGGCCTGGAAGGTGCGTATGCGGTCGAGAGTTTGCGCGGCTCCCACCTCGTTTCCAGCTTTGATCATCGAACCCCACGCAATACTGCCGACTCCGATCAGCAGGCCGATGATCGCGATCACGATCATGAGTTCGATCAGGTTGAATCCGCGTTGGTCGCGTAGCCGTTTTGTAAAGATCTTCATACTAAATACTTGGGCGAATCTCCAAACCCGTACACGAGATTATACAACAAGAAGTTTCAAAAGTTCGACGGAGTTGGATGCTCGACGTGGTCACCTTAGTTGCGGACAGGAATGCCCGCGTTCTATTTCCCGGCATATTTTCTCCTGTGAACCGCATCAATAATCCTGTAAACTATTCGATTGGAGCATTTTCCGGATGGATATTGCGTCCCCCAAACCCCTGATGAGAGATTGGATAACGGCAGAAACCGAAGCCTCGGCCCGCGTCGAGTTCCGCGCCGACTTTGACGCCGAAGCGAAGATCGCCGAGCTTCAGGCTTCGATCGAGAGCGTGATCCGCGGCAAATCGGAGACGGTGAAATACGCTTTGGTGACGCTGTTTGCCGGCGGGCATTTGCTGATCGAAGACGTACCGGGGATCGGCAAGACGACGCTTGCAAGTGCATTGGCGAAAGCTCTCGATCTTTCGATACAGCGCATCCAGTTTACGTCGGACCTGTTGCCGTCTGATGTGATCGGCCTGTCGATCTTCAATCAGCGGTCGAGTGACTTCGAATGGAAACAGGGCCCGATCTTCGCGAATGTCGTACTCGCCGACGAGATCAATCGAGCCACGCCGAAAACGCAGTCGGCGTTGCTCGAGGCGATGGCGGAGGAACAGGTCACGGTTGACGGGATCTCGCGCCGGCTGCCGAGGCCTTTCATGGTCGTAGCGACGCAGAATCCATCGGAGCATCACGGAACTTATCCGCTGCCGGAGTCGCAGCTTGACCGTTTCATGCTGCGGCTACAGATGGGCTACCCCAGTCTTGACGACGAAAGGCAGATCCTGCGCGACCGTGCAGAGATGAACCCGATCGATGCCGTGAAGCCAGTCCTTTCGCAGGAAGACGTGTTGGAATTGCAGGGCCGGGTCTCAGCCGTCAGGGTTGACGATGCCTTGGTGGATTACCTTCTCCAGATCGTGGATGGGACGCGGAAGAGTGAACTTCTCGAACTCGGCGTCAGTCCTCGCGGAGCTTTGGCGTTGTTTCGCTCGGCACAGGCCCTCGCACTCGTCGAAGGCCGTGATTACTGTATCGCCGACGATATCAAACGACTCGTCCTGCCATGTTTCGCCCATCGTGTCATTGCGAATTCCCGTTCCGCATCGCTAAGGAATCGGACCCGCGACGCAGAGAACGCTTTGCAGGATGTCTTGGGAAAGGTCGTGGTGCCGATATAGCCGATATTAATGATGGATTTCGAATGGGATCCGAAAAAGGCTGATGAGAATTTACGCAAACACGGGATCACGTTTGAAGAAGCAAGTCTTGCATTTTTCGATGAATGGGCGATCGAAGAATTCGACGATTCGCATTCCGATGTTGATGAGAAGCGCTTTGTCATCATCGGGGTCGCGGGCATTCATCTATTGAGGGTTGTCTATACTGTTAGAGACAAGATCCGGATAATTAGTGCCGAAAGAGCCCGGTCATTTGATGGGCGGGCCTATTCCAGGAATAGAAATGAACACGATCAGTGACAAGATAATCGAAGTTGAGGTCACCGAAGACGATCTTCTCGAACTTCGAGCCAGCGGGGTTCCGGAATCGGAACTGCCTAAGTTGGGAACCAGGAAGTATCGCCCGGCCCGTCATCTGATACGAGACAAAGTAGCTATCCTCTTGGATGCCGATATAGTCGAACATTTCAAAAACGAGTCGGACGAGGACAATCAGGAATTCTACCAGCACCGTATCAATCAAACCCTCCGAAATGCTATCGAAGGGACAGAGTAGCGGCGGAAGGACCCGATGAGCCTTCGCGACTATAGCCAGCTTTTCAGCGTTCGCGATCTGCGGAATGCGGTTTTTGGCGTTGTCGTAGTGTTTGGCGGGATCGCTCTCGCAGCGCTTACCTACATCGCCCACAATACGGGGAATCCGCGTCTGGCTGCGATCGCAGCCGGCGTCTCCCTGATCTTTGTCCTTCTCATTCTTATCTTCGTCGTTCCGCCGCTCGCGAAAAACGCCAGTAAAGAAGCGTCGCAGATGAATCTGCCGTTCGAGTTCACGCTTGGCGGGGCGATCATGCTCGGGCTCGTTGTCATAGTCGGGTTTTCGGCGTGGAACACGGGAAATAATCTTTTGTTTCTGGTGCTTTCATTCTTGGTCGCATCGATGGTCGTTGGATTTATCGCGGGCGGGTTGTGTCTCAAGAAACTCGACGTGAAGATGCGGTTTCCCGAGACGATCTTTGCCGGAGAAGAGACGAGCATTTTGGTCAGCATTCACAACCGGAAACGGCTGCTTTCAAGTTATTCGGTCGTCGCCGAGGTGCGCGGTAATGAGCGGTCCGAGTCGATCGCAGCGGCCGATCTTCGTAAACTGCTTCCCGACTTTGTTGCCGAACGGTTGGCGAAAGCTCCCGTTGTTCGGCGGACACTCGACTACTTCGCCTACCTGCCGCGAAAACAGGTGACCGAGAGTAAAGTCCCGCACATTTTCCTCACGCGCGGGCGATTTCTGATCAAGGATTTCGAGCTTTCGACCAAGTTTCCGTTCGCGTTCTTCCGTCATCGGCGGAGGCTTTCTGCTCGCGAGACCGAGCTGATCGTGCTGCCCCGGATCGAGCCGCTCGGGTCGGAGATCGACGATATGCCGCTCGAAGCCGGTCAGTTGATCTCGCAGAAACGCGGGTCGGGACAGGATCTGCTTTCGCTCCGGGATTATCAGCCTAACGATGATCTTCGCCGGGTTGATTGGAAGGCGACGGCGCGTTCGCGTGGGTTGATCGTACGTGAGTTTGCCGCCGAGGATGACCGCAAGATCACTGTCGTGTTCGATCCGCGAATTCCGGCGACCGAGGAGCCGAAGGTTTCGCTGCGGGAGAAACTTGAGTCAGAACAGGAAGGAAAGCACCGGATTGTATCGGAGAGGTTTGAGCGTGCGATCCTGCTTGCGTCCTCGCTTTTGTCGCATTTTGCCGAACAGCAAGCTGAAGTTCGGCTCGTGATCGGTGGAGAATCGGACGAATTTGGGGTCGGGGGCCGGCATTTGGTCGAGAGCCTCAAGCGGCTGGCAGTGCTTGAGCCGTCGGTTGTGGAAGTTGTTGCTCCAAATGGTCTTGAATCAATGGTTTACGAGATGATCGAATCCGACGACCTGAGCCATTATTTTGTTCTAACCACGCTTTCGGCGAGCTCGTTTTCGCCTGAGATCGTCCAAAAGTCGCAGATTCTTCAGTATTAGAGTTTTTTAACGCGGATTTGGCGGATCGGCCAGATAAAGCAGATCGTTTCTTGAACTGATTCGAGATCCGAATAGATCCGAAAGTCCGTTCCATCCGCCAGATCCGCGTTCAAAATAATGCCCAAACCTCCATTCCTTGTCACAAAACCTGTGGGCTTGGTGTATTTTAGGTGAAGGCATTGGTTAATGCTGGAAATGAGAGAATCGACGGAAACTTTTGTGGACTCAATGTCCGAACAAGCAGCGGCTGCCGTAGCGAGAGAGACGATCGAGTTTGAGGAGGCGTTTTCGCTTCATCATCGAACCGTTTTTCGGGCGGCGCGTTCCGTCGTGCAGGATGCCGGCTTGGCCGAAGACGTGACGCAGGAGGTGTTCATAAAGCTCTACAAGCATATGGACACGCTCGAACAGGAGATGCTCCGGCCGTGGCTGATCCGGGTTGCGTTGAACGAAGCAAAGAACACGCTCCGGACAAAGATACGGGCGAACACGCGGGACGAGAATTACGTCAAAGAATCAGTAGAAAACGGCGTATTTTCGGTCGAGGACGAATTTGAAGAAAGGGCCGGGATCAACGAGATCAACCGGGCACTTGGCAAGATCAAAGAGCCGATGAGAAGCTGCCTGATGCTAAAGCAACAAGGCCTTTCATATAAAGAGATCGCAAGCAGCCTTGAATTGAACGAAACGAGCATAGGGACATACGTCGCACGGGCGCGAGCAGAATTCGCGAGATTTTACGGCAAGATAGGCAGGGAAACGTTATGAACGGAAATTGTTTAGATATTGGAACCATTCAGGCTTTCCTGGACGGCGAAACGCGTCCGGAACAGGCCGTCAGGATCTCGGAACACGTCGCCGATTGCGATACTTGCACCTTGCTGCTTGCTCAGGCCGAGGAAGAAAGCTCGATGGTCTATTCCGTTCTGGACCGCGAACTCAATACCCTCGTGCCGACGCAGCGTCTGTGGACCCGCATCAACGATTCGATCGCGGAAGAGAAGAGCCGGGCTTCGATGTGGCAGCGGCTCGCGGCTTTCGTATCAGCAAGCTTCTTTAGCCCGTCGTTCGCTTCGGCCGCAGGGATATTGATGGTCGTCGGTTTGGCCGTGGTGGTTTGGAATTTTAATGCGGGTGATGCTAGCCAGGGGCCGATCGCATCGGGGCCGAGTCAGCAGGCTCCGCCACAGGTGCCTGGACAGGCTTCGTCGACGCCGAGCGATAATCAATTTGCTTCGGCGAACAACAGCACGAAAAGAGAGAATGCCGTAACCGAGACGAAATTTTCCGAATCCGAGGTTGGAAAGATTGTTCGAGCTAACCATGTGGAACGTGGCCCTAAGCCGGTGAACCCGATGGCCGTTCGCTATCTGCCCGGCGAAGAGAGTTACATCAAAACCATCAACGATCTGCAGCAGTCTGTTTCGGCTCAGAACGCGAGTCTGAGTGCTTCGAACCAGGTCTCGTACGCACGCGACATCGCCATCGTGGATGATTCGATCAAGAAGATGCGCGATGTGGTGAAAAAGAATCCGCGCAATCAGGCGGCACGACAAGTTTTGTATTCGACCTATCAGGACAAGATCGACCTGCTCAAGGCCTCGGCGGGCCGCGGCGAGCTAATGGCGAGTCTGCAATAGCCACTGGAAGTACCTGCTGACGGTAGAAAATGTTTACACGACTTTCACAACTCGGGCTCTTACTGTGTCTCGCGGCAGGTCTCGTCGCGGCGCAGGACAAGAAATATCCGCCGCCGCCCACACCAAAACCGGCTCCGGTTGCCTTGCCCGACAAATCCGTAAAAGTTACAGACAAAGCGAAGGTCAAGGCACCGGATCCGCCCGCGCGTCCGCCGCGCTGGGATCGATTCGACGGTGTGACGAGTGAGAAGGCGATCGCAGCCGATCCGAGTGTTGCGATCAAACTTTGCGTGTCGGACGGCGATGTAAAGATCAACGGCTCGGAGAAGAATGAGGTGCGAGTCTTTGTACGTAACGGCAGGAAGTTTGAGATCCGGTCGCTGGAGAAGAATCCGGAGACTCACAAAGTAAGTTGGATCCATCTTGCTCGGGCGACCGGGACAGTTCCGGCCGCAGGTCAGTTCGGAAATTGTCTCAGCGGCGAATCTATCGAGATCGACATGCCGCTTCGCGGAAGCCTGCTGATCGAAGGGCGAAGCGCGACGGTCGCTATCGATTCGGTTACCAAAGCGACGGTAAAGCTGATCGAGGGCGATATTTCTGTTCGGAACATTCCCGGGGGATTGTTTGCCAGGACAGAGCAGGGCGATATGTTTGCGGAGAGCATTGCCGGCGACATCGGGCTGGAAACGACAACGGGCGATATTGTGGCGTTTGACCTTAAAACGGCCAAACCGGGCGATCCTCTAAAGGCGAGCACGATAAGAGGTACGATCTCGCTGCAGAACATAAGTCATCGACAGGTCGAGGCCAACGCGACATCAGGCAGCGTGAAGTTTGTCGGCAAGTTTGTCGAGGGTGGGTTGTATAAGTTCCGGTCCGCGTCCGGACGGATAGGCCTGTTGCTTCCGGCTGATCAAAACTGTGTGATCTCTGCGAACTACGGCTTTGGAAATTTTGATTCCTCGTTCCCGATGAAGATCGTTACTGAGACGAAAACGCCCGGCGGGAAGAGCCTGGTCGGACATCTTGGAACAGGGAAAGGACCATTAGTGAATCTTTCCACCACCAGCGGCTCGATCCGCATCTTTAAACAGGGCGAGATCGACCTTCCTTAGGTCTAGTTGCCAGTTTCTGTAACTGATGGCTAAAAACTGACCGACTGTTAACTGTTAGAAAACGACACTTACTAAAACTCACCCAAGTTCTTACCTGTTCTTTGTTCGAACAGTTCCGTCATTGTCGGCGAGCCTTCGTCGCGGCTAATCCGTTCAACACGCCACATCGGAATAAAGTAATCGCTCATCGGCAGGTACTGCTCGTCGTTGACGATCGCGGCTACCCAATCGTCAAAGTAGCCGAGCAGCTTTTCTCGCGGCGTGTGGAGGACGAGGATAACGCTTTCACCGGTGGCGATCTTCATAGTAATTACGGGCGGAAACGTGACTGTTAAGGAGCGTGGCGATCGGGCGCCCGACCAGCACGCTCGTTCACACTCGCGTTTCTGCCTGCACATATCTTAACATCGAAATAGAGACTAACTGGGAATGCTCATCAAACGGGTCGAGCTTGAGAACATTAAATCTCATGCCGAATCTACATACAATTTTGAGCGCGGGAGCACCGCGATCACCGGGCCAAACGGCGCCGGGAAGACGACGATCATCGAAGCGATCGCGTGGGCTCTGTTCGATCTGCTTGCCTATAAAAAGGACGAATTTCTAAGGCGAGGGACGAAGAAAGGCTCGGTCCGCGTAACGTTTGAGAGTGGTCTGGACGAGCGAGAATATTCGGTCTATCGGGATACGATGACGGGCTATTACGTATACGACCCGCAGCTTGGATTTCGGATCGCGGAGAAGAAGGAAGAGGTCACGCGGTTCCTGTGGCAGCATCTGGGAGTCGAGCCGGGAACGGATCTCGAAACTCTATTTAAGCACGCGATCGGCGTTCCGCAGGGGACGTATACGGCGATCTTTCTGGCAACGGCGGCTGACCGAAAGAAGACGTTCGACACGCTCCTTAAGGTCGAAGAATATCGCAGAAGTGCCGACGAACTGCTGCGGACGGCAAGGTACGTCGAAGGTCAGATCAATGCCGTCGCGATGCGGATCGCGAGGGCCGAGGGTGAGGTTGGGCGGATCGATGAGGTCACGGCGCGGCATTCGGAGGTCTCTGCGGATGTGACCGTGCGTCGGTCGGAGTTTCAGAAGGTTCAATTTTCCGCGGGCGAAAGCCGTGCATCGGTTGCCGCTCTAGATGAGATCGAATCACGGATCGCGGCGATTTCGTCGGAGGTGGAGAAGCTTCGATCGGAGCATCAGCGGTCTGAGTTCGTAAAGAACCAGCGGGCGTCCGAGTTACAGCAATCGCGAGATGCAGCGGAGAAGGTTGCGGCAGTTCGAGTGGACGCCGAACTTCACCAAAAGACACTCGGTCGTATCCACGAACTTGAACGGGAGCGGGAGGAGCGGCAGAAAATGCGCGACGGGCTGGCGAAGGTGGAGCGGGCGGAAGAGAATGTTCGATCCGAGCAAAAGCAACGTCGAGCCGAGCTTGAGCGGATCCAAAAGGCTCATTCGACCATCGCCGAACTTCAGCCGAAGCTCGCGGATCAGGAGCGGCTTGAGAAGGAGGTCGCACGGTTGCGGACGGAGTTTGCCAGGGCTGAGGCGGCGGATCGTGAGATAAATGGAATCGACGCGGACCTGGAAGCACTGAGAGAGTCGTATCGAAAGACCAACGCGGATCTGAAGCTGGCTCGTGAAAGTGACGCGAAGGCCGCGGAGGTAGAGAAGCATCAAAGCCGCGATGGAGAGATCGTCTGGGAGATCGCGCGGCTGCAGGCATCGATCGAGCGGGACGAGGCGTTTCAACGCGAAGTTCGGAACGGCGTGTGCCCGATCCTCTCGGAGAAGTGTTTGAACCTGAAGAACGGGCAGACGCTGGAAGGATTCTTGAAGGATCAGTTCACCGACCTTCGTTCGCAAGTCGCGACTTTGCAGCGTGAGCATGCGGCCGTTACCGCCTCGCTCGGGCAGTCGCGAGAGGCGATCAAGACTTCGGCGAAAGCCCCCGTTTACTTGGAACGGTTGGCTGAGATAAAGGTCGAGGGCGACAAGCTGAATGAACGAAAGGCGAATGCCGTGAAGGATCAAGTCCCGCTCGCCGATGCCGAATCGAAATTGCGTCAGGCGGAAGCTTCGTTGAACGCGCTCGACAATCCGAAGGCTCGGATCGCGGTACTGAAAACCGATCTCGGACGCGAGTCGGAGATACGCGAGAGGGTTTC
>Ga0307505_10001506_pt1 | contig 18619 bp, 17 predicted proteins | sample 23_S_MG_FD_202183 | JGI IMG/M metagenome (GOLD analysis project Ga0307505, IMG submission 202183) | Soil microbial communities from Populus trichocarpa stands in riparian zone in the Pacific Northwest, United States - 23_S | ecosystem: Environmental > Terrestrial > Soil > Riparian zone > Trees...
CCGCTGGACCTCGGCCACCACTTCGGGTGGCACCTGCTCGCTGTAGGCGATGGCGAGCGCGCTCTTGTAGAAGCCCAGCGCGGCGTGCTCGTCGTCCGCACGGGCGCGGCAGTCGGCCTTCATGATCAGGGCGCGCAACAGCCGTGGCTGCAGCGCAAGCAGTTGATCGACCGCGGTTTCTTCGCCCGCCGCGTCGTCATCGGCGCGGCAGGCCGTGGCCAGCAGCAGCCAGATCTGAGCATTGGCCCGCCCGTTTTGCGTCACTTGTTCGAACAGCCGTCGCGCCTCGGCCGGGCGGCCCGCCTGGAGCGCGGCGGCGCCGTCCCTGACCAGTCCTTCGGCCTCGTGGTTGCTCAGCTGCATGACGCTGTCTTAGCTTCTCACGCGCTCGATGCACAAAAGAAAGGGGGCCGGAACAGCGTTCCGGCCCCCAAACTTTGGCCCAAGCTTTGGCTTGCGCCGCGCGGTTACATCCGCACGCGGAAGCCCGCGTAGACCTTGCGGCCGAACGCATCGTAGATCGCCGACTGGCCACCGCCACGGTCGGCAGCAGCGCCGCCGGTGCCGGTCTGCCCGAGAGGCGGATGGGTATCGAGCGCGTTGTCGAGGCCCAGGTAGAACATGTACTGGTTGTCGATATCGTACTCGAGCCGGATGTCGTGATAGAATGTGCTCGGGAAGTACTCGGTCCCGATCACGTCCAGGTTGTTCGGCGGGCACACCTGCGACGCGCCCGTACCGGCGCAGGCGGTGTCCAGCGGCCTGAAGTTTTCATACAGGCTGGTGAACATCTTGCCGATGTAGCGGGCACGATAGCCGAAGGTGAAGTCGCCATACTTGACGTCGATGTCGAGGCGGGCCTCGTTCTTGGGATCGCCCAGCTCGCCGAGAATGCGGTTCTCGAAGTCCGGCAGCGCCGGGTTCTCGAAGTTGCTGATCTGGAAGTTGTGAGTGTAGATCAGGTTGGCATTCAGCGCCCAGTCGTCGGCGATGTTGGTACGGTACGACAGGTTGACGTCAATGCCGCGCCGCTTGCGCGACGCGAAGTTGACGCCGGCCTGGAGCAGGGTGTTGCCCTGGATTTGGCCCTGGGTTTCGCCCAGCGCGCCCGGGGTCGGACCCAGGTAGCGAGTGAACAAGCCGCAGAACACGTTGGCGGTGGTCGGCTGGTCGACGCAGTTATTGGCAATCGCTTGCGCGCCCAGCGAAACGATGACGTCTTCCACCTCGATGTTGTAGTAATCGACGCTAAGCGCGAGGCCCGGAATCCACCGCGGCTGAGCCACCGCGCCGACCGTCCACGAAATGCTGGTTTCCGCGGTCAGGAAGGGGTTGCTGCCGCTGAGGACCGGCAGCGAGTAGGTGACGTTGGGCTGCGCCGCCAGGATCGCCGCGTTGCCGCCCATTTGCGCCAGGCAGTTCGCCGGACGATTCGGGTTGTTGGCGAGCGCATTGGGCGAACACGGATCGACGAAGCCGGGGGCGAAGTTGGCCACCACCGGGAAGTACAGTTCGGACAGGTTCGGTGCGCGAACCGCCCGGCTGTAATTGCCGCGGAAGCGGATATCCCGGACCGGCGCCCAGTCGATGCCGGCGTTGTAGGCCCAGACACCGCCCGTCGCGGCCGACGCACCGCTGTAGTCGGCGTAGCGCGCAGCGCCGCTCAGGGTCAGTTCCTCGACGAAGGGCAGGTCTGCAAGCAGCGGAATCTGGATCTCGGCGAAGGCTTCCTTCACCTTGGCCGCCTCCGGGGTGAAGTTGCCGATGACGACGTTGTTGGTGTTGGTCGCGGCGTTGGGATAGCCTTGGAGGTGATACACGTCGTCGAGATATTCGGCCCTGTCCTCCCGGTATTCCCCGCCGAACGCGAACCGGATCGGGCCGCCCGGCAATTCGAACAGCTGGCTGAGGTCGCCGCTGACGAAGGCGTTGACCACGAACTGCTTGATCTCGGCCTGAGTCTCGGAATGGACCTGGAAGTAGTTTACGGCCGCGTCGTTGTTGGCGCCGCCGAACGGATTGTAGGGCACGCAGGCGGCAATGTCCGCCGCCAGCCTGGTGGCCTGGCTTGGGTTGGCCCGCGAAGCACCGCCGGTTTGGTAGGCGCCGGTATCGTAGGCGACGGCCGCTGCCGGGTCGAACTGCGAGCGGCACTGGATTGCGCCTGTGACGGGGTTACGCCCGGCGTCGAGCGACAGCATCAGGCGCTGGCGATCGAGGAAGCCGTTAGTGAACACGTCCTGCTGGAACCTGCCGTAGTTGAGCGAGGCTTCGTAGCTCCAGTCATCGTTGAAGCTGCCGCGCAGGCCGCCGACGATGCGATAGGTGTCGCGCTGGAACACCTCGTCGCGATTGGCGACATCCGAGAATGTCCGCGAAACGACAAAGCGATACGTGCCCGCGTTGATCGCGGCGATATCGGCCGCGTTGAGCGGGCCGCCGGTGCCTTGCCCGGAGGTGGTCGACCTGGTGCCGGGCCCATTGCCGGCCGCGTTCGCGCAGTTAGCCGTCAGGCTGGTATTGCAGCCCGACAGAAGGATCAGGTTGGCGATCTCGGTACGCTGCGCCGGCGTCAGGAACGGGTTGTCGAGACGGACGCGTTCGCGGAAGTCCATCGTGCCGAAGGTGCCCTGGATGAACGACGGGCTGGCGTTGCCGCCGACGGCATCCACGCGGACGAACTTGGCTTCGATGAACGGCTCGAAGGCGTCGCTGATCGTATAGTGGGCCAGCAGGTTGACGTTATAGCGCTTCACCTCCGGCTGGATCGAGAGGAGGTCATTCTCGCGTCCGGTCTGGCCGTTGCCGCCCAGGATGCCGCCGATGATGCCGGCACCGTAACGCGAGCCGGTCTGCGCATTAAGTGCGCCGTTGGCGCCGAAAATGTAGGTGCAGTTGTAGGGCGCGCCGCCGACGTTGCTGGTAGCACCGTTGGTGGCGATGGCCCCGACGCCGCAGCGCGCTTCGGCGGGCCCCGTGGCGAGATTTTCGAACGGCTGGTTGATCGGAACCAGGCCATAACGGTGGATCGACGCGCTGCGCAGGTCGCGCAGGAAGATGGCGTCGGGGATACCGTCGCTGCCATTGGGCAGGCCGCCCGGATCGATGTCGACGGTGGCGAACGTGTCGACCGACCTCAGCCAGGGTAGCTCGGAACCGTAGACGCGCTCCTGGTTGGAATATTCGGCGTGCAGGGTGATGTTGCCCCGGCCGTCGTCGAAATTATGGCCGTACATCGCCGAAACATACTGGTTGCCGCCGAAGCCGCGCGGAGACACGCCGGCTTGCCCGCGTAGCTGCAGGCCGTCGTAATTGCGGCGCAGGACGAAGTTGACGACACCGGCGATGGCGTCCGAACCGTAAACCGACGAGTTGCCGCCGGTGACGATGTCGACGCGCTCGATCAGGTCGTTGGGAATGGTGTTGACGTCAGGGATCGAGGCGTTGCTCAGGATGTCCGAGCCGACATGGCGGCGGCCGTTGACGAGCACCAGGGTGCGGGCGGTGCCGAGGCCGCGAAGATCGAGCAGGTTAAGGCCGGCGATGCCGATGCCCAGGCCCGGGTTCTGCTGCGAGAAGGTGCTGCGCAACTGCGGCAGCTCATTGAGCGTCTCGCCGACGTTGCTGTCGCCCTGGGCGAAGAACTGATCGCCGGCGATCGAGCTGATCGGAACGGTCGATTCGAGGTTGGGACGGCGAATGCGCGAACCGGTGACGACGATGCCGGGCTCGCCCGATTCGGCCGCTTCGCAGTTCGCGTCGGTCGCCGGATCGCAGGTCGTTGCGTCTTCCGCATCGTCCTGAGCATAAACCGGAGTGGAGAATCCCGCTCCGAGAAGAGCAATCGCCGGGATGGCGACACCGGCTTCGAGCACGCGCTTGCGAAGTTGAGAGATGTTCATTGGAGTCCCTTTTTGTCGAAGTTAGTTCGGACAGAATCTGGGTCAGCCCAAAGCCCCTCGAGGCTTCGAAGGTGAGCTGATTAGCGTCCCACTGCGTCAGCGAGGGTATGGTTTCAATCAGAACCACAATCGTCGCAGCAGGAACTTTGGTCACTGTTGCGCAAGCGCAACATGGGCGGATTTCCGGTGCATTTCCGGAAGTTGCGCACTGTCCGGCCTAGCCTATTCAGATGTTGCGCGAAGGCCGCAAAGGCTCCGCTTGACGCCATTGCCGCCACAGCTACGGGAGCCGTTTCCAAGCGCATGATTGTTTGAAGGAAAGCGTGATGAAGATCGATTCCTCGGTGGCGGCGGTGGTGACGGGCGGGGCTTCGGGGCTCGGCGAAGCCAGCGCGCAGGCGCTTGCCGCCAAAGGAGCGCGTGTGGCGCTGTTCGATCTCAACGAGGAGCGCGCCGCCGGTGTCGCCGCGGAAATCGGCGGAATCGCCTGCCGGGTCGACGTTTCCGACGAGGCTTCGGTCGATGCCGGCTTCGCCCGCGCCCGCGAGGCGCACGGACAGGAACGGGTGCTGGTGTGCTGCGCGGGCATCGGCACGATCGGCAAGACCGTGCGCCGCGACAAGGAAACCGGCGCCATCGGTCACTTGCCGGTCGAGCTGTTCCTCAAGACCATCAAGGTCAACCTGCTCGGCACCTTCCAGTGCGTCGCCAAGTCGGCGGCCGGGATGATGACGCTCGACGGGCTCGAGGATGGCGAACGCGGCGCCATGGTCTGCACCTCCAGCGTCGCCGCCGAGGACGGCCAGATCGGCCAGGTGGCCTATGCCGCCTCGAAGGCCGCGGTGATGGGCATGACCTTGCCGATCGCGCGCGACTTCATGAGCGAGGGCATCCGGATCAACTCGATCCAGCCCGGCATTTTCAACACCCCGCTGCTCGCCGGCCTGCCGGAAAAGGCGCAAGCCTCGCTGGCCGCGGCGGTGCCGTTCCCCAAGCGGCTCGGCGATCCGGCCGAATACGCCGCGCTGGTCATGCTGATGCTCGAGAACGGCTATTTCAACGGCGAGAGCGTGCGGCTCGACGGCGCCATTCGCATGCCGCCGCGCTGACTTGCCGGGCGGACGCGGCATGGCCGGCTGGCACATCGGGGTGATCGGCGGCTCGGGTCTCTACGAGGCCGGCGCCCTCGACGATGCGCAACAGGTTGCGGTGACCAGTGCCTTCGGCGAGCCGTCCGGCCCGGTGACGATGGGGCTCATTGAGGGAGTGCGCTTCACTTTCCTCGCGCGCCACGGCGCCGGCCACCGCCTGCCCCCGGCGGCGGTCAACTATCGCGCCAACCTTGACGTGCTCAAACGCTGCGGGGTCACCGACGTGCTGGCGATCTCGGCGATCGGCTCGCTGCGCGAGGAGCTGGCACCGGGGCATTTCGTCGCCGTCGACCAGTTCATCGACCGCACCCATACACGCGCGCGCAGTTTCTTCGGCGCCGGGATCACCGCCCATGTCGGGCTGGCGGATCCGGTCTGTCCGCGCCTTGCCGGCCTCGCCGCCGGCGCCGCCGAGGCAGCCGGCGCCAAGGTCCACCGCGGCGGCTGCTATGTCGCCATCGAAGGGCCGCAGTTCTCGACCCGGGCGGAAAGCGAGCTGTATCGGCAATGGGGCGCCGATGTGATCGGGATGACCGCGATGCCCGAGGCGCGGCTCGCCCGCGAGGCCGAGCTGCCTTACGCGCTGCTGGCCATGGTCACCGATTACGACTGCTGGCGCCAGGGCAAGCCCGCGGTCGAGGCGGCCGGGATCCTGGCGGTAATGCAGGCCAGTGTCGAACGCGCGCGCGCGGCGCTGGCCGAGCTGGCACGGGCGCTTCCCGAGGAACGCGAGCCAAGCCCGATCGACCGCGCGCTCGATGGCGCAATCATGACGCCGCCGGACCAGTGGGACCCGCAGCTGGCGCGGCGGCTGGACATGATCGCCGGGCGCTACCTGCGAAGCCTCTCCGACGGGTGACATCGGCGGCTGGTCCGGCGACCGCTTGCATTGCGCCGCCCGGCGGGACACAAACGCGCGCCATGACCAAGAAGACCCCGCTCAGCGAATTCCTGCCCTACCAGCTTTCGATCACCTCGAACGCGGTCAGCGGCCGCATCGCGCTGGAGTACCGGCAGCGGTTCGGGCTGAGCGTCCCCGAATGGCGGGTGATGGCGGTGCTCGGCGATTCCGGCCCATTGACCCAGCGCGAGCTGGCGCAACTGACGCTGATGGACAAGGTCGCGGTCAACCGGGCCTGCAAGGTGCTCGAGGAACGCGGCCTCGGTTATCGCCGGCCCAACGAGCAGGACGGCCGCTCGCACCATCTCGAACTGACCGAGACGGGCACCCGCATGCGCGACGAGATCATGCCGTTGGCGCTGGAGATGGAGCGGCGGCTGTTCGCCAGGTTCGCTCCCGAGGAAGTGGCCCACTTCCGCAACCTGCTCGAACGCGTGCGCGGCGAGGTCAAGGACCTCGACGCCGACGATATCGACAGCGGGAATTTTGGGGTGGAGTGACCAGCGCGGCGGCGATGCGGGGGATTGAGGGGTTATTGCACCTGTCACTGTAATTTTCACTGTAATTTCAGGAGCCTCGACTAGCCTGGGAGCAGCGAGTATTGCATTATACTCGGAGCAGAAGAGAATGTCTGATAAAGAAAAGATAGTATACATACCAATCTTTGTGATATGTATTTTAGTCGTAATCTTCAATATAATGTATTTCGGATTTTTCGAATCCGCCATTTTTAACACGATTATTTTCCTTTTGATATCTATGATTAACTATTGGCGATTTAGCAGAAGGAAAAAGGATTAGGATTACGGGCATTACGGTGACAGGATTACGCGGGAATTCCGTGGATTGCGGTGACACTTTACTTAACCCCCAATTAGGGTCACCATTCGAATTAGAATTACGGTGACATGTGAATTACGGTGACAGGTGCAATAACCCCCAAATTGACGGATCGAAGCGAGTGCCTTGGCAGAGCCAGCATGGCTCGCCTCCCCGCCTTGTCCTCCCGGGCATCCCGCATCACGTGACCCAGCGCGGCAACCGGCGCGAAAAGACCTTCTTCGAGGATGCGGACTACGCGCTCTATCTCGACCTGCTTGCCGATGCCGCCGGGCGCACGGGTGTTGCGATCTGGTCGTACTGCCTGATGCTCAACCATGTGCATCTTGTCGCGGTGCCGTCGGACGGCGACGGGCTGGGGCGTTGCTTCCGCTTCGTGCATCGCCACTACACCGGCTACATCAATGCGCGGCTGCGAACCACAGGCCACCTGTGGCAGGGCCGGTTCAGTTCGGTGGCGATGGACGAGGCGCACCTGGTGGCGGCGCTGCGCTAGGTCGCGCTCAACCCGGTGCGCGCCCGGCTCGCGGCGCGGCCCGGGGACTGGCGTTGGTCGAGCACCCGGGCGCACCTGGCGGGCCAGGACGATCACGTCGTCACGGTTGCGCCGGCGCTCGAGCGGGTCGGCGATTTTGCCGCGTTCCTGGGCGAAGAGTTCGACGAGGCGATGACCTACGCCGCGCTGCGCAAGGCCGAAAGCGTCGGCCGCCCGGTTGGCTCGCCCGAATGGCTGGCCGACATGGAAGCGCGCACCGGGCTGACGCTCTGCCCGCGCAAGAGAGGGCCGAAGCCGAAAACGGCCCCGCGGGTGTCCCGCGGAGCCGCTTCGCTCCCGTCTTCTTAACTTAGCCTAGCTGCCCGGCGGGCCGTCGCCGGCGAAGGCGTCGGAGATCGAGCAGGCCGCGGGCCCCAGAATGACGATGAACAGCACCGGCAGGATGAACAGGATCAGCGGCACGGTCATGATCGCCGGCAGCCGGGCGGCCTTTTCCTCCGCGCGCATCATCCGCTCGTTGCGGAATTCGGCCGACAGCACGCGCAGCGCCGAGGCCAGCGGCGTGCCATAACGCTCGGTCTGGATCATGGTCGTGACCACGCCGCGGATCGCATCGAGGTCGACGCGATAGGCGAAGTTCTCGAACGCCTGGCGCCGCTCGGTCAGGAACGACAACTCGATCGCGGTCAGCGCGAACTCGTCGCCGAGCTCGGGATAGGCGCGGCCCAGTTCCTTGGCGACGCGGTTGAACGCGGCATCGACGGTCAGCCCGGCCTCGGCGCAGATGACCAGGAGGTCGAGCGCGTCGGGCAGGCCCTTGCGGATCTCGTCGGTGCGCTTCTTGGCCTTGTTCTTGAGGAACAGCTCGGGCCCCTTGTAGCCGGCGATGACCAGGGCGGCGAAGGCCATGAAGCGCTTGAGGCTGCCCCAGTCGGGAAACATCTCGAGCCAGTAGAGCGAGACCACGCCGATAAAGCCGAGCGCGACCGGCAGCACCATGCGCGCAAAAATGACGATGACCGCCAGTTCCTTGTTGCGGATGCCGGCCTGGGCCAGCTTCTGCTGGATGATCTTGACCTGGCTCTCCTGGAGGACCTTCATGCCCTCCAGGCGTTCCTTCATCTTATCGGTAGTGTCGGAGCGGCGCAGCAGGCTCTGCCGCTTCTTGCCGCTCTGCTTGATGATGCCGGTCTTGAGCTCGTCGCGCCGGGCATTGAGTGCCTTGACGCGCTTGGCCATCGGGTCGCGCACGGTGACCGCGGTGTAGACGGCATAGAACATCGCCGCCGCGGCGAACCCGGCAAGGACCGAGCCGACGAGGATGACGTCGACGCCGAGGACAGAGGGGCCGGATGGGGTGATCATGTGGTGTTCCGTTCCCCGCTCAGATCTCGAAGCTGACCATTTTGGCCATGATGAAGGCACCGATGCTCATCCACACCAGGCCGCCCAGGCCGGTGACGATCAGCCGGTCGTCGGTAAAGAATTCGGCGAGGTAGCCGGGGTTGATCCACCAGATCATCCCGAAGACGATGAACGGCAGCGCGCCGACGATATAGGCCGAGGCTTTCGATTCCGAACTCATCGCCTTGATCTTCAGCTTCATCTGCGCGCGCTTGCGCAGCACGTCGGACAGGTTGGACAGCGTTTCGGCGAGGTTGCCGCCGGTCTCGCGCTGGATCGCCAGGGTGATGACGAAGAACTGGAATTCGGCGGTGCCGAGCTTGTCGGCGGTCACCTGGAGCGATTCCTCCATCGTCCGGCCGATCTTCATCCGCTCGACCGCAGCCTTGAATTCCTCGCCCACCGGGCCGGGAATTTCGGTGGCGACCACGCCCAGGGTCTCGGCCACCGGCAGGCCCGAACGCAGGCCGCGGACCAGGAGCTCGATGGCGTCGGGGAACTTGGCGTTGAAGCGGCTGGTGCGCCGCTTGATGAGGAAGTTGACCACGAAATGCGGCAGCCCCGCGCCGGCCAGCAGGCCCACGCCGAGCGACAGAAAGATCGCCCCGGTGCGCAGGTACAGCAGCGCGGTCACCGCCAGCGCCAGGCCCAGCGAACCGTAGAGGTACTGCGACAGCGTCCAGCTCTTGCCGGTCCGCATCAGGCGAATGGCGAGAGCCTCGCTGCGCGAGCCGGAGCCGGCGACCTTGCGCTGCTTCGGCTTGCGCGCGGCGATCGCCTTCTTGAGCTGCGATTCGACCTTGTCGAGCGCGTTGTCGGAATGGCGATAGCGCACCGCCTGCATGCGCCGGTGGCTTTCCTTGGCCGGCGATTTTCCGGCGAAGGCCATGTAGATAAGGACCACCAGCGTCACCAGGCCGCCGACCACTATCAGTAGCTGTACGATGCCCATGACGCGCCTTCGCCCTTCCTCGTGGTCAAAATCTCGCGGGCGCGGAGCCGGGGCCCCGCGCGTCGCGGCGTTACTCGGCCGGTTCGGCCTCGCGCGCCGGCTTGCCCTTGTCCTTCTTCGCCAGCAGCGACTTCAGGTCGAACTTGCCGAGCAGCGAGGTCTGGACGCCGGACTGGGCCAGCTCGGCCCCGTCGTCGTCGCACACCCCGATGATCGCCTTGCCGACGTCGCGCATCGCCTGGCCGGACTTGGCCGCGCGATTGGCGTCGACGAAGGTCTGGCCCAGCCTGGCGGCATTGGACGCGGCCTTGAGGTCGAACGGGATCGAGAAATTGATCTTGCGCTCGATCGAGGCTTCGAAGTCCGCCCGGCTGATTTCGCCGGCACCCGGCTGCACCTTGTTGGCGACGATCAGCGGCTGCGCGCCGGGAGCGTTCGACTTCAGCCACGACAGGATGCGGATCGTGTCGCGAGCGGAAGCGAGCGTCATCTCGGTGACCAGTGCGACCACATTCACTTCCGCCAGCAGGTGGGGGAAGTTGATCAGCATGTTGCGCGGCAGGTCGATGACCGTCATTTCGAAGGCCTGGCGGAATTCCTCCTCGAGCTGGACGAAGGCCGAGCCGTCGGTCAGCAGCGGCGAATTGATCGGCGCTTCGGCGGACAGGATCGCCAGGTGGTCGTTGGCGCGGATCATCGCCCGCTCGATGAACAGGCCGTCGATGCGGCTCGGGTTCTCGATCGCGTCGGTCAGGCCGCGGCCGGGCTCGAGGTCGAGCGCCAGCGCGCCGGTGCCGAAATGTACGTCGAGATCGAGCAGCGCGGTCGGCTTCTTGTAATCGGCCGAAAACAGCCAGGCGAGCGAAGTCGCCAGCGTCGAGGCGCCGACCCCGCCGCGGGTGCCGACCACGGCCGTGGCAACGTGCTTCTTGACCGTCTCGCCGTCGCCGCCACGCGGCGCGGCGAACACCGCCTGGGCCGCGGTCAGGCAATCGCGCAGCTGGCTCGCGGACAGAGGCTTGAGCAGGTAATCGTGGATGCCGCTCGACAAGAGGTCGCGATAGAGGCGCACGTCGTTGACCTGGCCGACGGCGATCACCACCGTGCCGGGCTCGCAGACCTCGGCCAGGGCGTTGATGTCGTTCAGCGGATCGCCGCTCTCGGACAGGTCGACCATCAGGATGGCGGGGCTGGCCGCGATCGACAGGGACTGGACCGCATTGCGCAGCCCGCCCTTGTTGCACTTCTCGGGCTGCCAGCCCATCTCGATGATGACGGGACGCAGCACGTCGAGCGCGGATTCATCGCAGATGAACGCGGCGAACGGGTCGCGATTGCCCAGTGGGCCGGGTTTCCAGGGCGCGTTCATGGGTTAGCTACCCCCTCCACTTTGGGTGTTGATTGCGGGCAGGCCTTCCTTGCCGGTCGGCGCTGCTTCGCGGTAGGTTTCGATGGCCTTGGTCGAGCTCATGATGACCGTCTGGCCGGTGCCTTCGGCGCCGCGCAGCAGGTGCTGAGGATCGGCCACCATCGCGGCGATGTTGGTGTTGACCGCGCAGCCGAAGCCGTCGGATGTAGCGTTTTCGAGCGTGGCGTCGGACTGATCGGTCCAGTCCGGGCAGCCGGGCACGTAAGCGCGCGAGCGGGTCACGACCACGCGGACTTTGCCGGGATCGACAAAGCCTTCGGTCAGCGGAGCCCCTTCGCTCAGCAGCAGGCCATGCCGCGAGGCAAGCGCGGCGACATCTTCGCGCACTGCATCGCTCGGTAGCGACCCATCGATCGCAACCCGGTCGCCATAGCGCAGGTTCATGGTCTCGAACCATTCGGCCAGGCGCTGCTGCTCGGGAATGGGCAGGCCGCCCGCGCCGGCGGCGACGTCGATCGCGTAGTCGTTGGTCGCCACGACGGGCTGCTTGACGCTGTAGAGCGAAGTGTTGTTCGGCATGTCGCCGCAACCCGCAAGGCCAAACCCCAGCGAGAGAGCGACGGCCGCGGTGAACGCGGGATTGGGGCGAATGGACATCGTGGTCACCTTTCTCACTGGATGCTGAAGCCGGGCGTGGCGGCTTCGGCACGCGCGGCGTCTTCGCCGGGCTGGCGGCGGTTGATGGCGGCCAGGTCGGCGCCCGACGGGTTGGTCAGGCTGACTTCGGGAGCCGCGGTGTCGCCTTCGGCGCGCGGCATCGGGCGGGTTTCGCCGGGCACGCTCGCGTTCTCGCGATTGAGCAGCCACTGCTCGGCCGCGTTCGGGTTGCGGAAGCCGTCAGTGGGCAGCGCGATCTCGCTGTCGTTGACCGGCCGCACCAGATACGGCGTGACCACGATCACCAGCTCGGTCTGGCCCCTGCGGAACTCGGTCGAGCGGAACAGCGCCCCCAGGATCGGGACATCGCCGACGCCCGGAGCCTTGTCGATCGTGTTGTTGGAGTTGTTGCTCAGCAGGCCGGCGATCATGAAGCTCTGGCCGGAACCGAGCTCGACGGTGGTTTCCGCGCGGCGGACGGTCAAGGCCGGGATCGAGAAGCCGCCGAGCGTGATGGCGCCGTTGGCGGACAATTCCGATACCTCGGGTCGCACGCGGATCGAGATGCGGCCATTGGCTAGCACGGTCGGCGTATAGGCCAGGCTGACGCCGAACTTCTTATATTCGATCGTGGTGGTGCCCAGGCCCTGGCTCAGCGGAATCGGAAATTCGCCGCCGGCGAGGAACTCGGCCGTTTCGCCCGAAAGCGCGGTCAGGTTCGGTTCCGACAGCGTGTTCACCAGACCGTCGCGTTCGGCGAGGTCGAGCGCACTGGCAATGTCGAGGCCGAGGAAGCGGCCGAGCCCGGCGAAAGTCGCGCCCGAAGCAACGTTGGCAATGACCGAGGCGCCTGCCGGCCCTTCGGTGACCCCAACGCCGGCCGCACCACCCGGGTTATACTGCGGCAGCCAATCACCGCGGCCCTGGCCGACGCCGAACTGGAAGCCGGTCGACTGGTCGACGCTGGCCAGGTTCACACCCAGCGAGCGGACCACCGAGCGGCTGACTTCGGCGATGCGGACGCGCAGGTTGACCTGCAACGGCGTCGCCGTGCGGAGGCGGGAAACGACATTGGCGCCGGCGCCGAGGAAGGCCTCGACCAGGCGTTCGGCTTCGGCGGCATCCTCGGGCGCCGCGACCGTCCCGGTCAGCAGCACGGTGTTGGTGCCCATGGTGGCGACACGGATATCGGCCTCGGGCATCGCCAGGGTCAGCATCTGATCGACGCTGTCGAGGTTCGAGCCGACCCGGATGTTGGCCGACCAGATGATGTCGCCGGCCGCGTTGCTGGCGTAAAGCGTGGTCTCGCCGCCGGCCTTGGCGAAGATATAGAGCTGACGCTGCGACTTGACCTGGACGTCGGCGATCTGGTCGTTGGCGACGAAGATGTCGGCCATGTTGCCGGGCACCGTGACCAGCTGGCCGCGGCCGATCGACAAGACGATGTCCTGCGCCGGGTTGGTGACCGACTGGGCCTGGGCCGGGCCGGCCGGCGCCGCTGCCAGCGGCGCCAGGGCGCAGGCGGCAATCAGCGCGGATTTCAGAACGCGGCTATTCATCGTCTTGCCCCTCAATTTGCTATTGCATGCCGTGTGGCGCTTGGACGTGGTCATTGGCTTATCGCAGCGTCGACAGGCCGAGCGGGGCGACCCGTCCGGCGTTACGCGTTCCCTGGGCCGTGCGGTCGAGCAGCGCGCCGGCGCCGCTTTCCACGGTTTCGGTCGAAGTCGAATTGCCGCGGGTCACGCGCACGGTCGGTCCACGCGGCGCCGCCGGAACGGCGACGGCGCTGCCGTCAGGTCCAACCATGACCGGAGCCTGGCGCACCGGCACGGTGCGGCGCTGGAAGCGCGACACGTCGCCGCCGGTGACAAACGTCGAGGCGCCGTCCTGCGGCCGGGCCGTGGCCTGGCGCAGCATGCGCTCCTCGTCTTCGCGCGAGGCGTTGTCGGGCACGTCGACCGCGCCCGAGGCGATGGCACGCTCGAGCTCGGACTGGTTGTCGGCGATCGAGCGCAGCACCAGGCTGAGCGTGCCGATGGTCCCGGCGACGGAGATCTTTTCGGCGATCCGCGGCGTCACTTCGAGGGTGACCGTGCGGGTCGTGCTGACGATGGTCTTGCCGCCGTCGGTGGTCTCGCTTTCGGTCGACTGGTCGGTCGCCAGCACGCGCAGGTTGCGCAGGATGGTCTCGGTGGTGTTGAGCGCGTCCTCGCCGTCGCCCGACACGGTCTGGGTCAGCAGCATGTCGACCCGGTCGCCCGGGAACACGAAGCCGCCGACGCCGGTCTTGGCGGAAACGGGAACGGTGATTGCGCGCATGCCGGGGCCGAGCGCTGCGGCCAGGAAGCCGCGGTCGCCCGGTGCCACCAGCCCGCCGCGCGTGACCGGCTCACCGGCGGTGATCGGATGACGCACGACAGTGCCGAGCAGCCTGGACATGTCGGATTCGCCGTCGATGAAATAGGCGTCCTGGACCATTTCCTTGGGCCACAGCTGATAGCCCACTGCATCGGCGGTCAGGATCGTGCCGACCGGCAGGGCGCGCTTGGCGACCAGCACCTTGGGCCCGTCGGGCACCGGCGCTTCGACGGCTTGAGCCTGCGGAGCGGGCGCATCGGCGAACATGCTCCGGGCTGCCAACGCGGTGCCGATCGCTACGACCAGCGCCCCCAGCAGCAGTATCAGCTTCTTCCTGTCCATGGTGCGTCGAGCCTTTTCAATGGTCCAAGCGGAATGTTCGCAGCCGCTTAGGGTCTAAGTGGTTAAAATGGAGTTCACCCCACCCCCCCGGCGGCGGCGCCGGCAGGGAGGTAGGCGGTGCCGAGCACCCACAGGCCGGCCATCGCGATTGCGACCCCATAGGGGATCGCCAGCTTCTCGCGTTGGCGGCGCATGACGTGCCAGCCGCCGAAGAGTATGGTCAGGACGCCGCCGAGCAGCGCCATGACGATGACCAGGTTGAGAAACGCCATGGGTGCGATCCACAGCGCCAGCGCGGTCAGCAACTTGACGTCACCGCCGCCCATGGCGCGCAGCGCGAACAGCACCGCGAGCACCGCGAAGGTGCCAAGCGCCACGCCCAGCTGGAGCGCGACGCCGGGCCACAGCGCCAGGCCGCTCGCCCACCAGAACAGCGGGGCGCCGAGCGCGATGGCGCCGGTCAGCCAGTTGCCGATATGGCGGCTGCGCAGATCGGTGAACGCAGCCACCAGCAGCGCAATTGCCAAGGCGGCAAGCAGGCCATACTTGAATGGATCGTCGAGCATCGAAACCCCTGGTCCCCTGGGGATCGTGCTAGCGGGCATGGCTTACCAAAAAGTAACCACGGGCAGGAGGGCGGAATTAGCCAAGCACCAAACCGTCGCGCCATTCCGCCCGGCGCGACCGAAAGCTTGTGGTCCGCACCCGACGGTCATCCGATCAGACGGATCGACTGGCCGGGCCCCGATGGCCCCGCGCGCGGCTCGCTGCTGTTCGTGCCCGGACGCGGCGACGCCTACGAGAAATACCTTGAGACGTTCGCGCACTGGCGCGGCCGGGGCTGGCAGGTGACGGCCGCGGACTGGCGCGGACAAGCGGGTTCCGGCCGGCTCGGCGCGGACGCGGTCACCGGGCACATCGACGATTTCGCGCTCTGGCTCGACGATCTCGCCGCCTTCTGGCGCGAATGGGCGGAACGCCGCGACGGCCCGCTGGTGCTTGCCGCGCATTCGATGGGCGGGCACCTGGCGCTGCGGGCCGTGGTCGAGAACCGGCTCGAACCGGTACCCGCCGCGCTGGTGCTGTCGGTGCCGATGCTCGACATGCTGCCCGAAGGCGTGCCGCTGGCGCTGCGGCGCGGCCTGGCCCGGACGATGTGCGCGATCGGCGACCCGCGCCGGCCGGCGTGGAAATGGAGCGAGCGGCCGGGCGAGGTGCCGAAGTTCCGCCAGGCCCTGCTGACGCACGATGCCGATCGCTATGCCGACGAGCTGTGGTGGCGAGGCGAGCGGCCGGAGCTGGTCATGGGGCCGGGCAGCTGGGGGTGGGTCAGAAGCGCGCTGGCCTCGGTCCGCGCGCTCGACCGCCCCGGGGCGCTCGAAGCTGTCCGCCTGCCGGTGTACTTCGTGGCGACGAGTGCGGACCGGTTGGTCGGCGTGCGCGCGATCGAGCGTGCGGCGGCGCGCCTGCCCAACGCCGAGGCGTTGTGGTTCGGCGCCGAAGCCGCCCACGAGATCCTGCGCGAGACCGATCCGGTCCGCGACCGGGCGCTGGCCGGGATCGATGCCTTCCTCGACAGGGAGTGCCCGCGTTGACTGAGAGTTACGACATCGCGGTGATCGGCGCCGGGATAGCCGGGGCCAGCATCGCCGCCGAACTGGCAGCCCATGCCCGCGTGCTGATCGTCGAGGCCGAAGGCGTGCCCGGTTATCACACCACCGGGCGTTCGGCGGCCTTCTTCCACGAATGTTACGGCGGCCCGCAGGTGGCACCGCTGTCGCTTGCGTCGGGGCCGACGCTGCGCGCGCTCGGCGTACTCAGCCCGCGCGGCTCGCTTTATATCGCGCGCGCGCAAGACGAGCCGATGATCGATCAGTACGTCACGCGCTTCGCGGGAAGCGGGGTGGTGATCGAACGGCTCGGGCGCACCGAGCTTGTGCAGCGCATTCCCGGCTTGCGGCCCGAATGGACCCTGGCGCTGCACGAGCCGGCCTGCGCCGACATCGATGTCGCCGCGCTGCATCAGCACTACCTGGCCGAGGCCAAGCGGGCCGGGGCCGAGCTGCGAGTGTCGGCCCGGCTGGAGCGGGTCGAACGCGAAGGCGACGGCTGGCGCCTCTTGTTCGCGCGCGCGGGCGAGGCGCGGGCGCGGATTCTGGTGAACGCCGCCGGAGCCTGGGCGGACGAGGTTGCCGGGCTGGCCGGTGCGCGCCCGCTCGGCATCACCCCGCTGCGCCGGACGATTGCCCAGCTGCGCACCGATCCGCCGCCGCCTGCGGACCTGCCGCTGGTGCTCGACATCAACAGCCAGTTCTACTTCAAGCCCGAGCACGGCAAGCTGTGGCTGAGCCCGGAGGAGGAAACCCCGAGCCCGCCGTGCGATGCGGCGCCCGAGGAAATCGACGTGGCGATCGCCATCGACCGGTTCGAGAAAGTGGTCGACTGGCGGGTGGCAGCGGTCGAGCGCAAATGGGCCGGGCTGCGCAGCTTCGCGCCCGACCGGCTGCCGGTCTATGGCTTCGATCCGCTGTGCGAGGGCCTGTTCTGGTTCGCCGGGCAGGGCGGCTTCGGCATCCAGACCGCGCCCGCCGCCGCGCGACTGGCGGCGCAGCTGTTGTTGGGCACGGGAGCCGATGCGATGACCGAACGGCTCGACGCATCGCTCTATGCGCCCGGGAGGTTCGTCTAGCGCGCCGCCTCGGCGGCGTCGCTGGCCAGCTGGTCGACGCGTTCGTTCTCGGGATGGCCGTCATGGCCCCTGACCCATTTCCAGGTGATCCGGTGCGGCGCGGCGGCCGCGATCAGGTCGTGCCACAGGTCCTCGTTACGGACCGGCTTCTTGCTGGCGTTGATCCAGCCTTTCTTCTGCCAGCCATCGATCCACTTGGTCATGCCGTCGATCACATAGCGGCTGTCGGAATGAATAGTGACCTCGCACGGCTCGATCAGCGAGGTGAGGCCACGGATCACCGCGGTCATCTCCATCCGGTTGTTGGTGGTGTGCGGCTCGCTGCCGGAGAGCTCCTTTTCGTGGCGGCCCATCCGCAGCAAGGCCGCCCAGCCGCCCGGGCCGGGATTGCCCTTGCACGCGCCGTCGGTGAAGATGTCGACCCGCTTCAAGCGAACACTCGCGCGCCTTGCGCCTTGTAGAACGACAGGCGGCGGGCGAAATCCAGCGGGTCCTTGCGGGTCACCAGCGCGTCCGCCGGGGTGTGCAGCCAGTCATAGGCGCGGGTCGCTACGAAACGCAGCGCCGCGCCGCGCGCCAGCAGCGGCAAGGCGTGCCATTCTTCGGCCGAGAGCGCGCGCCGGGCAGCGTAGCCCGCCACCAGCGCCTCGGCGACGTCCGGCTTGAAGCTGCCATCCGCGGAAAAGCACCAGGCCGAATGGGTCACCGCCAGGTCGTAGGCGATGACATCGGTGCAGGCGAAATAGAAGTCGATCAGCCCGCAGACCTTGTCGCCGAGCAACAGCACGTTGTCGGGGAACAGGTCGGCATGGATCACCGAGCGCGGCAGGTCGGTCGGCCACTGGGCGGAGAGGAAGGCCAGCTCGCTCGCCACCAGCTCGGGCAGCGCCGGGTCGATCGAGCGCAGGCCGTCCTCGCCGCACGCCGCGAACAGCTTGTGCCACTGCGGCAGCGCCATCGCGTTGGCGCGCTCGCCGGGAAAGTCCGCGGCATCGAGGTGCAGCCCGGCGAGCGCGCCGCCGACCGCGCGGGCCTGGGCAGCGCTCGGCGCGTCGAGGGACACGCCAGGCAGGAACTCGATCAGCGCCACGGCCTTGCCGTGGATCATGCGAAAGGCAGCGCCGGCGCGGTCGTGGATCGTGCGCGGCACCGGGCTGCCCCGGGCCGCGAGGTGGTCGAGCAGGCCGAGGAAGAACGGCAGGTCGGCGACCTCGACGCGTGCCTCGTACATCGTCAGAATGAAGCGGCCCCCGGAGCCGTCCGGGCCCGTGGTCTCGACGATCCAGTTGGAATTGGAGACGCCCTCGGCGATGCCCTTGGCCGAGACCAGCTCGCCGACATCGTACTCGCCGATCAGCGCGGCGAGATCGGCGGCCGAAAGCGTGGTGTAGACCGCCACCTGAAGCCTTAGTCGAGCAGCTGCCGCGGCAGCTTGAAGACCATCCGTTCCTCGGTGGTCACCAGTGTCCGCTCCTCGACCTCGCGCCATTCGCCGAGCCGGCCGAGCACTTCGCGCACCAGCGCCTCGGGCGCCGAGGCGCCCGCCGTGAGCCCG
>Ga0307505_10001507_pt1 | contig 18614 bp, 17 predicted proteins | sample 23_S_MG_FD_202183 | JGI IMG/M metagenome (GOLD analysis project Ga0307505, IMG submission 202183) | Soil microbial communities from Populus trichocarpa stands in riparian zone in the Pacific Northwest, United States - 23_S | ecosystem: Environmental > Terrestrial > Soil > Riparian zone > Trees...
TGGGGCCATGACCGCGCGATCGACAGGACCATCGACCGCGCCGTCGACCGCAGCGTCGATCGCACGGTCGACCGGACCATCGACGGCATGCAGGTGGTCGGCGCGAACGGCCGCGAAATCACCGTTTCCCGCGAAGCCAAGCGCGCCCTCGTCCAGGCGGTCGGCCGGCTGGTCAAGGCCGAGGCCGAGCTCGCCGCCTTGCGCATCGCCGACGGCGGCGCCGACGAAATGCAGGCGGCGACCGCCATCCGCGACCAGGCCCGCGCCGACGTCGACCGCATGAAGGCACAGATCCAGGACCAGGAAACGGCCGCCAGGGTCGAGAGCGACGTCCGCGACCAGGTGCGCCAGGAAATCCGCGACACCGTCCGCGACGCCGTCCGGAACTAAGCGCTTAGCGAGTCAGCTTGCGGTAGGTCATCCGGTGCGGCCGGGTGGCTTCTTCGCCGAGGCGCCGGATTTTGTCTTCCTCATAGGCGGCGAAATTGCCTTCGAACCATTCGACGTGGCTGTCGCCCTCGAAAGCCAGGATGTGCGTCGCCAGCCGGTCGAGGAAGAAACGGTCGTGGCTGATGACCACGGCGCAACCGGCGAAATTCTCGATCGCCTCCTCGAGCGCGCCCAGGGTCTCGACGTCGAGGTCGTTGGTCGGTTCGTCCAATAACAGCACGTTGCCGCCGCGCTTCAGCATCTTGGCGATGTTGACCCTGTTGCGTTCGCCGCCCGACAATTTGCCGACGTTCTTCTGCTGGTTCTGGCCCTTGAAGTTGAAGGCGCCGACGTAAGCCCGCGTCGACTGGTCGTGGCCGTTGACCTTCATGTAATCGAGCCCGTCGGAAATTTCCTCCCAGACGTTCTTGCTGTCGTCGAGATGGTCGCGGCTCTGGTCGACATAGCCGAGGTGAACGGTCGGGCCGATGTCGATCTCGCCGGCGTCGGGCTGCTCCTGGCCGGTGATCAGCTTGAACAAGGTCGACTTGCCGGCGCCGTTCGGGCCGATCACCCCGACAATGCCGCCCGGCGGCAGCGTGAAGGACAGATTCTCGAAGAGCAATTTATCGCCATAGGCCTTGGCGACATTGTTGACCTCGATGACCTTGCCGCCGAGCCGCTCGGGCACCTGGATCAGGATCTCGGCCTTGCCGGGCACGTATTTTTCCTGCGCGGCGACGAGCTGGTCGAACTTGGCGATACGCGCCTTCGACTTGGTCTGGCGGGCCTTGGCGCCCTGGCGGATCCACTCGAGCTCGTGGCGGATGGCCGTGCGGCGGCCGCTCTCCTCGCGCTCCTCCTGCTCCAGGCGCTTCGCCTTCTTCTCGAGATAGGTCGAATAATTGCCTTCGTAGGGGAAATACTTGCCGCGATCGATTTCCAGGATCCACTCGACGACATTGTCGAGGAAATAGCGGTCGTGGGTGATCATCAGGACCGCGCCGGGATAGTCCTTCAAATGGCTCTCCAGCCACTGCACGCTCTCGGCGTCGAGGTGGTTGGTCGGCTCGTCGAGCAACAGGATCGACGGCTTCTGGAGGAGCAGCCGGGTCAGCGCGATGCGGCGCTTCTCGCCGCCTGACAGATTGTCGACCGCCCAGTCCGACGGCGGGCAGCGCAGGGCCTCCATCGCCACTTCCAGCTGGTTGTCCAGCGTCCAGCCGTCGACCGCGTCGATCTTCTCCTGGAGGTCGCCCATCTCGGCCATCAAAGCGTCGAAATCGGTGTCGTCCCTGGGATCGCCCATCTCGGCGGAGATGGCGTTGAAGCGGTCGACCATGTCGGCGACGCCGCGGGCGCCGTCCTTGACGTTCTCGAGCACGTTCTTGCTGGGGTCGAGGTGCGGCTCCTGCGGCAGGTAGCCGACGGTCACGTTCTCGCCCGGCCAGGCCTCGCCCTGGAAGTCCTTGTCGATGCCGGCCATGATTCTCATCAACGTCGACTTGCCGGCGCCATTCGGCCCGACGATGCCGATCTTGGCGCCATGGTAGAATTGCAGGTTGATGTTGCTCAGCACCGGCTTCTGGGCGCCGGGGAAGGACTTGGTCATGTCCTTCATGACGAATGCATATTGGGCGGCCATGGGGTCGCTTCATTCCTTCGAGTGTGGGATTTCGACGGGCGTTTAGTAGAAGCCGCGCAAGCGGTCTAGTCGCGCCCGACCATGGCTTCGGCATCCGCGAAGCGATAATCCTTGAACTGCTGGCGCAGGTCCTTCTTGCTGAGCTTGCCGGTCGCCGAATGCGGCAGTTCGTCGACGAACTCGATGGCATCCGGCAGCCACCATTTGGCGACGTTGCCGGTCAGGTGCGCCAGGATTTCAGCCGCGCCTACGTCGCTGCCGGGCGAGCGCACGCACAGCAGCAGCGGCCGTTCGTCCCATTTGGGATGGGGAATGCCGATCGCCGCCGCCTCGGCGACCCCGGGGCAGCCGACGGCGGCATTCTCCAGGTCGATCGAGCTGATCCATTCACCGCCGGACTTGATGACGTCCTTCGACCGGTCGGTAATCTGCAGGGTCCCGTCGGGGTGCAAAGCGGCGACGTCGCCCGTGTCGAACCATTGGTCGGCATCGGTCGCGTCCCGGTCGTCCTTGAAGTAGCGCTTCACGACCCAGGGTCCGCGGGTCAGCAGCCTGCCCGAGGTCTTGCCGTCACGCGGTAGGTCATTGCCGTCGTCGTCGACCGTCTTCAGCTCGACCCCGAACACCGAACGGCCCTGCTTGCAGACATAATCCATCTGCTCAGAGTCGCTCATTTGGTCCCAATTGGCAGGCGGTGCGCCGACCGTGCCGATCGGCGACATTTCGGTCATTCCCCAGGCGTGGCCGACGCGCACGCCGCGGTCGCGGAACCACTGGATCATCGCCCGTGGCGCCGCCGACCCGCCGATGGTTACGACCCGAAGGTCGCCCAGACTCTCGCCAGTCCGCTCGATATGGTCGATCATGCCCAGCCAGACCGTCGGCACGCCGGCCGAATGCGTCACCTTCTCGGCATGGAACAGCTCGCACATCTGCTGCGGGCGGTAGTCCGCGCTCAGCACCAGCTTGCATCCGACCATCGGCGCGGCCCAGGGCACGCCCCAGGCATTGGCATGGAACATCGGCACGATCGGCAGGACGACTCCCTGGGCGGACAGGTCCAGGCAATCGGGGGTCGCTTCGACCAGGGTATGCAGCATCATCGAGCGATGCCCGTAGAGGACGCCCTTGGGGTTACCCGTCGTTCCGCTGGTGTAGCAAAGCCCGCAGGGATCGCGCTCGTCGCCCTCGTACCAGCGGTAATCCGCATCCTCGGCGCCGATCCAGCCGTCGAAGTCGTCCTCAAAACAAATGAAATGCTCGATCGTCGTCCATTGCGGCTTCAGCCGTTCGACGATCGGCGCGAAGGCCTTGTCGTAGAGCAGGACGCGGTCCTCGGCATGGTTGGCGATATAGGCCAGTTGCTCGTCGAACAGGCGCGGGTTGATGGTGTGCAGGACGCCGCCCATGCCGCAGGCGCCATACCATGACGTCAAATGCCGGATGCTGTTCATGCCCAGCGTCGCGATACGGTCGCCCGGCTTCATGCCCAGCCGTTCGAGGGCCTGCGCCATCCGCCGGGCATCGCGTGCAACATTGCCCCAATTCGTGCGCACAATCTGGCCGTCGCTCGTCGCGCCGACGATTTCACGGCTTCCATGTTCGCGCGCGGCATGGTCAACCAGGCGCATGACGCGCAGCGGCCAGTCCTGCATTGCACCCAGTGTCATTTGCCCGCTCCCCCACGTCGAGGAGCGCGCATCATGACAGGCGGTGCGGGGAGCGCAAGGCGCTTAGAAGGGCAGCTTGAACCCCGGCGGCAGCGGCAGGCCGGCGCTCATCTTCTGCATTTCGGCCGCGGCCGCCTGGTCGGCCTTGCCGCGGGCGTCGTTTAGCGCCGCCGCAATGAGGTCCTCCAGCATCGGCTTTTCCTCGACCTTCATCAGGCTGTCGTCGATGGTGATGCCGATGATGCGGCCTTTGGCGGAGGCGCGAACCTTGACCAGCCCGCCGCCGCTGGCGCCTTCGACCTCGACATGGTCGAGATTGTCCTGCGCCTTCTGCAGCTCGGCTTGCGCATTCTGCGCCATCTGCATGATCTTATCGAGGTCGAGGTCGGGCATTGCTCTTACCTTTGCTGGGCGGGCCCGACCGAGTCGAGGCTCGCGTCCGGGAAGCTTTCCAAAACGCCACGGACATTGGGTTCGTCAAGCACCGCGGCGCGCATCGTCTCCTCGGCGATCAACTCCTGCTGTTGTAGCGAGGGCTCGCCGCCTTGGTCGGTGAAGCTGACCGTCCACTTGGCTCCGGTCACCTCCTTCAGCGCCGCGGCCAGGTCGCGGGTCCATTCGGCGCCCAGCGGCCGCAAGGGCTTCAACACCAGTTCGGGCGGCGTGAAGCTGACCAGGCCGACCTGGTCGTGCAGCTCCTGCGCCAGGATGCGCTTGCCGCCTTGCTGCAGGCTGTCGACCAATGCCTTGTAGCTCGACGGTGCTGCCGGGCCGGCTGGTGCGGGCCTGCCTTGCGTCGGCGCGGAGGGCACATCGCCCCCGGACAACCGCGCCACCAGGGCCGCCGGGTCGGGCAAGTCGGCGGCATGGATCAGCCGCAGCAGCGCCATGGTCGCAGCCTCCTGCGGGTCTGGCGCCTGCGCGACGTCGTTCAGCCCTTTCAGAAGCATCTGCCACAGTCGGTGGATGCCCGCCCAGTTGAGCTTCGCCGCCCAGTCGGCGGCAGCCGCGCGCTCTTCCTCCGACTGCAGCGCGTCGCTGCTGGCGCCGGCCTTGGCTTTTGTGACCTTGTGCAGCGCGTCCATCAGACCGCGGATCAACGATGTCGGATCGATGCCGAGCGCATGCGCTTCGTCGAGCTGCTCCAGCATCGACGAGGCATCGCCCGCCAGGATCGCCTCCAGCAGGCGGCGAATGCGCCCCCGGTCGGCGAGGCCGAGCATGTCGCGGACCTGGCTGGCCGTGACCACCCCCTGCCCGTGCGCAATCGCCTGGTCGAGCAGAGACAGGCCGTCGCGCGCCGAGCCCTCGGCGGCGCGGGCGATCACCGCCAGTGCTTCCGGCTCCACCTCGACCTCTTCCGCCACGGCGACCTTGCCGAAATGCGCGGCTAGCTGGTCGGCGGGGATGCGCCGCAGGTCGAAGCGCTGGCAGCGGGACAACACGGTGACCGGCACCTTGTCGATCTCGGTGGTCGCGAACAGGAACTTCACGTGTTGAGGCGGCTCCTCAAGAGTTTTCAACAAAGCGTTGAAAGCGTTCTTGGAAAGCATGTGAACTTCGTCGATGATATAGATCTTGTAGCGCGCCGAGACCGAGGCGTAGCGAACCGCCTCGATGATCTCGCGGACGTCATCGACGCCGGTGTGGCTTGCAGCGTCCATCTCGACCACGTCGATATGCCGGCCCTCGGCGATCGCCACGCACGGCTCGCAGACGCCGCAGGGCTGGATGGTGGGGCCACCCTGCCCGTCCGACCCGACGCAGTTCAGTGCCTTGGCGATCAGCCTTGCGGTCGACGTCTTGCCGACCCCGCGCACGCCGGTCAGCAGGAAGGCATGGGCGATGCGGCCGCGCTGGATGGCATTGCCGATGGTCTGCACCATCGCGTCCTGGCCGATCAGCTCGTCGAAATTCTGTGGGCGGTATTTGCGGGCAAGGACGCGGTAGGGGGAGGCCGAAGACGGCTTCACCGGTGCGTCAGGCAGGTCGAGGCCAAGGCCGGGTTCGTCAGCGGGTTGGGTGGAATCGGACATTGCCAGCTGGTTTAGTGACCGGACCGGCAATTGTCGAAGGTGGAGGAAGGTGGAAGCCGACGACCCGGGACGAAATCACTGTGGCTGCTTCCTTCCGGATCTGACCAGGTTGGCGACAGCCCCGTCCGCCGACTTCCGGGGCGGCATATGGCGGCGAAAGCGCCCGGAATCAACGCCCCTGCCAATTGTGGAAGCCGCCAGGCATCTTCACCGTCAGCGTTTCGAGTTCGTCATTCAGCACGATCTGGCAGGCCAGCCGCGAGGTGCGCATCACGCCCCACGCCAGGTCCAGCAGGTCGTCCTCTTCCTCGCTGGCCGGCGGCAGCTTGGCGAAATCGTCAGGATCGACAAGGACGTGACAGGTTGAACAGGCCATCTGGCCCTCGCAGGCGCCCTCGAGCGGCTGGCCGGCGGATTGCGCCACGTCGAGCAGCACCGAGCCCGTGGGAGCCTCGACTTCCTTGTCCAGGCTGCCATCGACCGTCAAAAAACGTACCTTCGTCACGCCGCGAAGCTCTCCTGGGCGCGGGCGGCGGCGTCGATGCGGCGACAGGCGTCCACCAGCTCCTCCTCGCTGGTGTAGCGGCCGAAACCGAGGCGGATGCTGCTGCGAGCCTGGCCGTCTGACAGGCCGAGAGCACGCAGGACATGGCTCGGCCGCCCTGAGCCGCTGGCGCAGGCGCTACCCAGCGAGAATGCAATGTCGCGCAGGTCGCCGATCAGCCGGGCGCCGTCGAGGCCGTCGCGGCGGATGTTGATGTTGCCGCGGTAGCGCTGCTTGAGCGAGCCGTTGACGCTCCAGCCGACTCCCAGCACGTCCATCGCCAGGTCCCAAAGGCGGCTGACGTGGCGGTCGTCGACCGCCTCCCGTTCCTTGGCCAGCCTGGCCGCGGCGCCGAACCCGACACAGAGTGCCGGCGACAAGGTTCCTGAGCGCAGGCCCTGTTCCTGGCCGCCGCCGTGCAGCAAGGGCGCCGGCGGCGTGACGCCATGGCCGATCCACAAAGCGCCAATACCCTTGGGGCCGTGGATCTTGTGGCTAGAAATAGCGACCAGGTCCGGCCCGCCAGGGATGGCCAGGCGGCCAAATCCCTGCACGGCGTCGCACAAGGTCAGCGCGCCCTGGTCCCTGGCGAGTGCGGCGAGCTCGGCGACCGGCTGGATGACGCCGATCTCGTTGTTGACCAGCATGGCCGCGACCAGCGCCGTTCCGTCGTCGATGGCCTCGGCCGCCTGCAACAGGTCGACCAGCCCGTCGCGTCCGACTGGTAGTCGCACGACCTCAACCCCCTGCCCCTCGAGCCATTCGGCGCTGTCGAGGACGGCGGCATGTTCCGTGGCGACCGTCACCAGCTTGCGGCGCTTGGAGGTTTCGAACACGCCCTTGAGCGCCCAGTTGAGCGCTTCGGTGGCGCCGCTGGAGAAGGCGAGCTTGCCGCCGGGGAAATGCGCCGCGACCTGGCCGCGCGCCGCTTCAATCGCCGCCGCCGCCTCGCTGCCCAGGCGCGACGGCGAATGCGGGTTGGCGAATTTCTGCTCGATCCACGGCCGCATCGCCTCAGCCACCTCGGGCGCGACCGGCGTCGTTGCCTGGTAGTCGAGGTAGATCATGCCGCCCGCTGGCGGGACGCGATGCGCTGCCATTCGGCCAGGAACGCATCCACATCCGCCTCGCTGGTGGACGGCCCGAAGCTGATCCGCAGGAAGCTCGAGGCAATGGCAGGATTGACCCGCATCGCGTTCAAAACACGGCTTTCCTTCATTGCGCCGCTACTGCAGGCACTCCCCGCCGAAACGGCGAAGCCGGCGAGATCGAACTGAACTAGCAATCCACTGCTCTGACCGCCCGGCATGGCGATCGCGCCGATATTGGCGATCCGCTCGCTGCCCTCGGCGATCACCACGCCGCCGCTTGCCTTCACGCCCTCGTCGAGTCTCCGCCGCAAGTCGGCCAGCCGCGGCATGGCTTGCTCGAAGGCGCGGCTCTGCAGGGCCGCTGCCATGCCCACCGCCCCCGGCAGGTTCTGGGTGCCGCGGCGATAGCCCTTCTCCTGCCCGCCGGTCGCCTCCAGCAGGCCGAGATCCCGAACCAGCAAGGCGCCGATCCCCGGCGACCCGCCGAACTTGTGCGCCGAGATGGCGATGAGGTCGGCGTCGGGCAGCGGCAGCTTTCCCGCCGACTGGGCGCAGTCGGCCAGCAGCACTGAGCCCGCGTTCCTCACTTTGTCCGCGATCGCGCCGATGGGCTGCACGACGCCGGTCTCATTGTTGACCTGCTGGACGGCGACCAGCGTCGGGCCCTCGGCGAGGCAGGAGTCGAGCGCTTCCATGTCGATCAGCCCGTCTTCGCCGACTGGCAGCACTTTCGCACCTTCGCCCATGGTCGCGGGCACGATGTCATGCTCCGTCGCGCCATAAGCCCGGGCCGGCACCGCCGCGCGCCGCGCGGCGATGGCCACCGCCTCGCTGGCGCCGCTGGTGAAAATGACGTCATGACGCCAGCCCAGCGCCTCGGCGACCGCATGGCGCGCCTCCTCCAGCGCCTTGCGCGCGGCCCGGCCCTCGCCATGCGGCGACGACGGATTGGCCCAGACGTCGAGCGCCCGCGCCATCGCCTCGCGGGCTTGCGGCAGCACCGGCGTCGTCGCCGCATGGTCGAAATAGATTCTGCTCATCGCTCCGTTCGCGGATTTCAGCCGATTGCGATTAACTCCGCCGCGCCTATATACGCCCCAGCCCGTTCCCGCCCACCCTCGATACGCGAGCCACCATGCCCGAAGTCATTTTCCCCGGTCCGGAAGGCCGTCTCGAAGGCCGTTTCCATCCGGCACCGCCGCGCGCGCCGGTCGCCTTGATCCTGCATTCCCATCCGCAGGCCGGCGGGACGATGAACAACAAGATCGTCCAGCTGCTCTACCAAACGTTCGTCCGCCGCGGTTTTGCGACTCTGCGCTTCAATTTCCGCGGCGTCGGCAAGAGCCAGGGCACCTTCGACAACGGCATCGGCGAGCTTTCCGACGCCGCAAGCGCGCTCGACTGGGTGCAGCAGATCCATCCGGAAGCGCAGACCACCTGGGTCGCCGGCGTCAGCTTCGGCGCCTGGATCGGCATGCAACTCCTCATGCGGCGGCCGGAGATCAAGGGTTTCATCTCCATCGCCCCCCCGGCCAACATGTACGACTTCAGCTTCCTCGCCCCCTGCCCCTCCTCGGGCATCATCATCCAGGGCGAGGCCGACGAGGTCGTCACCCCTGGCGCCGTCCAGAAGCTGGTCGACAAGCTTCGCACCCAGCGCCACATCACCATCCATCACGACACCATCCCCGGCGCCAACCATTTCTTCGCCAACGAGCTGGACCTGTTGATGAAGAGCGTCGACAACTACCTCGACATGCGCCTCGACAAGGATTTGAAGCGCTAGATCGTCCAGATCAGGACGTTGCCGACCAGGACCATCGCCGCCACCAGCATCAGCCAGCCCTGCTGGCGATGCTCGTTACGCATGATGAAGCGGATGCCGCCGGCCGCCAGCAGGAAGGCAGCCAACATGGCGATGGCGAGCGTCCACGAAACAATCGTTCCCATAGTCTTAAGCCTTCACTGAAACTTAACCGCATCCAGGGCAATATCGCCGGCCATGAAGCCGGAACAGCAGCAGGCGCGCCTTGACGAGGCGTTCGAGCGGATCGAGGAGACGATCCTGCCGTGCATCGCCATGATGCTCGAAACCCTGCTCGACGCCTCTACCGGCCTGGCCGAGACCGACCCCAAGGCGCTAGCCGCCGAGTTGCAGACCCTCGCCGCCGAGCTCGAAGAGCTGACGCAGGCGGTCGAGAAGTCGAGCCCCGCCCATCTCGTGCCCGGCGAATACCGCACCGCCGTCGCCTGACTAGGCGACCAGGCGCGCATGCAGCGCCGGGTCAATGTTGCCGCCCGACAAGATGATCACCAGCCCCTCGCGCGGCTGAGCCTTGCCGGCGAGCACCGCCGCCAGCGCGGCCACACCGCCCGGCTCGACGACCAACTGGTGATGCTCCCACGCCCAACGGACCGCGGCCGTCACCTCATCTTCCGAAACCGCGACCACCTCGGCCTTGCGGTCACGCAGGATGCCGAACGTGATCGGCGACACGCGCGGCGTCTGCAACGCGTCGCACAAAGTCTCGGGGGCGTCCGGGCCGACGGGCACGATCTCCCCGGTTTCGAGTGAGCGGCGCATGTCGTCCCAACCTTCCGGCTCGGCGCCGATAATGTCCGCGTCCGGGCAGGCAAGCGCGATGCCGGAGGCCAGGCCGCCGCCGCCCACCGGCACGGCGAACGCCGTCGGCGCCGGCTCGCCGAAGTCCTCCAGCTGCGCCAGCACTTCAAGGCCGACGCTGCCCTGGCCGGACACGATGTGCGGGTCGTCGAAACTCGGCACGACGACCGCGCCCTGTTCGTCCGCAAGTCGCGCAGCGATTTCCTCTCGGCTCTCGGTCCGGCGATCGTAGAAGACGATCTCGGCGCCGTGGCTGCGGGTGTTGTCGACTTTAATCGCCGGCGCGTCGGCCGGCATGACGATGGTGGCCGGAATTCCCAGCCTCTCAGCAGCGATGGCGACGCCCTGCGCGTGATTGCCGGAGGAGAAAGCGACCACGCCGGCCTTTCTTTCCGCCTCCGTCAATTGCATCAGGCGGTTGGTGGCGCCGCGCAGCTTGAAGGCGCCGCCGGTCTGCAGGCATTCGCACTTCAGCCATATGCGCGTTCCGCCGATGTGGGAGGCGATCAGCGGCGTATGCTCCACCGCTTCGTCGATGCGCGCGGCCGCGGCGATGACATCTTCGCGAGTGACGGTCGAAGGCAATACCAACTCCTTGAAATTACGAACATTTCGCCGAACCGTTGCCATTCGGGGATAGAATCGCCCCATCCGGCGCTGCGAGGGTCATTAATTCTTTACAGCGGGGACCCCCTTACATATATCGCGCTGCGCTGCCCCATGGGACTTCCAACCGCAAGGCAGCTTTTGGGTCGAACTACCAGTTGGAGGTCCCTTGAGTTGCACAAGCATCATCGCGCGCTGGGGCTAGCGACCGCCCCGTCCGGCAGCGTCACTGCCGCCGACATCGCTCGTCAGCGTCCGGCAGAGCCGGTTACGCTCCTTCGTCCGCATGCCGCGCGGCGCGCTGCCCGATTCTTCGTCGAGAAGTTTCCGGGCAAGTCGCTCTACGCGGTCAAGGCGAACCCGTCGGCCGAGCTGCTGCAAATCCTCTGGGAATCGGGCGTGACTCACTATGACGTCGCCTCGCTCGGGGAGGTGCGCCTGGTCGCCGCCGCCCTTCCGGACGCGGTCCAATGCTTCATGCACCCGGTGAAGGCCGAGGAAGCCATTGCCGAAGCGTATTTCGAGCATGGGGTGAAGACCTTTAGCCTCGATACGCTCGACGAGCTCGAGAAGATCGTCCGCGCCACGGCGCGCGGTGGTGAGGCGGCGACCGACCTCAACCTGCTGGTCCGCCTGCGGGTCAGCTCGGATCATTCCAAGCTCAGCCTGGCCGCCAAGTTCGGCGCCGAGCCCGACGAGGTGAAGGCACTGCTCCAGGCCGCCCGCCAGGCGTCCGACGCGCTCGGCATCTGCTTCCATGTCGGCAGCCAGGCCATGAGCCCGGCGGCCTACGCCGACGCCATGGCCCTCGTCCGCTCGGCGATCGTCGAAGCGGCGGTGACCGTCGACATCGTCGATGTCGGCGGCGGGTTCCCGTCGACCTATCCGGGCATGGAGCCGCCGCCCCTCGCAACCTATTTCGAGGTAATCCACAACCATTTCGAGGCGTTGCCGATCTCCTATTCGGCGGAGTTGTGGTGCGAGCCCGGCCGTGCCTTGTGCGCCGAATATGCGAGCGTGCTGGTGCGCGTCGAGAAGCGCCGCGGCGCGGAGCTGTACATCAACGACGGCGCCTATGGGGCCCTGTTCGATGCCGCGCACATCGGCTGGCGCTATCCCGTCAAGCTGCTTCGCGACCAGCCGTCGAACGTTCGGCCGACGCCGTTCAGCTTCTACGGCCCGACCTGCGACGACCTCGACCACATGGCGGGCCCGTTCGACCTGCCGTCGGACACCAGGGCCGGTGATTATATCGAGGTCGGGATGCTCGGCGCTTACGGCTGCGCCATGCGCACCGGCTTCAACGGCTTCGGCGTGCAGGACCGGGTGGTCGTCAACGACGAACCGATGGCCTCGCTCTACGGTGTGGAAGCGGAACGCAAGCTCGCGACGAACGTCGTCACGCTGTAAGGGCATTCGCTGATTATCTAGATCCCCGCGCAGGTGGGGACCCGGTCTCGCGTTGCGCGGGGCTGACGAAGTTATGGAGCATCAAATGACCACCGACACGCTGAACAAGGTCAAGGACGAGGGCCTGGTCAACGACACCCGCAAGGCGCAGCTGCTGTCCAGCAAGGTCGAGCATATCGACATCACCAGCTTCGACGCGAGGCCGCTGGTCGAGGCGATGGGCAAGATGAGCTTCACCAGCCGCGACCTGGCGCGCGCCGCCGACATCTACAACCAGATGCTGGCCGACCCCGATTGCTCGGTCATCCTGGTGGTCGCTGGTTCTACCTCGGCCGGCGGCTGCATGGACCTCTATGCGGAGCTGGTGCGCTCCAACATGGTCGACGCCATCGTCGCCACCGGCGCCACCATCGTCGACATGGATTTCTTCGAGGCGCTCGGCCACAAGCATTACCAGGCGCTCGAAATCCCGGACGACGACACGCTCCGCTCGCTCTACATCGACCGCATCTACGACACGTACATCGACGAGGAGCAGCTGCAGGACTGCGATTACACGATCGGCAAGATCGCCGACTCGCTGGAGCCCCGCCCCTATTCCAGCCGCGAGTTCATCAAGGAAATGGGCAAGTGGCTGGCGAACGGCAACGGCAAGAAGGACAACAGCCTGGTCAAGCTCGCCTACGAGCATGACGTGCCGATCTTCTGCCCCGCCTTCACCGATTCATCGGCCGGCTTCGGCCTCGTCAAGCACCAGGTCGACGCCATGAAGCGCGGCGGCCACTACATGACCATGGACTCGATCGCCGACTTCCGCGAGCTGACTGACATCAAGATCAAGGCCGGCACCACCGGGCTGCTGATGATCGGCGGCGGCGTCCCGAAGAACTTCGCCCAGGACACCGTCGTCTGCGCCGAGATCCTCGGCCACAACGATGTCGAGGTGCACAAATATGCGGTGCAGATCACCGTCGCCGACGTCCGCGATGGCGCCTGCTCCTCCTCGACGCTGCAGGAAGCGGCGAGCTGGGGCAAGGTTTCGACCGCCCTCGAGCAGATGGTGTTCGCCGAGGCGACCTCGGTTCTGCCTCTGCTGGCCAGCGACGCCTACCACCGCGGCCACTGGAAAACCCGCGCCAAGCGCCGCTTCGCCAAGCTGTTCGACTAAGTCGGTTGCCAACCGAAACGAACTGAAGCACCCTCCCTGCGAGAAAGTGGGGAGGGTTTTTCATGACGTACAGCCCAATTCTGATTCCGGTCGTGGCGCTCGTCGCCTGGTCGCTGGTCATATTCGTCTGGATGCTGGTCGCCCGCGGCGCGGCGTTCCGGCGGATGGGCGTCACTTTGTCCACCATCCCTCGCGGGTCGCGGGGCGCCAACCTCGACGGACGCGGCGAGGACGAGGCGCAGTGGAAATCACACAATTACAACCATTTGATGGAGCAGCCGACGCTGTTCTACGCCATCGCGATCACGCTGGCATTGATGAACATGGGTGACGGCATCAATTATTGGCTGGCCTGGGGCTATGTCGGGTTCCGCGTGGTCCACAGCATCGTGCAATGCACGGTCAATGTCGTCGCTTACCGTCTGCCACTGTTCCTGCTCGCCTCGCTCTGCCTCGTCGGGCTGACCGTGCATGCGGCGGCCCGCATCCTGCACGATTGCGGCGTTATCGGCTGAAGCAGGCGGCCAGCTCGATGTGGGTCGACCAGCGGAACTGGCCGATGGGCCGCGCCCAATCCAGGCGGTAACCGCCGCCCGACAGGAGCGCCGCGTCCCGGGCAAAGGTCGCGGGATTGCAGCTGACGTAGGCTATTCGAGGCACCGATGACGCGGCCAGTTGCTTCACCTGCTCTTCGGCCCCGGCACGCGGCGGATCGAGGACGACGGCGTCGAAAGCGGCAAGCTCCTGTCGGTCATAAGGGCGCCGATACAAATCGCGATGCTCGGCAATGACAAGGCGACGGGCGCGACGGGCCGCGGCCTGCAGCGCCAGCACGGCATCCCGCGACGCTTCGGCGGCGGTTAACTGGCCGTCGAGAGCAAAGGTGAAAGTGCCGAGGCCGGCGAAGAAGTCGGCAATCCGGCGGGCGCCGGCGCAGGCTTCGCGGACGGATTCGACCAGGGCCGCTTCGCCGTCGACTGTCGCCTGCAGGAAGGCGCCGACCGGCAGTGCCACGGGAACGCCCGACAAGGTCATTGTGGCCGGCTGCGGTGCGTACCGGACTTCGGAGCCATGGCCCTCGTCGAGGCTCAGGCGCGCCAGGCAGTTTTGCTCACCGAAAAGGGTCAGTGCTTCGGCGGCTTCGAGGCCTTCGGCTTCCACACCCACAATGGCGACATCGACGCCCTGGTCGCAAAACGTCAGCTGCACCTCGGCCGTACGCTTGGGGCGCAGCAATTTCGGCAGCAGGCCGCGCAGCGGCCCGAGCAAGCCCAGCAGTTCGGGCCGCAGAATGAAATTCTCGCGCATGTCGACGATGCGGTGCGATTTGGCAGCGTTGAACCCCAGCAGCACCTGTCCACCCGCGGTCAGGGCGCGCAAGGTGGCGCGTCGGCGACTGTTCGCGGGCGACAGGTGCGGCGCCCGTATGTCGGTTTCCAGCCCGTGCTGGGCCAGCGCTCCGGCGACCCGATCCTGCAGGTAAGCGCGATAGGCGACGTCGCTGACATGCTGCAGCTGGCAGCCGCCGCACTCGGGGAAGTGGCGGCAAGGCGGCTTCTGGTGGTTCGGGCCCGGCTCGACCGTGCCGTCTTCGAGCAGCAGGTCGCCGGGCGCCGCGAAGGCCGCATGGCGCCCGCTGGCCGTGACTCCATCGCCCCGTGCGGCGATGCGGACGATCCGCTCGCTCACCAGCAAAGGGCGATGGCGTGCGGCAGGGCCTCGACCAGGTCGTCGGCGATCATGCCGGGGTCGGCGATCTCGGCGGCGCGGCCGTGCAGCCAGACGGCGGCGCAAGCCGCCTCGAAACCGCCCATGCCCTGCGCCCGCAGGGCCGCGATCATGCCTGCCAGCACGTCGCCGGTGCCGGCGCTGGCCAGCCAGGCCGGAGACGGCGGCGCGAAGCCGAGGCGACCGTCAGGGGCCGCAACCAACGTGTCCGCGCCCTTGTATACGACCACCGCGCCACACTGGGCCGCCGCCGCCACCGCGCGCTCTGCCTTGCTGCCGGGAAGCTCGCCAAACAGCCGGACGAATTCGCCTTCGTGCGGCGTGATGACCGCATCGTGGCCCTTGAGGCGTTCCGGCTCGCCCACCTCGCCAATGGCGTCGGCGTCGATCACCACTGGTGCCCTGGACGTCAGCGCCAGCGTCAGTACCTGCGGAATATCTCCCATCCCCGGCCCGACCAGCACCGCGCCGATGCGCGGGTCCTCGAGCGTCGCCGTATCCGTCTGGACGATGGCGGAGGGCAGATTGTCGATGCTGCGCGAGGTGCTGACCCGCACATAACCCGCACCCGCCCGCGCCGCGGCCCGCGCCGCCAGCGCAATGGCGCCTGGCATCTTGCCGGACAAGGCATGCACTAGTCCGCGGTCGAACTTGTGGCCGTCCGGTCGCAGTTCCGGAAGCCGTGGCGCCGCGATCTCCCGCCAGTCAGTCGCCGCTTCGATACCGATATCGGCAAGCACCACCCGCCCCATGCGCGCCATAGCCGGCATCAGCCGGTGCGCGGGCTTCAAAGCGCCGAAGGTCACGGTCAGGTCGCAGTCGGGGATTGGTGACAGCAAGGCGCCGCTGTCAGCCTCGACGCCGCTCGGCAGGTCGCAGGCGACGACGATCCGCGACCCGGCGGCCAAACGCAGCAAAGCCTCCGACATCTGTTGGTCCAGCGCCCGGCTCAGCCCGGTCCCAAACAGGCAGTCGACCAACACTCCCGCCGGCTCGGCTCTGGCGAGGTCCTCGGCCTCCCCATGCCATTGCCCTCGCGCCCAACGCGCTGCGTCCGATACCGACTCGCCGGAGACGGCGACACGCACCGCGACCCCGCGCTCCCGCAGATGGCGCGCCGCGACATAGCCGTCGCCGCCATTGTTGCCCGGCCCGCACAGGATCAGCGCCGGAACGCCGCCGGCATATTGGAATATGGCTTCGGCGAGCGCCGCCCCGGCGCGCTCCATCAGCGTCTCGACACTCGCGCCGCCGTCGATCGCAGCCTGTTCGGCGGCGCGCATGGCTTGGGCGGTCAGGATCGGGCGGCCGGTCATCGGCGCCGCCTCTAGCGCAAATGCGTCGCCAGATGCCACCAGTGCTCCGGCACCGCGGTCGCCGCACGGTCGCGCGCGTCCTCGTTGTCGAGCAAGGCGAAGCAAGTCGCGCCGGAGCCCGACATGCGAACGAACTCCGCTCCGGGTTGTCCGCCCAGCCAGTCGAGCACCTCACCGATTGGGGGCACCAGGGACATTGCCGGCGCTTCGAGGTCATTGCGGCCCTCCCGCCACCCGCCGAGAGGTCCGCCATCTACCCCATCCCAGCGCGCGAAGACCTCGCCGGTGGAAAGCGGCACTCGCGGATTGACGAGCAGCACCGGCGTGCCGGCGATGCCAAGGTCATCCCGCAAAACGATCTCGTCCCCTGCCCCACTGCCACGCGCGCTCATGCTGAGTAGGCAGGCCGGCACGTCGCTCCCGAGGCTTGGCGCCGCGGCCGAAGCATGGGCCGGATCGATGCTCCACAACCGCGTCAGCAGCCGCAACGTCGCCGCCGCGTCGGCCGAGCCGCCGCCAATGCCGGAGGCAACGGGCAAATTCTTCTTAAGGTACAGCGACGCCCCGCTGGGGACGCCCGCGCGCTCCTGCAGCGCCCGCGCCGCGGCCATCACCAGATTGTCTCCGGAAAGATTCTCGGCGAGCGGCCCGCCGATCGTCAGTGACAATCCCTCCGCCGCCTCCGCTTCGACCATGTCCCCGTCGGTGCAGAAGGCGAACACCGTCTCTATCCGGTGCCGGCCGTCGGGCAGCTTCCCGCGCACATGGAGCGCCAGGTTGAGCTTGGCCGGCGCCGGCTCGGAATATCGGATCAAGGCGCCGCCGTCGCCGGCGTCAGGCCAAGGTCAATCTTCGCCTGCAGCCTCTCCTTGTCAGTGTCCTCCGCGTTCACCAGCGCCGCCCGCCAGGAGAAGCGCGCCTCATAGCGGCGGCCGGCGGCGTAGAGCGCGTCGCCGAGATGTTCCTGGATCTCGGCCTGCGCAGGATCGGCCTGGGCGGCGCGTTGCAGGATAGCGATCGCCTCTGGCAGCCGGCCGCGCTTGTACTCCGCCCAGCCGAGCGAATCGGTGATTGAGGCATCGTCGGGGCGAAGCGCGCTGGCTCGGCGCACCATGTCCTCGGCGGCGTCGAGGTCCTCGCCGCGCTCAAGCTTGCCGTAGCCAAGGAAATTGAGCAGCAACGGATTGTCCGGTTCCACCTTCATCGCCAGCGCAATCTCGGCTTTGGCCTCTTCCCATTTGCCCGCTTCCTCCAGCGCGCTGGCCCGGAAAAGGCGCAGGCTCCACGGCTCGTCGGAGCTAGGCGCAGCCTCGGAAAGCCGGATAGCGCGGGCATAAGCATCGGCCGCGGCGGCGAAGTTCTTCATCTCGATGTGGACGACTCCGAGGCGTGCAAAAGCGTCGGGGCCGGGCCGGCCGGCGACGATCTCCTGCGCCCGCCGCAGAGCTTCCGCATGGCGCTTGGAATCAATCAGCAGGCGGATTTCGGCGTCCTCGGCCTGGCTTGCAAAGGGATCGTTCCTGTCAATTCCATGAAGAATGTCGAGCGCGTCTGTCCGTCGCTCTGCATCCTCGAGCAGGAGGGCCAACAGGATCGCCCCGGCGCTGTTCGTCGGGTTGGCGTAGCGGCCGATCTGGGCGAAGGCGATCGGCAGTGACCGGTCCTGCAGCCGCCCGAGCGCCAGTGACAGGCCGACCATCATCTCGCCGAAAGCCTTCTGGCTCGAATCGATCCCGAGGCCGGTCGGCTTGCCGGCGGCGATCCGCGCCTTGCCGGCCGCCAGGGCCGGCCCGGCGCCGTCGACCATCGCCAGCGCCTGCGCCCGGTCCCCGGCCGCAAGAAAACCATCGGCAAGCGCGAGCCGCAGCCGGTCGGCGCGGCCGCCCGCCGAGGCGAGTGCGATCTTGGCGAACGGCGCCGCTTCCTTCGGGCGCTTGAGCTTCAGGTAGATCAGGGCGCGTTGCTCCGGCAGCTGCGCCGCCAGCGCGCTTCCCGGAGTGACGAGCGCCAAGACGTCGAGCGCCTTCGGGTTGCGCCGCTCCGCCAGCGCCCAGGCCTCGACGAACGGGGCCAGGAAGGAAGAATCGATGATCCCATCCCTGGTGCGCAGCATTTCCACCGCGTCTTTCTGGCGGCCGTTGCGCAGTGCCTCGGCAACCAGCAGCAGCCGGACATCGAGAGGTGTCTGCGAGACGGGCATGGCGCGGCTTAGCTGCAGCGCCAGCTTCATGTCGCCGGCGGCAATCGCTCCGACCACCGCCCGCTTCCTCAGGCTCAGGTCTTCGGGCCGGTCGCGCGATAGATTGGCGAACAGTTGCGCGGCACGGGCCGGGTCGCCCAGCGCATCG
>Ga0307505_10001508_pt1 | contig 18605 bp, 13 predicted proteins | sample 23_S_MG_FD_202183 | JGI IMG/M metagenome (GOLD analysis project Ga0307505, IMG submission 202183) | Soil microbial communities from Populus trichocarpa stands in riparian zone in the Pacific Northwest, United States - 23_S | ecosystem: Environmental > Terrestrial > Soil > Riparian zone > Trees...
AAGGTGGCCGCGTTATACGAGACCACGGTCTCCTTGCCGTTCTGGGCGCGCACGGTCAGCTCGAAGTTGCTGACCTTGTGCTCGATGAGAACGCGGCGGATCGCTGCATCGGCCCGCGCCGGATCGGTGAAGAACTTCTTGCAGGGCGCACCGATCAGCTCGTCGCGGGTGCGCCCGGTGAGGGCGATCATCTGCTGGTTGACGTCCGAGATGATGCCGCGCGGGTCGGTCGTCATGAGCGCGTCGATGTTCGACTCGATCAGCGAGCGGGTATAGAACTGCTGGTCGCGCAGGCGCTGGTCGAGCAGCGACTGGGACGCCTCGACTTCCTTGCGGGCGGTATTGTCGGTGCCGATCAGCAGGTAGCCGATGATGCCTCCCTGCGCGTCGCGCAGCGCCGTGACCGAGACGATGGCTGGAAAGCGGCTGCCGTCCTTGCGGATGTAGGTGAGCTCGTAGATGTCCTCGATCCCGCGCGAGGCCTTGAAGACCAGCGCCTCGAAGCCGGGCGTGATGGGCGTTCCGAGCTCGACGCTCAGCGCCTCGGCGCGCGCGATGACTTCCTGCGGATCGGAAATGTCGGCCGGCGTGACCCGGTTCATCACGTCGGCGGCCGTGTAGCCCAGCATGCGCTCCGCGCCGACGTTGAAGATCTGGATCACGCCCTTGGCGTCGGTCGCGATGCTCGAGAAGTTGGCGCTGTTGAAGATCGCCCTTTGCAGGGCTCCCGCCTTCAGCAGCGCCTCTTCGGCCTGTTTGCGCGCGGTATTGTCGGTTCCGATCAGCAGATATCCGATGATGGACTCCTGCGCATCGCGCAGCGCCGTGACCGAGACGATGGCGGGAAAGCGGCTGCCGTCCTTGCGGATCTTGGTGAGCTCGTAGATATCCTCGATGCCGCGCGAGGCCTTGAAAACCAGGGCCTCGAAGCCCGGGGTGATCGCCGTGCGGAACTCCACGCTCAACGCCGCGGCGCGCGCGATCAATTCCTGCGGGTCGGAAAAGTCGGCCGGCGTGATCTTGTTCATCACCTCGGCCGCCGCGTAACCCAGCATCCGCTCGGCGCCGACATTGAAGATCTGGATGACGCCTTCCTCGTCGGTGGCGATGCTCGAGAAATAGGCGCTGTTGAAGATCGCGTCCTGCAATGCGCCGGTCTTGAGCAGGGCCTTCTGGCTCCGGTATTCCGTGGCGCCGTCGAGAACGGCGGGATCAGCGGTCATGTCTCAGCGCGCCTCCAGCACCAGGGTGAAGCGGCTGCCCCTGCCCGGCTCGCTTTCGAACTCGATGCGCCCGCCGAGCAGCCCCGCGAGCTTCTGCGAAAGATGCAGTCCCAGCCCGGTGCCTTCGTGGCGGCGCGATCCCGGCACGCCGAGCTGCTCGAAGGCCTGGAAGAGGCGTGTCTGGTCCGCCGAGGCGATGCCGACCCCGGTGTCGACCACGTTGAACCGCGTGCGCGGGCCGCCGCCCGTCCGCTGCTGCGTGACCTCGATCGTCACCGAGCCACGGTCGGTGAACTTGATCGCGTTGTTGGCGAGGTTGAGGAGGATCTGCGTGAGCGCCCGGCGATCGGTTCGGACCATGGGCGCGCCCTCCGGCGCGCGTGCCGCGAACGCCAACCCTTTCGCCTCCCCGAGGGGCCTGAGCGCCGCGACGACCTCGTCGAGCACCGCGCCGCATTCCACCGCCTCGGCCTGCAGCTCGACCTTGCCCGACTCGATCTTGGCGAGGTCGAGCAGGTCGTTGATGAGCGAGAGCAGGTGCTTCGAGCTCGACTGGATGGTGGACATCTGCTTCTCCTGGCCGGCGTTGAGTGGGCCGGGCAGCTTCATCAGCATCGTGCCGGTGAAGCCGATGATGGCGTTGAGCGGCGTGCGCAGCTCGTGCGACATGCTCGCGAGGAAGCGGTCCTTGGCCTGGTTCGCGCCTTCCAGCTCGAGGTTCTTCTCCTGCAGCGTCTGCTCGAAGCGCTTGCGCTCGGTCACGTCGCGCGCCGCGGCGAACACACCCTGCAGCTTGCCGTCGCGGTCGTTGAAGGTGGTCGCGTTGTACGACACCACCGTCTCGCGCCCGCTCTTGGCGCGCGCGGTGAGCTCGTAGTTGGTGACCTTGCCCTCCTGCAGCACCGAGCGGATGCCCTCCTCGGCCCGCCTCGGGTCGGTGAACCAGTCCTTGAACGGCAGCCCGATCAGCTCGTCGCGCGTGCCGCCGGTGAGCGCCTCCATCTGCTGGTTGATGTCGGTGATGATCCCGAGCGGGTCGGTGGTCATGAGGGCGTCGATGTTCGACTCGATCAGCGAGCGGGCGTAGAACTGCTGGTCGCGAAGCTGCTGCTCGAGCTGCTTCTGGGTGGTGATGTCGCGCGCCGCTGCGAGAATCCCGAGCGGCTTGCCGCCGGCGTCGGAGAAAACGCCCGCGTTGAAGCTCACGGCGATGCGCCTGCCGTGGCGCGTGATCAACACCAGCTCGTAGCCGATCACGCGTGCCTCGGCGAGGGTCTGCTCGACGCCCTGGCTCGCGCGCTGCGGATCGGTGAAGTAGGGCGCGAAGCTCGAGTTGACCAGGTGCTTGCGCGTGTAGCCGGTGAGGCGCGTGGCCTCGGCGTTGACGTCGGTGATGGTGCCGTCGGGGGCGATCGCGAACTGGGCGTCGGCCGAGGCCTCGATCAGCGAGCGGTTGTAGACCTGCTGCTCGGTGAGCTGCGACTGCAGCCGCGCCTGCTCGGAGATGTCGCGCGCGCTCGCGAAGATGCCCTGCACGTTGCCGTCCTCGCCGCGGTAGACCGAGGCGTTGAACGACACCGTCGCCTTGCGGCCGTCCTTGGAGCGCAGCACCAGCTGGTAGTTGGTGGCCACGCCCTCGGCGAAGGTGCGCTTCACGCCGCTGTCGGCGCGCTCCGGCTCGGTGAAGTAGCGCTTGAAGGCGGTGCCGATCAGCTCGGCGCGTGCGTAGCCCGCCATGCGGCACATCTGCTCGTTCACGTCGGTGATGAAGCCTTCGGGGTCCACGGTGACCAGGCCGTCCACCGACGACTCGATGAGACCCCGCAGGTAGGTCTGCTGCTCGCGCAGCTGCTCCTCCAGGCGCACACGGTCGGTGATGTCGCGCGCGCTTGCGAATATGCCCTTCACCTTGCCGGAGGGGTCCTTGAACACGGACGCGTTGAACGACACCTGGAGCTGGCGCCGCGTGCGCGCGATCAGCGTGAGCGCGTACTCGGTCACCATGCCCTGCGCGAACGTCTGCTGCACCCCGGCGCGCGCATGCTCCGGCTGGGTGAAGTAGTCGGCGAACGGGGTGCCGACCAGCTCCTCGCGGGCGTACCCGGACATCTGGCACATGCGGTCGTTGACGTCGGAGATCGTGCCCACGGGGTCCACCGTGACCAGCCCGTCGACCGAGGCCTCGATGAGGCCGCGGTTGTAGGCCTCGGAATCGCGCAGCTGCTGCTCGAGCTTCTTCTGCTCGGTGATGTCGCGCGCCGCCGCGAACACGCCCTGGAGGTTGCCGGCGGCGTCGTTGAACGTCACCGCGTTGTACGAGACCACCGTCTGCTCTCCGCCCTTCGCGCTCGCGGTCAGCTCGTAGTTGGTCACCTTGCCGGCCTGGAGCACGCGCTTGATGCCCTCCTGGGCGCGCTGCGGATCGGTGAAGAAGTTCTTGAACGGCGTGCCGATCAGCCCCACGCGCGTGTGCCCGGTGAGCAGCTCCATCTGCTGGTTCACGTCGGTGATGATGCCGAGGGAATCGGTGGTCATCAGCGCGTCCACGTTCGACTCGATGAGCGTGCGCGTGTACAGCTGCGAGGCCTGCAGCTGGGCCTCCAGGCCCTTCTGCGCGGTGATGTCGCGGGCCGAGGCGAAGATCCCCCGCACCTTTCCGGACGTGTCCTTGAAGACCGCGGCGTTGAACGACACCGGCACGCTCGACCCGCTCGCGGGCTCGAGCGTGAGCACGTAGTTCGTGACAGCGCCTTCCTTGAAGGTAAGGCGCACGCCCTCCGTGGCGCGCTCGCGCTCGGCGAAGTAGGACGCGAAGGCGGAGCCGATCAGCTGGCTGCGCGAGCGCCCGGCCATCTTGCACATGGTGTCGTTGACATCGGTGATGACCTCGTTCTCGTCCACGGTCACCAGCCCGTCGACCGAGGCCTCGATCAGGCCGCGGTTGTAGGCCTGCTCCTCCGCGAGCTGCGATTGCAGGCGCGACTGCTGGGTGATGTCGCGCGCGCTGGCGAAGATCCCGCCCACTGCGCCGGACGAGTCCCTGAAGATCGCCGCGTTGAACGAGACCAAGCTCTCGGCTCCGCCCTTGGTGCGCAGCCGCAGCTCGTAGTTGGTGACCTCGCCCTTGTCGAGCGTGAGGCGCACGCCTCCGGCCGCCTGCTTCGGGTCGGTGAAGTAGTCCGGGAACGCGCTTCCCATCAGCTCCTCGCGGGAATAGCCCGACATCCGGCACATGGTCTCGTTCACGTCCGTGATCACGAGCACCGGGTCGACGGTGATGAGGCCGTCGAGGGACGCCTCGATCAGGCCGCGGTTGTAGGCACGCTCCTGGGCGAGCTGCGACTGCAGCCCCGCCTGCTCGGTGATGTCCCGCGCGCTCGCGAAGATCCCGCGCACGCTTCCGGAGCCGTCCTTGAACACCGACGCGTTGAAGGAAACGCGCAGCTTGCGGCCGTCGCGCGTCGCGAGCGTGAGCACGTAGTCGGTGACCACGCCTCTGTCGAAGGTTTCCTTCACGCCCGCGGTGGCGGCCGCGGGATCGGCGAAGTAGTCCGCGAACGGCGTGCCGATCAGCTCCTCGCGCGAGTACCCCGACATCCGAGATCGCGCCCATCGGGTCCACCGTGATGAGCCCGTCCACCGAGGCCTCGATCAGGCCGCGGTTGTAGGCCTCCGACTCGCGCAGCTGCTGCTCGAGCTTCTTCTGCTCGGTGATGTCGCGCGCCGCCGCGAACACGCCCTGGAGCCGCCCGCTCGAGTCGCGGAAGGTCGAGGCGTTGTACGAGACCAGCGTCACGCGGCCATCCTTGGCGCGCGCGGTGAGCTCGTAGTTGGTGACCTTGCCTTCGCGCAGCACGAGCTTCACCCCGTCTTCGGCGAGCTTCGGGTCGGTGAAGTACGTCTTGAAGGGCGTGCCGATCAGCTCCTCGCGCGAGCGCCCGGTGAGCAGCTCCATCTGCTCGTTCACGTCCGTGATCACGCCGAGCGGATCGGTGGTCATCAGCGCGTCGATGTTCGACTCGATCAGCGAGCGGGTGTAGAACTGCGTCGCCTTCAGCTCCTCGGTGAGGCGGATCTCGTCCGAGATGTCCTTGGAGATGAGGAGGTAGCCGATCGGCCTGCCTTTCGCATCGCGTCGCGGCGTGATCACCACGCGCGCGGTAAAGTTCTGGCCGTTCTTGCGCCGGCGCTGGATCGTGCCTTCCCACTTGCCGTCGCGCAGCGCGGCGTCGAGGATCTGCTGGGGCTTGCCGGAGGCGACGTCCTCCTCCGTGTGGAGGATCACGGCGTTGGCGCGCCCGACGACCTCCTCCGGCTCGTAGCCGTACAGGCGCCGCGCGCCCTCGTTCCACAGCAGGATCTTGCCGTCGAGGTCCTTGCCCACCACCGAGTACTCGGTCGAGGACTCGAGGATGTTGGTGATGAAATCCACCGCCTCCTGGGCATTGCCGACGATCGCGCTGTCGAAGAGCTTGGTGGTGCGCAGATCCTCGGTGAGGCGCAGCTCGTTCGAGATGTCCTTGGAGATCAGCAGGAACCCGATGGGCTTTCCCTCGGCGCCCAGGCGCGGCGTGATCACCACGCGCGCGGTGATGCGGCGCTGGTCCTTGCGGATGCGGCCAATCACCCCTTCCCACTTGCCCTCGCGCAGCGCCGCATCGAGGATCTCGCGCGGCTTGCCCAGGGCGATGTCCTCCGGGGTGTGCAGGACCTCGGCGTTGAGCTTGCCGATCACCTCCCAGGGCTCGTAGCCGTACATGCGCCGGGCGCCTTCGTTCCAGAGGAGAATCCTGCCGTCGAGGTCCTTGCCGATGACCGAGTATTCGGTCGAGGAATCGAGCACGTTGCCGATGAAGTCGAGCGCCGTCTCCGCGCTGCCGACACACGTGCTGTCCAAGTCCTTGATATGCATGAGTATCCCTTCGTCCGAGGACGGAGCGCGGGATACTCTGCGGGAGGCAGCGCTACATTTCTAGCGGCAACTGCACAGGCTCAGGGCAAGGCGCGGCTTCGCCCCTACTGTTCGAGCATACGCCCGATCCCCAGGGATTGCGGGATGTCAACAAAAGCCCCTAGATACGCCCGTCGATGATGTTGAGCGTCCGGTCCATGCGGCCGGCGAGGGCCGGATCGTGGGTCACCATCACGAAGGCCGCGCCGTGGCGGCGATTGAGGTCGAGTATCAGGTCGAAGACCTTGCCCGCGTTCTCGCGATCGAGGTTGCCCGTGGGCTCGTCGGCCAGCACGCACGCGGGCTCGGTGACGAGTGCGCGAGCCACGGCGACACGCTGGCGCTCGCCGCCCGAGAGCTCGCCCGGGCGGTGCGCCACGCGGTGCTCCAGGCCCACTTCCTTCAGCATCGCCGCGGCGCGCGCCTGCCCCTCGGAGTCGGGGGCGCGCCGGATCACGAGCGGCATGGCGACGTTCTCGAGCGCGGAGAATTCCGGCAGCAGGTGGTGGAACTGGTAGACGAAGCCCAGCGATCGGTTGCGCAGCCTCCCCTGCCCCTCGGCGTCGAGCGCGAGCAGGTCCTGCCCCAGGAGCGCCACGCTGCCCTGCGTGGGCTTGTCGAGGCCCCCCAGAAGGTGCAGCAGCGTGCTCTTGCCGGAGCCCGATGCGCCCACGATCGCGACCGACTCGCCGCGCCGGATCTCGAGGTCGATGCCCTTCAGCACCGGCACCGCGACGTCGCCCAGCCCGTAGGTCTTGGTGAGCCCGCGGCACGCAAGCACCACCTCACTCATACCTGAGCGCCTCGGCGGGATTGACGCGCGCAGCGCGCCAGCTGGGATAGAGCGTGGCCACGAAGGCGAGCACGAGCGAGACCAGCGCGACCGACCACACGTCCGACCAGTGCAGGTCCGAGGGCAGCTCGCTGATGTAGTAGACCTCGCGCGAGAGGATCTGGAAGCCGAACGCGCGTTCCACCGCGGGCACCACGGTGTCGATGTTGAGCGCCATCAGGACGCCGATCCCCACTCCCAGGAGTGTCCCCACGATGCCGATCACCGCGCCCTGCACCACGAAGATCTTCATGACGCTCCCGGGCGACGCGCCGAGCGTGCGCAGGATGGCGATGTCGGGATGCTTGTCGGTCACCACCATCACCAGCGTCGAGACGAGGTTGAAGGCGGCCACCGCGATGATGAGCGTGAGGATGATGAACATCATCCGCTTCTCGATCTGGATGGCACGGAAGTAGTTCACGTTCTGCTGCGTCCAGTCGGTGAGGAAGATGTCGCTCGGCACGTTGCGCGCGATCTCGCGCGCGATGCGCGGCGCGGCGTCGATGTTGCCCACCTTCAGCCGCACGCCGCTCACGTTGGCGCCCAGGCGGTAGAGCACCTGCGCGTCCTCCATGCGGGCGAGCGCGAGTGCCGAGTCGTACTCGTTGTGGTCGAGCGCGAAGATCCCCACGACGGTGAACTGCTTGAGGCGCGGCATGAGGCCCGCGGGCGTGACCTGGCCCTGCGGCGAGATGAGTGTCACGCGGTCGCCCACGCGCAGCTGCAGCGCGCGCGCGATGCCCACGCCGATCACGATGCCGAACCCGCCGGGCCTGAGCGCCTCGAGGCTGCCCGCGGTCATGTGCTTGGAGAAGTCCGCGACCTTGTCCTCGAGCTCGGGGACGACCCCGCGCACGAAGACGCCGCGCACCGCCGACCCGGTGGAGAGCAGGCCCTGCGCCTGCACGAAGGGCGCGCTCGCCGTGACTTCCGGATGCGCCTTCGCCACCCGCGAGAGGCCTTCCCAGTCGGCGATGCCCGCATCGCTGCCCAGCATCTGCATGTGGGCCGCGGCCCCCAGGATGCGCGCGCGGATCTCCTTCTCGAAGCCGTTCATCACCGACATCACCGTGATGAGTGCCGCGATGCCGAGCGCGATGCCCAGCATCGACACGCCCGAGATGAAGGAGATGAAGTGCGTGCGGCGCTTGGCGCGCGTGTAGCGCAGGCCGATGAAGAGCTCGTAAGGGCGCATGGGGTGAGGGATTATCGCAGAGGCCGAGCCGATAGAATGAGGGCTTGTCGCTCGACCTCCTGATCCCCGACCTGCTGCGCGCGCCCGGCGCGCTATCCGCTCCGCCACTTCCCTCGCTCGAGAAGTGGCTCGCCCGGGCCGAGATCGCGCGCGTGCCGGGCGGGGCGATCGCGTGGCTCGGGACGGCCTTCGGGCTTGCGCACCCGGTCCCCGTCGCGGCGATCGAGACCGGAGGCGAGGGGGCGTGGCTGCGCGCCGACCCCGTCCACCTGCGAGTGGTGCGGGAAGGCGTGCAGCTCATGCCGGCCGCGGCGCTCGGGATCGCCGGCGACGAGGCCGGCGCGCTGGTCGAGGCGCTGAACGCGCATTTCCGCGAGGACGGCCTCGTGTTCGTGGCGAGCGCTGCCGGGCGCTGGCACGTGCGCGTTCCGGCCGACGAGCTGCCGCGCACGCTCGCACCGGAGGAGGCGCGCGGGCGCGAGGTGGCGCTGGTGTTCCCGGAAGGCAGCGGCAGCATCTCGTGGCGGCGCGCGCTCACGGAAGCACAGATGGTCCTTGCGGTGCATGGCGTGAACGAGCGCCGCGAATCGGCGGGCAAGCCGGCCGTCAACAGCGTGTGGTTCTGGGGCGGAGGCTCGCTGCCCGCACATGCGGCCTCGCCCTACCGCTGGATCGCATCCACCGACGCCTTCGTGCGGGGTCTCGGCCGGCTCACGGCCACGCCGGCGGCAACGCTTCCCGCGACGATCGCGGACATTCCCGATTTCCCGCAAGGCGGTGCGATGCTGGTGGAGCTCGCGGGACTGCAGGCGGCGATCGACAGCGCCGATGCCGAAGCCTGGCGCGACGAAGCCCTGCGCCTGGAGCGCGAGTGGTTCGCTCGCCTCGGGAGCGTCATCGCCCGATTCGGGCGCGTGCGGCTCGTTCTTCCCGCGGAGGGCGACACGCTGGTCGCGACCCTGGAGGGCTCCGCCCGCTGGCGCCTGCTGCGCGGCGCGAAACCGCTGGCCTCGTATGCCTGAGATCACGCGACGGATCGTCGACGACGCGGCGTGCGCGCGCCTCGTTGCCGCCGGGTGCGATCCGCGACTCGCGCGCCTCTACGCCGCGCGCGGCCTCACCGCGCCCGAGGAGCTCGGCACCACGTTCCAGTCGCTCGTCGCGCCGGATCGCCTCGCGCACATCGACGCGGCCGCGCGCATCCTCGCCGACGCCATCGAGCGCTCGGAGCCGATGCTCATCGTCGCCGACTACGACGCCGACGGTGCCACTGCCTGTGCCGTGGGCGTCAAGGGGCTCGCGGCGATGGGCGCGAACGTGGGCTACCTCGTCCCCAACCGCTTCGAGCACAGCTACGGCATCTCGCCCGAGATCGTGGCCGAGGCGGCGAAGCGCGCACCGAAGCTCCTCATCACCGTCGACAACGGCATCGCCGCGGTCGAGGGGATCGCCGCGGCCAACGCGCTCGGCATGCGCGTGCTCGTTACCGACCACCACCTTCCCGGCGCGCGCCTGCCCGACGCGGCATGCATCGTGAACCCGAACCAGCCGGGCTGCGGCTTTCCGAGCAAGCACCTGGCGGGCGTGGGCGTGATGTTCTACGTGCTCACCGCGCTACGCGCCGAGCTGCGCCGCCGCGGCGCGTTCGCCGCGCGCCGCGAGCCCAACCTCGCCGAGCTCCTCGACCTGGTGGCGCTCGGCACCGTGGCGGACGTGGTGCGCCTGGATGCTAACAACCGCGTGCTGGTCGCGCAGGGACTCGCGCGCATCCGCGCCGGGCGCGCATGCCCGGGCGTCTCGGCGTTGCTCGCGGTGGCCGGGCGCAGCGCCGCGCAGGCGACCGTCTACGACCTCGGCTTCTCGGTGGGCCCGCGCCTGAACGCGGCCGGCCGCCTCGACGACATGTCGCTCGGCATCGAATGCCTGCTGGCGCGCGACGCCGCGCAGGCCACGCGGCTCGCGGCCGAGCTCGACCGGCTGAATCGCGAGCGCCGCGGCATCGAGGACGAGATGCAGGCCTCGGCGTTGAAGCTCGTGGCCGGCGTCGAGGCCGGCAACGACTACACGCTCGCCCTCCACGATCCCGAGTGGCATACCGGTGTGGTCGGCATCCTTGCCTCGCGCCTGAAGGATCGCTTCCACCGTCCGGTGTTCGCATTCGCGCTCGAGAGCGCCGGGCGCCTGAAGGGATCGGGCCGCTCGATCGCGGGATTCCACCTGAGGGATGCGCTCGATCGCGTGGACAAGGCCGAGCCGGGGCTGCTCGAGCGCTTCGGCGGCCACGCGGGCGCCGCGGGCGTGACCCTCGCGGCCGAACGCCTGCCGGCGTTCCGCGCGGCCTTCGAGGCGATCGCGCGCGAGTGGCTGTCGCCCGCGGACCTGCAGCGTCGCATCGAGACCGACGGCGAGCTCGCGCCGGCGGAGCTCACCCATGAGTTCGCGCGGCTGCTGCGCGACCAGGTCTGGGGACAGGGCTTTCCCGAGCCGCGCTTCGAGGGCGACTTCCGCGTCGAGTCGCAGAAGGTCGTGGGCGAGAAGCACCTCAAGCTCGCGCTCTCGCATGCCGGCCGCCGCCACGACGCGATCCGCTTCGGCTCGCCCGCCCCGGTGCCTGCCTCGATCCGTGCGGTCTTCCGGCTCGACCTCAACGACTACCAGGGCACGCAAACCGTGCAGCTGGTGGTGGAACACGTGGAGTAGTTCACGCAGGCCGGCGCGCGTAGCTCGCCGTGAGCATCTCCCACTGGTGCCCCTCGGGCTCGTTCCAATAGACGTTGCGTCCGCCGAAGCCCCGGCCGACGTCGTTGTCCACGGGACCTCGCACCGTGCTGCGATACGGGATGCCGGCTGCCTGGATGCGCCGCAGGATTGCGTCGAACTCGGCGTCGGACACGCGGAAGCAGAAGTGCTCCACGGGAAACGCCTCGTCGGTCGAGATGAAGTCGAGCGTGAGCCCGTCGTTCAGGTAGACCGCCGAGAACGGGCCCGGTCCATCCTCGCCCCACGGCACGTCGAGCAGCTCTGCGAGCCTCTTCGCCGCGGCCGACTGGTCGCGCGCCGAGACGATGAAATGGTCGAGCTGGACCGCCATGCCGTGGGCGCGTCCCTCAGGTTCCCTTCGGGTTGGGCCCGTACTGGTTGTCGCCCGGGTTGCTGTCCATCACGAAGAAGATGATGAGGATGATGAGGCCGATAAGCGGCACGAGCCCCACCAGCTGCCACCACCCGGTTTTCCCGATGTCGTGCAGCCGGCGCGCGCCGACGGCGAGGGCCGGGACGAGCGTCGCGATTGCGTAGATGAACCCCAGGAACCCCAAGCCGAGCATCATGTCCACGCCGCTCAGCACGACGGCGATGATGAAGTTGATGAGCACGAACATCCAGAATTCCTTGCGGCGGGCCCGGCCACTGAAGACGGCATACTTCTTGAGGACGCCAAGATACTCGTTCACGAGATCCTCCCCTTTTTGGTCTGGTTGTTCCGGAACTGCTGCGGCAGTGTCGGCTCGTGCCGGGGCGCCGTCAACCGGCCGTGTCCGGCCTCAGCCCGCCGTCGCGCGTGCACGGTCCTCGAAGTCCGTGCGCACGTGGAGGAACTCGTTCTCGATCTGCGCGGCCAGCTCCTCGGCGCCCGATGTGGTGCCGCTGCGGCAGTGGGCCTCGAGGCGCTTGCACAGCTGCGCGAGGATGGTCGCGCCGAGATTGGCATTGGCCGACTTGAACGCGTGCGCGGCCCGCGCCACCGTTGCGGCGTCGCGCCGCGTCATGCCATCTCGAATGGCCTCCAGGCGCGTCGGTGCGTCCTTGAGGTAGGCGCGGATCAAGCTGCGCAGCAGCTCGGGCCCGCCGCTCGTCTGCACCAGCAGGCTCTCAATCACCCGGGTATCGACGTGCGGCTCGCCATGCTCCTCGGGCGAGACCGGCAGCCAGCGCCGCAGCACTCGTTCGAGCTGGTGGATCGAGAAGGGCTTCGAGAGGTAGTCGTCCATGCCCGCGGCCAGGCACTTGTCGCGGTCTCCCTCGACCGCACCGGCGGTGAGCGCCACGATCGGCAGGCGCGCCGCGGCGCTCGACGACTCGCGCTGGCGGATCGCGGCCGTCGCCTCGAAGCCGTCCATCTCGGGCATCTCGCAATCCATGAGCACGGCGTCGAACACGTCGCGCTCGAGCATGGCGAGCGCCTGGCGGCCATCGGTCGCCAGGCTGCAGTGGCAGCCGAGGAACTCCAGCATGTGCTGGGCGAGCTCCTGGTTGACCGGGTTGTCCTCGACCAGCAGCACGCGCGCGTAAAGCTTGGCGTGCGCGACGCTGTCCTGCTGGCTCGCGGCCGGGGACACCTTTCCGCGCATCGCGCTCACCAGGCAGTCGTAGAGGCGCGACTGGCGCACCGGGCGCGTGAGGAAGTAGCCCACGCCCGCCTCCAGCGCGGTGTCCTCGTCGGTCTCGATCGAGCTCACCATCAATAGCGGCGGCGCTCCGACCGACGCGCTCGAGCGTATCGCGCGCGCCACCTCGAGGCCGCTCATGCCGGGCATGTGGTCGTCGAGGATGACGAGGTCGAACGGCCTCCCGGCGACCGCCGCCGCGAGCAGCTTCTCCAGCGCGCGAGCGCCGCTGTCGACCTCGTCGTGCGCCACGCCGAGCGCCGAAAGCTGGTGCCTCAGGATCTCGCGGTTGACGGCGTTGTCGTCGACCACGAGCGCGCGCAGCCCGGCCACGCCGCGGCGGCTCTCCTCGGCGGCATCGCCAAGGTGCTGGGCGAAGCGCACCTCGAACCAGAAGGTCGATCCGCGCCCCGGCACGCTGTCCACGCCGATGCGCCCGCCCATTTTTTCCACCAGCTCCTTGCAGATCGACAGTCCCAGTCCCGTGCCACCCTGCTTGCGCGCGCTGGGATCGGCGATCTGGGCGAACGGCTCGAAGACGTAGTCGCGTTGCGAGTCGGCGATCCCGATCCCGGTATCGACCACCTCGAAGCGCAGGAGCGCGCCCGCGTCGGTGGTATCCCGCAGCGTCACGCGCAGGAGGACCGACCCGCGGTCGGTGTACTTGACCGCGTTGCCGGTGAGGTTGATGAGCACCTGGCGCAGGTGGCCCGCGCTCCCGATGAAGTGCGCCGGGACGTCCGCCGGCACCAGCGCGTTGAACTCGAGCGCCTTGCGGCGGGCGGATTCGGCGAGTGTGTCCACCACTTCGTCGACCAGCTCGCGCAGCTCGAAGGGCTGGTTGCGAAGCTCGATGCGCCCCGCCTCGATCTTGGAGAAGTCGAGGATGTCGTTGATGACCGAGAGCAGCGCCACCCCGGAGCGATGCGCGACCTCGGCGAAGCGCCGCTGCCGCGCCTCGAGCCGGGTGGTGAGCAGGAGCTCGGTCATGCCGAGCACGCCGTTCATGGGTGTGCGGATCTCGTGGCTCATCGTCGCCAGGAACTGGCTCTTCGCGCGGCTGCCGGCCTCGGCGGCGTCGCGCGCCTGCCGCAGCTCCGCCGTGCGCTGCTCGACCAGCTGCTGCAGGTTGTCGCGGTGATCCTGCAGCTCGGCCTCGGCGCGGCGGCGCTGCTCGATCTCGTCTCGCAGCAGCCGGTTCTGCTCGCGCAGCGTGCGCGACATGAGCTGGCTCTGCAGCGAGACCGTGAGGGCGATGCTCATGATGAGCAGCGTCACCGCCGCGATCGCCGCGGCCAGCGGAACCGGGTCCAGGCCCGTGGCGGGCGCGACCTGGCCGGTCGCCACGCAGACTGTCGCGTACATGCCGGTGTAGTGCATGCCGCAGATCGCGACTCCCATGATCAGGGCGGCCGCGACCTTCAGCTTGAGGTTGTTCCCGCCCCCGAGCCGGAACACCAGCCAGATCGCGACCGTCGAGCACACGATGGCGTTGACGATCGAGAGCAGCCAGCCACCGAGGTAGTACATGACCAGGGCGTCGAGCCTCAGGGCCGCCATGCCGGTGTAGTGCATGGTGCCGATGCCGGCGCCCATGACCGCGCCGCTCACCAGGAGGCGCCGCCAGGAGAGCGCCCCGCGCGTCACGATGTAGAGCGCGAACCCGGAGGTGGCGATCGCCGCCACCATCGAGGCGAGCGTGGTCCATGGCTCGTAGCGGACCGCGATCGGCAGCTTGTAGGCGAGCATCGCCACGAAGTGCATCGACCAGATGCCCGCGCCCATGGCGAACGCCCCGCCGGCGAGCCAGGCCGCCGCCCGGCGCGGCTCGGTGCGGTAGTCGCTCACCCGGCCGGCGAGGTCGATCGCCGTGTATGCCGCGAGGGACGCGACCACATAGGACAGCACCACCAGCCACGGGTCGTACGAGGCGGGGAGAACCGGTCCCGGGAGGGGGCCGGTCACGAACTGCAGGATGCTGCCCATCGCGCGAGAGTAGCGTCATCTTCCGCGGCGGTGGTATGACTTACATCACAATCGTCCATACCCCCCGGGCACGTCCGGGGGGAGGCAAGGGGGCGCTGGTTCTAGGCCGGCCGGCGCCGGCAGACGAAGAAGCCGGTCTGGGTCGCGAGATCCTCGTCGGAGATGCCGCGCCAGCGCGGCGCGAGCTTGGCACGGGCGATGCCGCCCTCCTTTCTTCCGCGCAGGAGCTGCACCTCGAAGCCGGCAGCGTCCAGCAGCTTCAGGTGCGTCGCGAGAGGCTCGCGGTTCACGAAGTACGGCCGCCGGCCCCGGATCACCTTCCAGGCGAGGTCGCCGTAGGCGCGATGCCCGTTCCACTCGGCCGCGGTCCCGAGGCAGGTGAAGTCCACCTGGTGCGACATCCACCCGCCGGGTCGCAGCCAGCGGGCGCACTTGGCGTACAGGCCCTCGAGGTCCTCGACGTGATTGAGCACGACGTGCGAGAACACCAGGTCGACCGACGCCTCGGCCACCGGCCGCGGGGCGGACCATGTGCAGTACCGGATCATCGCATCCGGGTCGTCCGAGCCCACGGCACGCGCGGCCGCCTCGATGCGCGCCAGCCGCTCGGGAGCGAGCGTGCCTTCCAGCTGTGCCTCACCGAGCGCGGCGCTGGGGAACAGGCGTTCGTCGAGGTAGTGGTCGATCGGCGGGAAGCCCGGGCGCGGCCGCGGCGCGCGGGAACGGAAGAGGTGCGACAGCTCATTGAACACCGCGACGTTGGCTTCGGGCCGCATGTGCGGCACAGCATCGATCGCGACGTAGCGCTCGGCCCCGCTCAGCAGCGCGGCGACCCCCGTGCCCACGGACTCGCCGGGACCCAGCTCGAGGACGGAGCGCGGGATGCCCTGCATGCCATGGGCGTTGAGGATCGAGAGGTGCTTGATCCACACTCCGTAACAGTACGATGCCGAGCCGGTGCCGTGAGCAGCTCGCCGGTCGTAGAACGCCGCCTGCACTCCCGGAACCCAGCTGAGCAGCCCCTTGGCCATCATCGTCGCAGCGTGCATCGCCGTTGCCCTCTGAAAGACCTCACACGGTGCCGCAAGCCGGTTACGGCAGGCGGGAAGGAGGATGAGCCGGGAGGATCATGGGGCCGCCCACGTATAATCCCGGCGCATGGAAGCAGACCGCCTCAACCTCATCCAGAACAGCCTCCAGGACCTCGCCGCGCGATCGGGCGAGCTGCGGAGGTATCTTTGACTACGAGGCGAAGAAGTCGCGGCTGATCGAGGTTGCACGCGCGCTCGAGGACCCGAAGGTCTGGGATGACGCGAAGAAGGCGCAGGAGCTCGGCAAGGAACGCCGTGTCCTCGAGGAGGCCATCGCCACCATGGAGCGGATCGACTCGTCCCTGAGGGACTCGGGGGAGCTCTTCGCGCTCGCCCGCGGCGAGGGCGACGACGCGACGCTCGAAGGCGTCGAAGGCGACGTGGCCGCCATCGCGCGGCTGGTCGAGGGACTCGAGTTCCGCCGCATGTTCTCCCACCCGATGGACCCGAGCAACTGCTTCCTCGATATCAACGCCGGCCAGGGCGGCACCGAGGCGCAGGACTGGGCGCAGATGCTGCTGAGGATGTACACCAAGTACTGCGACCGCAAGGGCTTCAGGGTCGAGCTGCTGGAGGAGTCCGACGGCGAGGTCGCGGGGCTGAAGAGCGCCTCGCTCAAGGTCTCGGGCGAGTACGCCTATGGGCACCTGCGCACGGAGACTGGCATCCACCGGCTGGTGCGCAAGTCGCCCTTCGACTCCAACGCGCGCCGCCACACCTCGTTCGCGAGCGTCTTCGTGTACCCCGAGGTGGACGAGACCATCGAGGTCGAGATCAACCCGGCGGACCTGCGCATCGACACCTATCGCGCCTCGGGGGCGGGCGGGCAGCACGTCAACAAGACCGACTCGGCGGTGCGCATCACCCACCTGCCCACCAACATCGTGGTCTCGTCGCAGAACGACCGCTCGCAGCACAGGAACCGCGCCGAGGCGATGGCGATGCTGAAGGCGAAGCTCTACGAGCTGGAGCTGCGCAAGCAGAACGAGGCCAAGCAGAAGATGGAGGACTCCAAGACCGACATCGGCTGGGGGCACCAGATCCGCAGCTACGTGCTCGACCAGTCGCGCATCAAGGACCTGCGCACCAATCACGAGGTGGGCAACACCCAGGCCGTGCTCGACGGCGACCTGGACGATTTCATCAGCGCAAGCCTCAAGCAGGGCGTGTAAGGGAGCACGAGAACATGGCCGACGACAAGAACCCGCGGGCCGAGCCCGCGCCGCAGGACGAGAACCAGATCATCGCGGAGCGCCGCGCCAAGCTCGCGCGCCTGCGCGAGCAGGGGCCGGCGTTCCCCAACGACTTCCGCCGCAAGGACCTGGCGGGCGACCTGCAGAAGGCGCACGGCGCCAAGACCAAGGAGGATCTCGAGGGCGAGAAGCCCGCCGCGGTGGTGGCCGGTCGCATGCTCTTGAAGCGCGTCATGGGCAAGGCCTCGTTCGCGACGCTGCAGGACATGAGCGGGCAGATCCAGATCTACGTGAACAACGACGTGACCGGCGCCGAGGTCCACGAGGCGTTCAAGCACTGGGACCTGGGCGACATCCTCGGGGTCGAGGGGCGCGTGTTCAAGACCAACAAGGGCGAGCTCTCGGTGCACGCGACGAAGCTGCGGTTGCTCTCGAAGTCGCTGCGGCCGCTGCCGGAGAAGTGGCACGGCCTCACCGACATGGAAAGCCGCTACCGCCAGCGCTACGTGGATCTCATCGTCAATCCCGAGAGCCGGCGCACGTTCGAGATCCGCTCGCGCCTGGTGCAGGCGATGCGCGAATTCTTCGTCGCGCGCGGCTACCTCGAGGTCGAGACGCCGATGATGCACGCCATCCCCGGCGGCGCGGCGGCCAAGCCCTTCAAGACCTACCACAACGCGCTCGACATGGAGCTCTACCTGCGCATCGCGCCGGAGCTCTATCTCAAGCGCCTCACCGTGGGCGGCCTGGAGAAGGTGTTCGAGATCAACCGCAACTTCAGGAACGAGGGCATCTCGACGCGCCACAATCCCGAGTTCACGATGCTCGAGTTCTACGAGGCCTACCAGGACTACGAGTACCTGATGGACCTGACCGAATCGCTGCTGCGCGAGTGCGCGCAGAAGGTGCTGGGAACGACCACGCTGCCGTACCAGGGCGCGACGATCGAGCTCGCCCCGCGCTTCGACCGGCTCACCATGGCCGAGGCGATCGCCAAGTACAACACGCGGCACACGGCCACCGACCTGGCGAGCCCGCCCTACCTGCGCGAGGCTCTCAAGGCATTCCCGGACGTGAAGGTGTTCCCGAGCGACGGCCTGGGGCTGCTGCAGCTCAAGCTTTTCGAGGCCACCACCGAGGACAAGCTGGTGCAGCCGACCTTCATCGTGGCGCATCCGACCGACGTGTCGCCCCTCGCGCGCGCCAACGATGCCAACCCCGCGGTCACCGACCGCTTCGAGCTCTTCGTCACCGGCCGCGAGATGGCCAACGGCTTCTCGGAGCTGAACGATCCCGAGGACCAGGCCGCGCGCTTCCAGGACCAGGCGCGCGCCAAGGAGGCCGGAGACGAGGAAGCGATGTACTACGACGCCGACTACGTGCGCGCGCTCGAGTACGGCCTGCCGCCCACCGCGGGCGAGGGCATCGGCATCGATCGCCTCGCAATGCTCTTCACCGACAGCCCGTCGATCCGCGACGTGATCCTGTTCCCGCAGCTGAAGGCGACCGAAGAGTAGCGACGGCCTCCCGCGAAGACGTGGAGCGCACCCTCCTCTTCCCCGACCTCGAGACGGCGATCGCGCTGACGATCGCGTCGGGCGCTTTCGTGCTGGGGCTGCTGCTGCTCGCCGCCATCGCGCTCCTGGGGAGCCTCAGGCGCTGGCGCCGGCGGCGCATGGCGGCGATCGAGAGCGGCTGGCGCAATGCGCTCTCCCAGGCGGTGGAGGACCCGCAGGGCGCCGCGCT